>Ga0224501_10000026_pt1 | contig 169761 bp, 155 predicted proteins | sample SF_Oct11_sed_USG_4_FD_169105 | JGI IMG/M metagenome (GOLD analysis project Ga0224501, IMG submission 169105) | Sediment microbial communities from San Francisco Bay, California, United States - SF_Oct11_sed_USGS_8_1 | ecosystem: Environmental > Aquatic > Marine > Sediment | place: USA...
CCGGCGGCCCCGGCCGAAGAAACTGAAGCCTCTCTTGACGACCTAGGCCTTGACGATTTAATGGGAGAAAACCCGCCCGAAGAACCGGCGGCCCCGGCCGAAGAAACTGAAGCCTCTCTTGACGATTTCGGCCTTGACGATTTAACGGCAGAAGAAACCCCGCCTGAAGAAGCGGCGGCCCCGGCTGAAGAAACCGGAATGTCTGTTACTCCAGAAGAACCGGCTTCTATCGAAGAACCGCCTCCTTTTGATATGCTGCCCCCTTCTCTTGACGATTTAAGACCCGATATCGCCTCTAAAGAAAAAACCCGAGCCTATGATTTAAACGCAGATCTCTCGCAGTTATCGCAAGAGCAGGCTACTGAAGACGACATTTCAGACGAAGACATGGCCCTGTTAAGATCGATATTGAAAGCCTACCCTGCGGGCATTCGCAAGGCGATTTCTAACAGCATCTTAGAAGATAAGCTAAACAAGAAAGACACCAAAGAACTGCTTGATAAAATATTAGGCGGAGACAGCGCAGACTCTGTCAAACAATACCTTGAAGTAAAGCTATCGGGCGAAATAAAAGAAGAAGGTGAAGATAAATCAAAAGTAATTTTAACCAGAGCAAATTATACCGAAGTGGGCATCAAAAGACAAGCTCAACTTATTAAATTTATAAAATACGGATTAACTGCGGCTATTGCTCTTTTATTGGTCGGCGGATCGTTATTTAACTTTCTTATTCAGCCTACCCGATATAAAAGTATTGTAGGCGAAGGTAAAGAAATTATCTTAAGTATGGCTCCCGAACCAAAGGCAATGCAAAAAGCCGAAGAACTGTTTAATAAAGCGACAGAAATTTATCCTTCAAAACCTTACGCTTATCTGCAATATGCAGACGCTTACAGAAGAAAGGGGATGTATGAAAATACATTTGAAAAACTTTTTGGCAAAGTCAAGATAAAAAATCTGCCGCTTAATTATGAAAATACAAAAATATCAAACTCTAAACAATTCTGGTCGATCATTAAGAAAGTTCCCTCTGTGCGCTACGCCTCGGGCGATAAGAGTACGGTTTTAATTAATAATATTCCGTGGAACCTTGAAAAAGAAGGCGCTTATCTTATAAAGCACCTGAAAAAAGGCGAAGAAGACGCAAATTTATTATTGGCCCTGGGAAACTTTCATTCAAACCCGGCAAAACGTTTTCATGAAAGCCCGTACAGAAATAATCTCTTGGGCATTGATTATTTTCGCAGAGTTATGACATTTGACGTTGAAACTCCGGCTTTTTCGGGGAATTCTCATATTTCAAGCGCCGTTTTAGGAATAGGAAACGTGTACTATAATCAAAAAGATTATTACCGTTCTTTAGAATATTTTGATAAAGTAGTTAAAAACGACGTACAGAATATCGGCGGACATACAGGGGTATTAAAATCGTTGATTCAAATATATCGAGCCGACGATAATCCTAAACCTGTAATACAGCATCATAACATAATAAAACATAAGCTTGCACTTGAAGAAAAACTTCCACTTTTTATGATGAGCAGACTTGCCGAGTTTTATATTGACTTGCCTACAGACGACAAATTGAGAATTCAGTATAATATTAACCCCACCGATCATAGAACCGGTCAGGCCCTTAAAGCGAGAGCAAAAGAACTTCTCGATTTAATTTTCAACACAACCGAAGAAGATCTTTACGGCAATCAATATGACGGCAAAAGCTTTGCCGAAGGATACTATCAAAGAGGAAGATATTTCAGACTGGTTACGCGCCAAATGAGAATGGCAATGAAACAAATGGAATATGCCTATAAATATGATCCGAGACATTTTATGGCTCTAAACGACAGGGCCGAAATGCTTTTAGAAATAAACGATTATAACGGCGCTATAGAACATCTGAAAATGGCCTTGAATCAGTTAACTCCTGAAAACGCAAAGATGCTTGGTGATAGATCTGAAGACGAAACTCTATTATATTCCGATAAGGCGCAAATTCCCTTTAACATGGGCAGAGCCATGTATCTTTCTACGGTAAGAAATTTAAAAAATACCGATAGTTGGATGCGCATCAAAGAGGTGGATAAATATCAAACACAAACAGATTACGGTATAGATGCCATATCGGGAATTATGGATAAAATTGATTCTTACTGGGACAAAACAAGAGAAATAGGATTGAAAAATAAAGACTCTCAGGCAGAATTGTCTTATTATCACGGATGGTCGCATTATATTCGGGGAAATTATCGAAAAGCTTTACTCGAATGGGAATCGATGGAACCCTCATTGCAGCATAAATACAAAAATCTTGAACTGGGAAAATCTCATGCTCTTTATCATTTAGGCGTTAACGACGCAAAGAATCGTCAAAAATACTTAAATGCCGCCTTAGGATATTTATCGTTTCTTCACAATGAATACTCTAACTCGGCCCTGGGCGTACAAAATGTAGCCGCGGGAAACGCCGAACATATAAAATTATTCTCTCGACTATCTGTCATTGAAAACAATCTTGGCGCAATTTACGAAATCATGAATAATGAAAAAAAAGCTCTGGCGCATTACTGGAATGCGATAGAACATTCTAAAAAAATTGCCAGAGAAAATGAAATTTCTCATATAAATTTAAGACTGAGCTTCAAAAGAGAAAATCTGGAAAAAAAAGAAGCCTATCCTTTAATTATGGATTTTGTTCCTCCTACGCTTGCTGAAGAAAGTCTTTAATAAAAAAGACAGACTATACTGCCAATGAAGAATCGCCAATGAAAAAGGTTTTATTTTTATTAAGCATCTTGACCATAGGCGTATTATTTATTATAGGATTTTTCTTTTGGTACAGAAAACACCAGACAAAACTTTTAAACGCGGCTTATCATTCGATTTCAAATATACTAGTTTCAAAACTATCTGACGAAGATATTGTTCAACAGATTTTTATGGCGTATGTTCCCCTCGATAAGCCTGATGTACTGGAAAAGCTTCGTCCCGGCGCGGTTTTTATTCATCCCGAAAATATTCCAATGATTTCAGACGTACAAGACATCAATTTATTAAAAGAACAAATTTTTAGTTTAAGCAGACGCTACATAGAAAGAGAAATTCCTCCCCCGCTTTTTGCCGTCGATCAAGAAGGCGGTTATGTAAGTCGTCTAAAACGCAAGGTTACCCACTTTCCTTCTTCAATGGCTGTTTTTGAAGCGTCTGTCTCGCGAAAAAAACCCGAAGACCTGCCTATGCTTGTCTCTTTTCTTACGTGCCGCGAATTAAAAGAAGTAGGCATTTACTGGAATTTAGCGCCGGTGACCGACGTTCTTTTAAATGTCGAAAACAACGTAATAGGCGCAAGATCTTTTGGGACCAACCCCAAAAAGGTTAAAGAATTTATTGAATCGTACTTAAGCGCCGCCGAAACCGGCCGGTGTTTAACTTCTTTAAAACACTTTCCGGGGCACGGAGGCACAACGCTCGATTCTCATGTTGAGCTTCCTATTGTCGATAAAGAACTGAGCGTACTTGAAAAAGAAGAGCTTTATCCCTTCATTTCTCTAATGAAAGAAATTCCCGAAAAAATACCTTCAATTATGCCCGCGCATATTATATATAAAAAACAATCGCCCGAACCGGTTACATTCTCAAAATATTGGCTCAAAGACTACCTAAGAGACAAACAAAAATATACCGGCATTATTATTACCGACGATATGCTAATGGGCGCCGTACAAAAATATCAAAAAGATTTTTTACAAGATACAAATCCCGCCGTTGCGGCTATAAAAGCGGGAGCAGATATGATTCTTATGTTTTCAAAAACGGGTAAAGAAACATTAGACGCAATGAAAAGCGTACAAGACGCCATCAAAAGCGGTTATTTGCAAAAATCAGAAATTCTCAAATCGGTAACAAAAATTACTCTCGAAAAATTAAAAATCGGCATGCTTGATAAATATCTTATGCGCGCTATTGATAAAAAATACGAATGGGCAATTCACAATGAAGATATGTTAAACTTGATTTTACAGCACTCTGTTTCTCAAGAGCGTTACATCTGGCAGACTGAAAACCAACTCTTAACCGGTAAAAAGCTTAACGAAGAAATCAGTAAAAATGCCGTAAAAACAGTTTTAAAAGGCGTAAATACTCTTGAAGATGAGTGGCACAGTTTGCCTGTTTTTACCGATATAGAAAAAAACAGTTATCTTTTTCACGAGATCAAAAAAGTAAACCCAAATATACAAAATTTAAATAACCTATCAATCGATAACTTAAAATCGCCCGTAATCATCGCGCAAATTGAATCAAGACGGTTTCCCGTAAGAATAAAAAACCTATTGAAAGCAAAAAACAGGGCCCCTGTTGTTATTTTTACCGCCGCCGATATTTTCCCTTATTCTTCTTTAGGAAGCGTCTTAAATGATAACGATACGCTGATAACCTCTTTTTCAAATTCTTACGAAAGCCAAAAAGCCCTTGTCTCTCGATTCATAACTAAAAAGATACCCGCGAACTCAGAAATTCAATATAAACCGTAACGGTTAATTATTGTTAAGACTCTATTTCGCCTTTACCCTGCCTGATGATTTCAAAAGGATATTCTTCTGCATTTAAAACCGTCGAAAGAGATAACTCAATAGGGCCCGCGTCTACGATTCCGGCGACTAATTTGCCGTATTTCTTTTCAAGCTCTTCGGGAAAAGATATATATTTCTCTTCGGTAAATACTGAAGTTCCTATAATGGGCATATCCATAAATGAAAGAAGCATTTGCGTAACGGGATGGTCGATAACCCTGATTCCCACGGTCTTTTGTTTGCTTAAGGTATATTGAGGGAGCTTCTTTGACGCCTTAAATATTAATGTAAAAGGCCCAGGTAAATTAGCCTTCATCCAGCGAAATATTTGATTATTATCCATTCTAACATACTCTGATACCTGACTAAAGTCTTTACAATAAAGGCTCAAAGGTTTTTGATCGGGCATATCTTTTAAACTATAAAGCTTTTCGATGGCTTTTTTATTTGATAAAGTAGTCGCAAACGCGTAAACCGTATCTGTCGGCAAGATAAATACTTTACCGTTTACTATATCTTTTGCTATTTTTTCAATAATCCTTTTTTCTGGATTTTTAGGATGTACTTTATATATCATATTATTCTTTTCAATATCTCACATTTTTTTTGTTATTCCTTGTGAAAAACATTTTTTCTAAAAAAACGAAACTTTACGCGATAATTGATTACAATCTTTGCTTAAAAAATAACATAGACATTTTCGAATTTGCCAGAGCGTATATCAAAGGCGGCGGCGGTATTATTCAATACAGAGACAAAGAAAACAGCATAGATAAAATTAAATCAAACGCTTTTGAGCTTAAAAATATTTGCGACGATAATGACGCGGTTTTAATTATAAACGATTACGCAGAAATTGCCCTTGAGTTGAATTTACCAGTTCATCTAGGGCAAACCGAGCCTTTAGATATGAATAAAAATTTATATTGGGGATTTTCTACCCATAACATTGAAGAGGTAAAATATGCTCTAAAAATAAACGCCTCGTATATTGGCTTTGGCGCAATGTTTAAATCAAAAACAAAGCCTGACGTAATTTCGTCTTTTAATATTTTAGAGGCCGCAATAAAACTTTGGCCCAAAGAGATTGTTCTTATAGGAGGCATTAATATTGAAAATACAACGCTTTTACCGTCAAAAGCAAACATATTTTACGCCGTTATAAGCGATTTTTTCAGATTCGGCAAACGAAGCGATGACATTCAAAAATACACAAAAGATTTCATTGAAAAATATCGATAACAAAGCATGAAAAAAAGATATCTATTTCATCCACATCTCTTTGCATTTCTCTTCAACAAGTTCAGCGAATTTTTCAAGACCTTTTTCTTTAAGTTTTTTTAGAATATTGGTTAAATCTATTTTTTCATCTTTTGTAAACCTGATGCCAAAGCATATATTTGTAGCAAAATCGGCATTTGTTCTTTTCTTATGCATCAACATCTTTAGCTGTATAAATTTATCGATAATTTGCACTAAATATTGGCTGTCGTATGTCTCGAGAGCCTCGCCGTCTAAGTCAAAACCCTGATGTTCTTCGGGAAATAACAACGCCCACGCCGCTGTCTTATCTTGTTTTTGAATCGCTAAATACTTTAAATGATTTAAACCGTCTTTATCTATTTCAGGCTTGCATAAATCAAATTCCATAAAGTGACGCAGGTTGATAAGACGAATTAAAAGATATACCTCTTTTTCTTTTTTGTATCCGAATTTTTCAGGAAAAATTAGCGAACATTTTTTATTGTCTTCTTTATCTAACAAAATTTTAATGCCCCGCCAGTTTTTTAATTCGCTTATTTTTTCGGGAATACTTTCATTAAGACCGGTATATTTATGAACAGCGGTAATTATAGAAGTAAATAAAAAAAATATTGTAATAACCGCTAGGTATCTCGTTTTCATAATCTATATTTTAATATCTTTTTAAACAATAACCCAATAAAATATGCATTTGTTCCCGTAAACACAATCATACACTATTTAGGCTCAAAAGTAATTTTATGTATCGTCTTTTTATCGGCTTCATCTATTACAAAATTCCCGAAATCAAATTCTAATTTTTCGTTTACATTAGGTATTCGTCCTATTTTCTTAATAATAAAACCCGTGATGGTTTCAAAACCGGCTTTTTGAATTTTTATTGAAAAATAATCGTTAAAATCATCGATATCCATATTTGCGTCAAGAAGATATTTCCCTTTTATAGTTTTTATAATATCGGGAGTTTCATGGGTTTGCTCTATGCTTAAAATGTCTCCTACTAACTCTTCGGCGATATTCTCTAAGGTAATCAGTCCGGCTACGCCGCCGTATTCGTTAACCGGAAAAACCATAGGAATCTGCTCTTTCTGCATCTTATAAAGAATTTGATTCGCAGGAAGAGTTTCGGGAACAAAAACAGGAGGATACATGATGCCGCTTAGCTTTGAACTTTGCCTTTGCGAAAGAAAATCAAAGACGTTTACGTAACCTACAATATTATCGCCCCGTTCTTCATACACCGGAAATCGCGTATAGGGAGTTTTCTCAAGAATAACTAGAGCCTCTTTAATATTCATATTTTTTTCAAGACCTGTAATTTCAGGCAATGGCTGCATTATCTCTTTGGCAAAAGTTTTATTGAGTTTTAGTATACTGTTTGTGATAGGCTCGTCTTCGGGAATATGCGATTCGACAAAGTGAAAGATATCTTCTTTTTTCATTCCTTCTTTCTCAGGCAATGCTTTTGTAATAAAATCTGTCAACCAAAGTAAAAATACGGCGAAAGGCAAAAAGAAATAATAAAAAACCTTTAAAGGAAAATAAAGAACAAACAGTATTTTTTTGCTTAACTTTCTTGAAAAAGCCTTAGGAAAGGCCTCGCCTAAGAAAAAGAAAATTGCAATTTGAGCCGCAAACGCTGCGCTTTGCGCCCAAGGTTCGATGTTGTCTTTTAAGAAAAGCTCAAGCGAAAGAGCGGCTGATACTATTGTTATATTATTTCCGATTAAAACTACCGCTAAAATATTTCTTTTACGCTGCAATATCCAGTTTAATTTTTTTTTCTTATCGTTTACAAGATCTAAAATACCTAAGCCTAAGACAGCCGTTTCTGTACCCGAAAAAAAAGCCGATAAAAAAAGCATAAATAAAATAATTTGAATTTCTATGGTCATTTTGATATTTTCACGTAAAATAAATTTATTTTATAATCTTTCAAGATCATATTTGAAAATAACAGGTTATTGACTTGAAAGGTTGTATCAACAGCGGGAAATCCGTCTAATTTTTCTATAAGAAAACCCGATATTGTTTCAATTTTTTCAGATTCAAAAGAAGTTTTAAACCGATCGTTGAATTCGCTTAACGAGATTTCGCCCGATATTTCAAAAAGGTTTTCGTTTATCTCTTTTATGGGCGAAGAAACCTCGGCGGTATATTCTTCTTCAAGCTCTCCCATTATTAGATTTAATATTTCCCGAAGCGTTATTAACCCTAAAAAATCGCCCGCTTCATTGACGACAATAGCGACCTGATTTCTCGTGGTTATAAAAGATTCCATAACGTCTTTTAATGGCATTGTTTTAGGAAGATATAGTATCGGCTGAATCTTGTTTTTAAGAAGCTGTGTCGTTTTATTTGACGCCAAAAGCAACGTTCGAACATGCAGGTATCCTAAAATATTTCCTTTTTCTTTATGATAAACAAGGGCAATAGGCTGTTTTTCTTCTATAAAATATTTCTTTATTTTCTGAAGAGATTCCGAGTTTGAAATCATAAGACATTTTGACAATGGTATCATGGCGTTATAGGCCGTATCGTTATAAAAAGCGATAGAGCGATTCAATATTCTTCGTTCTTCAGTATGTAGTATCCCCCGTTTTTCGGCTATTTTAACGGCTTCTACTAAATCTTTTTCTTTTAATATATCTGTTCTTTTTGATTTAGGAAGTAAAAATCTCGTTATTTTCAAAATAGGATACGTAACCGGCGCCGAAACAAAAATCCAGAATTTTAATACAGGAGCCCAAAAGAGAAGCCACGCTTCAGAAAGATTTATTGCCGTAACCTTGGGAAGAATTTCTGCAAATATCAAGATCACAAAGGTGATAATGGCAAGCGAAACCCATGTAAGAGTTTCTTGTTTTAGTTGAAAATTTTCGCCGATTAAATTATATCCTATCTCAGAGATGAACATATTTACCGCAAGATTGCCCAGTAATATGGCTAACAAAAATTTATCAATATTTGCTATCCATATCGTTATCCAAATGGCCTTTCTTGATTTGTCTTTTTTTAACCCGGCGCGTCTGCCTTTATTTATAGAAAACAAAGACGCTTCGCTTCCCGAAAGAATTCCTGAAATAATAAGCAATAAAACAAAGAAAAGAATATCCATCAGGTCGGCTTAGAGTTTTTTGAGCAGTTTTGAATAATTTTTAGCTCTTTCTGCATGTTTAAACGCCGACTTCTCAATATTTTTTAACTCGTCGTCGGATAATTTTCTGATAATTTTTGCGGGAACCCCGGCGACCAGAGTTTTTTCAGGCACTTCAAATTTCGGAGGCACCAGCGCCCCGGCCGCCACAAAACCGTATTTTCTGACGATAACCCCGTCTAAAAGAGTAGACGACATTCCTATAAAAGCGTAATCTTCAAGCGTGGCTCCGTGAATTACCGCATGGTGACCAATTGTAATATAGCTTCCTATTTCTGTAGAGTACTTTCCTTCTTGAACGTGTACAACAACGTTATCTTGTATATTTGTATAATCGCCTATTCGTATAGGATAAATATCGCCTCTTACGATTGCCTGAAACCAAATAGAAGAGAGTTTTCCTATTTTTACGTCTCCGATAATTTCGGCTGAATCTGCAATAAAAGCGTCATCGGCAATTTGCGGTATTAGTTTATCATATTCATAAATCATGAGAATAATCTTTTTAATAATCGCCAAGATAAAACTTTATGGTTTCTGACAATTCTTTTGGAAGCTCTCCCGTCGTTTGCTGGTATTTTTTATATCGAGGCTCAAGCTCCATCGCTTTTCTTTTGCGTAGATTTTGCGATTTATTGACCATATCGGTAAAGCTTGGCAAGGTAAGCAGATGCTCGCGATATTTTTTGGAAAATGGAATATGTTTGGTAAAGATTTTTCTAACCACTTTATTTAATCGTTGGGTTCCCTCTGATTCAAATTTTACCCAAATTCCATAATCATGCACAAAGCGCGATCTATCGTCTCTGAATCTTTTAAATTCGGCCGATAATTTTTCTTTAACCTCGGGAGAGAGCTCTCTGTTTTTCTTAAAAAACTGAACATAGTCTACATAATCTGCCGTTAAAGAAGACTGCGAAATATTGTTCCAGTCTAAGCCAAGAATCGTCTTTAACATCTCCCACCGATAGGCGCCTGCGGCGTTTAATAGCATGGTAAATAAATCTGTCATCGCTAAAACAGGGCAAATAAGTCTGCCTCTTGAGGCGCGATTTTTCCCTTCTCGTTCTTGCCAATGCTGAAAATTAGGGCCCGATGAAGGAACAATAATAAAATTAGGCACAACGCGGGTTTGTATAAATTCCCGATTTATGCCCAATTCTTCATTCTCAAATAAAACCTCTCTGTGAAAGACGCCAAAATCTTTATCTAAAAGATCGTCAATTTGGCCCTCTAAGATTTTTTTCGTGACAACGGCTCTTTCCATCGATTGCGTAATATTATATTTAGACAATATCGCGAAATGATTCATCGCAGAGCCTGAAGTAATTTTAACGGTAGGCTCAAATAAATTTTTTATCTCATATTTTATGCGAGCTTCTGGCGTATCAATCTCTTTGGGAAGATCCGTTTCTTTTTTCCATTTTGCGTCTTTATGTTCGTTTTTTAATATTTCAAAAAACGTCAAACCAAGCTCATTCATGCTTGTAGGAACTTTCTTTTCGTAAATTAAAACCATCCATTCAAGAGCCGTATAAATCGGATACTTTGAATCAGAAAAATCTGCGTTAGAATAAATATGGGCCAACTGTTCAGGCTCAAGCAGGGTCTCGTCTAGTAAACCAAAGTTAAAAAATAATTTCATATAAACAGGCAGATTTTCTCTTGTCTTCAAATATTTTATGGCAGACGCTTCGTAGACTTCCCAGAACAGACCGTTTATTATTCTGCGCATTTTTCTTGCTTCAGAGTCTGCGTCTAAAGGATTGCTTAAAGCTTTTAGACTTGCAATATTTTCTTTGTAAGTTGAAAGCTTGTCATTAGGCAGACCGCTGTATTGAAAAATTTTCATGGCCAAATTTTGCAGTTCGCTCAGGGCTTTTTGAGCGTCGGGAGACGAGGCTGCCTCTGCCGGTTTTTCTGCTTCGGGTTTTTTTTGTAAAAACGCTTTTACTTTTTGAAACGCTTCATTGTTAACGCCCTGCAAAGGCAGAGCCCAGAGCTTTTGATAATTTTGCACAAGCTTTGTCGTCATGTCGGCCAGAAAATATGATATGCCGTACATATTTTGATGCGATACCATGCTTGATTTTTTTTCAAAAAGCTCTATTTGTAAAAAAATCTTTGCTAACCATGAGTATTCTCCCGACGCAAGCATTTTCATATCGTCTTTTATTTGCATACAGACCCCGGCAAGATCATGAAGAAGCTTGTTATATGATGTTTGCAGTTTTTCGGCGGTTAATACCATAAAAGCGGGGCTCTTCTGCGTGATTGCGGCGGTAATTTCGGCCGGAATCGACAAAAAATGGCGAATATAATTAATTTCATTTTTTATTTCGTTTATTTCGGGATCATAAGTCTGGCCGGTAACCCCCATATGATCAGCGTATAAAAACTGACTTGTAAGAACGTCGGGTACCGCGCCTCCGTTATCTTGAAACTCCTGAACAAAGACTCTCGCCTGAGGAAGAACAGGATCAATAAAATCTGATTTTGACGCATTGTCTTCTTTTTTTTGACTGCCGTTAAACTGAGAAGGATCAATTATCGAATATCCAAGACATACAGAATGAACCGTTCGCAGCAATTGGCCCAGAAAAGCGTTTGCAGACGTTAACTTGGCAAAAGAATCCATAGCTTCTTTGAGTAATGACTTTAACAGCAGCACGCCAATGCTGGGCTTGCTTGCAAAAAGCTGCAAAAGGCTTTGTCTGTTTGCGGGATAAACAGAAACAACGCACGGCGTTTCGGCAATGACAGAATACGGATATTGAATATTGGCCGCGAGCATTCCCCCGCCTAATACAAATGGGCCCTGGGCCCCAAAAAGAAATTTTCCCGCAGATGCTGATTTTTTTTCTTCTGCGTCGGCCATTCGATACGAGACCTTGCCCTGGTTTAATATCACCAGGCTTGCCGGCTGGCCGCCCTGTAAAATGATAGGCTGTTTTTGTTGAACATTCTGATTCGCGCCCGGATTTTGCGATACGGCTGACATTTTAATAGATAGATTTAAATTTTATTGGATGGTGTCAACTGTAAATACCAGATAACTTTTTTTATTTTTTTATTTGACCATCTCATACATTGTTTAATTATATAACATGTTGCATAGTTTTAGTGACCCTTTGGTTACGCTTCCTGAAGTCACCTTAGGATTGCTCTTAGAAGATAATCCCGACGCTTTACTTGACGCAATATTAGAACAGGCCGTACAACAGACAGGAGCAAATTTCGGAAGTATCGCAATTTTAGACGAAGATAGAAAATATCTTGAAATCAAGGCGGCCTGGGGGCTTGATAATACTGTTAGAGAAAATATTAAGCTTAAAGTGGGACAAGGCGTTACCGGAAGATGCGTTCTCACAGGAAAGACAAGAAACGTAGGCGATACAAAAGAAGACCCTTATTATGTTGAAATACATTCAGATATTCGCTCAGAATTAGCGACGCCGTTAAAAATTGGCAGTAAAACTTTCGGAGTTATCTCTGTCGACTCTTCTACTCTTAACTCATTTAACAATAGGCATCAAGATTATTTAGAGCTTTTGGCCAGTTACGCGGGTCAAATTTTTTCAAACAGCCAGACATTAAAACATCTAAAACACCGTACGCGCATTCTTGAGATATTGATTGAATTAACGTCATTTTTAGGATATGACACTAATTTTGAAACGCTGTTTATCAAGATTATAGAATCTCTTGAAAAAAACATTGGCGTAATCAGAGGAGCGGTTCATCTTCTTGACGAAGTTACAAATGAACTCTACATTGTCGCAAGCTTAAACTATAGCCAGAAAGAAAAAATAAAAGGGAAATTCAGGCCCAAAGAAGGAATCACCGGAACCGTTTACTCAGAAAAGAAGTCTATCGCTATTGCCGATTTAAATAGGGACGAAAACTTCTTAAATAAAAGCGGAAGGCAAAGAAACGATGAAATTATCAGTTTTTTTGCATCGCCAATCATATTAAATAAAGAAACAAAAGGCGTTTTCAGCCTTGAAGTTCCTTACGAATCGGCGTCAACTTTTGAAGATTATTCTTATTTAATACGGGTACTATCTACCATACTTTCGCAGGCAATTCAAATACGCGATCAGATTGAATTGAAAAAGACAGAAATTCAAAGCGAAAATATAGCCCTAAAACGCCAATTAAATATTGAGTATTCGTTTTCAAAAATAATAGGCAAGAGTCCCGTGATGAAAGAATTATTTTCAAAAATGAAAATGGCCTGCGATACTTCAAGCTCTATTCTTTTAACGGGAGAATCGGGTACCGGCAAAGAGCTTATATCTTCTGCTTTGCATCAAAACAGCATTCGAAAAGATTACCCATTAATTAAAATAAATTGCGCAGCAATTCCGGCAGATTTATTAGAAAGCGAGTTGTTCGGCTATGTAAAAGGCGCTTTTACGGGCGCAAATGACGATAAAAAAGGGAAATTTTTAGCGGCAAATAAAGGAAGCCTTTTTTTAGATGAAATCAGCGAAATGGATATTACGCTACAGTCAAAATTACTCAGGGTTCTTCAAGAAAAAGAATTTTCTCCTTTGGGTACCAATAAGGTATACAAGGTAGATGTTCGCATCATAGCGGCTACAAACGCCGATTTAGAAGCTTCTGTTCGCGAGAAAAAATTTCGCGAAGATTTATACTATCGTTTAAATGTTATTAGACTAAATATTCCCCCGTTAAGAAACAGAATTGAAGATTTGCCGCTTTTAGCCGAAGCATGCATCTCAAAAATCGCGAAAAATACCGGAAAGCGCACCAAAAGTTTAACGACGGCCGCGTTAGAAAAACTTGAATCTTACTCTTTTCCCGGAAACGTACGCGAATTAGAAAACATCTTAGAAAGAGCCATTGTTTTAACAAATAAAACGATATTAGACGAAGAAGATCTACAGCTTTCACATGCTGTTCACAAGGTTCTACCGCAGCAAGATACGCAAGAAAGAAGCAAAGAGAAAGAACAAATATCTTCAGAATTCAATATAAACGACTGGATAAAAAAAGAACTGTCGGCGGCAAAAGCCGGTAATTATCACAATAGAATTATTTTTTCAATAGAAAAAAATCTTATTAAAATCTTATTAAAGAGAACGATGTATAATAAAAGCAAAACCGCCAGACTTTTAGGAATTAACCGCTTAACCTTAGACAAAAAAATTAAAGACTTAAAAGTCTTAGATGAAGATTAGCCCATAACCTATTTATTGATTTTTGCTTTTAAGGCGCATATCTCGCCATGTACGCTTTTGCATTTTTTTTTGTTGTTTGAGGGCGCCCTGCGCCCTCAAACAACAACCTACTCTTTTTGAGATTTATGTATTTTTTTTTGCATCTTTTTATCGTATGATTTAAACGATTTAAAAATAAAAGATAGTATGATTCCGAATAGGGCAGATAATACTATTATGTAATACAAAGGTATTTCATCTTTAATTATAAAAAAATGTACGGTAACCAAGTGACCATTTGAAAGAATGATTAACAAGAATATAATAAGAAAAAGCGCTAATATCGATAATCGAACAGACATCTTATGTTCGTATATTTCGCGAAATCAGCAAGATATCCACAATTCTCAAATTTGAGTCGTATTTGCAGTTCCGCACATGGGGCAATATTGAATATCGTCATATTCAGCTTCTTCTTCATCTAAAGTAACTTCCCAGCGATAATCGCAATCTTCGCAGGCGTAACTGACGATAACCTCTTCAAAATCTGTATCATCTTCGTCTTTTTCATAATCGTCAGTATCTTCAACTTCGTTTTCTGCAGAAAGTTTTATCCCGCGATTTGTTAAGTCATTCATAATCCCTCCACTTTTGTCTGGCTTTATATTCTATATTTATTTTTGGTTAAATAATAATCTTTTTTTCAACCATAATCAAAATTTTTTACATATTTTTTTAAGATCTTATCTTTTTTTCGATATTGACCGCAATATTATCGTAGGCCTCAATTACTGCGGCGTGACTTTTTTTAATGATTTCATTTTCGTTTTCTTCTAAATTTTCTATTACGGCCGGTTTACCTTTTTCTGCCGACGACATTAGCGCAATAGATAAAGGTATTTTACCAAGTAAAGCCGCGCCTGATTTTGCCGATAAATTTTCTCCGCCGCCTTCTGAAAAAATCTTTGTTCCTTCGCCGCAATGAGGACATAAAAATTCCGTCATATTTTCAATTATGCCCATAATGGGAATATTTATCTTTTCAAACATGCTTACCGCCCGCATAGCGTCTTGAACGGCGACGTCTTGCGGGGTAGTTACGATAAGGGCTCCTTCTAAAGCGACAAACTGAGCCAAAGAAAGCTGTGTATCGCCTGTTCCGGGGGGCAGATCAATAATCAAAAAATCAAGTTCGCCCCACTTTACGTCAAACAACATTTGCTCCAGGGCCTTGCCTAACATAGGTCCGCGCCAAATAACAGCCTGCGATTCGTCTAATAAAAAAGCAAAACTCATTACCTTTATACCGTGCTTTTCAAGAGGTATGATTTTTTTCTCGTCTAAAATCTGAAGCTCTACCTTGCCGGGATGCCCGAACATTTTACCAATTGAAGGACCGTAAATATCGGCGTCAATTAGCCCCGTTTTATACCCTTTTTTAGCCATTGCCGCGGCCAAATTAGACGAAACTGTCGACTTGCCTACGCCTCCCTTGCCCGAAGCTATCGCGATTACATGCTTTACGTTTTCCAGTTTTTTTACCCGAGGCGGCATGGTATTTTCAGAGCCATGCGTCGCGGCAGGCTCTGTTTTATAATTTATTTTAACTTTTGACGAATCGATATTATGCCTTGAAAGCTCCGTGCGAATAGACGCTTCAACGGCAAAAGCAGTTTTTTTATCGACTTGAAGATTCAAGGTTATCAAAATATTGTCTTCTCCTAAAGGAGATATTTCTTCAACCGCCTGATCTTCTAGTAAAGAATTATTAGTCGCCGGATTTTTTGTCTGCTCTAGTACTTTTACTATCGCGTCAATTTTTGATTTAAGATTATCGTTTTCGTTCATTATACTTCCTTATATGTTTATTGATCGTCATCAAGCCTTTTTTCTTCTATAATTTTTGCCTCGCCTGAAATATCTTTTTCGCGCAGATTTTTTTTGGCATATGTAGAATGTCTCTCTGATATTTTTTTTAATTTATAAAGACCTATAATAAATCGTATGATTAAGTAAAAAAGATAACCGACAATTAATAAAAAAAAGATCTTAAACATTTTTACGAATTTTAAACCTTTTTTATTTTTTGAAAATAAGCCCTGTGATCGGCGCTGATTTCGCCGCTTAAAAACCATAAAGCAATTACGTTAGGTACCGCCATAAGACCGTAGGCAATATCAGAAAAATTCATAACCGGATTGATGCTCCAAATAGAGCCGATAAAAATAGCCAAAATAAATAAAATTCTATATGGCATAACCCCTTTTTCTCCAAATAAATATTCTGTGCCTTCTTCGCCGTAATAGCTCCATGACAACATGGTAGAAAAGGCGAATAAAAAAACCGCTATACTGACAAAATAACTTCCGAACCCTTTTAGGACAGAATCAAAAGCCGCCGTCGTCAGGCGAACTCCGTTCCCGAAGCTTATAGGATCCCCCGGCTTTATGTTTATTGACGCTGACGAAATGATTGTTCCTACGGCTTTTCTTTCGTCATATTTTATTTCTTGAATTAATATTTCGGCTAGAGTTGTATTTTTTTTCTTTATAATAAGTTTATCGTCTTTTTTTATATAAACTTTTTCGGCTAAAGAGACTTCTACCTTCTTATCGGTATTTGAAACCGTTAAAACCTTGCCTGCGGGAAGATAGGCCGAAGAAAAAATGATTACCAGAGCGGTCATAGAGCAAACAACAATAGTATCAATAAAAGGCTCTAATAACCCTACCAGGCCTTCGCGAACGGGCTCTTTCGTTTGAGCGGCGGCATGAGCAATAGGCGCCGAGCCTAATCCACTTTCGTTGCTGAAAGTGCCCCTTCTGACGCCCTGCCTTATTACTTCGCCTACCGCGCCACCCGCGGCGGCTTTTCCCGTAAAGGCGTCATGAAAAATAAGCGATATCGCCGAAGGAATTTCGGCATAATGCATAACAATCACAATAACGGCCCCGGCAATATATATGATCGTCATAAAGGGAACCAGTTTCGAAGCGACCCTTCCTATTCTTTTAATGCCGCCTATGATAACCAAAGCGACGCTTACGCTTAAAATAATGCCTGTAATCTCGCGCGGAAGATCATAGTTGTCTGATAAAGCTGCGGCCACCTGATTTGCCTGAAACATATTGCCGCCGCCAAAACTGGCGATAGCCACCGAAGCCGCAAAAAAAACCGCCACGGGTTTCCATTTTTTGCCGAGTCCCATTTCAATATAATGCATAGGTCCGCCTAAGACTTTTCCACTTGGCAGAAAGTGACGGTATTTAACGGCCAAGGTGCATGAAGCCGCTTTTGTGGCCATACCAATAAAACCAATGAGCCACATCCAGACAATGGCCCCCGGCCCGCCAACCGATATAGCAATGGCCACGCCCGCGATATTGCCCAACCCCACCGTAGCGCTTAGGGCCGCCGATAAAGCCTGAAAATGAGTTATCTCGCCGGGGTCGTCTTTTTTATCAAATTTGCCGCGAACTATTTCTACGGCATGATAAAAGCTGGTAAACTGAGGCAATTTAAGCCTGATTGTTAAATAAATTCCCGTTATGATGAGCAATACAACAAGCCAGCTTCCCCATACATAATCTACCCCTATTTGTAAATATTCCGACAGCATAATAAAAGAATGTTGAACAATTCTATTTATTGAGACATGCGGTCAAAAATTTATTGACATTAGGTTAAGCTCGATTCTTGAATCTTAGCATATTTTGATAATTTAAACCGGTAAACATGTAATGACTCTTTCTTTAGATAAGAAAATATTTCCTGAACTTCTATGCTTTTTAGATAACCATTCAGACTTTGATTTTTTCTCTGAAATCATAAAGCATGTTGAAGAAAATAACAGCTCCCATAGAGCGGAACATGTCTACAAAACTGCGGAACTTGCTCTTTTTTTTGCCAAAACCCATATTAAGAAGACCGAAAAAAAGACTCTGACGCCTAAGATTGTGACGGCTTCTTTGCTTCACGATATTACGAAAGAGAAAAAACGCAGTTATCATATGACCATATTTAAGAAACACGGAGCCTTAGAAAAATACGGTAAACTGCCTTTTGCTTTATGGCACGCTAAAAGCGCCGTTTTTCATATTATGGATTTTTTTTCAATAAACGATAAAGATATTTTACAAGCTGTTTCGTTTCATACAACAGGTAATGAAAACATGAATACATTAGCAAAAATCGTTTACGCTTCAGATTATTTAGCTTCAGCAGAGCCAAGCCAGGTTGAGAAACTAAAAAAAGAGAGTTTAACCGATATCTGCATAGAAAAGTGCTTATTTTCAATACGAAAGCTTATTAATCAAAAAAAACCTGTTTCTGGCGAAACAATAAATTTCTATAACTCATTAGTATAAAATGCATATAGGCGGAGACGAACTTTACAATCAATACAGACGAAAAAAACTTTTATTAAAGGTTTTAGTTTTTTTTATTTTTTTTCTGATTGTTTCAATAATAGGCGGTTATTTCGTTTATTTATATTTTAGCAGGCCAAATATATCAAAATATTTTGACAACCATAAGCCGTTTGGCATTTTATTGGTATTAGAAACAAATAAAGAAGAACAGGAACAGCTTCACGAAAACTTGTATATCGGCATTGCGCTTGTAAGCCCCGGCACGTCAAGAATTGGCCTTATCTCTTTCTTTCCGCATACTCGTTTGCGCCAAGGCGACGAACCTTTAAATACCAGACTTATTTCTGAAGGCGTAGATAAAATAAGCTCAGAACTAGGGGCCATGCTTAAAATAGAAATCCCTTTTTATATAAGAATTATACCCGATAATATTTCAAAAATAATTGATTTAATAGAGGGTCTTAATTATTTTCTCTGGCAGCCTGACATTCTTGAAAACGAAAGCCTTCCTCTGGGAGAATTTATCTTAGAAGGCGAGACGGCAAAACTTCTTGTAAGCGCCGCGGAACAAAACGAATATGCTGCAGCTTTAAGATTATTCAGACAATATAGTCTGTTGTTAAATTTATGGCAAAACCGCGTTGAAAAATGGGATATCTTAAAAAATCTCGTGATTTTTGATATCGCCGTAAACGACATAGAAACAAGCTTAAATAAAAAAGAGCTTTATTATATTGCCGATAATTTCTTTTCTCAAGAAGGATGGCTTCCTTTGTTTTTTGAGGTACCCTTAAAAAGAAATGAAGATTCTTACATTGTCGATATTGAAGCGGCGGCTTTATACTTAAAAGAATTCAGAAAGAAAATAACAGAAAAAAGCGACCCTTTTTCTGAAACTCTGCCCCGAATGGAAATAAAAAACGGAACAAGCATAAAGAGTCTCGCCCGAAAAACAAGAATTTTCTTTTCTAGAAAAGGAATTCAAATACTTGAATTTTCAAACGCCGACCATAATGATTATAAACATTCTATTTTATTAAATACAAGCGCAAATACATATTATACCGGCAGTATTGCAAAGTTAACGGGAATAAAAAAGTCGTATTACGCGGTCAACAAATCGTTGTTTACCGATCTGATTTTAATCGTAGGCGAAGACTTTAAAGAATTAAATCTGGAAAATTAATTACATGAAAATCGCCGATAAAACATTAAATAATATTATTGATTTATGCGACAACAATAAGGCTGAAGATATCGTTTTATTGAAACTTGATTCTGTTCACAGTTATTTATCTTTGTTCTTAATTTTAACCGCATCGTCAAAATTGCATTTAAAAAAAATAGCAAACGATATAATTTTTGATTTAAAACAAAAAGGCTTTTCTTTTCAATCGCTGCCGACAGAAAGAGATTTTGAAAGCGGATGGGTCATTCTTGACTGTCATGAATTTATCGTGCATATTTTTCTCGAAGAACAGCGTAAAATCTACGCCTTAGAAGAGCTATGGCATAAAGCCGAAAAAATTAAATTCTAAAAAAAATCGCAAAAAACAGGGAATGATTTCATGATTTTGGGGTATTTATATAATATGATACAAATTAATTTAAATACCTTTTTGGCAAAAAAAATAGAAGAAAGATGCGGAGCGTCTCAAAAAAAGTGGGAGGGATATTTTTCGGCCCTTGCCGGATACAAAGTACAAATACCGTACTTTTTCTGGGAAATTGAAATGCCGCTTAAAACATCCCGCATACCGGCGTCTATTTCTCTAAAATTTCCCGCGATGAACGGCTGGCTTCAGGTCATTTTTGAAAAAAACTTAAAAAGCGAATTTGAAAGGCATATTAAGTCAAAGATGTTCGGCTTAAATAAACCGCTAAAATAATCTTATTCGCCGGTTTTAATTATAATAAATATTTATGAACAAACTGTAGCCTTCAAAAAAACGGCGCGTTAATTTGACATAGTTGTTTGTTTCTCGTATGGGTATCCATTCAAGAAAAAGTTCGCTTTCGGTATCTTTGAATTCTTTCTGCCATTGCCTGAGTCTGCCGGGTCCGGCGTTATAGGCGATAGCAGATTTCTCAAAAGAATAATCTAGCTTTTTGTATAAATCGGTATAATATTTTACGCCAAGCCATATAGAATGTTCGGGATTAAACAAATCTAAACTTTTAATTTTTATTCTTTTATTGAGCCAATTTGCCGTTTTAGGCATAAGCTGCATAAGCCCCCTTGCCCCTGAACGGCTAATCGCCCCGGGATGAAAGCTAGATTCCTGCTTCATTAGGGCATATATTTTTGCCTCTTCAATATCATATTTTTGAGCAAACGATTTTACTTCTTCTCGATAAGGCAAAGGATATAAAACTTCGATAGCAAGAGGCGATAACAAAAATACATCCGGCTCTTTTCGCATAACATAAAGATAGGTTTTAAGATATGCATAGCTAAGATAAGTATCTTCGGTTAATAAACCGACTTTTTGACACACGATAAATCTTTCATTACGGCTTAAAACGGCCGTAAAATAATCGTATGCCTCTCTATCAAGCCCCATGGCCGTAAACAAGGCGGCTTTTTTTATTTCTTCAGAAGAATTTTCGTTTAAGATATCAAGATCTTTCTGCCATTTATGCCAAAAAGAATCAATGCCGTATCTCTTTTTATTTTTCTTATCAGAAAATAATATTTTAAGGGTTTCTTCATTAAACCCCTGCTCTGCGATATAATTTCTAAGATCGCTTATCGACATCGTTTCGTAATTTTTTTTCTGTAGTTGAACTTTTTTATCTTTTTCGTTGAGTTCGGCCCTTTTCTTTAAAGCGGCGAAAACATATGACGAGCCGGGAGAATTTGTATAAACATCGCTGTAGTATTTTTTAGCCTGCTCAATGTTTCCTTTTTCTTCGGCCATTTTTGCAAGAAAATAGCGAGAGCGCCCCCCAGTATAAACATTTTCAGTGGCTTTCATTAAATCAAGCAGGCACTTTTCAGACTCGGTCAAATTATTTTTCACCATAAAATTTAAACAGACGTTAAAATATACGGTTTCGGCATATGTAGAATCTTTATCAAGATTTTCTATATGGTATTGAGCTTCTTCGCGCGCGCTTTCTTGCGGAAATTCAATCAATGCGCGAAGCCGGTTTACCATGGCTTGATTTACTTTGCTTTTGAAGGGAACAAGTTCGAGAACATATTTATAAATTCCTTTTGCGGCGAGCATATCGCTTGTATCTGTAATAAGAAGGCCGTATTCGTTTTCTGAAAGTTTTTTTTCGACGCTTTTAAAGTAATTAACCGTTTCTTGATATTTTTTTCGTTCCATTAAAATTCTTATATTAATTTTTGAATATAAGAATATTTTTTCAGAATTTTCTAACAGTTCTTTCTGATCAATCTGACCGATGACTCTTTCGGCGTCGCGAAGTTTACCATGAATTCTTAAGGCTTCGGCTAAGTTTATCTTCTGCAAATCATTAAGATTTTTCGATTGAATTTTATTATTTCTGTATAATTTTGATATTCTCTCGGCAGCGTCTTTTTGGGCCCATGTTTCAACATCGTCTTTCAAAAGCGAAAAATATAAATCTAGAGCTTCTTTATATTGCCTGTTTTTTTCATATAAAAAAGACAGCTTCAGGGCATATTCAAAAGCGTATGATTCTTTTAATATTATTTCATAGGCTTCAACGCCTTTTTCAAGACTCTCTTCAGTTAGAATATTTGCCTTTAACACTTTTATTTTAGAATCTAAAATTTTATCTATAGAGTCTTCAGACAAAAGAGAAAGAAATTTTTTCGCATATTCAAATTCTTTCAAATCTGCAAGAATATCAGAAATTTCATAAACAGCGTTTGCATACAGGGGAGATTTTACAAAACCGTTTTGAACGGCTGAAGAAAAACGCAGATGCACGGCAAAAACAGATTTTTCGTCAGACTTTACTTCTTCGTCGCGAAAAGCCGATGACGTATAATAAGAAAGAGCGGTTATATAATTTTTATCTTTTGCGTAAAGATATGCCGTCAGATATTTTTCTGCATAATTTAAATTCTTTTTATTTTTTAAGACGACAAGAAGCTTGGCTTTATTTTGTTCTCTTTGATATTTCAATATAGATTTAAAAGACGATATATCGTCTAACGAAACAGTTTCTTTGCCGCCTGCGGCGCCTATCATTACCGCGGCTGAAAAAAATAAAAACAAACGGGGAACGCTTATTTTAATCTTCTGTATTGCTCTGTAAACTTTCATAAATATAAATAGCTTACGACACTTTTAGAGAATGCCATATTTAGACCACCAAATTTTATCCCGCATCTTCAGTCGCCGCCTTATCGTTTTTCTGCATTACGCAATCGGCGAGAGCGTCTTTTATATTTTTATAATGAAATTGAAAATTATTGTTTAATAATTTTTCGGGCAGAACATACTGGGAACTTAAAACCAATTCTGACATTTCGCCTAAAAGCGTTTTTAACATAAAAGCCGGCACGTTAAAAAAAGCGGGCCTTTTTACCGTTTGAGCAAGACTTTTTGTAAACTCTTTGTTTGAAACGGGATTTTCTGAAACCAGATTTACCGCTGAGTTTATCTTTTTATTTTTAACGCAAAATTCTATGGCCGATACTAAATCTTCAATATGAATAAAGCTCATAAAAGCTTTGCCGCCCGCAATGGGCCCCCCGAGAGCGAACTGAAATAAAGGCAGTAATTTTTTCAAGAAGCCGTTTTGCCCAAGAACAATGCCTGTGCGAAATTTTATAACGCGTCTGGCCGATATTTTTGCTTTTTCGGCTTCGGCCTCCCAGTCTAGGCATGTTTTTTGAAGAAAGCCGCCGTCTATTTTAATAATAGCGTTCTCTGTATATTTCTCTGATAAACTGCTTGCATATATGCCTGTTGCCGAAGCGCAAAAAAATGATTTTACCGACGATGGCAGGGCTCCTATAAGTTTTCTCGTTGAAATTATTCTTGAATTATAAATTTCTTCTTTTCTTTTTTTGCTCCACCTGCCCGATGCGATACTTTCGCCCATTAAATGAATAACGGTATCGACGCCCTCAAGGGCCTTAACGGGAAAATCTTTTTCTTTATAGCTCCACGAGAAATAATCGCCTTTTAACGATAATTTTTGTTTTGTTCTTTCGGCGTTTCTTGAAATAAAAACGAGAGAATATTTATCGGCAGAAAGTTTTTCAGCCAGCGCCCGGCCTATAAAACCCGAGGCTCCCGTAATCAAAATTTTCATTTAGGTTTTTAATATAATATAAAAACCAATAGAAGGCGAACCTTTATTTTTGGCTTTAACTTCTTAAGGCGTATAGTTTAACGTTACCGTTATTTCGCCGAATTTATCTTTAATTTTTGAATAATCGTCAAATTCGCAATAACCTTCGCATTCATAAAATTCAAGCCTATATACATGGGTTTCGGGCGTGTTGTAGGTTGGGTCGTTGAAGTTTGGTAAAAAAGTCAGCCAACCAGAATCAACATCCATTATTTCGTCTGAACTGCTCATTAAGGTGTTATTATCATACGCCTTTAATATATAATCATATCCGCCCTCTATACAGCCTGTTTTTTCCATGTCTAAATCTAGATAATAACTGACCATCATCATAAGATTGCCGCCGCCAATGTCTACGTTTTGTCAATGAGAATAATTTAAGTTCTTTGATAAATTCAACCTTCCTGCTTTCCTGGCTTCATTATAAAAAGCAAGCCCTGTTATACCAGCAAGGCATAAATTTAGATTACGCAGCGCTTCTCAAGAAAAAGTAATTTACATAATATCGTAAATTTCAGTTGAATAGTATTCATGAAATTAAAAACATTAAGGTAAAGATATGAAAACGGCAGGGTTAAGAGAATTTGCCAAAGAAAACGATTTAACGTCATGCAGAACCTATGTTTTTGGTTATTATAAAAATTATCTAATACAAGTATCAGAGGCATACGGCGCAAAAATCATAAGACTTACGGTTAACGACATTAGCGATGAAAAAAAACAAACATTAACAGATTCTTTGAAAAACAAAGAAAACGAAATCGGTTTTACAGATTCTATAGTCGAATTAAATCAAATAATTGTTTCTATTTCAGAAACTTTCAGAGCCAGTAAAAAAGAAAAAATTCAAAAAGTTGTCGATTTTCTTGTTGAGTTTGCCCTTGAAAAAAATCTAAAGACGCCAAAAGGGTGCATCAAATGCAAAAATGAAAACATAAATACATCGGCTTATAATTTAGACAGAGCGGTACATTTCTACTGCGATTTCTGCGAGACCAAAGTCAAAGACGAACTTAGCGAAATTAAAAGAGAATATTATAGACAAGAAAAGTATTACGCAAAAGGCTTATTGGGAGCTTTATTATATTCATTACCCGTCATTTTATCGTGGGTCATATTAGAAGTATACCTTGAGAGAGTCGCTTCATTAAACGCGATGTTAGCCGGTTTTTTATCGGTAAAAGGATATCAAAAATTCGGGGGCGTCTTGGGACCGTACACAAAATGGATTCTTATTGCCGTCAATATTCTTATTGTTTTTGCCTCGGTAACCGCTTCAATTTTTTATCTGCTCGTCGATTCTGGCGCAAGCCTCGCAAAAGCCTTTGATGCCATTGAGAATAACGCAGAAGTTATTTCAATTTATCGTCAATCATTGCGTTTAGGCTTCGGCATGAGCATAATAGTTTGGATTTATTTATTATTCTTGTATAATTCTATGATTAAATTCTCGAAATTAAAAAAAGTAAAGACTCTTTGATTTATATTTTTAAGGATACGCCCTGAACTTCAATATTTCTTCTTTTTCACTATTATAAAATAAAAGAAAAACGCTATGGTTTTCTTTTAAATCAAAAGGAAGCGAAAGCTGAATTTTTTGTTCGGGCTTATCTTCAACTATATCTTTTTTTTGAAATACTGCCTCTGGTTGTTTATTTTCGCGAAGGGCCCAGTAAATATAAGATATTTTTTCGGTCGAATTTTGATTTTTCAAAGAAAGCGCGCATACTTTTTTTTCAGGGCAGTCGGTTGTAATCTGCCAGCCCTGCCATTCAAACGATTTTTCATGGTTTAAAGACGGTTCATTCGAGTTTTTTTCGCTTAAATTAATTTTACTGTTAAAAAAATATAAGAGAATAAGCAATATGACAAGTATATCTAAGAATAAAATGAGATGACCGCGGCGCCTTTTTTTGACGCTTTCTTTTTCGTTTTTATCAAAGTGGTTCTGAAATTCTTTGGGCGATCTGCTATAGTATTTCATTTTTTATTTTATTTTCAATATTCTTAATAATTTCAGAGGCTGTCAAGAAATCTTTATTTTTTTTGTCTTTTCTAACGCCGCCGTAAAAATAAACCGACAGGGCCTGCTGTAAAATTACCGAGGGCTCTTCATAACGCGCGGTCATATTGGCGATAACGCCCGATAAAATATCTCCCGTGCCGCCGGTCGCGAATTCTGTGTGCTTAGAGGCCAGATATATTTCTTCGATTTCGTCATTGTTAATGATTAATAGGCCGCCCGCGCCTTTCAAATACACATGAGAATTATAAAATTTTGAAATATCAATGGCCACCTCTCTGATATTGGTAATTTTATCTTCTAGCAAAGATTCGGCCTCAGAAAGATGAGGCGTCATCACAAGAGATTTTAACCGGTGATTTTGAAACATTTTCTGATGTTTTTTCAAGAAGCCGAATACAGAGCCGTCTAAAATCAAACTTACGTCGTTTCTGTCTAACAAGGCCCTCCAGAATTTTTCGCTTAGCTCTTCTTTAAGACCCACGCCAATTAAAACAATATTGTTTTTCTCTTTTCTTAAATCGTTTAAAAACGCAGATTCTAATTCTTCTTTATCATGCGAATTATACATTACTTCAGGATAATCGCTCAGATATTTTTTAATAGATTCTGAAAAAGAAAAAAGTTTGGCAAGACCGCCGCCTAGTTTTAAAAAAGCGTACGCCGACATCGCGGCGGCGCCTTCCATACCTTTGCTTGCTCCTAAAATATGCAAAACGCCCGATGTATATTTATTGCCCGAAGGTTTGCGCAGAGAATTTAATTTTCTTCTCTTTATTAAATGCCTGTTTTCAAAATTTGTTTTATAAAAACCAATCGGGTTTACTTTCACGTCTCCGCAGTATAAAATACCCGGAGAAATTAAATGCCCTATTTTATAACCGCCAAAGGTAAAGGTTTTATCGGCCCTAAAAACCTCGTGAGAAAAAATGCTTCCGTCAGAATAAACTCCGCTGGGAATATCTATGGCAATTTTAACAGCTTTTTGTCTGTTGGCGTGACTTAAGATATTTTGAATATCGCTTTTTAGTTCTCTTGACATGCCCGTACCGAACAGGCAATCAAAAATAATTGATTTTTTTTCTGTTTTTATCGATAAAAAATCGGCAAGATCTTTTATAACAAGATTTCTTTTTTCGTAATGTTTTTTGCAAAGCTCATAAAAATAAATTGCATCTTTGGTTTTCGGATCGGATAGTTTCCAGAAAAATATTTTTTTATCGCTTTCATTGAGCATGTGCCAGGCGATAACATATCCGTCGCCCGCGTTATTGCCGGTTCCTGAAATGAAGTGTATTTCTTCGGCTTTTTTGTAGTATTTTTTACGGCGAATATCAGCGTAAACCGAATAACCGGCCCAGCCCATTAAGAGCCTTGAATCGACGCCTTTTTCTTCAATGCTCAGCTTATCCCAAAATTCGGCTTCTTTGCCCGTTAGAACGGGTATCTTGTGATATTTTGTATATTGGGGTATCATTGCCAGCGGTAAACGGTAAATTTATTTTCAATTACGCGAATACTGTAAAAGCCGCTTGATAATGTAAGGTATGTTGAGCGCCATGTGTGCCTTGGCCCTTCAAGGTTAATTTGCAGATTTTTTATCAAATCGCCTTCTAAATTATATAAAGCGACTTTCGTCTGGTTATGTTTTTGAAACTGCCACAACGTTATATAGTTCTCATAGGGCAGATAGGGATAATCTTCGGGGTCGTTTAAATTTTTAAAAATTACGGTATTTTTGCCGGTTTTAAGATCATGAAGAACAAATATTCTTTTTTGAAAAATATAACCCTCGGGCTCTCCTGATTTTAAATCGGGCAGCTCTTCTATTTTACCGACAAAAATGACTTTATCTCCCGAAGGAAAAGGATACATATTTTCACAAGAGAAGAGCTCTTTTTCTTTTTTACTTATTTTATCAAAAACAATCGATTCGCACTGTTTCGCTTCAAAATACTTAAACAATTTGCCTTCTACGTGTTTTTCAAGTCGAATATCTTCTAAATCGTTATAAAGAACCCAGAAATTTTTATCGTTATCTACGTCCATCCATAAGACCGACTCGAAAGGAAGTTCAGGCTTTCCTTCGCGGCCTATTATGCCTAACAAATTACCGTTTAAATCAAAGTGTAAAATTTTATAAAATCCTAAAGAGCCGCCTGTTGATTGAAGCGATATTTTTTGTTCTGTATTTTCTTCGCCGCTTTCATTTGCGTTTGAAGATAAATTTTCGCCTTTTTTATCGGTATTCTGGCTAAGGGCCTCTGTATAAAAACTTAAAACATAAAAATCTGAATCGACGCCTCCTGTAATAATTCCCGGAATATTCAGATTTTCTACGGCGATAATTTTTACCGATTTATCGGGCTCTGTTTTCTGGTCTTTTATATTTTTTTCATGCTGTTCTTTTGAAATGATAATAAGCTCTAACTTTTCATTGTTGAAAATTTTTATAAGTTTATTAGAAGGTTCCGGCGCAATAAGTTTATCGTCAACTACCCCGATACGCAAAGGAATTTCATGATAAACCCCCTGCTGGTTAGGAAAAGATATCCCCTTTGCGCCCATAGGAACTGAAAATATTTTTTCGGCTTTCAATTTTTCTACCTTAAAACGCGCGCAATTTATAAAAGGAAAACAAAAAGATATAAGTAAAATAAGATATCTGTAATTAATATACTTCATAATTGAAACGCCATTATTTTTTTGAAAGCCGCAGGCGCAAATCAAAATTAACCATCGTATCTTCGACAAATTTAATAATGTAATTATACACTTTATCGCGAATTTGTTCATGGGTAATCAAAGCATGACGGGTAGAAATATCTTCGTCAATTTCAAACATAAAGGCCCTCTTTTCTTTAGAAGATACCTTGCGTAAAATATAATGCAGATTTACCGCGGGTATGGTTTTATCGTTTGTGGCGTGTACCAAAAACAAGGGACATTTGATTTTCTTCATCTCTTTTCTTACTTTTCCTATATTTATTTTGAAAGAATGCGCGCAAGCCGTGGTAGTGGCTTCGTAATATCCTACCCAGGGGCTTATAAGACCCTGACCCAACTGATCGCTTTTTTTCGGTATGTAGGGCAGAATATATTTTATGATGCCCGAAAGTATTAAAAACGGATTTTTAATTATAAGCCTGCCGTCGGCAAAGCCATTTAAAAACGCGGGCGTTGATATTAAAATCATACCGCTCGGCGATTTCTTATCTGAAAATTCGGCCGCTAATTTTAGAGACAAGTTACCTCCCATTGAAAATCCTACGATAAAAAACTTATCGTACAAATCTCGTTTTGACTTATAGATTGACCTGACCGCCTCATACCAGTGCTCATAGCGGGTTTTTCTAAAGTCTTTAATTGAAGTGCCGTGGCCGGGCAAAAGCGGCGCAATCACGGTATGGCCCAAATTATGCATAATTTCGGCGAGCGGCCTCAACGAAAAAGGACTGTCTTCAAAACCGTGAATCATTAAAAAGGCCGTCTTTGATTTTCCCTCAAGAAAAATAGGCTCTGCGCCTTTTAAAATATTTTCTTTGGGGGGCGGCTCTTGAAAGTCTTTAGCATTGATCTTTTCAGGCAAGCCGTAATGGCCCATTATCAAGATGAAAACGACAAGAATTAAAAAGAGCCAAATCATTTTTATTGTTACTTAAAAAGCGAGCATAGCATTCTTTTGTTTAAATTTACCTAGACACAATTATAGCTAACACCCTTTTTAGTAATGTATATTATTTTAGACGTTCTAACAAAAGTTTATTCACAAGCGGAGGGTTTGCCTTGCCCTGCGTCTTTTTCATTACCTGCCCCACTAAAAAGCCAAGAGCCTTATCTTTTCCGTTTTTGAAAGACTCGACGCTTTCTTGATTTTCGGCAAGTACCTCTTCAACAACGGGAACTATTGAGCTTTCGTCTGAAATTTGAACCAGCCCTTTGTTTTTTATAATTTCAAGAGGACCTTTTTTCGTCTCAATCATTTCTGCAAAAACCATTTTCGCGATTTTTCCCGAAATTCTACCAGATTCAACTTCAAGCAGCAAAGCCGCCAAGTCTTTTGACGAGCATAAATCATTTAAGCCGCAGTCTTTTTCGGCCGCAAACGCGAGCATTTCGGCCATAATCCAATTTGAAGCTTTCTTCGCGGGAACTTTTTTTTCTACTATTTCTTCAAAGTAGATAGCGTATGTTTTATCGGCGGTTAAAACGCCGGCGTCATATTCGGGCAAAAGATACTCTTTAATGAAACGTTCTTTTTTGGCGCCTGCAAGCTCGGGCATTGCGCCTGAAATAGCCGATATCTCGTCGTCGTCTAATATGACCGGCACAAGATCAGGTTCGGGAAAATATCGATAGTCATGCGCCTCTTCTTTTGAACGCATGGGCATTGTCTGGTTTGTCAGCGCGTTCCATAGTCGGGTTTCCTGCACAACGACGCCGCCTGAGTTTATTAAATCAATTTGTCTTTCAATTTCATATTCTAAAGCGGCTTTTACGGCTTTAAACGAATTTAAATTCTTTATTTCTGCGCGGGTGCCCAGCTTTGAGGTATTTTCGGGCCGTACCGAGATGTTGGCGTCTACTCTTAAAGAACCTTGTTCCATATTGCAGTCAGAAACCTCAATATATTCTAAGATGCTTTTTAATTCGGCAAGATAAAGTACAGCTTCTTCAGGACTGTCAATTTCAGGCTCAGATACAATTTCAATGAGAGGCGTTCCGGCCCGGTTTAGGTCTACATAACTTTCTTGAATAGACGGATTTTCAGAATGCATGAGCTTTCCGGCGTCTTCTTCCATATGAATTCTGGTAACGCCGATAATTTTCTTTTCGCCGTTTTCTTTTTCAATGGTAATTTTTCCCTTTGTGCAGTAAGGCTCGTCAAACTGCGATATCTGATAAGCCTTGGGCAAATCGGGATAAAAATAGTTTTTTCTGTCAAATTTACTTTTATGATGAATGGTCGCGTTAATGGCCAGCCCAGCCAAAACCGCTTTTTTTAAAACCTCATTATTTAATACCGGCAAGGCCCCGGGAAGGCCAAGACACACGGGACAAGTATGGGTATTCGGCGGATCTCCGAAAGAGGTTTTACATCCGCAAAATATCTTTGTTTTAGTGTTAAGCTGGGCATGAACCTCAAGCCCTACAGTTGGAATATATTCCATATACCAGCGTTAAAAGAAAAAACACGTCGTCAAGCCGATTGATTTCTTATTTGGCATTTAGAGGCAGATTTCATTCTATATGTTTATATTACCTGACGCGGCGATCACAAAGAATCCGCCGCGCCAAACCTAAAAATATTTTTCTTTTTTTAAGCCGCCCGATATTTATTAGTTGAAAACGCGGGGGTTCTCATGAAAAATTTATCAAGCGCCTCAAATGGACAAAGTTGACTGTTGCAATCTTTCGTTTCAATTAATCTTTTCCCTTTTCTAATAGGAAAATTTTCTTGATATTCATGAAACTTTATCATATATTTATCCATTACTTCTTCTCTCGTTTTGCCGTGTATTTTTTGAAAAAAGTTTCCTTTTCGGTTTCCTAATCTAAGAATACCAAAAAAGTCTTTACCGCCTTTTTTAATACAGAAACAGGTTCTGTTGCCCAATTTATCGGGAGAATATCTTAAGATATTTTCAAGCTCAAAGCTGAATATTTCTTTAAGATAAGTATCGTCGGGAAGTCCGCTCAATCCAAAGATTTTTGTATCTCTTACGGAAAGTAATTCGCCCATCTCTTTGACTATTTTAGATATCGCGCTATAGGCAAGAATAAAAAGCCCGCCCGCCATAACGACTACAGGCGCCGCGACAATAATGCTCCACCCGATAATAAATGTGAGCAATGGAACCGCCAAGACCGCTTCAATCAAAGTCATCATTACTTTGACTGTTTTCATCTTATACCTCCATGAAAAAAAAATAATAAAGATTTAATAAAGAGGCAAAAAATATTAAAAAAACGCTTTATTAAATAAAGCGTTAAAAAAGCGGAAAAGTATTTTTAAATACCGTTTTATGCCGCCATCAATCTTTTCTTTGAAAGCATCGGTTCTTTCATTGAAAATCTTTCAAGAGCCTTAAACGGACATATCCGCCTGTTGCAGTCTTTGGTCTCTATTAGTCTTTTGCCCATCACGAGAGGATAACGCATTCGGTAATCATTAAATTTTTCCAAATATTTTTCTACGACTTCATCTCTTGATTGACCGTGAATTTTTTGAAAAAAATTTCCGTTTTGGCTTCCTATTCTTAGAACGCCAAAATAATCTTTATCGCCTTTTTTTATACAGAAACACGCTTTGTTTCCTTCTCTTTCGGGAGAATGTCTTAATACGTTTAACAGTTCATAGCTGAACGACTTTCTAAGATTCATATCGTCAGGAAGACCTCTCATTCCCAGTATTTCAGCTTCTCTCGCCAACCCAAGGGGTATATGAACGAAAGCAATTAGACCTTTCATAAGTCTGTCGGCTGCAATCGCCAAAAGTATTATCATACCGCCAATGGTCATAACTACAGGCGCAAAAATTATGACGGCCCATGCGATGACAAAGCTGAAAAGGGGAAGCATAAAGAACCCTGCAACCAAACCGGCAAACGCTTTGATTGTCTTCATTTTGTACCTCCTTTTTCTATATTGAATTTATGATTTTTTTCGGGATTTGTCAAAAATATCAAACCTATTTAGGCTCCCTATTTTCTAAACGCCGCTCTGATGACGCTGATTAGATAGATAAACGCTGAAAAAGATTCACTTCCTGCTTTCCTGGCTTCTTTATAAAATTCTAACGTCTATTTTATATCTAAGAAAATAGATATTGAAAAACTATAAGGAAACCAGGAAAACAGGAGGCGTCAGAATAGAGATAAGCAATTACAAATAATTTTACAGTTTATTACTTATTTGATTTGAATCTGCGTTCATCTTTCGAATCGGCGATATCTGCGTCCTATTCTTCCCTTTGCGGCTGGGCTGAACACGGTGCCATGCGGGCACAAGCCGACATTAGGCGAAATGTATTATGATATCGAAGGGCGGTTGGAGTGACATCAGGCTACTTTTTATTAAGACCTAAGTTGGATTAAATTATTATTCTTCAGAACTATAAGGCTCTAAATAATAACCAGATTTTTTATATTTTATAAAACCCATCAAATCAGAACCTAATTTAAAACAGACCACAATTTCATCATCAAAGTTTTTATCTTTATATAAAATAAATTTCTCAGCTTTATAAAAAAATATTCTACTTTTTAATTTTTTTAAATCATTAATGTTTTCGATTATTAATAATGCCGACTTCTGCCCATCCGTTAAACTTACAAAATATTCAAGAATACTATTCTTATTTAAATCATATTTTAAAATAAATTTACCCTTGTGATATCTTATCCACTTTTTGTCCTCTTCATCATAAGAATTTATTGTGTTAATCTTGTACCCTTTTAAGCTTTTTTCTTTTTTTATAATATTATTAATAGTTTCACTTTCATTATCTGAATAAATCTTATTGTTAAATGTCAATAAAATAAGTAAAAAAAGGAATGTTATTATCTTAATATTTTTCATTTAAAACCCTCCATCATAACTCCAGTCAAAAAATAAAGGACTTGCTGTGCCGCCTTTTTGCATTGCCGTATGATAAATAACATTATAAAATCAGTTTTTGTTTTGGCAAGAGAGATTTTCACCGCAAATTGCGCTCCCTCTTCGTTTAAGACTTTACGCTCTCTTTTCAAAACAAAAATTGCCGTATGATTGAGATTCCATCTTTTAAGATACCCAAAGAAGACTGGGTTGAAGATAAGCTTCTATACGGCAAAAAGCTGGCCGTAAAAATTAGAGAACATTTAAAAGAGCGGGTTGAAAAGACGAAAATAAGGCCCGGGCTTGCGGCTCTTCTTGTGGGCGAAGACGAGGCGAGCAAAATTTACGTATCAAGCAAAGAAAAGGCGGCCAATGAAATAGGGTTTCATTCGGTGGTTAAAAAACTGCCCGTTGACGCTACGCAAGAAGAAGTCTTAGCGGTCGTTCATGAATGGAACAATGACGAAAACATACACGGCATATTGGTTCAGCTGCCGCTTCCTAAACATATAAACAGCCAGAATATTTTACAATCGATAAACGCCTCAAAAGACGCCGACGGATTCCATTACGCGAACATGGGTCGTCTTATGGCAAAAGAAAAGGGCGCCATTGCCTGCACGCCTTTAGGCATCATTGTGATGCTCAAAGAGCTTGGGGTTAACACCGAGGGCAAACACGCTCTTGTATTGGGACGTTCAAATATTGTGGGCAAACCCATGGCCCAGCTTTTATTAGACGCCGCGCAGTGTACGGTGACGGTTTGCCACTCAAAAAGCAGAAATATTGACGAGATGACGGCCTCTGCCGATATTCTTGTCGCCGCCATGGGCGTAAGAGACGTTATTGATTATTCAAAAATAAAAAAAGACGCTATTGTCATAGACGTAGGCATGCATCGAATTGACGGCAAGGTCAAAGGCGACTTAGACTATAAAGAAATACTTGATAAGGTCTCGTTTATCACTCCGGTTCCGGGGGGCGTCGGGCCAATGACAATTGCCATGCTTCTTTACAATACTTACCAAAACGCGGTGTGGTTAAATGAAAAAGATCAGATGTTAGCGTAAGATGAGCGAAAATAACGAAATTAAAGAAAGTAAAAAATTTAAAAATTACGAAGACGCGGTATTTGAGGGCGGCGGATGGTTCATTCTCGGTCATTCGGCCGGTCAAAACAAAATCATGGCCAAAGAGTTAAGGGCCGAAAATTCGCGAAAAAAAGTTTTATTATTAGGCGGGGTTCACGGCAATGAAACCGAAGGCGTTCAATTCATGGTTGATTTCTGCCGCGAATTTGCCAAAGACGAAGAAAAATCTCCTTTTGGGTTTGATTTATTTTTGGTTCCCGTATTAAATCCCGACGGATTTTTCGCGCATGAAAGAAAAAACGCATCGGGAGTCGATTTAAACCGAAACATGCCCACCAAAGACTGGTCGCCTGAATTTCAAGAAGACAAATACAACCCCGGCTCTCATGCGGGCAGCGAACCAGAAAGCAAAATTTTAGTCGATCTCTTAAACAAACATTATTTTGATTTCATTATCAGTTTTCATTCATGGAAACCCATGATAAACATAAACGGGCCCGCTGAAATATTCGGCGAAAAGATGAAAGAGAAATTAAAGATGAAAGTGGTCAAAGACATCGGTTATCCTACGCCGGGCTCTCTGGGCACCTACGCCGGATGGGAAAGAGGCATACCCACAATCACTCTTGAATTTGAAAGAGGCGTTGAACTTGAGGGCATTTACGCGTATGCCAGAGACGCCATTTTAGATTCTTTTAAAGCTTTACAATCTGAGTAAGGTTTAAATTGCTTCGCAAAATGGACTTTATGTTAATAGGCTTCGTTGCTGAAAAATAAGTATAAAGAGGTATAAGAAATAGTGAAAACTCCCGTATTATTAATGGATAGAACCAGAATTCTGCAAAACTATCAAGATATTGAAAAGGCATTGCCTGATTTTAAAATCGCATACGCCGTTAAATCAAACAACCATCCTGAAATTGTAAATATATTAAAACGAAGCGGTTCGTTATTTGAAGTAGCTTCTTTATATGAAATTGAAAATCTTCTTTCAATGGGCATTGAACCCGAAAATATTATTTATTCAAACCCGGTAAAGCCGCCTGACGATATAAAATCTGCCGCTGAAAAGAAAGTGTGTGTTATGTCTTTTGACAGCGTAACTGAACTTGAAAAAATTCTGCCATATAAAGACAATGTTAAGCTTTTGTTTAGAATAGAAGTTCCAAACGAGGGCAGTCTATGGCCCCTATCGGGAAAGTTCGGGTGCCCTTCAAAGCTGTGGGATAAAATTTATTCTTACATGCAAAAACATTCCATTAAATTATCGGGCATTACGTATCATGTGGGTTCTCAATGCGAAAATCTGCCGAATTTCAAAAGCGCCCTTCTTGAAACGAAAAAGGCATATCAACTGGCAAAAAGTTACGGCTTAGATCCGTATATTTTAAACATTGGGGGCGGATTTCCCGTCTATTTAGGAAGAGAAATTCCTCCTATAAAACAAATTGCCGAAATTATTTTAGAAACCATAGAAGACTTAAAAAAAGACGGCGTCGTTTTTACCGAATTTTACGCGGAACCGGGCAGGTTCATAAGCGGTTCGGCCGGAACATTGCTTTCAAAAGTTATCGGAATAGCCGAAAGAGAAAATAATAAATGGGTCTTTTTAGATACCGGCGTATTTTCAGGCATGATGGAAACCGTAGACGGCATAACATATCCTTTATTGTCTACCGGTTCGGGTAAATCAGAAAATGTTATGCTGTGCGGCCCTACATGCGACTCTATGGATAAAATGTTTAAGGCGATGATACCGAACCCTAAGGTAGGCGATAATATATATTTCTCGGGGGCCGGGGCCTATACGACCGTTTACGCGTCTGATTTTAACGGCTTTTCAAGACCTGATATTACTTTTTTAGATTCTGTAGACGAGCAGTTGCCGCAAGAAGCTGATTTAGAAAATCATAGCGAAATCGCTTCTTAATCGGCAATAACTTCGGCTATGCCGGCGAGGTCTGCGACCTTTACCTGGCTGCCGTTTTTGATTATAATTTGCGTTAAGATACCGTCAGAGGGAGCCTCAAGAGAAAAAGCCGCCTTATCGGTCACGAGTTCGCACAATTCAAACCCGGTCTCAAACTTTTCGCCTTCTTTGAGGTTCCACTTAACAAGCTCAATGCTTTCAGTATCGCCTACGTCTGGTATTTTTAGTTCTATTTGTTTTTTTTTCACTTTCTATTGGCTTTGATTTGCTCAATACTTTTTAAAGCGATTTTCAGAGTTTCAATGTCTTTTTCTTCAGGAACCAGGGGAATGGCGTTTTCTGTAATGCATTCATAAAAGTGTTGATGCTGGCTTTTTAAAGGATTATCTTTATGAACATATAGTTTTTCTACAAAAGATTCCTGAGAATATTTTATTTCTTCTCGGGTCGTTAAAAAAGCCGTGCTTGCCTGCCTGTGAATTTCAATATCCTGATTTGCGTAATTTAATAAAATATAACTTTTATCTTGCGTAATGTTCATGATTCTTTCTTTATTTTGACTGACTCTTGAGCCAATCAAAGTGGCCACGCTTTCGTTTTCAAAACAAATCTGTATTGAAGCAATATCTTCATAGTCGGGGCCTTTTATAAAACGCCCCATTGCAGAAAAGTTTACGACAGGAGATGTCACTAAATTTAAAACTATATCTAAATCATGAATCAGCATATCTAAAATAACGCCCGAGTCTTTAATTCTAGGATTATAAGGCGCAAAACGTCTTGCTTCAATAAAATAAGGGTCGGTTACGATTTTTTGAAGCTCCATAACAGCGCCGTTAAATCTTTCAACATGACCAACCTGTAGAATTTTTTTCTTATCTTTTGCCAGTTTCTGAAGCTCTATAGCCTCTTCTAATTTCTGTGTCATAGGCTTTTCAAGAAGCACATGACAGTCATATTCAAGGGCTTTTTTTGCGATTTGATAATGCAGAAAAGTAGGTACGGCAATGGTTACGGCATCGACATTCTCAAGCAAATCTTCAATTGAAGAAAAACTTTTTGTTTCAAATTTGGCCGCAAGCTCTAGCGATCTGTCTTGATTTTCTTCGTAAATACCGACCATTTCATGAGTATTCATCGACGAAACAACATTGAGATGATATTGCCCCATGTGGCCCACCCCAAGTATTCCCATTTTTAATTTTGGTTTTTTCACGCTCATTTGATAAGACGGTTTATAATATTGCTATAGGAAATCAAGCAAAGTTTAAGTTCTAAATCTGTCAAAAAAACCGCTGCTTTGCGATAGCTCTTCGTCTAATTTTTTTACAAGTTCTTTAGCTTTTGAGTTCAGCGATTTTGGAATAATGATTTCTGCTTCGACAAGAATGTCTCCGTAGCGGCCTCCTCCCATATAAGGCAGACCCTTGCCTCTTACTCTAAACGTGGTATCGGGCTGCGTTCCCGCCGGTATCTTAAGCCTTACAGACGAACCGTCTATGGTTTCGACCGAGACTTCGCCGCCTAAAATTGCGGTTGTAACGGGTATTTCTATAGAAGTCGTAAGATCCATGCCTTCTCTTTCAAATTTTGGATGCTTTTTTACCTGAATAACAACGTATAAATCGCCTGAAGGACCGCCTTTCGGGCCGGCTTCGCCTTCTCCCGATACTTTTAGTCTTGTACCAGAATCGATACCCGCGGGAATGCGAATATTGATCATGCGCTTTTTCATTGTTAAACCCGTTCCTTTGCATGACGAACACGGGTTTCGAACTACTTGTCCCTCGCCGCCGCAATGATTACAGGTTGACGCGATAGAAAAAAATCCTGAACTTCTTCTTACCTGCCCCGACCCCTGACAAATTGAACATGTTTCAAGTTTTCCGTCGGCAGAACCTACTCCTCCGCATTTCTCGCAGTGTTCTTCGCGGGGAATTTGAATTTTTACTTCTTTGCCGTGATAAACGTCTTCTAAAGATATCTCGAGATTATATCGCAAGTCGGCCCCGCGCCTTACGCGCGTTCTTCCTCTGGTTGAGCCACCAAAACCGAAACCGCCCATTCCTGAAAATAGATTTTCAAAAATATCTTCAAAACTGGTTCCCGAAAAAATATCTGAAAAATCGGTATAGGCTCCTCTGCCAAAGCCTTCCTGACCGGCGGCGGCGCCTGAAACGCCTGCATGACCGAACTGGTCATACATTTTTCTTTTTTTATCGTCTCTTAAAACTTCATAGGCCTCGGTCGCTTCTTTAAACATGGCCTCGGCCTCGGCATTGCCCTTATTTCTATCGGGATGATATTTTAAAGCCAGCTTACGGTAGGCTTTTTTTATTTCGTCAAGACCAACAGAGCGCGACACTCCTAAAACGTCATAATAATCTCTTTTTTCTGCCACGCTCGCTGCCTTCCTTTAAGTTACCTGTTTTACCTATAAAAGTTACTTATCGTCTTCTACAACTTCGGCGTCTACAACTTTTTCTTTAGGTTCGTCTTTTTCTGACTTAGAACCTTCGGCTTCTGGCTGGGGTTGTTCTGAGCCGCCGTCGCCTTCAGGCTTGGGTTGCTCATACAATTGCGCCGAATATTTGGTTGCCAAATCAGAAAGCTTTTGCTTGTTTTGTTTCATTCTCTCGACGTCTTTAACGCCTAATGCTTCTTTTGCTTCTTTTAACGCGGCTTCAATTTCTGATTTAGCCGAATCGTCAAGGTTCTTGGCCTCAGATACTGCCTTTTCAAGAGTATATACCAGATTATCAAGCTCGTTAAACTCTTTGGCCGCCTCTTTGCTTTTTTGATCTTCTTCAGCGTGCGCCTCGGCGTCTTTAACCATGTTGTTAATATCGTCATCGCTTAGACCGCTTGACGCTTCTATTTTAATTTTCTGCTCTCTATTTGTTTTTAAATCTTTCGCAAAAACATGAACAATGCCGTTAGCGTCAATATCAAAAGTCACTTCAACTTGAGGCATCCCTCTTGGCGCGGGAGGTATTTCTGATAGCTGAAATCTGCCAAGGGTTCTATTGTCTTTGGCCATTTCGCGTTCGCCCTGAAGCACATGAATATCTACGGCGGTCTGGTTATCGGCCGCGGTTGAAAATATTTCAGATTTTTTAGTGGGGATGGTCGTATTTCTCTGGATGATTTTGGTCATTACTCCGCCAAGCGTCTCAATGCCAAGAGAAAGAGGAGTTACATCAAGCAGAAGAACTTCGTGAACATCTCCCGCTAAAACGCCCGCCTGAATAGAGGCCCCTACCGCTACAGCTTCGTCGGGGTTTACGCTTTTGCTGGGCTCTCTGCCGAAAATTTCTTTAACTTTTTCTCTAACAGCGGGAATTCTCGTAGAACCGCCGACAAGAATCACTTCATGCACGTCAGAAGCCGAGACGCCCGCGTCTGCAAGAGCTTTCTTGCAGGGGTTCTCTGTTCTTTCTACAAGACTTGACGTTAGCTGATTAAACTTTGCTCTTGTTAAGGTACTATTCAGGTGCCTGGGGCCCGACGAGTCTGCGGTTATAAAGGGTATGTTGATATCGGCCGTTTCTTTTCCCGAAAGCTCGATTTTAGCCTTTTCGGCTCCCTCTTTTAATCTTTGAAGGGCCATTTTATCTTTTGCTAAATCAATAGCGTTTTCTTTTTTAAATTCTTCAATCAGCCATTCAATAATTACCTGATCGAAATCGTCTCCGCCTAAGTGAGTGTCGCCGTTTGTTGATTTTACTTCAAAAACATTGTCGGCCAATTCAAGAATTGAGATATCAAAGGTACCCCCGCCAAGATCATAAACGGCGATAACCTCATTGTCTTTCTTTTTATCTAAACCGTAAGCTAAGGCAGCCGCTGTAGGCTCGTTTATAATTCGAACCACGTCAAGACCGGCAATTTTACCCGCGTCTTTTGTAGACTGTCTTTGTTCGTCGTTAAAATAAGCGGGAACGGTAATTACCGCTTTTTCTATGGAATAACCCAAATAATCTTCTGCGGTTTGTTTCATTTTCTGTAAAACGCGGGCAGATATTTCTTCGGGACGGTAATCTTTTTCCCGTGTTTTTATTAAAATAGAATCGTTTTTTCCTGTTACTATTTCATATGGCACAAGTTTTCTTTCGGCGTCAATCTCGTTAGATCTTCTGCCGACAAATCTTTTTACCGATCTAATGGTATTTTCAGGATTTGTTATCATTTGATTTTTTGCGACTTGTCCGGCTAAAACTTCGCCTTTTTCGGTAAAAGCCACAACTGAGGGCGTTGTTCTTGCTCCTTCTGAATTCGGAATCACAACCGGTTCGCCGCCTTCCATCACGGCGACGCATGAATTTGTCGTTCCTAAGTCAATGCCAATTATTTTTTCTTTTCCCATTTTATGCTCCTTTTTAATATAATATTTATTCGTTTTTTTATTTCGCGTTTGCGGGTTTCATAACCAAAACTCTGGCTGGTCTCAATATTTTTTCTTTAATTACGTACCCTTTTTGAAAAACCTGCTTAACCGTTTCTTTTTCAACTTCTTCAGACTCTTGAACGCTGATAGCCTCCATAGTCGTCGGATTAAACTCTTCATCAACGGGATTCACTTCTTCAACTCCGAATTTATTGAATACCTCTAAGAATTGTTTATGAATCATTGAGGCGCCTTCAATAAACTTTTCGGTTGTCTGGCCTTCGTCTTCTTTCTTATTATTACTTTCTTCTGCCGATTGAAACATGCTGTCGAAAGAATCAAGAGCGGGCATTAAATCTTGAACAAATCTGCCCACAATGGCGGCTTCATGAGAAATTCTCTCTTGCGCGGTGCGCTTTTTATAGTTCATAAACTCTGCTCTTTCGCGCATCAGGCTGTCTTTGAGGCTTGCAACTTCTTCAGATAATGATTTTATTTTGTCTTCATCGATAGTTTCTGAATTTTGCGCCTCTGGTTTCTCTTCTGTTTCTTTATCTTCGTCTTTTATATTCTCTTCTTGTTCTTTAAGGTCTTCTTTGGTTGTATCTTCTTTTTGTTTTGCCATTTTTTTATTGCTCTTCCTTTAATAATTTAATTATGCTTATATGCCGGGCAAGGCGTTTTTGTTAATTTGTCTTTCTTCATGGCCCGCGTTGAGTTCCAGTTTTTCGTTAAAAAACTTAGACAATAGTTTTGAGCCGTAATCAATGGTAGGTATCAGTTTTTCATAAGGCATTCGGTTCATGCCAATAACTCCTAAAGTTCCCACGTCGCGGCCCCCGGCAGAATATCCTTTGGCCAAAACAGAAACGCCTTCAAGGTAATCGCCGTCAATTTCAATGCCGACTTTGCCGCAGACTCCCGAATTATTTTTTACTCTGTTTACCATCTCGCAGACAAAGTTTTTATCGCCTAATTTCGCTATAAGATAATCGGCTTTCTCTTTTGAGGGAGTCGATTCAATAATTTTTTGAAAGACCGTATTTTCTCCTTCAAGGTAAAGCTCCTGCTCGGGAGGATTATAAATTAACGACTGGGCGATTAACGCCGCGATATCAGACAAATCGTCTAGTTCAGAGGCGTTTTCCATTAAGAAATCAAGCTCTTTTTTCTGCAGGTCGGCAATTTCGTACCCTTTAATTCTCTGGTTAAGATAGCGGCTTATTTTATATAAATCTTCCTGAGTAACTTTTTTGGGAACAGTTATTTTCTTCTGGTAAACAGATTCTGAGCCGCTTACCATAACAAGCAGCACCATATTTTCTGCAATAGATATAAGCTCAACATGATTTATGATACTGCTTAAAGCCATCGGAGACAGCACATAACCGGCATAATTTGAAGTTACCGCTAATAAATGAGATGTTGTTCTAAGCAGCTGATCTAACTGCATGGCCGCTTTATTGTAAAATTCGTCTAACTGTGTTTTTTGAGAAATTGTGATTTGATAAAAATCTGATAAACTATTAACATAAAACTGAAAAGCCGAGTCGGTTGGAATTCGCCCCGCAGACGTATGAGGACTATTTAGATACCCCATTTGCTCTAATAAAGACATTTCTTTTCTAACAGTGGCCGAAGAAACTTCAAGCCTAAATTTGCTTACCAATATTTGTGAGCTTACCGGCTCGCCTGTGTTAACAAATTCATTAACAATGGCATGGATAATTTCAACTTGTCTTTCTGTCATAATCTATATTTCTTTGCCCCGCCAAATAGCGGGGATATTTGCCAAGTGTTAGCGCTCTACCCTCAAGAGCGCTAATATAAAGTATAATAATAATTTTTATACATGATGTCAAATATATTTTGAGATATATCATTGTTTTATTAAATCTTGCAATTATTCTGGCTTACAAGCTCTGTCAAATTTTATTTTCTACCATTTGATAATGGATTCTTTTCAAATGCGCGAGCCGGTTCTTGTTTTTATTGCCGCATTTTTTCTTGATATTGCGTTGGGCGACCCGCGATATTTTTTACACCCTGTACGATTAATGGGTTATTTAGCTTCTTTTTTAGAAAATATTCTTTATTCTTCAGAAAAAACTCCGCGTTTTAGAGGGTTTCTTTTTTGGATTTTTTTTCAGGCAATTTTAATCGGTTTTTTATTGTTGATTTTCATAATAATTCAATTGATTTCTAATCAAATCGTACGTTATCTGTTTCTTGTATTTATTTTATATTCGTCTTTTGCGGTAAAAGATATGGCAAGACATATAAAAATTTTGATTGAAGCCTTAAAAAATAATCAAATTGAAAAAGCGAGAAATTTCTTAAAAAATATCGTGGGCCGCGATACCGAAAAATTAAATGAAACTGAAATTATCAGGGCGGCAATTGAAAGTCTTTCTGAAAGCTTTGTAGACGGATTTTTTTCGGCTGTTTTCTGGTTTACCGCAGGCGCCTTAATAGGATATTACGCTGAAACCGATTCTGCCTTATGCGGTATTTTAAGCGTTTTTTTTTACCGATCTGTCAATACTCTTGATTCAATGGTTGGCTATAAAAATGCAAGATATGAAAAATTCGGATGGTTTAGCGCAAAAGCCGACGACATCCTCAACTATTTTCCGGCGCGTTTTGTATGCTTTTTTCTGATTGTTCCCGCTTTATTCTTGGGCGGCGCAATTAGCGGCTTAAAAACTTTCTTCTCTGACAGAAAAAAAAGTTTATCGCCAAATGCGGCGCATCCGATGGCTTTTTTTGCGGGAGCCCTTAAGATAAACTTAGGGGGCAAAGCGGTTTATGGCCAAAAAACGCTCGAGAAACCCGTTATCGGCTCTCAATTTAGAGATCCCGATATGAAAAGTCTGAATTTGGCGTTAAAGCTATTTTATATTTCGGCTTTTTTTTCTTTTTTTGGCTTTTCTACAGTATTATATACTATCATATTACATTGATTGACAATACCAATAAAAAGAATATTTTGACGAGTAGAAAAATGAAATATAATAAAGAAATAGAAATTTTATCTGAAACACTAGATACTGCGGGTAAAAATCTAATGAAATTTTTTCATTCGGGCGACTATGAAGTTCAGGAAAAAAGCGCCAATAACCCGGTAACAGAAGCCGATTTTACCACAAATAAAATTATTATCGACTCTATTCGAAAGCATTTTCCCGAAGACGCCATACTTTCAGAAGAAGTTTCTAAAGAACTTAGCCGCGATACCATGAATAAACAAAGATTTTCAGCCGAAAGAGTCTGGATAATCGACCCCTTAGACGGCACAAAAGAATTTGTCATGGGCAAAAAAGAGTTTAGCGTCTCTGTAGGGCTTTTAGATAAAAATGAACCGGTTTTGGGCTTCATTTTCAACCCTGCAGACAATCATTTTCTTTGCGGCGGTAAAAACAGCGGTCTTTTTCTAAACGGAAAAGAATTTAACGCTCCCTTAAGAAGAAACGTACCTGTAGATGAAATGAAGATATGCATCTCGCGTACCGAAAAAAAAGGCGGGCACTTTGATTTCTTAGAAGGAATAATACCAGATAATAATATCGGGGTTATAGGCTCTGTGGCTTATAAGCTCTCTCTTGTCGCTTCGGGCGATTATGATTTGATTATATCGGTAAAACCCAAGAACGAATGGGATATCGCCGGCGGCATAGCTTTGTTTCAGGCAAATGAAATGCTTTTATACGACGAAAACTATAAAATAATACCCTTAAACAAAGAAGATACCATATCAAACGGACTTATTGGCGGTCTGCCAGAAAATATTGAAAAATATAGAGCTTTAGAAAAATAAAAAATCCTTGTGATTATTCAAGCTCTAAAAGCCAGACAGAATTTACAAGATTTTACATGGAGCCCTAAAGAAAACTTTGTACACAAGTCTCTTGCAAAAATCCTGTTTTATCATGTTAATTCTGTCTGTTTTTCTAACTAAATAGAAATCTGTAAACCCAAACCAATGTGCCAGCCTGAATGTTGAAATTCAGATTTTGTATATTTATCAATTTCATCTAAAACAGCCTGGGGCGCAGTTCCTGTAGGATCTGTGGCCTCTGTAGTCAGCGAACCGCTAACTATACCTCCCTCAATAGTTAGTCTTAAAACAGAGATTAACGGAATAATCAATCCTGCGTTTACATGCAAAGAACCGCCGTACATAGTAATGGGAATAGGATTTCCGGGGAAGACAGAAAATTCCTGATCGTAGCCGTCAAACTCAACTCCGTAACCTATGCGAACAAACGGGTCGGCATAAGGCACGATATCAAGACCTACCATAATTTCGAAGGCCACTCTAACGCTTGCAAAAGTAGTAATGCCCTCAATGGCGCCGTTATAGCCTAACCATGCCAGATCAAGGCTTGGCCCTAAACCTATTGTTAGAAGCTTTGGAATTCCGTATGTTAAGTGTAAATACGCCGCCGCTCCCGTACCTGAGAATTTTAATTCTTTTTCTCCGAGCGATGAATCTTTATTGGTAAGCGTATATCCTCCGTAAGTTCCTTCGGCGCCAATTTCAATAATTGAAAATGCGGGACCTGCGGTCAGACTTATAATAAACGCCGAGAAAATTATTTTTCTTATTAAACTTTTCATTTGTTATCTCCTTAAGTTAATTTACTTGCTAATTTTTATACATACTGTGATTTCTCAAAATGTAATGTAAGAAAAAATCCTAAAATACTCAATAATTTTTTAACCTATATGACGTCAATAATTTAGAACATGGCGTAAGAACCGCAGCGTCAAATTGTAATCGCATTTTGCTTATTTTAATCTTGACGAATGGCCTCAAAAAAGACGATATGATATTCTGAAAGAAAATATGAAAATTCTATTTATAATAAATCGTCACGCGGGTTCGGGCAAAGCAGACAAAAAATGGCCGAAAATAGAGAAAAAAATAAAAGAAAATTTTAAAGATTATTCAATTGTATTTACCGAAAAGAAGGGCCATGCCGTTGAGATTTCGCGAAAAGCCGTACAAAAAAAAATACCGCTGATTGTAGCGGGAGGCGGCGACGGAACTATATCTGAAACAGCGGCCGGGTTCATCGGTAAAAACGGGAAGCCTTTGCAAACACCGTCGGCGAGATCAACAATGCTTGGCATATTGCCTTTAGGGTCGGGATGCGATTTTATTCGCACGCTGAATATACCAAACGATATTGAAAAATCGCTGGAAATCATAAAAAAACAAAAAAGAAGAATCATCGATATGGGAACGGCTTCTTTTATAAACCATCAGGGCAAAAAAGAAAAAAGACCTTTTATTAATATTTCAGACGCGGGAATAGGCGCTCAGGTAATGCATGTTTTTGACGGGCAGACAAAAGTATTTGGAGCCTTTATCTCTTATCAATTAGCCACGCTTAGAGGCTTAATTCAGTTTACCAATAAACATTTTAAAATAGTTATTGATAACAAGAAAATAAAAGACGAACCGGCAAATACTGTTTTAATTGCCAACGGTAAATATTTTGGTTCGGGCATGAAGGTCGCTCCTGACGCAAAAATAGACGACGGATTTTTTGACGTTATTGTTCTTGATAAAATGAGCAGACTGAAAATGCTTCTAAAAATGCCGGCTCTTCAGAAAGGCAAATATAAGGGCATAAAAGAAATAAATTTATATAAAGCACAAAAAGTAAAAGTTGAAACCACGCCAAAGGCTTATATAGAACTAGACGGCGAACAGCTTGGCGCAACTCCCATAGAGTTTGAAATTATCAAATCGGCAATACCGGTAATTGCGCCTTAATCTTTAAAATTATAAATAAAAGAAAGCCATGGCACAGGAAAACCATTGGCTAAAACCTCGCCTATCAGAATAACGCCCAGATCAACCGAGATATTTTCGCCAAAAAAACGAAACGCCAGACCAAATGGAATTTCGCTTAACTCTAATTGAGGATGTATCCAGTTTTCGCTTACCAAAGCGACGTTTTTTGACAAACGAACGCTGCCTCCTAAGACAAGAATAGGATCTGCCGAGAACTTAAAGTCGACGAATGTACCGCCAATGCCAAGAGTAAAATGAGCGTCGTAATCGCCGAAAGTTACGACTGAATACAATATGCCGAGGTGCCCCGCATCAAAAACATAAGCGTACAGCATACCGCCCGCAAGCGAAAATATTTCGTCAAACTCATAGCCTATTTTTGGCGCAATATAGAATAACTGATCGCTAAGACTAACGCCTGGAATTATAGAAATTCCCGACATAACGCCTAAATAATCGGTAATGCCGTAAGAGACGCCGGGAAAAAACAATTCATAATCATAAATATATCCGTCTCCGGCCTTTAGGGGTCTTGCGGTAGGCGCAAAAAGAAGACGAGAATAGTTAGGATCTTTTATATAAGAATTCTCTAAAGTATCTTTCTTGTTTATGAATGTTCTGCTTGAAATAAGCGTTTTATCAATTTTAATTTCAAGTCTATCGTTTGTTAATAAAACAAGATACTCGTCTGTTTCTTCAAGTATTTTGCCTTTAACCAGTTTACCCGAGTTTATTTTGATTTGCAGATATTGTTCAGAATCGTTTTTACCGTTCGTCGCTATGGTTTCTTCTAAAGAAAATAAAGAAAAAGAAAAAAGTGTATATATGAAAAGATAAGATAAAAACTCTTTTTTCATAGAGTTATCAAGATTATAAATCGCGTTAAGATTGTCTACTCATTATTTTTTCAACAATCAAGGCCGCCGTTTTATCAAGATCAAAACCCTCTTCAATTTTTAAATCGGGCTTAGCGGTTAAGAATTTTTCTTTGCCGACATAAACGACAAACAAACCAGCCGGTTCGTTAAGCATCTTTAACGCGTTTAATTCGCTGTCGTCTAAATCTGAAATAGTGCTTATTAAAATCATGCCCGCGTCGGTAAATAGATGAGATATTTCGCCAAGCTGTCTTATCATTGCAGCCCTGTTTTTTTCAACGTCGACTTTCTGGGCTCCTGCCAAAAGAGCGTTTGAAAGACCCAGATAATAAACCTGACGATTCTCATGAAATAAAGCTTCTTCCAGCTTTCTGGCTAAATCTTGTTTGCCTGTTCCCGCTTCGCCTGCAATAATCGTCAATATCGGTTTTTGATTATTTCTTTTTTCTCTTTCGCCTGTTTTTATTAAGCTTCTTTCCCAGTTTTTTTCGCGCTGCTCTATATATTCGCGTATCATTAAATTCTCGCTGCCTAGCGATTCAAGAACAATGCCGCCCCCTGAAATTTTATAATCGTCGACAATCACAAACCTGCCGGTTGCGGCAATCTCTGTCGATAAATCAAACCCAACCGGCTTAAAGGTTTGAAGAACGCATTCGGCAACGTCATGCCTTTCAATTTGATTTTTATTTTGAACCGACGCAAGATCTGAGGCGTCTAGAACGCTTATAATATCCTGAAGCCAAACAGCCGCAGAAGCTGTTCCTATTTTAAGTTTATATTGCTTCCCTTTAATCATTGGCCTTTGCGTCATCCAGAATAAATTGGCCTTAATTAACGAGCCTGAAAGAGCGAGAGTTTCTTTTGTTTTGCACATAACTTCGCCGGGTCTTACGTAAAGTTCGGTATCAAAAGTAAAACCTACGGCCTGACCGGTCATTGCTTTTGATAAATTTTCGGCGTTAAAAACTTCAATTGTTTTAATTCTTGATTTTTTCATAGAAGGAACGAAAACGACTTCGTCTCCGGTTTCAATAAATCCCGATTCTACCTTGCCGGCCGCTATTCTGCGGTCGTCTCCCATATTGGTAAACTTATAAATATCTTGCAGAGGAAATCGAAAAGGCTTATTTTCATCAGATTGTTCTTTTTCAAAAGCGTCAAGAGACTCAAGAGCCGTTTTGCCGTCGTACCATTTCATCTTTTCAGATATTGCGGCGATGTTATCGCCAGAGCGGGCCGCAATAGGAACGAAACCGGCGGGCTTTACGTTTATTTCTTTTAAAAATTCAGTATACTCTTTGACAATCTCGTCAAATTTTTCTTTTTTCCAGTCGGCGAGATCCATCTTGTTTACGCAGACAACCACCTGCTTTACGCCAAGCATTGAAAGCATATAGCCGTGCCGTCTTGAGTTTTCTTTAACGCCTTCTTTCGCGTCAATTAGCAAAATGGCGGCTTCTGCTCTTGACGCGCCGGTTATCATATTCTTTAAAAACTCTACGTGCCCCGGAGCGTCGATAATAATATAATGTCTTTTTTTGGTTTTAAAAAAACAACGCGCCGAATCTATGGTAATTCCCTGGCTTTGTTCGTCTTTTAAGGCGTCTAAAAGATAAGCGTATTCAAAAGGTCTCGCATTTTTCTCGCAATATTTTTTTACGCTTTCAAGCTTGCCCTCGGGCAGCGATTTTGTATCGGCCAAAAGTCGGCCAATCAAGGTGCTTTTGCCGTGATCGACATGACCGGCCACGACAATATTCATTTGCTCTAATGATTTATCTATCTGCGCCATCTTACATGTACCCGTCTCTTCTTAATGTTTCAAGCGTGCCGCCGTCTTCTGAATCTTGCGCCCTGCCCGATCTCTCGGCGATATTAGAAAACTTCCCGCTTTTTAGCTCTTCTATCATTTCGGGAATATTTTTTGAAAAAGATTCAACCGGATGCGTACAGGGATAACATCCCAGCGAGCGGTATCTTTTGCCTTCTCCCTTGTCAAAATAAAGCGAAACAATGGGAATTTTTTCTTTATGAATATATTCCCAGATATTCAGCTCTGTCCAGTCTAGTAAAGGATGTATTCGAAGATGGGTTCCAGGGGCAAAATCGGTGTTAAACTGGTTCCATAATTCGGGCGGCTGATCGCCTATATCCCAGTCGTTTTGCTTGTCGCGCGGCGAAAAATATCTTTCTTTTGAACGGCTGCCCTCTTCGTCAGAACGCACCCCTACAATTACGCCTGTATAAGGCTCTTCATTTGTATCTTTTTCATATTGGCCGGTTTCATGATTTAGGCGATACCTTGGCCATTCGCCCGATAAGGTGTGTTTTAACGCCTCGCTTTTTAAGTTCTTACAGCAGGTAAGTCTGTCGGTATTTCCGTCGGGAAAGGTTTGTTTCTCGTCAAGCGCCTTCTGGTTAATGCCGTAAACCATGTTCAAGCGCCACTGAAGAGCGAGCTTATCGCGGTATTCAATCATTTCGGGAATTTTATATTTTGTGTCAATATGAACAAGCGGTATGGGCACATGACCGAAAAAGGCTTTTCTGGCAAGCCACAGCAAAACGGTGCTGTCTTTTCCTATTGACCAGAGCATTACCAGATTTTTAAATTCTCTGTATGCCGCTCTTAAAATATAAACGCTTTGAGCCTCTAATTTTTCAAGATGATCCATATTGCCGCCTTTTCTTTAACGGTGAATACCGCATTCTTTATGAGTTTCGTCTTCCCACCACCATCTGCCCGATCTTATATTTTCGCCTTCTAAAACAGGGCGGGTGCAGGGCATACATCCGATACTCAAAAAATTTTTATCGTGAAGTTTGTTATACGGTACCTTATTATCTTTTATATAATGCCAAATCATATTCGTCTTCCAGTCATAGAGCGGATTTATTTTATGAACATTGCGGTTTTCGTCAAATTCTTCCGCAGAGATATTTTCTCTTTCTGGCGACTGCTCTTTTCTTAGACCAGTAAATACGGCTCTAATACCTTGAAAAGCTTTTTGAAGGGGTAATACCTTTCTGATATGACAGCATTGTTTTCTGTTTTCGACGCTCTCGTAAAAAGAATTGGGGCCTTTTTCTTCTATGAGTTTTTTAATGTCTAAAGACTCGGGCGCGAAAACTTCTATTTTAACGCCGTATTTATCTGCCGAAGCCTGCATTGTGTTGTGGGTTTCCTGAAAAAGTCTTCCCGTATCGAGCGTTATTACGCGAATATTTTTCTTAAGCCCGATAAGCATATCAAGAACAACCTGCTCTTCGGCGGCAAAGCCAGATAAAAGAGCAATTTCATTTTCTTTAAAATCAACAAAAGCTTTTTGTATGATATCTTCTGCGCTCATTTTTTTAGTTTACTCAACCCTTCTTCACCAGCAAAAACCAATGTTCTGCCTGTTTTTCTTTTTTTAAGATTGCATGCCCCTCGCTTTCAATAGAACCGGGCACATTTTCAATAGGCTCTCCGTCGTCTAACAAAAGCGCAAGTTTATCTCCGCTTTTCATGGGAGTAAGCTCTATCTTGGCCTTGACAAAATTCATGGGGCACTTTACCCCTCTTAGGTCTTTGAACTTCTCGGCAGAATTCTCGTCTGAAGAAGGCTCTTCAGGCGATTCTTCGGTTTTAAATTGAAGAGAATCGTCCATGCTTTCGTAAAGTTTTTTAACCGAATCGGCTAGTTTTATTATTTTATCTTCAAAGGCTTTATAATCGCCGATTTCTGCATTTTGCGCTTTTTTTATCATATCGGCAAATTCGCCGGATACAAGATTTGGCCCGATAAAGTTTTTCAAAAACAAACCGTAAACCGACAATTCATCCGAAGCTTCAAGCCCCTTTGTAACAAGAAGCATTCTGCTTGCCGAAAACAATATTTTTTTCAAAAGATTATTTCTTTCTTCTTGGCCTTCGACAGATTCTAGTTTTTCAAGAGAATTATCAATAATCTCTTTATCGAAATCAATCATATCGTATAGACTCGCCGAACATTCGGCTTTCTGGCCCTTAAGAACAGTGAATTTTTCTTTTGCCGTCCAGTCGGTATAATACGAGGCGTCTTCTTCATAAGAGGGTATATTTGAATATTTCTTAGCCGCTTCGATGATATCTTCTCTGCCCTCGTTTTGAGCATATTCATAAAATGAATTAAATCGAGCTTTCTTTTCAGAATAAATTTTCAAAACGTCTACAACAAAAGAAGGCATATCTTTTGAAGCGACTTCTGTCAGCTCTTCGGCAAAGCGGCTTTCATTTTCAGAAATAACCGCGCCCGCCAATACGACATACGCCGGCAGAAGCTCTTTATCTTTGCGCATGATCTTTCCTTTAAAACCGAGATCGGCGCTGTGATGACATCCGCATGAATTCGCGCACCCTGAAACATGTATTCTAACGTCAAGCTTATCAAGATCAAGGCCGCTTTCAAAAAGAGCTCTTTGAATTTCAGGCGTAACGCCGCGCGGCAGACAAAGACCCAGTTTGCAGGTATCGGCCCCGGTACAGGCAATCATTTTTCCCGTAAGAGAGGGTTTGTCTGATATGGTTTTTATTTCAGGTAAAAGTCTAAAAACATTGCCCAAATATGCTTCGGGAATATTTCTAAGATGCATGTTTTGGTCGATAGAAAAACGAAGACTGTTCTCGCCGAAATTTTCGAGAAATTCGGCCAGCTTTACCGCGTCTTTCGCCGTAATATCTCCTAAAAATAAAGGCAATTCTACTGAGAACAAGCCTTCCTGTTTTTGCTCTTTAACGTAGCGATTTTTCCATAGCTCAAACTCTGGAGCCGATATATCTTCTTCTTTTAGCGAATTGTTTTTATTATCTTTGTTTTCAATTTCTTCAAGCTCTAAAACGGGATATCCGTTTTGAAGAAGTTTCTGATATTCTTCGTTAAAGTATTGTTTAAATTTTTCTTCGCCGAGACTTTTATAAAGAAAACGAATTCTTGATTTATGCTTCTGGCGCCTGTTGCCGTAAGCGTTAAACATCAGCTTTAAAGCCTCGGTAACGCAGTAAACTTTATCTTCTTCAATGAAATCAAATAAAACAACGCCAAGCGCTGAACTGGCGCCCATGCCGCCGGCGCAGAAAACCTTAAAGCCCTTTTGGCCGTCTTTGATTTTTGCCAAAAAACCCAGGTCGGTTATCATGGCCCTGCTGTCAATTTCGCCGCCGTTTGAAAACGATATCTTGAACTTTCTGGGAAGATTAAACGAATTTTCTTTGGCAATCATTTTCGAGGTAAGAGCCACCGTATGGGGGCCTATATCAAAAGCTTCTTTGGGGTTTACGCCCGAATCATGAGAAGCGACAATATTGCGGATGGTATTTCCTCCGCCGCCGCGCGAAGAGAGCCCCACAGAAATCAGTTCTCTATAAATTGTAACAATATCTTGTATCTTTACGTTATGAATTTGCATTTCTTGACGGGTTGTTATATGAACAATTCCCGAGCCGTATTTTTCGGCTAACTCGGCTGTTTTTTTAAGCTGCCTGGGCAGAGCAATGCCGCCTGCGCAGCGTATTCTCATCATATGCGTCATTGGTTCTCTTTGTTCATATATGCCATGCGGCACCCTGATGCCTTTAAATTGCACAGGATTAATCGCTCCCGCCTGAAATTCTTTTATTTTGTACTCAAATTCTTTTACTTCGTCAATTAAATTTTTCGGCAAATCATAACTTTTCATTTTTATTTTTCCTTTTCAATTTGTACGTTCTACTTGCATTGAGCTTGTTAAACTATGGTTTCATATTATAACTTGTCTCGTTCAGACAAGTTGACTTGAAACCAATCTCGCCTTTTAACTCTCTGTTCTCTACGGTTAAATCTTACAATCTTACTTTATTACTACTTCAATCTCTTTAACATTTTTATCTTTGATTTCAAAAGCTTTCATTTCCTGATTTTGGCCGGCCAATGAAATAATCAAATAAATTATTTTCGAATCGTAAGCGAGCTTGATATCTTCTTCAGAGGGTCTTGCCGGCGTTTCGGGATGACTATGGTAACATGACAATATTTCATAACCCTTTTCGCGGGCATCTTTAACGGCTCGAAACTGTTCTTTTGGGTTCATAGAAAAATGCTCAGGCGACTTATCTATGTTTTCAAGCTCATAATGCTCATGTACCTCGCCGTCTTTTCCCGCGAGATATCCGCATACTTCGTTTGGCAGACCTTCTTTTGCCTGTTCAAATAATCTTTCTGCGATCTTTTTATTTATTGTAATCATTTTACGTCGTCAAATCGCAGGCAGCCTGCTCTTCGTCTTTTAATTCGGTAATATGCGCATTTTCAGAGCAAACGCCGCATTTATCGTTTTTCTTAAATTTAATTTCTCGAAATCTCATGCTTTTAGCGTCAAAGCTCAATAGTTTATTGTAAAGAGGCTCTCCGACGCCTGTAATAAACTTCAGGGCCTCGGCCGCCTGAATTGTACCAAGCATGCCGGCAATGGCGCCTAAAACGCCCGCCTGCGAACAGGTAGGCACCACATTAGCGGGCGGCGGCTTTATAAAAACACAGCGATAGCATGCCGTATCATTTGGTTTTACGGTCATTGTTTGCCCGTCAAAACGAAGAATACCGCCGTGAGAAAAGGGAATGCCTTCTAAAACGCAGGCGTCGTTGATTAAAAATTTTGAAGCAAACGAATCTGTTCCGTCAATGACAAAATCATAACCGCGTATTATTTCTCTGATATTATTCGCCATTAAAAATTCATTGTAAGTTTTAACCTCGACATCGGGATTTATCTGGTTCATTTTTTCTTTCGCCGAACTTACTTTTTCAACGTCTATATCTTTGGTAAAGTGTATTATCTGTCTTTGAAGATTCGTAATATCGACCTTGTCTTTATCGGCAATGCCTATGGTACCCACTCCCGCCGCCGCAAGATACATGGCAGCGGGGGCTCCTAAGCCGCCCGCGCCTATAATAAGAACTTTGGCGTTTAATAATTTCATCTGCCCTTCAACGCCCACGTCTTTTAATAAAATATGTCTTGAATATCGTTCAATTTGTTCTTCATTTAAATTCATATGTTTTCCTTAACATTTTATTATGACAGAAGCAATAATAGTAATTTTGCCACAGAGTGCACAGAGTGCACAGAGAAATAATGTTGTCTTTAGCGGCTTCTCTGTGCCCTCCGTGGTTTAATAAATACTGCACTCGTGTCATTGCCTCCGCCTTGAAACCAACCCTTTTTTTTCTTCCCTCTGTGATCTCTGTTCCTCTGTGGCTTATCTTTTTCTAACTATATTTTCTCTAAAATCTTTTCAAATTCCCTTATAATATCTTCGCTATCTTCAATGCCTACAGAAACCCGTATCATTCTGTCGTTTACGCCCAACATTTCTTTTGTATCGTTATCAAAATCAATATAAATGGTGCTTGCCGGGTGCACAATCAGGCTTTTGGCGTCGCCTAAATTAGGAAGATTTCTTAAAAATGTTCTGTTATCGATAAACTTAAACGCTTTCTCTTTGCTTTCAAGCTCAAAGGTTAAAAGCCCTCCGAAATTATCGTAAAACTGTGACTTTGCCGTTTCATGATACTCTGAAGTTTTCAACCCCGAATAACTGACTTTTTTTACTTTTTTATGATTTTCTAAAAAGCCCGCCAACGCCTTAGCGTTATCGCAGTGCTGTTTCATTCTCAAAGAAAGAGTTTCAAGACCCAAAGATAATAAAAAAGCGTTTTGCGCAGAAAGGCAGGTTCCTAAGTTAGTATGAACCTGTCGGCGGGTTTTCGCCAAATAGGCTAAAGCGCCATACTTTTTAAATTTTTCAAAATCGTCAAATTTTTCATTGTTTCTAAACTCAAAACTTCCCGTGTCTATAATAACGCCGCCTACCGCGTTGCCGCTGCCGTTTATATATTTTGAAGCCGAATGAACGATGATATCGGCCCCAAAATCTTTCGCCGAAAAAAGATAGGGCGTCGCAAGAGTGTTGTCTAAAACAAGCGGAATACCCGCTTGTTTGGCTATCTCAGATATCTTTTTTAAATCGGGAACGTCGCACCGCGGATTTCCGATCGTTTCTACAAATATCAGCTTTGTTTTTTTTGTAACGGCGTTTTCAATTTCTTTTATATCGGTTGAATTTACAAATACGGGTTTTATGCCGAATCTTACAAATAAATCGGTAAAAAGAGAATAGGTTCCGCTAAAAAGACTTTTACCCGATATAAACTCGTCGCCTGTCTTTAAGATACTTAATAAAGCGGCCGAAACCGCGGCCATGCCCGACGATAAAGAAATAGCCCCTATGCCCTTTTCAAGAAGATTCATTTTCTCTTCAAAAGCGGTCAAATTAGGATTATTGATTCTTGAATATGTATACCCGAACTTTCTTTGGCTCAATATATTTTCGATATCTTCGGCCGTTTCATGTTCAAACGCCGTGCTTTGATATATACCGGTTGTAGGGCCGCTTTTTATTCGCCCTTCTATTTTGCCGTGAACTTCAAAGGTTTTAGGTTTATAATCAGCCAATGAGAGATCCTCCGCCCATGAAATATAGAAATTCTACGCGATCATTTTCTTGAACCTCTATGCCGTCATAATTTTCGCGCTCTAAAAAATCGCCGTTTAATTCAACCGAAACCATATCGGGCATTTCAACGTTCATCTCTGTTAAAAGCTGCGCCACTGTAACCGAATTTTTTTCGATTGTTTCTTCTTTGCCGTTTATTGTCAATCTCATATTTTTCTCCATACATTTATTGATATTGCTATATAATTATATTTTTACGCCTGTTTTTTCGCAAATAAATTGGTTGTTAAATATCTGTCTCCTGAATCATTTATCATGGTAACTATCATTTTTCCCTGGTTTTCGGGCCGCATTGCGGTTTGAATTGCGGCATGCACATTGGCGCCAGACGAAATGCCGCAAAAGATTCCTTCTTGTTGCGCCAGCTTTACCGCCATATCAATCGCATTTTCATTTGAAACTTTTATGATATCGTCAATGACCCCTTTGTTTAGTATTTCAGGAACGAATCCCGCGCCTATGCCCTGAATCATGTGGGGCCCCGGTTCTTCGCCAGATAATACGGCCGAATTTTCGGGCTCTACGGCGATAATTTGTACATTCTCTTTCTTTTGCTTTAATACTTCGCCTACCCCCGTAATTGTGCCGCCTGTTCCCACGCCCGCCACAAAGATATCAATCTCGCCGTCGGTATCGTTCCAGATTTCAAGGGCCGTTGTTTTTCGATGAATTTCAGGATTAGCGGCGTTCTCAAACTGGTGCAATATAACGGCCGATTTATTTTCTTTTTTCAATTCTTCGGCTTTTTGAATGCTTCCGGTCATGCCCATGTGAGCGGGCGTTAAAATAACCCGCGCCCCGAGAGCTTCAAGCATGCCGACCCTTTCTTTACTCATCGATTCTGGCATGGTTAAAATTAACTTATACCCTTTTGCCGCGCATATCCACGCTAAGGCGATTCCCGTGTTACCGCTGGTAGGTTCGATAAAAACGGTTTCTTTTTTAACCATACCAGATTCTTCGGCTGCTTTTATCATGCTCGATCCGATTCTGTCTTTAACTGAAGAACAGGGGTTAAAAAATTCAAGTTTGCAGATAACATTTGCCCCCACGGGAGAAATATTATTTAATTTTACCAGCGGCGTGTTGCCGACTAAATCTAATATACTTTCAGCTATTTTTGACATCATTTTCTCTCTTTATATTTCATAGTCGGGCCGAATCATGCCAAATTTGATTCGAAGCCAGATTCTTTCATGCATATAGTATAAAATCATTTTTAAGCCATTGGCCATAAGACTGACTATAACCGATTCTTTTACATCTTGATTATAGATATAAACGGCCCCCATGGTTATAAAAACCGCGATAAAGCGCCAGGTTATCGTTTTCACCAGAGTTCTTCTTTTAAGTTCCATTTTTTAACCGCGCCTTTTTTAATTTCATCAATCAAATATTATAAGATAAATTCTCTTTTGTTATGGTTTTATCTAAAAGAATCTCAAAACTAATTTCTTCAAAATAACTTTCTGCCCTGCTTCTTGCCGTGTTCCAGATGTTTTCAATGGCCGCCTCAACTGAATTATCGCTTTCTTTTTTACCCATAAGCAAAGAAGGCTCTACGGCCATAATTACGTCTTTTATTTTAATCTCGCCGGCGCCTTTCGTAAGCATGTATCCGCCAGAAACCCCGCGAATGCTTTCAACAATGCCCCCTCTTTTTAAGAGGCTCATAATCTGCAAAAGAAACGGCTGTGGAATATTCTGGCTTTCTGAAATTGTTTCAAGATTCAAGAGCCTGCCGCTGCCATAACTTCTGGCCAGTTCTAAAACCGCCTTAATTGAATAATTTAACTTTGCCGATATAATCATCTTTACCTATAACAATCGCCGTAACGCCATAAAGCAAATTACAGCAACACATACCTTACTTTCCTTATCAGGTTATATAGTATTAAAAAGAGAGATATCTTGTCAACTTTTTTTGTTTTTTTTCTTCTTGACGCATGTATATTCTGAATTTTTTTTATACAAGATTTCGATATTTTTTTACCGGCGTTCAAATGAAAACTGATAATTTCTTAAAGCGGCTTTATTTAAAACTTAACTTCTATAATTCACAACCGATTTACCGCTTTATTTTTTTATATTTTTTTCTCTTTATCGCTTATTCAAACACTTTCAATGTTCCTTTTATATTTGACGATAACGCAAAAATCATAGAAAATCCATTTATACAAAAATTAAGCTACTATTATAACTTCAATGAGGCCCAAAAGCTGGGGCAAATGAAAAATCCGATACCTTTTAAGCTTGAGGGCGCCGACTTATACGTATCATTTAAAAACCGTTTTTTCACTTTTTTCACTCTGGCCCTGAATTACAAGATTCATAAATTCAACGTAACGGGTTATCATGTTTTTAATTTTTTTATACACGCCATAACGGTTTTTTTTGTCTATCAACTGATTCTGCTTTTATTTCAGTCGGCTTACCGGTTTAACGATAAAAAAGAAAGTCATTTAGACAAAACAAAAGCCTCTCATGCCGCTTTTTTAGCGGCTGCAATATTTGCGCTTCACCCCGTTCAAACGCAGAGCGTAACTTATACCATTCAAAGGCTAGCTTCTTTAACGGCCCTGTTTTATATTGGCTCTTTTATGTTTTACATAAGACATCTGCTTTCTGCCGAAAAAAGAGAGTCTAATAAGTTTTATGTACTTTCGTTTATTTTCGGATTAATCGCCATGAAATGCAAAGAAAACGCTTTTACGCTGCCTGTTTCTATTTTTTTATTTGATTATTTTTTCTCAAAAAAAGAAAGTTTTTCTTCTTATATTAAAAACCGAATATATAAATTTCTGCCTTTTCTCTTGTTACTTGCCGTTATACCGGTTACTCTTTTATCAAATATCAATTTGACGGGCGAACTGCAAAATACAGACGACGCTTTTCGATTAGAGTCAGATTTAAGTAGAACTGAATATTTATTTACCCAGTTTCGCGTGATTGTCACTTATTTTCGCTTGTTGATTTTTCCCGTCAATCAAAACCTTGACTATGATTACCCTGTTTATCGAACATTTTTTAACCTTGAGGTTATTTTATCGTTTATTTTCTTAGCGGCTGTTTTCATGGGGGGGATGTATTTGCTCTTTCGCCGAAGCGGCGCCTATAAAATTGCCGGCTTCGGAATCTTATTTTTTTTCGTCGCCTTATCTGTAGAATCAAGTATTGTTCCCATTAAAGACGTTATTTTTGAGCATCGCTTGTATCTGCCGATTACGGGTATTTTAATTTTTATTGCCTGTTTGTATTACGAACTGATGAATAATCAAAAATATAAAAATTTGCAAAACTGGACGGCCGTTTTTTTTATCGCGGTAATATTTTCATTAACCGCTCTAACCTACGCCAGAAACAATATATGGAAAGACGGCGAATCAATATGGAGAGATACCGTAAGCAAATCGCCTCAAAAACCGAGGGTCCTTGTTAACCTTGCCAATATCTTACAAACAAAAGGTAAAACAAAAGAAGCAGCCGAAGTTTTTAAGAAAGCGGTATCGTTCGATTCGAATTTAATAATCGCAAGATATAATCTGGGCATTGCGCTTTTTACTTTAGGAGAAACGCCTGAGGCTTTGACCGCCTTTGGCTCTATTCTTGAAAAAAAACCAAATTTTCTTTTTACCAAGTATGACATGTGCTATTCTTTATATCAAAGGCAAAGGCATGAAACCGCTATGTCATGCTATGAAAACATTAAGCGTTTATTTACAAACAACATTGACCTTCACTTTATTATGTCGCAAATATATTTTAAATTGAACAAAAAAGAAGAGGGCATAAAAGAACTAAATGAAATATTAAAAATAGATCCGAAGAATAAAGGGGCCTTGCTGTTTTTAAAAAACGCAAGAAAGAACTTATAAATGAGGGTTAAAATGAATAATTTTCAACATGGCCTAAGAAATGTTTTTAAAAACGAGAACCTGATCAAAACATTTTTATTTGCCTCATTATTGTTTCTTCTCATTAACAAGGTAGGCGACACCGACGCATGGGTACACTTAAACATAGGAAAATTAATCTACGATACCGGCGGTTTTCCCGAAAAAGAAATGTTTGTTTATCCTAATTTTGATAAAAACTTTCTTGATATTTACCCTTTCTGGCTGTTTAGCTTTATTGTATATTTTTTATATCTGACAGGCGGAGTTTTTTTACTGGTCTTATTTAAGGCGCTAACGGCTTTTTTCGCCTATTATTTTCTATTGAAAGACGTTAAAATAAAAAATGACAATATTATAATTTCTGTTTTATGCATTTTTATAGCGGTTTATCTTACCCAAAATCGACTTGTTCTCAGACCTGATTTGATAGTCATGTTTTTTATCGCTTTTACAATATATTCTATGAATGATTATATTGAAAATAAAAATAAAGCCATTTACTTTTTGCCGCTAATCTCTTTATTATGGGCAAACAGTCATTCAAGCGTAGTTCTTTTCTTTTTTATTGTATCTGTTTATATTTTTTCGGCTCTTACAAACAAATATATATTTAATAATGAAAATAAATATTTTATAAATATCGATAAAAAAAACTTAAACTTTCTCTTACTGATAAGCGCCATAAGCTTTTTAACGACGCTTATAAATCCTACTCATGTTAAAATATATTTCTACGGCTTTAATGTTCTTTCAAGCGACTGGAACAAAGATACGATTATTGAACTTAAACCTGTTTCTGGAATTTCGGCTTATATTGTCGCATTTTTCGGATTTTTCTTTTTAACGACTTTTACGCTTAATAAAAATAATTTTTTACTGCACCGCCTTCTTTTGATTTTGCCTTTCATGATAATGCCGTTTGTTTCTCAGCGATTTATATTTTTACTCGGGGCAATAGGCGCGCCGATTGCCGCTAAGAATATAGCTGAATTTCTTGCGAATAAAAATCTTTTTACAAAATACAATATTAAAACAATTTATAAAAATTCTATTTTAATTGGTTTTATTTTGCTATTTACTGTTTTAATCAAACTTCAATCGCTGCCGCTTTTAACGTCTGCATTAAAATGGGGTTTCGACTTCGACTATGCCCTGATGCCCAAAGACGCCGTTAATTATTTAGAAAAAAACAGCATAAACGGCAGAATCTTAAATTTCTTTCATACCGGCCAATACATAATCTGGCAAAGATACCCGAAAAACACGGTACTTTCAGACGCCAGATCGGGTTTAGACCCTCAATTATCAGAGAAAATAATTAAACTAAGCTCTCCTCAAATAGCAAAAGAGCTGTCAGAAAAATACGACTCTGAAATTCTTTTTTTGACGCAAAAAAACTACTATTCTTATTCTGCCAATACGGCTTTTGGCAAAGAAGAAGTAGGCTCTTTTTTCTCAGATAAAGCATGGGCGCTGGTTTACTGGGACGATAAGTCTTTAATTTACTTAAAAAAAGGCGGCAAGCTAGAAAACATCATAGAAAAAGACGAATACAAAGCCATAAACCCCGATATGACATTAAATACTTTTGAGAAAACCTTTTCGTCGGCGTCACAAGAAGAAAAAGGAGCGATATTTACCGATTTAAACCGAAACTTAAATGAAACAAAGTCTTCTCTTTCAAACCTCTTTCTTGCGGCCGCTTCTTTTCAAAACGGCGATTTTATAAAATCTCTGGAATATTCAGATAAAATAAAAGAAAAAATAGAAACTCCTCTTCTAACGCTTAAAAAATTTCTTTTGCGGGCAAAAACTTATGATAAATTAAATAATTTTGAAAAAAGCTCTTATTTTTTTGAAAAATCGCTTAAAATTCAAGATTCTTTGTCTATAAAATTAGAATTTGCAAATATGCTTTTTCGTTCAGGCGACTGCTCTGAATCTGTTGAACTTTACGAAGAAGTTATCGAAAAATCGCCTACTTCGGGTTCTTTATACGAAATTTTTATTGAACATTTAAATAAGTGCGGTAAAACTGAGATGGCCGCGAAATATCAGACAAAAATGAACTCTATTTTGCGCAAAAATCCGAACCAGTTAAATATCTCTTTGGCAAAAAAATATTTTTTGCAGGGGGTAAGCGAATATTTAAAAAAGAACTATGCCGCTTCATTGAAAGCGTACGAAAATTCGCTGGCCTTTAACCCTAATAACGCCTCTGTTTTTGCCAATATGGGTTATGTTTACTATGATATGAACGATAAAATATCGGCCTTTAATTATTACCAGAAAGCGCTTCAAATAAACGCGCAAATACCCGAGGCAAATTACGGCATTGCCGTTGTGCTTTTTGAACAGGGCAGGTACAATCAGGCAAAAGTTTTTTTTGAAAATTATTTAAACTTAAATTCAACCGGCCATTATGCCCGAAAATCGCGGGAATATTTAAAACTTATCAGGTAATCTCTTTATATTTTCAGATTTCTTTTATAAGATCTTCTATTTTTTCAAGGGCTCTCTCGGCCGTGGGCATTCTTAATATCAACGGCGGCGCAAGCCTCAGTACATTCTCGCCGGCTCTGCCTAAAACAAGGCCCTTTTCAAGAGCTTTTGCCACGAGGGGTCTTGCCCCTATGTCTTCTCTAAGTACTATGCCAATGAGCAGCCCCTTGCCCCTGATTTCTTTTACGGTATCGGGATATCCGCTTTTTATGTTTTCAAGATGCGAGAACAGATAATCGCTCATGCCTTGAACATTTTCAAGAATTTTTGCCGATTCAATGGAACGTAAAACCTCATAAGCCACCGCCGTCGCCAGGTGACCGCCCCCGAAGGTGCTGCCGTGAGAGCCCGATTCAAGCAAAGAACAGTATTTATCGGCGATTAAAACGGCCCCAATGGGAACCCCGCCCCCGAGACCTTTTGCTATTGTAAGTATATCGGGCGTAACATTCGAGTGCTGGTAAGCAAAATATTTGCCGGTTCTGCCGATGCCGGTTTGAATTTCGTCAAAAACAAGCAAGGCTTCTTTTTCTTCGCACAATTTTTTTGCTTCTGATAAAAATTCGTCTGTTAAGGGCAAAACGCCGCCCTCGCCTAAGATTGGCTCTAAAAATAAGCCGCAGACATCGCTGTCAAATTTATTTTGCAAATCTGTTATATTATTGGGCTCTACAAAATCAATATTTTCAAGCAGCGCCCCGAAACCGTCTCGCACCTTGCTTTGGCCGGTTAACGACATAGAGCCAAATGTTCTGCCGTGAAAACCATGTTTCAGGGCCAGTATTTTCTGCTTATTATATTTTTGACCAAAGGCCCGCGCTGTTTTCAAGGCGCATTCGTTGGCTTCTGTGCCCGAATTACAAAAAAATACTTTTGAATTAAAACTTATTTCAACAAGGGCCCTCGCTAAAAGTGCCTGCTGGGCGTTAAAAAATAAATTTGACGTGTGCCACAGCATATCGGCCTGCCTGTTTAAGGCGGCTATTAAATCAGAATGAGCGTGACCCAGCGAATTTACGGCAATGCCGCTTAAAAAATCAATGTACTCTTTGCCTTCTGTATCATAAAGAAACTCGCCCGCCCCGTATAAAAAACTTACGGGCATTCTTGCGTATGTCTGCAAAAGATATTTTTCGTCTAATCTTTTTATTTCTTCAAAACTCATGGGCCTTTCAGGATCATAAGATATCTCGGTATCTTTATTTTTAAGAGAGTCTTCTTCGCCTGCTTTGAACTTATAAAGACCCGCTAAATAATCTTTTTGCTTTTCTTTCATTGTCAATATTTATAAAATTCAGAATATCATTATAAACATATATAATGGTATTGTCAAATACATTTTTTATAAAAAATTTCAAAAAAAAGCCGGCATAAGCCGGCTTTTTTTACAGTAAACATTACGTAAAAACGCAAATATTACTTATTGTGACACGCAAGACACAAACCAGAAGTATTGTTATTCAATCTTAAGAAAGGCGCGTTTGTGTCATCATGCACGTCATGACATGAGGCGCATTCTACTTTGCCTCCGTAAAGAACATTGGCAATCGTTATAGTACCGAAAGCGCTGGTTGTAGCATGTAAGCCAGTATCTGAAACAGCATCATACGTAATCGATATCGGATGGTCGTTAGCCAGGTTAGTGCCCAAGTTAGCGTTGGTGTTAATCTTTGTGGGACCTGTTGTAACGCCGCCAAAGTCTTCTAATGCTGTTGCGCCGTCGTGACAGCTAAAGCAAACCATTGAAACCCCTGCAGGAGCTGCATCAATTGCACCATTTAATGTTCCTGAAGCGTACATGGTAAATGACGCAGGCACTAGACCTGTCATATCATGGTTCCATAAAGGCGCCGTATCTGTATTGGCATTGTGAGGAGTATGACAATACTCACACATGCCTACAATTACAGTAGAAGTCATACCAGGACCCTGTGTAAGGTCGTGCTTTGAGCCCGAGATACCGGCATACGCAATACCCGTAATCGCCAAGCTTATCAATACGCTTAATAATACTTTCATTCTTGTTTTCATTTTTTTCTCCTTAATATATCTGAACTCTTAATTCAGAGCCTGAAAAATCTGAACACGATGAATACCAGTCTCGGCTACATAGATTTTATCTGAACCGTCTATGTAAATAAGATTGGGCATTGTAAAAGTGCCAGGCTGAGTTCCGGGACCGCCAAAGTTACTGGCTTTATCGCCGGTTTCGCTGAAAACCTGAACGTTTTGAAAGGCCATATCTGTGATATAAACCTGACCCGCGCTGTCAATGGCTATGCCTTTTGGCTTTTCTAAACAACCCGAAGAAACGCATCTTGGTCCGAAAGTTCCGGCCAATTTGCCGTCTGCGGTGTACTTGTTCACTCTGGGGTTGCCGTTATGAACTACATAAACATCGCCTTTAGCGTTTACCGCTACCGACTGAGGCGTTAGAATGCCTGTTAAAGAACCTACATTATCGCCGTTTGCGCTGAAAATTTGTACAGCGTTGGCCAATGCGTCGGCAACATATATTTTACCGCCTGATACAGCGATACCGTGAGGTCTCTGAAGAGATCCTGCGCCTATTTCAGATGCTACTGAACCGCCGGTTACAATTTTAACCGATTTGCTGCCTGCGTCGGCAACATATAGACTGCCGTTAGCAAACGCAAGGCCTCTTGCGTCGGCAACGCCTGCAATGGTTGAAACGCTTTCATCGGCTGAATTAATGGCTTTAAGGCCAAATCTATCAGAAATATACACAATGCCGTTGGCTTCGTCAGCCGCAACAGCTTTTGGATAAGAAATCTTCTCGTTAACAGTTGTATAAGTTCCGTTTATACATACGCTGTCATTTGAAAGACTGCTTAAATATTGAACGCGCGCTTCTGCGGGCGCCGCTGGCCATACCAGATTACTTGTGTCTACAGTTTCAAGTGTAGCGCAAGAACCCAATGGCGTATTGGTGTTGGTTTCGACATACTCAGTTTCTTTAGAAGCTCCTGTACAGCCTGTAAACACAATAGCGTATACGGCTAGAGAAGCTATAGAAACTAAAACTTTACTAAGTTTTGTTTGGTACATACCTACTCTCCTATTTTTAAGTTTATTGCTTTTTTATAAACAACGCTCTAAAAAAGCTATAGTATATAAACGGTTTCAAAGGAAATGTCAATACCTGAAGGCGCCTAAATTTACAAAAAAACAAGCCTAAATCCTCTATATATCTGGTGTATTATTTATACTCCCTGCAGAGTATTTCGGGGATTGTTTTTTGATTACGCCTCTACAATACCGTGCTTTACGGCATATTTTACGAGTTCGGCCATTGAGCTTAAATTTAGTTTTTTCATGATATTGGCCCTGTGCGTTTTAACCGTTTTTGGCGAAATCCATAAAGAAGAAGCTATTTTATCATTTGAATATCCCTCGGCTATCAGCTTTAATATCTCGCGTTCGCGCGCCGACAAAATAGAGAATATCGATTTTTCTTTCTTATCGGGCGAATCTGACGCAATTTCGACGGACGGTTTTGGCAGAAAATCTTGAACCAGCTTTTTAGTAACCTGCCCCGATAAATATATGTTGCCCTTTAAAACCTCAGAAATGGCCTTTAATAAATCGTCTGCCGCGCTGTCTTTAAGCATGTAACCGTGAATGCCGTACTTTAAAAGCTCGTCGATATATTCTTCGTTATCATACTGCGACAGCATAATTATTTTTATTTCTTTATGAAACTTTCGCACTTGCCGCGCTATTTCAATGCCGCTTAAACTGGGCAGAGAAATGTCTAGAATAACAATATCGGGCTTCATCTTTTCTATTTTTTCAAGGGCCTCTCTGCCGTCGCCCGATTCGCCCGAAACTTCGTAAAGATCAGTTTCTGACAATATGTGCTTTAGGCCCTCGCGTAAAATAAGATGGTCGTCGACTAGAAATATTTTTTTAGGTTTCATTTTTTTTATGCCATTCTACGACTATATCATATTTTGTTCCCTGATTTTTTTCTGAAACTACGTTCAGGGCGCCGTTCATTGCCTCTATTCTTCGTCGTATGCTGTAAAGTCCAAATTTCTTTATTTTTTTTTCGGCCTCTTTAATTGAAAAACCGATTCCGTTATCTTCAATTTGAAAGAGAACCTTATTGGCTCCCGTTGTTTTAAGAAGCACCGAAACCCGATCGGCTTTTGAATGTTTCAATATATTGGCGATGACTTCCTGAAATATTCTATACAACTGAACCTGTATATCATGCGGAATTTCTGCTTTTATCTTAATATCAAGCTTGGGTTTTATATTATTTAAATAAAGATTGTGCCTTGAATACCAGTGAATAGCGGCCTCTAAGCCTAAATTTGTTAAAACCGAAGGAAATAAATTCTCGAGAGCCTCTCTAAGTTCCTGGTTCGCGCGGCTTAAAAGCTGCTGACCGCGGGCATAGTGAACGCCGCCTTCTACAGGTTTTTTTTCAAATGATGTAAAGCTCAGCTTTGCCGCCGAAATTGTCTGCACAACCGAATCATGAAGGTCTTTTGCCATTCTTTCGCGCTCTGCTTCTTCTGAGTTTATAATTTCAGCCGAAAGTTTTTTTACTTCATTTTCAAGTTCTTTTCTCTTTGTAGTGTCAGAAAGTATTAACCCTGTTCCGGCTTCGAATTGAAATACGGTACAAGAATAATATTTTTTGTTAATTTTCAATTCGCAGTTTTTTTCAAAATGCCGCTTTTCATCGTCAAATCTTTGCGACAATAAAGCTTTATCGGCCGCGCGAAGTTTTAGCGTTTTAAATATATCTTTCTTGTCGTCAAAATTCGCGTCTTTCTCTCTTGATAAAGAGGCGAATTCTTTATTAAAAGCCTCGTTTACAAAAACAATCTTATGGCGCCTGTTTATGATTGCCAGCGGCGAAAGACTTGAAATAATTTTTTCATTGTATTCTTTAACTTTTTTAAGAGATCTTTTATCTATCTCGTGTTCTCTTATTTTTCTTTTTAGATCTGCGTTTGACACGCGCAGCCTTTCGGCGTTATATTTTATTTTTTCATTTAATTTAATTTTATCTTTTTTTAGAGAATCAGCAATGCTAATATTCTTTCTGATTTTTTTAATCAAGGGTCTGTAAACGGCAAAATAAACCGCGGGAAAAACAATAAAACTTAAAATAACAGAATCAATAACCGCCGCAAACTTTTTATCTATTACTATGATTTTGTCGAGGTTGCTTTCTACGATAAACTCGCCGATAAACACCGACAAAAAAACAAAAGGTATCAGAATCTTGCTCGACGGATATTCTTTGGTAATTAATTCTTCATGAATATCTGCCTGAATTTTTTTTTTAATTTTTGATATTATATTCTTTTTTTTCACGATAATTTATGTATTCAAGCAATAAGATTTTTGCCCGATAAAATATTTTTCTAACTCTTTATATTTTAAAATCATAATCATATGATTTTTTAAGATATTTTTCAATAAAATCGTCGGGTTTTTTTTCTCTTCTTTTCATAATGACCGCGGTATCGGCAAGAAATTTTTCCCATAAATACTTTTGGGGGGAGCCGCCCCAAAAAAATGGAGGATAATATTTCATAATCGCGCGCCCTTCGTAAAGAAGAGAGCCTATATCGATTATTGTTCCCGTATTAAGCGTTGTTCCTATGGCGGTTTTTACAAAATCGCCTATAATAGAGCCAAATTTTATTGTCTGCGCCGAAAATACCTCGTCTTTATAAGAGAAGCGAACCTCGCCGTAATTATTTTTTAAATCTGACGTCGTGGTTAAAGCTCCGAGGTTGACCCATTCGCCAACAAGGCTATGACCGACAAAACCTTCATGGTGCTTATTGCTAAAATCAGAAAAAAATGAGTTTTCTACTTCGCCCCCTATGCGGCAATTAAATGCTACTCTGCTTTTCTTAACATAGGCCCTGTCAAGACGGCTCATTTTACCGACATAAGCCGGGCCCTCTATATGCGAAAAGGCCGATATTTTCGCGCCGCTTTCAATAATAACGGGCCCCTCTCTGACGTCAATAAAAGCCATGCTTGATATTTCTACGTCTTTTTTGGCCCATAAATCATTTTTGTCGCCTTGAACAACGCCGATTGCGGCTAAATCTTTATTATAGTCTTCTCGTTTAAGCAGCCGTATATCGCTTTGCATTTTTTCGGCAAAGCTGTTTATAAACGAGACGGGCCTTAAAATTTCTTTTTCTTGTTTTTCTATATTAAAAGAAATATCTATACCTTTATGCTTAAAAAAATCTTCATAAAACTCTTCTGAATTCTCTCTTAAACCGCCGGTTAAAATGGTAATTTTTTTTTGTTCCACATCGCCAGAAAAAAGAACTCTGTCTAACGCAGAAAAAATTCCGTCTGCAAAAGCAAACGCCGGTTTAAGTCTAAACAGCGGCCAAAGCGTCGGCTCAAAGTTATCGTTTAATATAATACTCATCTTTATTTTTTTATTTTCTTTCTTTAATAAAAAACCCCGCGGTTACCGCTAAAAAAACAATATTCGCGAGCCATCCGGCTATAAAAGGATGCAGCGTACCGTTATTCCCCAGCGATTTGCCGAAAAACATCACCAGATAATAAACTGCGCTTAAAACAATCGCAATGCCCATGCTTTGAGCCATGGCTCCTCTTTTCAGGTAACTGCCTATCATACCGCCTAAAAATACAACAAAAAAACAAATAAAAGGGTACCCTAAATGCCAGTAAAACTCCACTTCATATTCGATGAAAGATTCGGCCCTCTCTTTTTTTTCGGATATATATCGCATTAAATCAAATACGTTGGTCTCTTCAAACTTCTTTGCCGCTGTTTGAAAATAATCGGCCGCTTCGGGAAAAGATAATTTTTTATTCTTAAAAAACTCGCGGTTAATAAGCTCTCCTTTTTTATTGAAAAAAATAACGCTCCCGTCGGTAAAATGCCATTCATTCGGATGAATGTTGACCTTTTCGCCGTCAATAATTCTTTGAATATGACCGGCCGACGAAAATTCGACAATGTGCACGCCTCTGGCCTCCCCTCTTTCGGCGATAAATTTTCCTATATGGTAATAACGATTTTTGGCTTTTACGGCAAAATTAGTCTGATCGTAAAGTCTGTGTATGCTTGGGTTTCCTTTAATAATATTCAATTCATTATAGGCGCCAAAATTCGAGGGGGCCGTTACCATCTCATTGAACCATAATAAGAAAAAAGATAACAAAAGAGAAAACAAAACAAGGGGGAGCATAATTCTTTTTAGAGATCTGCCGGCGGCCATAATGACGGCCATTTCCATATTTTTTGTAAAACTTGCCATAGAAAACGAAATAGAAAATAACAAGGCGGGAGGCGTTACAATGGTTATCATATTAGGGATATTCTTATAATAAAAACGCCAAACATGAATCAGTGCGCCGTCATATTTCATGATAATTCCCAGCGTTTCCATTACTTTAGAAATTAATCCTACGCCGATCAGAAGAACGAGGGCGCCCAAAAAATTCTTCATAAATTCGGTAAAAATGTATCGATCTAATATAGACATTATCTTAAAAACAACAGGTCAGAGAGCGAATAAAAAACTTCAGAAAACGCAATGTCGTAAAAATAAACCGTTAGAAAAGTCATTACAAGGCCCGAACCCGCGGGTATGGTTAAATTGTCGTCTAAAAATCCCTTGCCGCTGAAAAGTTCAATAATAAAGGCCGAGACGGCTCCTAAAAAACAAATGAAAAAGGCTTTTATATTAAAACCCGCTTTAGAATATAAAAAAAGACGAAACTCAAAATCGTTAAAATAATTATTTATATTACTTTCATTAACCGTAAGCGTAAGCAAAAATAAAATTCCGACAAGAAAAGAAACGCCTACGCCCGCCAATAAACCCTGAAGACTTTTGCCGTTTTTAAATCTTACGGTTCCGTACCTGCCGCCGAAATAAGCCGCCGCCGGATCTCCCATCGATAAAAACAAAACCGAAAGCACGGCCGTCTCTTTTGGCAGAAAACCTATTATAAAGGCGCATGAAATAAAAAAATGAATGCTGCTTTGCATTTCTTTTTCTTCTCTGCCTTTTAACAAGGGCGACAGCAATTTTAGAAATATCTTCTGCCAATACTGATATTTAAATCTTAAATATTCAATTACAAGCATAAGCGCGGTTAAAATCAGCAAAACGTAAAAGATAAGACTGCGATTATCGTCTTTAAACCATCGTAAATCAAAAATATCGGGTAAATTGAAAAAATAAATTATGGGTATTATCAGGCCGCTCAAATGAAATAATTTTCTTTTCCAGTTAAACGGTTCTTTATATGACATCAATAGACAGCCTATTTTTTTCTAAAGTCGTTTAAGTTAAATAAAGAAAAAAGCTCGACGCCTTCTTTTTTAAGATTATCAAAGCCGCCTTCTATTCTGTCAAGCACAGAAAAAGCGTAACGCGCCCTGATACCTTCTTGCCGAAGGGCCTCATTTGCCTGCAAAGTTGAGCCGCCCGTGGTTATCACGTCGTCAATTAAGATAACTTCTTTTTTAACCGCCGCGTCAATAAGACCCTCTATTCTTTTTTTGCTGCCGTGATCTTTTTCTTGCTTTCTTACAATTAAAGGATAGAGCTTCTCTTCTGTTTCTGAAGTTAAAAGCGCCAAAGCGTAAATTATAGGGTCAGAACCCATCGTCAAACCGGCCGCCCCCGAAGGAACATCGTTTAGTTTTTCGCGAATTAAAGAATAGATTAAAAATGCGGTCATTTTTAAATAAACGGGATTTAATAACGTCTGTTTTAAATCAAAATAATAAGGGCTTTTTTTTCCCGAGGCCAGAGAAAACATATTTTCATGATCTTCTTTGTAAGAGTATTTTTCAATCGCTTTCATTAAAGACGCTTTGGTTTTTTGAATGTCTTCAGGTAAAATATCGTTCATAAATTCATCGCCTCGACTTCTCGATAAAATTCTTCAATCGCCTCGCGCGATTTTTTCGACAGCGAAACGGTATCTTCGTTTACATAAGTTTCAATATGTTTTTCGATCGTTTCTTTATCTAACTCTTGCGCATGACGCTTCATAAAGTTAAAAATATCTTTTTGATACACGCCTGTATTCATTTTTTTTTCTTCAAGAGCCCGACCAACGCTTTGTCTTAGTATCTGCGAGACCTTATCTTTAACAGACTCGTCAATTTCTTTCTTTATAAAGATGCCGCCTAATGGAATCGGCAAATCTTTTTCAACTTCCCAAAACGCGCCTAAGTCTTCAACCAAAAAAAAGTTTCTGCTTTTATACACAAAGCGGCCCTCGTGAATAACGACGCCTATATCTATCTGGTCATTTTCAAGATTTTTCATAATATCAGAAAAGATCATAAATCTTTTTTCAATTTCTTTTGAAGAAAGTCTCGTTTTTCTAAAATATTCAAACAAAAAATGCGCCGTCGTATCTTTACCGGGAATTCCTACGCGTAAAAAATCTTTTTCTATCGATTCATTTTTCGACAACATTACCGGCCCTACGCCTGGGCCTATAGCCGACCCTGAAGGCAGTAAATCATAGTCTGCCCTCAGTTTTGAGGCCGCCATAAACGAGGCCTTGACAATATCCCATTTTTTTGCTGCGGCCCCTTCGTTTAATTCTTGTATATCGCAAAAAGATATTTCTAAATTAATATCGAATTTTCTCTCATGCGCGGCGAAGTAAAAAGAAAAGGTATCGTTCGGGCAGGGGCTTATGGCGGCAGATAAAGAAATCATTTTTATTTGACTTTTGCAATCGCCGTAGAGGCCAGAAATTTTTGAAGACTTTTGCTGTCTATAGCCTCGGCTAAAAATAAATATTTTTTATTGGTCCATAGAATTCCGACGATCTCGTCGTTCTTTTTAAAATCAAATCGATAGTCTCTGGTTTTTTTTATATCGTAATAACGAAGACCTGATTTTAAAAGAGACTCTTTAACGGTCTCCCAGTTTTTCTGACTTATCTCGGGACTATCGCAATCCCATGCGGTTAACGAGGCCTCTGTGCCGTAATGAGCCGAAAGTCTCTGGTCAAATTTAATATCAAAAGAATTTTTAATTTCAATGAAAACAGATTTATTGTTTTTAAATTCAGAAGGAAAAACTTCTTCTAAATTGTCTACCCGCAGGGTTACGTCGGTAAATACGCCGCCGCCCGAACAATTTAAGAAAAATAAAAATACAGCTATACGCGGTAAAAAGGCGATTTTCTTTTTGCGCCTTAAAATCATGTTTACCCTGCAAGCCTCTTACTTGCCTTTTAAAATTTCAATTTGAGCGCAAGGGTCGTCAGACTTAAAAACAAAAGAACCCGCGACGGCGATATCGACCTGGGCCTCTCTAAGCATAACGGCATTATCTGCGTTTACGCCTCCGTCTACTTCAAGCAAAGGAAAATGATCTGTTTTTTCAGAAAGAGACTTTCTTAATTCGTTAAACTCGGCGATTCTGGCCAAACTATTCGGCAAAAAACTTTGTCCATAGTAGCCCGGTTCAACCGTCATGATTAAAAATAAATCAAAAAACGTATAAATATCTTTTATAACCGCAATGGGCGTCGACGGATTTAACGCAATGCCCGGCTTTATGCCGCTTTTTCTAATTTGTTCGGCTAACCGCACGGGAAATTTAGTCGCTTCATAATGAAACGTGATATTATGCGGCTCAAGCGGAATATATTTTAAGACTTCAGCCTCGGGATTTGACGTCATTAAATGAACGTCAAGCGCAATGGTCGTTTCTTTTTTAATGGCGGCGCTTATCTGCTCGCCAAAGGTTATAGGCGGCACAAAATGACCGTCCATAATATCAAGATGAATAAAATCGGCCGCGTTTATATCAAGCTTGCCAAGCGATTCTGAAAGCTTCGTTAAATTCGCCGCTAATATTGAAGGGGATATTTTCATATTTCTGCTCCGTCTAAGGTAATGATTTTTGCCGGTTTATCTGGTATTTTTCTTTTAGAAACATAGCCTTTGTAAAATACTATCTTTTCTTTGGGATTATAAAAAACAGGTATGGGCCTTTTTTCTATTTTCAAAAAAGCGTCTAAGTTGATATTCTCTTTGTCTTTAGAAATCGCATTTTTATCGTTTTTCGGCGCTGTTAATTCGTCTTCAAGCAAAGCCCTTCTTAATGTATAAACCCCTTCGGGAATATTTTCTTCTTCTGGGTCTAACCATCTATATCGAAAAGGATAATTTTTTTCATCGTCTTCATACCAAAATTTTCCTATTCGGGCCAACCATCCCTTTTTTGAACCCGATTTATCGTCTTCTACAGATAATACCTTGCCGTGCAGATTTTCATTAAAAACTCTTTTGGTTTCTATTCGAAGCGGTCTTTTCTTAAGATAAGCCAGTTTTTGAATAACATTAAGATCTGCGCCTTTTAAGTTTTCAAATTTTAATTTATAAGAAATCGCGTCTGGGCCCTCTGATACTAATATTGATATAGGAAAATCGGGAATTACCGGAGTTCCCGGCAATGGGTTCTGGGCCAAAATTTCGCCCTTAGGAGCATTGTCTAAAATGCGGGTGACAACTCCTATTTGTAAAGAATATTTTCTTTCTGCAACGGGAATATCTTTCAACAGACCCTCTACTAAATTTTCTGAAATACCCGTTATTTTGGGAATTTCAATTAGCGCTTTACTGCGATTTACCAAAAGAATCAACTTATCGCCTTCTTTAACAATTTCTCCCGGAGAAAGGTTTTGCGCCAGAATGTATCCCTGAGGATATTCCGTCGAATACGCATGATCAATTTCAATACGAAAACCTTCGTCAAATAAAGCGTTGTACTCGTCAATAAACAACTTACCGATCAGATCAGGGGTTCTCAACTCAGATTTATCGGCAACGCGAAGTTTTATTACAATAAAGCCGGCAATAAAAAAGATAGAAAGTCCCGTAAAAAGAACCACAAATACGCGCAGTATGCTTTTAAAATACTTCAACCCATTTTTATCTTCGTTTGTCTTATTTTCAGCCGCTTGAAAATCAGGCTCGTTTTGCATAAGTCAAAGATTGCTTTTTGCGATAAGCCGTAAACCGCAATTCTACCTGCATACACATTAGCATAATGAATTTGCGAGCGCTGCAACGTATCAAAATACGTCGACTAAAGATTACTTAGTCTTGACAAAGCGGCTAAGCTTTTTTTTAGATCATACCTTAGATCTGTTTAGGATATCTCGCGAATTATGGCGCAAGATATCTCATAAACTAATAAAATAATATATGTTTAATAGTAAAACCAGACAAAATATAAAACCGCTTATTTTTGTATTTGCGCCCATATTCATTGTTTTATTTTTCATTTTATGTGTTTCTTGCAGATATTATATATTTGAAAATTACTTGAATCTGATATTTTCTTTATTTGTATATGCGTTTGCCGGTTATTTTATAAAAGATCACGTATGGGAAGCCGAAATGCCCGGTTTTTCAATGTGGATTTTTTACTTTATTTTTACGGGCGTCTTTTTTTCAAACCTTTTAGAGCCTAACATATTTCGATTTATCTATTTTATTTATAAGAAAAGCATTACGATTGAATATTTTAATAATTTCGTCTATTCAATAATCGCTTGGTCGGGTTGGGTTGTCTCTTTTTATTATTTTTCTAATATTATCTACAGAAAAAAACTACTGAAAAGAAAGTATTTGTTGCCTGATTTTTTTATATGGATTTTTACTTATTTGATTTACCTGAATATTACAATATCGGTTATACACAGGCTTTTTAAGAAACAATTTTAAACGGTCATCATGCCTTACCCGGCAATCGCCGCGATTTATATCTATTGTTTTGTTTTTTTATCAGACGCCTCGTCGCGCCATTTTTTAATTTCATTATGGTTGCCAGAAAGAAGTATATCGGGAACTTTCATACCCTTGAAATCGGCGGGTCTCGTGTACTGAGGATATTCTAAATAATCAGGATGTTCAAACGATTCTTCTTTTAACGATTCAGGGTTTCCCATATACCCCGGAATGAGCCTCGCTATGGCGTCGATAAAAACTAAAGCGGCCGGTTCGCCGCCCGATAAAATAAATTTTCCCACCGATATTTCTTCGTCTGCCACATAATCTGCAACTCTTTGATCTACGCCCTCAAAATGTCCGCAAATTAACGTGACGCTTTCATATCGTAAATCAGAATCTTCATTGAAAAATTCATGGTATTCTTTTAACTTCTTTTGTTCCATAATTGGAGCAGCCGCCGAAAGCAGTATTGTATAGGTTTTTTCTTTTTTTTTAATATCTTCAAGAGCGCCATAAATGGGCTCAATCATTAAAAGCATTCCGCTTCCTCCGCCGTAAACGGCGTCGTCTACCTGCCCGTGTTTATTTACGGCATAGCTTCTTAAGTTTATAATTTCAACGATAAGATTTTTTTTTTCAATACATTTACCTAAAAGACCCTGTTTAAGAGGCGACTCAAAATATTCAGGATACAACGTGATAATATTTATTTTCATAAACTACATTTCAGGCGATAAGCTCGCGAATGCCGGTTGTTAAAATCTCGCCCTTTTCAAAATTTATTTTATCTACATAAGGACTTTCAAGAGGCACCATAATGGTTTCTTTTTCTTTTATTAGGTATACGTTAAGCCATACTTGAGATCCCGATTGTTCAAGGCTTTCAACGCTGCCCTCTACATTTTGGGTTTGAGAATCTTTTACGATAAGATCAATTAAATGAAACAAATAATAATCGCTTTCTTTCGCGGAAAATTTTTTCTTCGCTTCTGAAAGCGTAATTCCTAAATATAAGCTTTTTAATTTTTCGGCCCTATCGCGGTCTGCAATATCTTTTAGTTTTAATAAGATGAGACGATTACCAATCCATTTTGCTGAAATCAGTATTTGTTTTGAATGACGTCTGGGATTGATTAAAAATCCGTCTTGCGTGCTTTCACACTCATATAGATCTAAAGCGCTGTTTACGGGCATCATTGAAAGAAGACTACCAAAGCATGTAACCCGCATTTCGCCTAATATACCCTTAGGCGACTGTATTCTGCCTAAATTGACGACTTTTTGATTTTCAATATCTTTATTATTCGTCAATGATTTCTAATAAAACTTTGTTGTATTTCTCGGCAACGCCGTCTTCTGATACAATTTTTTTTACAGATATCGAATTCAAGAGTACCCTTAAAGCTTTAGCTATTCTGCCGCCTTTGCCGATAACAGAACCGGTATCTTCTTTATTTACGCGAAGTTCAATCACTAAAGACGAAGGACCCTTAACAGGAACAATTTGAAAATCTTCAGGGTGCTTTACCAATTCTTTTACTACATACTCTACCAAACCGATAGGATCTGATTTAATTACATTTGTCATTTGAATATACTAATACCTTAAATTATTTTTAAGCTTTTTTTGCTTTCTTTTTACTATTAGCGGTTTTTTTCTTCTCTGCTTTTCTTTTTTCTTTTTCGATCATGTAGTTCTTCCACAAGCCGTCTTTCGATAAGATTTTTTTAACAGTCTCAGTCGGCTGGGCGCCTTTGCCGAGCCAGTTTAATATTTTTTCTGATTCAAGCCTAACCTGCGCTTCTTCTGACATAATGGGATGATACAAACCTAATATCTCAAGAAATCTACCGTCTCTTTGTTTTACGTTGGCAGCCGCTACAATTCTATAAAACGGTCTTTTTTTTGTGCCAAATCTTTGCAATCTGAGTTTAACTTCCACAGTTCCTCCGGGAAAATTTAAATTTAATATGATTGACGGTTTCCATTATTTTGTCAGACTGTCAACATATTTTCGGTTTGAGAATTTAGATTTGTGATTTTTTTACAATATCTATGCCTGTATTTTTTTATAAAAAACGGAGGTTTATATTAATATATACAAGGTTCACCTTAGAAACAATATTAGACAGAAAAAAAGATTTATACATTTTTTTTTTAAGCCGTAATTATAATAAACCGAGCAAAATATGAAAATAACTGCATTAGGGGTCAATAGCGCATTTTCTTCCGGAGAATATGTAAAAAGCGTGTCTTTAGAAGCGATAAATCATGAACTTAAGAAAATAGTGCACTCCAAAAAGAAAAACGAACCTATCCCCATAAAAGACATTATAAAAAACCTGTCATCGGCGGCTGAAACAATGTATAAGCCTAAATGGCAGTCTAATTTTATCTTAGAGTTTGAAAAAGAAAACGGAAATCCATATCGCCTGGTTCTTGATTTTGGCAGCGATTTCAGGCATTCACTTCAAGGCGCCGGATACAAACTAAACGATATTGACGGCTATTACTGCAGTCATCCGCATGCCGATCATATTGGCGGCATTGAAGGCGTCGCTCTTTCGCATATTTTCAACCCGTATTTTAAAGAGGGAAAGCTCGAATGGCTCAAAAACGAGACAACAAATGAAATTGACTTGATAGCAAAAAGGCTGTCAAACGGCGAACAAATTCCCGAAAAATATAAACCTGATTTATTTGGCCACAAAAGCGTTCTTAATGAATTATGGTCTGCGGCAAGACCTGGCTTAGAAACAATTCAAGGGGTTACCGACGTAAATCTGCATACATATTTTAACGTAAAATATATGCAAGATAACAGACCCATCATATTTGACGACGCCGAAAGAAAATGGAGCATTTACACCGTTACAAGCGTACATGTAAACGCGGGATACCGCCAAATGCCTTCTTATGGTCTCATGTTAGAATCAAGCGACGGAAAAATTATTTATATGCCCACCGATACCCAGTTTATGACCCCGCGGCAGGTAAGTTTATATTACGAGAAAGCGCATGTTGTTTATCAAGATTGCGAAACGGGGCCCCGCTCTGAAGTACATCCGCATCTTGACGATTTGAAAACGCTATCGCCGCATCTTAAGAAAAAACTAATATTATATCATTATGGAGCCGAGCCAGAAACCGAACCCGACGAATTTAAAGAAATCTTAAAAACCGGTACCACGCATGAATATTAAATCGTTTTGATTATAGTCTTAAAATTTTCTAAACAATAATAAAAATTCTTTTATAAACTTTAGCATAATAGCGGGTTTGCGCCAAAAATCTTTTTTTATGTATGATTTAAAAGCGTCATATTTATTTGCGGAACTCGGGAACCACCACAAATCTCTTTTTAGAGGCAACACATCATAATTAATATGCTTAAGTTGAGCCATTGATCTTGGCCCCCACGCACCGTGAGATACGCCGATACCGCTTTTTTTTATGCCAAGCCAAGGCGCGCGGCTTACAGCCTGCGTGTATAAATGGTCATTGATTAAAACAGTGCCTGCCTCTAATTTAGAGGCTATTTTTTTGGCTAAAGAATGATTTTTTGTCCAAATTGAAGCGTTTAACCCATAATCAGAATCATTGGCAAGATCAATTGCTTCTTGAATACTTGATACACCCATTACCGGCAATATGGGGCCAAATGTTTCTTCTTTCATGAGTTTCATGGAATGATTTACGTTTACGACAACAGTAGGCGGTATATACCAGCCCGCCAAACCTTTTTGCGGAAGACCTCCTGTTAAAATTTTGGCTTTCTTTGAGGCTTCGCGAAGATGCGCCAATATTTTATCATATTGAAATTTTGTGGTAATGGGCCCGATATCATAATCGCTTGGATATTCAATGTAACTTCTTAATTTTTTTGCTTTATCAACGAGCATTTTAATAAATTTTTCTTTTACTTTATTCGATACATAAATTCTTTCAACAGCGGCGCAAGATTGCCCCGAAATAAAACATCCGTTAAAAATAGCGCCGTTTGCGGCTCTTTCTAAATCGGCGTCTTCTAAGACAATCATGGGATCTTTGCCGCCAAGCTCGAGAGTTACAGAAGTTAAATTCTCGGCGGCTTTCGCCATAATTCGCTTACCTACCTCTACAGAACCCGTAAATGTTATATGCTTCCATGGATATTTTGTAATTTCTTCGCCAGCCTCTTTACCGCCTAAAACATTTTGAAAAATATTATCGTCGATACCTGCGAATCTTATTATTTCTTCAATTTTCAAACTGACCAGAAGCGTTTCAGGGGACCCTTTCAGTAAAACCGAATTGCCGGCCAATAAATTTAATATAATTTCTCTAAAAGGAATTTGAAAGGGATAGTTCCATGGAGATATTACGGCAACCGGCCCTTTTGGCATATAAGCGACATAAGATTTTTTATTTATTGTAAGTTTATTTTTAAGATTAATTTCTTTATCTGAAAGATACCTTTCGGCTCTTTTTACAAAAGTATCGATGGTCGATATCACCGGATATATTTCGCTCATAATTACGTCTGTCTTTGATTTGCCCGTATCTTTAGAAATTAAATTCACAATCTCGTCGATATTCACAAGAATACTTTCTTTTATCTTTAATATTTTTATTTTTCTCCTTTTTAACCCGTATGAAGCCCATTCTTTTTGGCCTTCGGTTAATTTCTGAAAAATATTTTTTATTTCTTTAACGGGAGTTTCAATAATCTCGTCGATTTTCTCGCCAGTTTTCGGATCATAAACCGGAATTTTTTTATATTTGCTTTCTGATTTGGCTTTTATATCTGCCTTGATTTTTTTCATTTTAATTGGTTTGAACGATTTCTTCTCGCGCTTTTTCAAGAACTTTTTCAAATTTTTCGGGAGTTAACGGTCTATTAAAGTAATAACCTTGCGCAACCTTACAGTCATTTTCGATTAAAAATTCGGCCTGATTAATATTTTCTACCCCTTCTGCAATTACCGACAAGTTTAAGCTATTCGCTATAGCGATAATTGCTTTTACGATAGAAGCATTTTCATTATCGCTCGGTATGCCGTTAATAAAAGATTTGTCAATTTTTATTACCGAAATAGGAAATCGTTTTAAATAGCTTAACGACGAATAACCCGTGCCGAAATCGTCAATAGCGAAACGTACTCCTACATTTTTAAGCTCAAGAAGCGTTTCTAAAATATTCTCAGATTTACCCATCAGCATATTTTCGGTAATTTCTATTTCAAAACAAGAGGGAGAAATTTTATATTTTTCGAGAATTGAAAGAAAGTTTTTTACCATTCCTTCTCTTTGAAATTGTGATGCGCTAAAATTTATAGAAATAGTAAAATCATATCTCTTATCAAGCCAGCTTTTGTACCATATGCAGGCTTGTTCAATTATCCAATCGGTAAGTTCGTATATAAAACCGCTTTCTTCGGCGATAGAAATAAACGTTTGGGGACTAATCTCCCCTTTTTGCGGATGCTTCCACCTGACTAATACCTCTGAACCAATTATCTTCTTATCAGACATATTGTATTGAGGCTGAAAGTTTAAAGAAAGCTCATTATTCTCAAGAGCTTTTCGTAGGTTAGTTTGATCGCTGATTTTTGCTCTTGTGTCTCTTTCTTTATCATAACTGTGAAAGTGGTACATGCTTGCGCCCTTCTTTTTTGCGATATGCATGGCTGCGTCGGCCTCTTGAAGAGGAATTTCTGGCCTAATCTCTGAACCCTTATTCAAACTTATACCCATGCTCGCAGAAACATACACCTCTTCGTTTGAAACCGAAAACGGAATTTTTAATATGTTTTGAATTTTTTCAGCTATAACTGAAGCGTCTTCTTTATCATTAATATCGTCTAATAGTATCGCAAATTCATCGCCGCCAAGTCTTGCGATGGTATCGCCGGGCCGCATACATGTTTTCAATCTTTCAGAAATCTCTTTTAATAAATAATCGCCCATGCTGTGGCCAAAAGTTTCGTTAATTATGTTAAACCTATCCATATCGACAACCATAACTGAAAACTTATGCTTGTTGTCTCTTTTCGCCTTCTCGATAGCTAAACCGATATGATCGATCAATAGAGTTCTATTGGCAAGCCCAGTTAGGCCGTCATGAAAAGCGTCATGCATGATTTGCTCTTCGGCCATTTTTCTCTCTGTAATATCTGTCTGCGAGCCGACCATTCTATATACATCGCCGCGATTATTTTTCACGGCCAGACCGCGGCTTAACATCCAACGATAGCTTCCGTCTTTATGCTTTATGCGATATTCAGAGTTAAAATTAGGCGTATCTTCGATAATATGTCTTTCAATCTCTAGTTTTACTTGTTCTTTATCTTCAGGGTGAAGCAGTTCATACCATTCGTTAATACTATTTTTAATTTCTGAGTCATGATAACCTAACATATTTTTCCACCGCGCCGAAAAAAACATAGTTTCATTAGAAATGTTCCAGTCCCACAATCCGTCGTTGGCGCCCTTAGCGGCTAAAGCATAACGTTCTTCGCTTTCATGTAAAGCTTCAAGCGATTCTCGAAGAGCCTGCTCAAGAGTATTTTTTTCTTTTCTAATCGCATATCTTTGTTGGGCAAATTTTAATCTTACAAAAAGCTTTTGAAATTCAATAGGTTTTCTGATATAATCGTCTGCCCCCGCTTCAACAATGACTTGAAGCTTGTCTTTTTCGTCAATTGACGTAACAATAATAATGATTGTATTTCTAGCTCCCAACTTTCTAATTTCGCGGCATAAATCAATACCGTTCATTTTAGGAAGAATCCAGTCTGAAAATATTATATTATAGGGTTCTTTGATAAAAGCGTCTAAGGCGTCTTCTGCATTGTAAAAGACATCGACATTGCATCCGGCTTTATCGAGCATTTTCTTTGTCATAATAGCCGTTACCGGTTCGTCTTCAACCAGCATCACTCTTAGTTTTTCATCGTCGCTTTTTTGCATATTCTGTTTTATCGGTTAGTCAAAAAAATATTCATTAACTGCAACCTTCGGCAAATATTACCTTTAATATACACTTTGTCTTCATTTTTAACAATAAATAAATATATTTCTATATATAATCTATGACATAAATTAATTTACATTGTAAAGTGTTTTATTATTGAAATATTCTGGAACCCTATGGGCGTGATGAAGTCTTGGGGCGTTATAGAACCGCCTATAAATTACAATCATCTTATCAGATTTTAATTCAAATTCAATTCTATCTTTATTTTGCTACGATTTATTTGACGCAAAACGAATTCTTACTCTGTTTTTCTGTATTCTCATTTCTTTAGCCGAGCGTTCATCTTCTGAAGTCGTAATTAATTTTATATTTTCTTCGAGTTCTGATTGTTCTTTTTCCAAGTCTATTTCTTCGGGTAAAATCGCGCCGTCTACAAGAATGGTAACATTATTTTGCTTAACTTCGGCAAACCCCGAATCAATAATATATGTTTTTTTGCCCTCATTATTTTGAACCTCTACAACGCCAGGTTCAAGCAAACTCACTAAGGGAGCGTGACCGGTTAAAACGCTAAAACCTGCCTTGGCTCCCGGCAGCGATACAGTTATTGCCTCGCCTTCATAAAGTTTTCTATCGGGAGCGATTAACGTTATGTGTAGATTTTCTCTCATATCAACTATCAAGGCGTCAAATTAAACTTCGACGCCCATTCCTCTGGCTTTTTCAACGGCTTCTTCTATTGTACCTACCATATAAAACGCCTGTTCGGGCAGGTTATCATATTTACCGGATAATACTTCTTCAAATGATTTAACAGTTTCTTCCATTTTTACGTATTTTCCGGCCATGCCTGTAAACTGTTCGGCCACAAAGAATGGTTGAGAAAGAAATCGCTCAATTCTTCTTGCGCGTCCCACGATAACCTTGTCTTCTTCAGACAATTCGTCCATACCTAAAATAGCAATGATATCTTGAAGGTCTTTATATCTTTGAAGCACTTTCTGCACTTCTCTGGCCACGTTGTAATGCCGCTCGCCAACCACATCGGGCGTTAAGGCTCGGCTTGAAGAATCAAGAGGGTCAACCGCAGGATAAATACCTTTCTCAGAAATTTTTCTTGATAATACAGTTTGAGCATCAAGATGCGTAAATGCCGCAGCAGGGGCGGGGTCTGTCAAGTCGTCTGCAGGCACATATATAGCCTGTACAGAGGTGATAGATCCGCTTTTTGTCGATGTAATTCTTTCTTGCAGGGCGCCCATTTCTGTGGCCAACGTAGGCTGGTATCCCACAGCCGAAGGCATTCTTCCCAAAAGGGCGCTCACTTCTGAACCGGCCTGTGAAAATCTAAAGATATTATCGACAAACAATAGTACGTCTGTACCCGAAGAATCTCTAAGCCACTCGGCCATTGTAAGAGCAGATAAAGCCACTCGCAAACGCGCGCCAGGCGGCTCGTTCATCTGGCCGTATACAAGACACGCCTTGTCAATAACTCCCGATTCTTTCATTTCAAGCCAAAGGTCGGTACCTTCTCTTGTTCTTTCTCCTACGCCGGCAAATACCGAGTAACCGCCGTGTTGTTTGGCGATATTATTGATAAGCTCCATAATAATAACGGTTTTACCTACGCCGGCGCCTCCGAATAAACCTGTTTTACCGCCTTTTATGTACGGTTCTAACAAATCAATTACTTTTATGCCGGTTTCAAATATTTCTACTTTAGGCTCAAGCTGTTCGAAATCAGGACTTTTTTGATGAATAGGACGTCTTTCTTTTACCTCAAAATCTCCAGCTTCGTCTATAGTATCGCCCAGAACGTTAAAAATTCTTCCAAGAGTATTTAAACCCACTGGAACAGAAATAGAATCTCCCGTATCTATAATTTCTTGCCCTCTTCTTACGCCGTCGGCGCTTCCTAAAGCGACCGCTCTTACCACGCCCCCGCCAAGATGTTGTTGCACCTCACAAACTAATCTATTATCGTTAACCTTTAGTTCAAGCGCGTTATATATTTCGGGAAGATTTTCTTCTTCAAATCTCGCGTCTAATACCGAACCGATGATTTGTACTACTTCGCCTTTTATTTTTTCGTTTGTCTTACTCATTTCTTATCTCCTGTTTGTATTTACCTTAACTTATAGCGTCTGCTCCGGCTACGATTTCTGAAAGTTCCTGTGTAATCTTAGCCTGTCTTACTCTATTGTATTCTCTAGTTAAATCTTTTATCATATCTGATGCGGCATCTGTAGCGTTTTTCATCGCAATTCTTCTGGCAATATGTTCAGCCGCTACAGATTCTAAAAGAGCCTGAAGAAAAATGGTTGAAATCGCTCTTGGTAGTAATGAAGCCATAATTTCTTCAGCATTCGGTTCATAAATACTGTTTGAAACCGTATTGTCTTGTTCTACTTCATTATAATGATGATGAGTATGAGAACTTTCATCCTGATTATCCAAAGAAATTGGCAATACCGATTCAAGAACCGGTTTTTGTGCCGATGAATTTTTATATGAAGTATGAATAACCTCTACTTTATCAAGTTTTTCATCAATAAACGCTCTTATAAAATAATCTGAAAATTCAAGACCGTTTTCTACTGTAGGCGAATCTTGAATATGGCTATAACCTTTTTCAAATGGCACCTTCTGAAAGGAAAAAACGCTTATCAGTTTTTTACCGACAAGATGTACCTCGGTTTCGATATTTTGAGATTTCCAGTAATTAATTCTTTCAATGCACAATTTTACAATATTATTATTAAAACCGCCGCAAAGGCCCCTGTTCGCGGCAACTGCTAGAATACCCACCTTTTTTACTGTTTCCACTTTTCTAAGCAGAGGATGTTTTGCCGATACGCCTCCTGACTCTAATGAACGTATCAGTTCCTGAATTTTCATCGCATAAGGCTGGGCGGCATGAACTCTGTCGACGGCTTTTTTACTTTTAGCGGTCGATACCATCTCCATTGTACTGGTAATCTGCTTGGTATTTTTAACCGCGCCTATTCTTTTTTTTATTTCTCTAGGTGTAGCCATCTTAATTAATTATCAGTTCTAATATCAGCCGATTTTCCCTCTACATATGAAGTTTTAAAATCTTCAATGTATTTCTTCAGCTCTTCTTCTGCATAAAGTTCTTTTTTCTCTCTGATATGAGTTAGGACTTCAGGGTGCGCTTTTTCAAAAAAATCAAGCATCTTTACTTCGAAATCAAGAACTTTATCTAAGGGTAAATCATCTAAAAAGCCTTTTGTACCGGCAAATAAAGCAAGAACCTGTTTTTCTACCGTATATGGTCCGTACTGAGTTTGCTTTAATAACTCAACAAGACGACGTCCCCTGTCAATCTGCTTCTGGGTTGCAGCGTCAAGCTCTGTACCTAGCTGGGCAAAAGCTTCAAGAGCTCGAAACTGCGCCAAATCAAGTTTTAGGGTACCGGCAACTTTTTTCATTGCCTTAATCTGAGCCGAGCTACCTACCCTTGATACTGAAATACCTACGTCTACAGCAGGACGAACACCAGCCGCGAATAAATCGGGCTGAAGATATATCTGACCGTCTGTAATTGAGATTACATTTGTAGGGATGTATGCCGAAACTTCGCCTTCCTGTGTTTCAATAATAGGAAGAGCCGTGAGCGAACCGCCGCCGTATTTATCGCTTAATTTAACCGCTCTTTCAAGAAGACGCGAATGAAGATAAAATACATCGCCAGGGTAAGCTTCTCTACCCGGAGGGCGTCTTAATAATAATGACATTTGTCGGTATGCGTTTGCCTGTTTTGAAAGGTCGTCATATACGCATAACGTAGCCTTTCCTTCTTCATACATGAAATGCTCGGCCATGGCTGTACCGCCATATGGCGCTAAATACTGAAGAGGCGCGGGATCAGAGGCGTTTGCGGTTACAATGATAGTGTAATCCATGGCGCCTGCCTTTTCAAGCTTCTCTATTACGGCTGCAACCGTTGATGATTTTTGGCCAACTGCCACATAAACACAGACAACGCCGGTGCCTTTTTGATTGATGATCGTATCAATAGCAATAGCGGTCTTACCTGTACCTCTGTCGCCAATGATTAACTCTCGTTGTCCCCTGCCTATGGGAATCATTGAGTCAATGGCTTTTATCCCTGTCTGCATCGGCTCGCCCACGGGCTGACGTCTTGCAATACCAGGCGCTATAATTTCAATCGGTCTTGTTTTATCTGACTTAATAGGACCTTTTCCGTCGAGGGGTTCTCCTAAGGGAGATACAATTCTGCCTATAAGAGCGTCTCCTACGGGTACTTCAAGAATTCGATTTGTTCTTTTAACGACAAAACCTTCTTTAATTTTAAGAAAATCTCCCATGATCACCACGCCGACAGAATTTTCTTCAAGATTAAAGGCTAAACCCATAATACCATTTTCAAACTCAACCATCTCGCCCGCCATACAGTTTTTCAAACCGTAAATACGCGCGATACCGTCGCCTACTTCAAGTACGGTGCCAACTTCGTCAATATCAAGGTCTGCGCCATAATCTTTAATTTCAGCTTGTAATACCGATACAATTTCATCTGTGTTAACTTTCATTTATAACTCCTGTTTTTTATTATGATTCCCAGCTATTAATTGATAACTTTTTACCCGTTTGAGCATTCTTTTGCCACGATAATAAATATCTTCTTACCGATGAATCCCAAATTTTATCGCCAATTCTTATAATAATACCGCCTAATATATCTGGCCGCACTTTTGTGCTGATTATATGCTCTATATTACCCGACTTTTCGGATATTCCAAACTCTTTAGATTTGCTTTCAATAGCCTTTTCAACGTCTGCAATAATACTTTTTAATTCTGCGTCTGAATAATCGCGGCCCAAAGTAATCATTGCCCGGCTTCTGCCAAGATTTTTATCATTTTCTATGATAAAAGCTTCAAAAATTTCGGTTAAAAAGATTTCGCGCCGTCTGTCTACAAGAATTAAAAGCAAATTTAAAATAAATTGATGAACCTTGCCTTTCAATGTCTTTTGAATCAGCTCTTTTTTATTTTTCGAAGAAATTCGAGGCGACTCAAAAAACAACCTTGCCTGTTTACTTTTTTGAAAAACTGAAACAATGCTCTCCAGGTCTTTTTCAACGTCTTGAAGCTTGTCGCCCGAAACCTCGGCTAAGGCTAATGCATATCGCTGCGCTAATTCTTTTTCTTTCATCTTATACTTTTGACTTTTTTAGCGCTTCAAGTTCTTTAACAATAATCTCTTTATGCTCTGAAGAGCTGACATCTTTCTTCATAATTTTCGACAATAATTCAACGGCCAGATTTACCGTTGTTTTCTCAAGTTCGTCAAGAGCCTTTAGCTTGGCTCTCTCTATGTCTTTTTCGGTTCTTTCTTTTATTTTACCGACTTCTTCCTGAGCTTCCGTAAGTATTCTTGCGCGATTTGCTTCGGCGTCTTTTTTGCCCTCGTCAATCAATTCGATAGCCTCTGCCTTAGCAGATTCAAGTCTATTCTCGTATTCCGCTAAAAGCTTTTCAGCCTCTTCTCGCAAGTCTCGACTGCTTTGAAGATCTTCTTCAACTCTCAGGTTTCTGGCATCAAGCCCTTTTATGATGGGCTTCCATGCGAAACGCCACAGGACCGTAAGTACAACAACAAATGTTACCACGGTCCATATGACTAAACCCGGATTAACATGCAATAAATTGAGTGATCCGCCGCTTAATAATGGCATATCCGATTTACCTTTAAATGGGTTTATTGTACTTTTTCTATAAGCATAAATGTTATAGCAAGAGCAAAAAAACCAATACCTTCAATCAAAGCAGCCGCGATGATCATTGCTGTCTGTATTTTACCGCCGGCCTCTGGTTGACGGCTAATACCTTCAACAGCGCTTCCGCCAATTTTTCCTATACCTAAACCCGCGCCTAGCACTGCTAGTCCCGCTCCTATTCCGATTCCTAATGCTACCATTTTATGTTCTCCTTTTATCTTACAAAATAGTTTAGTGGCGATGTTGAGCCCCGGCCACAAACAGGGCTGTTAAAAATACAAAAATATAGGCCTGTAAAAAGGCTACAAAAAGTTCAAGCATATAAATAGCGGTTGACGCCAGAATGCTGACAGGCACCACAAAATAGCTTTGAAACTGAAAAATAAATCCCATAAAAACAAGAATAATCATATGCCCGGCAGTCATATTTGCTAAAAGACGAATGGCCAACGCAAAAGGCTTTGTAAACTGACCAAATACCTCTATGGGCCACATGATAATCCACATGGGGCCGGGAATGCCGTTAGGAACAATGTTCTTAATATAGGCGATACCCTGATGAGCGAAACCCGCAATCTGAATTACAAGAAAACTAATTCCTGCTAGAGCGGCGGTAACCCCTACATCGCCAGTTGAAGTAATACCCGGCCACAACTTAACCAGAAAAGGTATTTCGCCAGCGGCGCCCGCTTCATGGTGAACTAATCCGGTTAGTTCTCCGAAAGTCAGAAAAACCTCGCCTAAAGGCGGTATAAGACCTATTAAATTAGCTATTAATATAAAGAAGAAAAGAGTTAACAAAAAAGGATCATAATGCTTTGAATAATGCCCCATAGAAGCTTCGCCTACATCTTTTCTTATAAAGTTAATGAAGACTTCCATCATACCCGAGAACCGAGACGGTTTTTTATATGGATCTTTTGATATTCTTCTTGCGATTGGAATAAAAATAAGAAGCAGAAAGAATGACCCTATCCACATCATCATAACTCTTTTCGTGATAGACAAATCAATTCCGCCGATTTCAAGACGCCACAGGGGCATATCTTGCAGGTGATGCACTATCACCTCAACTACATTAAACGACTCTGAAGTCAATACTGGAACCATAAACCTACTTCAACCTTTTTATCGAAATAATTACGTCTGTAATTATGCCCAAGCCTACCGCAGCGCAGAACGATAAGAAAAACCTTAACGCAATGCCGGGCTCAAACACCTCATTGCGATTTAGTATGTACATCGCAATGCCTGCAGCCATCATACCAGACAGTCTTATGTAATAACCGACTGACCATCCCTGCCATGCGCTGATATCTTCTTTCTTTTCAGCCAGTTTTCGATTTACAAAACCGGATAAAAAAGAAACAGCAAGGCCTGTTATAAAACCCGTAATATAGGGCATAATTGCAACTTCGAGATTCTTCAAATTTGTCAAATCTCAAGTGTCAAAAAATGATTTAGATTTAGAGCGGCAAGTTTTTTTTAACTTTAAGCGACTTAAGCGGCAAGAGCGAAAATTGGGGCGCGATAGCGCTCTCTTTCATGTATGAAAAAACCTTTACAGTCAGTTTCGCGCCTATTTTCAATCCGCATTATGGGAAAAACACTGTTTGATAAAGTCTGGGAAAAACACATTGTTGATATTTCAACGCATACTGAAGCCTCTTTTTTACAAGATAAAAAGCTTTTATATATTGATTTGCATCTTCTTCATGAAGTGACCTCGCCGCAGGCATTTGAAGGCTTAAGACTTACAAATAGAAAAGTAAGACGGGCAGATAAAACCTTCGCTACGATGGATCACAATGTGCCCACAAAAAACAGAAATAACCCCGATCTTGACCCCATCAGCATTAAACAAATGAACTATTTAAAAACAAACTGCGAAGAGTTTGGCGTTACTCTTTTTGACATTAACTCAAAAGACAACGGTATTGTGCATGTTATAGGGCCTGAACTTGGCTTGACCCTTCCGGGTAAAACTATCGTTTGCGGCGATTCTCATACATCGACGCATGGCGCATTTGGCGCCCTGGCTTTTGGCATCGGCACAAGCGAAGTAGAGCATGTACTCGCTACCCAGTGTCTTATTCAGTCAAGGCCCAAAACCATGCGCGTGAATTTTAAGGGCGGCCCAGCCCCGGGCATAACCGCCAAAGATTTGGTACTGGCCCTGATAGGAAAGCTGGGCACCGCGGGCGCAACCGGCTATGTGCTTGAATACGCGGGCGAAGCCATTAAAAACTTATCTATGGAAGGCCGAATGACTGTCTGCAACATGAGCATTGAAGCCGGCGCGCGCGCGGGAATGATTGCGCCCGACGAAAAAACTTTTGAATATATTAAAGATACAAGATACGCGCCGAAAGGCGAAAAGTGGGACGAAGCCATGAAGTGGTGGCAGACCTTAAAAACAGACGACGATGCCGTTTTTGACAAAGAAATAGAGGTAGACGTTCCTACGATAAGTCCGCAAGTAACATGGGGTACGTCTCCCGACATGGTCATTGATATTAGCGCAAAAATACCATCGCCTGCCGAAGCTAAAAGCGAAGCCGAAAAAAACAGCATCGCGCGCGCTCTTGAATATATGAATCTTGAAGCGGGCAAAACTATGGCCGATGTAAAAATAGACAAAGTCTTTATCGGCTCTTGCACAAACTCAAGAATTGAAGATTTAAGAGAAGCAGCCGCCGTAATTAAAAGAAGAAAAAAAGCCGAAAGCGTAAAGCAGGTTTTAATTGTTCCGGGAAGTTATAATATTAAAGAACAGGCCGAGAAAGAGGGCCTTGATAAAATCTTTACCGAAGCGGGTTTTGAATGGCGCGAACCGGGTTGCTCCATGTGCCTTGCCATGAACGACGACGTTTTAGAGCCGGGCGAAAGATGCGCCTCGACTTCAAACAGAAACTTTGAGGGCCGTCAGGGCAAACAAAGCCGCACCCATCTGGTATCGGCCCCGATGGCGGCCGCCGCCGCTATACACGGTCATTTTGTAGATATAAGAAATGAAATATAAGGAAATATCATGAAACCATTTACCAAATTAGAATCAAACATCTGCCCGTTAGATATCGCCAATATTGATACCGATCAAATTATACCAAAGCAGTTTTTAAAACGCATCGAAAGAACCGGTTTTGGCCAGTATCTTTTTTATGACTGGCGGTTTAACGCAGACGGCGTTGAAAATACCGAATTTAATATGAACAAACCCGAGTTCCGAAACGCGAAAATTCTATTGGCGTCAGAAAATTTCGGATGCGGCTCGTCAAGAGAGCACGCGCCATGGGCTCTTTTAGACTACGGTTTTGAAGTTATTATTGCGCCATCTTTTGCCGATATCTTCTTTAATAATTGCTTTCAAAATGGCATTCTGCCAATTGCCTTGCCTGACGAAAAAGTAAAAGAGCTTTTTGAAAAAGTAAAAACAGCGCCAGAGGCAAAAATTAAAATTGATCTTGAAAATCAGAAGATAGCTGTTTCAGATGGCGGCGAAATTTCTTTTGATATAGATAAAAATAGAAAAGAAAAATTATTAAAGGGTATTGACGATATCGGGTTTACCCTGCAATTTTTAAGCTCTATTGAGAGCTTTGAAAAACAGCATCTTTTTTAACTAATATTTTAACTAATAAAAGAACTTTCTCGTCTTGCATATTTTGCTTAATCTCGTTTGACTATTTCTTCCAGATTCGCGGAAGAATTAAAGCCACGACAGGAATCAGCTCAAGACGGCCCAAGACCATAAAATAACTCAGAACCCATTTTGCGTAAGCCGGCAGATGAGAATAATTTTTGGTCGGACCTACATCGGCAAACCCCGGACCGATATTTGACAGACAGGCAATTACCATCGACGAAATAGTTTCAAAACTGTAATCGGTTATAGATAAAATAAGAATGCCGATTATGTATAGTAAAATATATAGAATAACAAATGAATTCAGGGATTGTAATATATCCCTTGAAATATAGGTTGCGCCGAAACGCACAGAGTAAACTTTTTTCGGGTGGATGGTTCTTTGAATTTCGGCAAAAGATTCTTTAATAACGGCCATGATTCTTAATATTTTCATACCGCCCCCTGTTGAACCGGCCATTCCCCCGATGAACATAAAGAACATTAATAAAAACTTTGAATAGGCCGGCCATTTATCAAAATCTTCAGTTCCATAACCGGTTGTGGTAATAATAGAAACTACGGTAAATGAGCTGTGTCTAAAAGCTTCAAGTATCGATTCATAGTTTGAATGAGTATATAAATTAACCGTTACGGTTAAAATCCCCCCCAGTACCAGAATTAAATAAAACCGAAATTCCGGATCTTTGAGGTATACTGTAAAATCTCCCTTTAACGCTTTATAGTGAAGCGAAAAATTTGTTCCGGCGATAAACATGAATACTATAATAATGATTTCAAAAAATAAAGCGTTATCTGTAAAAGACGCCGCATATTGACCGACAGAGCTATTTAGAGGAGAAAATCCCCCTGTACCCATAGTGCCAAATGTATGACAAAGAGATTCAAAAATATTCATACCGCCGCCATACAAAAGCAGAAATTGGGCAAATGTAATAAAGGTATAAACAAGATATAAAATTCTGGCTGTTTCTCCCACTCTCGGCATCAGTTTATCGGGAGCCGGCCCGGGAACTTCGGCCTTATAAAGCTGCATTCCCCCGATGCCTAAAGCGGGTAAAAAGGCCAAAGAAAGAACGATAAACCCCATACCCCCGAGCCAATGAGTAAACGACCTCCATAATAATACGGTATGCCCCTTATTTTCTATATTTTCTAATATAGAGGCTCCCGTCGTTGTAAATCCGCTCATGCTCTCAAAATAAGAATCTGTGAAAAGGGGTATATCTCCCGAAATATAAGCCGGCAGGGCCCCAAATAAAGCGACAACTATCCACCCTATTCCCGCGACGGCAAAACCTTCACGAAAACTTACCGAATTAGAGTCTATATTTTTACCTGTCATCCATAAAACAAAACCGACAAAGATTGTTATTAAAAAAGAAAAAAGAAAAGCGGTATACTGCGCCTCTTGCGGATAAATAAAATATGCGATTAAAACAAAAAATACTAAAAAAAATGATACCAGCAGAAGCAGTAAACCCGTAATTGAAGCTAAAACACGGTAATTCATTTTAAATTTGAAATATTTTTTGCACTTCTTTAATCGAAGATTTTAACGAAAATATAACCAAATGGTCGTTAACATGAATTTTTGTATCGCCTTTTGGTATAATAATATCGGCCTCTCGAGATATGGCAACAACAATAGAGTCAGTAGGAAACTTATATTCGGCAAGGGTTTTGCCAGCCAAAGGACTTTTCTTCTGAACCACAAACTCTAAAATCTCGGCGTCTTGATCTTTCGCCGATATAATATCATATACGCTGCCTCTAAGAGCCTTGAGTACGTCATCTACCAAAAGAAGCTTAGGGCTAATCGCAACGTCAATATCAAGATATGGTATTAAATGCATGTAGGTTTCATTTTGAACAATCGAGATTGTTCTTGCTCCCGTTTCTTCTTTAACCAAAAGAGACGATAATACGTTGTCGTCTTCGTTATCTGAAGCGGCTATAAAAATACAATTGCTGTCTAAACCCTCGTCTTTTAAATCTTCAATATTGTGCGCGTCTATCATTAAAACATGTATTTTAGAAGACAGTATTTCGGCGGCTGTTTTTGCCTTGCTTTTATTTTTTTCTAAAAGGTACACTGCTTTTCTTGAATATGTTTTTGACAATCTGTCGGCCAGCTGAAAAGCCAATTCGCTGCCGCCTTGAATAAATATATGCTTAAAGCCTTTAATCATATTGGGGTCAAATAATTCGGCGATTCCCTTAAAATGATGCTTCTCGCCGCATACAAAAAGCAAATCTCCTTCTTTTATTTTATAATCGCCTTTGGGTACAATCGTGTTTTCTCTTAGATTTGCCGCATGTCTTGAAGAGCGATTTCCTTTTTTCGCAGATCCGCCTGGTTCTGTGAAGGTCGTAACAGCGGCTACCAGCAGATTCTCAAAAACAGGAACGTCTCTTAAGCCTACGAGTCTTCTGCCGCATAATAAAGACTTCTCTTTAACTCTGTATCCTACAAGCTGAAGTTTGCTGCCCCTTAAGAAAATGGTGTCTATAGAGCCTTCATTTTCAATGATATGCTCTATTTCTTGAATAGTTAATTCGTTTTGATTGAATAAAACTTCTACCCCAAGTCTTCTCCAGAACTGATCGTCTATGGGAGTATTTTCGTATGATTTATAAAACGGTTTTCTTACGCGGGCTATTTTGGTTTTACATCCGAATGCCCGGGCTATTCTGCATGATACAAGATTGGTTTCGTCAGAGTCGGCCACGGCCAGAAATAAATCGTTTTCGTTCAGGCCTATTTCAAAATAAACTTCGGGATCGCATCCGTTGCCTACGATGGTGCCTACATCGGCTATTTCGCGCACCTCGTGTATGCTTTCTTCGCTTTCGTCAATTAAGATAACGTTATAGCCTTCGTTGGCAAGGCTTTTCATGATATGCCTGCCTACCTGGCCCGCGCCTAAAATGACCACGCGCTTTGCCCGCTGTATCCGAGGCTTTCGATATTTGCTTTTTTTACGTTTTTCTTGTTCTTTCTTTTCCATTTATTTGTTTTTATGTCTTTTTTCAAGTTCGTTTACAATGTCGGTTAAACTTAGACCCTTTGCCGTCAATGACAATAAAAAATGATAAACGAGATCGGCCCCTTCTGTAATCATATACTTGCTTTCGTTTTTCGCTTCAAGAATATACTCTACGGCCTCTTCGCCAACTTTTTGCAAAACCTTATCGTACCCTTGGGTCAAAAGCTTATTTGTGTATGAATCAGGCGCCGGATTTTCTTGCCGTTCTTTTAAGATTTTTTGCAGCTCTATTAAAAAATCTAAGGGATGAGATAACTCGGTGTTTTCTTTTTTTTCCATTACAATATATTTAAACGGAATTTAGAATTGTACGGTCAAGAACAAATCGTCTGTATTGTTCTCAGCCAGAGAGAAATGTCATTGATTATAATTTTTAAAAAAGCTCCATTTAAGTTTAATTTATCCGCAAATAATTGGTTTGCCCCATGATTAAAATATTTTTTATAAACCTTATAAGATGTTAATTTATATTGCGACTACAAATAAGAATAAAAGAATTGAAATTGAAAATTTATTGAAAGAGCATTTGCCGAAAGAAAATTCTATCGTTTTTAAAACAATCGACAGCCTTTCTAAAGATTTGCAAGAAAAATATAATCCTGAAGAAAACGCTGAAACCTTTCAGGGCAACGCTTTTATAAAAGCCAGGGCTTTGCACGATTTAACCGGCGAAAATGTGATAGCCGAAGACAGCGGGTTAGAAGTTTTTTCGCTTGATAAAAGACCGGGGGTTTTTTCTTCAAGATATGCGCCAACCGATAAAGAAAGAATTGAAAAGTTATTAAATGAGATAAAAACCACAGAAGACAATAAAAGAGCGGCGCGGTTTGTTACCTGCCTTTGCTTTATTGATAAATTTGAAAATCCCGTTTATTTTTTTGGCAAAACCGAAGGCTTAATAACACATGAACCCAAAGGAGATAAAGGCTTCGGATATGATCCTGTTTTTTACTACGAACCGCTTAAAAAGACTTTTGCCGAAATGACGCTTGAAGAAAAACAAAGCGTAAGTCACAGGGGTAAGGCTCTTCGCTTGTTTTTAAATTATTTGTCAAAGACTTTCCATTTCTTTTTCTATTTTCTGGCAATCGGCCTCAACTTCAATGACTTTTGAAATAATTTCTTTTATTCTATCGTCGGCGTAAATATCTTTCTTTTCTTTATATAAATCGTGCGTTATATCGCCGAGATCGGCTAAAAGTTCATGCAGTTTTCGATGTTCAAAAAAAAGGTCTTTTTTATACTGAGCGTAGGTTACGCCCTTTTTGCTTGTACTAATAACCGTTTCTGCGCCCGATTTCATTTCATCTAACGCGATATCGTATCCTTTTTTTAATACGTCTCTTACTTCTTCCCAGTAGCCCATTTGCGGCCTCCTTATTAATTAATAAATATTTCGATAGATTCAAGCTTTATTGCTCACATAGAAAATACATTATTTTCTTGCCGCAGTCAAAAATTTAAGGTAAATTCTATAACTAGTTTATATCGCGCTCTGCAAAGACCATTAAAGTCTTTGTGAAGGGTGTCATTGTAATTTATGGATATTATTAACCAAAGAATAAACCGTAGATTACATCAACACCAAGCGAACATTCTTAACCTTCGTTAATTGCCTTGACATCTTAACCTAGGTTAATACCTTGGTTTTACGAATTAAATTTCGTATGCTTTTAATAGAAGATAATGAAAAATGATACATTTAGAAAAAAAATTGTGATGGGAGTATAAAATAATTATGGATGAAAAGATAAATTATGACAATGAAATTGTCCGAAAATTTGTGCTGGCGACTCTTTTATGGGGGGTTGTTTCGCTTTTAATCGGCGTTATCATTGCTTTTCAGATGATTTTTCCCGAAGTGAACGTGCATCCGTGGCTGTCTTTTGGACGATTGCGGCCGGTACACACAAACGGAATTATTTTCGGATTTACAGGAGGCGCAATTTTCGCTACCATTTATTACGCGGTACCGCGTTTATTGAAAACGCCCATGTGGTCAAGCGCTTTGGCAAACGTTCAGTTTTGGATGTTTAATCTTACCATTGTATTGGCGGCTCTTTCTTTGATGGCGGGTTTTACGCAAAGCAAAGAATACGCCGAATTAGAATGGCCCATTGACCTTCTGATAGTGGTATGGTGGGTAATACTGGCGGTTAATTTTATTATGACATTAAAAAACAGAAAAGAAAAGCATATTTATGTGGCTGTCTGGTTTTTATTTTCAATGATAATTACAATCGCGGTATTATATCTTGTGAATAACGCCGCAATACCGGTCAGCCTGACAAAATCATATTCGATTTATTCGGGGGTGATTGACGCAAACATACACTGGTGGTACGGTCACAATGCCGTGGCATTTTTTCTTACAACGCCGCTTCTTGCTATGATGTACTACTACTTGCCTAAACATACAAGGCTGCCTATATTCAGCCATAGAATTTCAATTATTCATTTTTGGTCTTTGATCTTCTTATATATCTGGGCCGGGCCGCATCACTTGCTATATTCGCCGGTTCCTAACTGGCTGCAAACGGTAGGCATGCTTTTTAGCTTAATGCTGATTGCGCCTTCCTGGGGCGGTATGTTAAACGGCTTTTTAACCTTAACCCAGGCAAAAGAAAAGTTAAGAACAGACGCGACATTAAAGTTTATTCTGGTTTCATTAACTTTTTACGGAATGTCTACTCTTGAGGGGCCTTTGATGGCAATCAGAGACGTCAACTCGTTATCGCATTATACCGACTGGACAATTGGTCACGTTCACGCAGGCGGGCTCGGATGGGTGCACGGCATTTGCGCCGCGTCTATTTATTATCTTGTGCCCCGCTTATGGAACACCAATTTGCACAGCGAAAAACTGGCAGAAACTCATTTTTGGGTTAGCACTGTCGGCATTTTGTTATATGTAGTTTCTATGTGGGTATCGGGCGTTACCGAAGGTCTTATGTGGAGAGCGGTTGACGCAGCCGGAAACCTTCAGTATCCAAGCTGGGTTGAAATTGTAAACGAACTGTTCCCTTATCGCCTTGTTAGAGCTCTTGGCGGGGTACTTTTTCTTTCGGGTTTTATTATCATGATTGTGAATGTTTTAAAAACAATCAAAACAGCCGGCAGCGGATACAAACCGGTAGACTTAAGAGAAGGCGTGAAGGCTTCGGCCTGATAGCCTTTGAAGGAGAATACTATGACACCATGGTACGAAAAACTTAGTAAAAAAGTAGAAGATAACGCTTTTAAGCTCGGCCTTTGGACAACTATCGCAATCTTAGTCGGAGGTCTCATTGAGATTCCGCCCTTGTTTTTGCAGGGTTCAGTAAAAAAAATCGACAACGTTAAACCATACAGCGCGTTAGAACTGGCGGGAAGAGACGTATATCAGGAAGAAGGATGTTTTTACTGTCATTCGCAGATGATTCGCCCATTTAAATGGGAAACCGACAGGTGGGATCCCACGAGAAGTTACGGAGATACGCCTTACTCAAAAGCGGGCGAATATGTTTATGACCATCCTTTTCTTTGGGGGTCAAAACGTATAGGACCTGATCTCGCTCATGAAGCGGCCCTCAGGGGCAGCGACGCCTGGCAGGTTAAACACCTGATAGACCCCAGAGAGACCTCTCCTGATTCAATTATGCCGGCATACCCGCATCTTTTTGAATCTGATAACCTTGTAGACCCCGAGGGCATTCAAGACAGAATGAACGCTTTAAAAACGATAGGAGTGCCTTACTCTGAGCAGGAAATTCAAGGCGCGGCCGCAATCGTAAAGGGTAAAACAAAAGGGGACGCTCTGGTCGCTTATCTGCTTAAACTTGGCAGAGATACAAAGCAAAAATAAAGCGAGGTTACAAGTATGGAAGACTGGATAGGAATTTATAAAGGATTAAGACTGCCTATTTTAGGGCTTGTTTTAACTTATATCATTTATTATGTTTATAAGCCAAAAAATAAAGATAGAATTGAAAAAGCCCGGTTTTCTATGCTTGACGACGATTTAGATCAGGGTCTTTCTAAAGAATTCGAAGAGAAGGCCAAAAAAGATCTAAAAAAGTAAATAAAAGGAGTATTTCATGAGCAAAATAAAAGAAGAATTTAGAGACGATGAAGAAGTCAAAGACGAACCAGGCTGGCTGCCGGGTTGGTGGATGGGTATTTTTTACTTCACAATCGCCTTTTCAGTATATTTTACAATTGATTATCATTTAATTCGCAATTGGACGCAGGAAAAGCAGTTTGCCGAAGAATATAAATCGGCGCCTGCAGCGGTTGAAGAAACGATTACCTTAAAAGCAGACGGCTCAAACCCCTTCAGGGGCAATAATGCGGCTGTTTCTGAAGGCGAAAAAATGTTTAGGACGATGTGTTCGGCATGCCATAAACCCGACGGAACGGGCCTTATCGGTCCGAATCTGATGGATAAAGAATGGCTTCACGGCGCGTCAGATAAAGAAATATACAGTCTTATATTAACGGGCGTACCTCAAGATAAAATGAAACAAAAAAAATCGCCCATAGGGGGACCTCCTTCTCCCATGCCTCCAAAAGGCGGAGCGCCAATCAGCGATACCAAGATATTGAAAATCATGGCCTGGCTTGCTGAAAAAAACTCTTCGCTAATACCGGCTAAATAACTCGGCAACTTAATAGGGGCTGTGTAATAAGGCGTATTTCGATACATTTTCCGCCGTTCATCGAGTGAAAAATGCCGAAAATAAAGCATTTTTCGTATCGTAAGCAAAGCTGATGAGGCGGAAAACACTCAATAACCGACTTTTTACACAACCCCTATTTTTTTACGCAAAATTATTGAAAATATCAATAATTTATAATAAAATAATATAAAAATAACTATAAAGGAACCGTATGGTAATCGCAAGACCGATCAAAGGAACACACAGAACAATAAAAACAAGAATCAACTGGATACTATTTTCCATTTTTTTCACGCTGCCCTTTATAAAAGTAAATAATATTCAATCCATTTTTCTTGATATACCCAATAGAAAATTCCATGTTTTCGGCTTAACTATTTGGCCCCAGGAATTTTATTTTCTGCATTTATTGCTGCTTATTATGGGCGTTATTTTATTTTTAGCGACCGCTTTATTCGGCCGATTATGGTGCGGTTACGCCTGCCCTCAAACTTTATTTACTGAAATTTATAATTTTATCGGCAGATTAGTTGGCGGAAAAAAGTTTGGCAAACGCTCAGAAACTATCGGAATAAAAGTTCGCGTTAATTTCACATGGCTTATTCTATCTTTGTTTTTTACGCTGTATTTTATTTTCTTTTTCAAAGGATTTGAAAATACCGTTAATGCTCTGGTAAATTTCGATTTTTTTGAGGCAGACGGCTCTTTTCAAGACTGGTTTATTATCTGGATTGTTTTTGCGTTTACCGCTTTTGGCAATATGGCCTGGTTTCGCGAAGATTTATGCCGATGGGTATGCCCTTACGGCAGATTTCAAACGGCCCTTTTAGATTCACATTCTCCCATTGTCAGCTACGATAAAAAAAGAGGCGAACTAAGAAGGCAAAAAGGCGAAAAGCAGGGCAAGGGAGACTGCACCGCATGCAACATGTGTCTTGCCGTTTGCCCCACGGGAATCGACATAAGAGAAGGCCTGCAGGTAGGCTGTATCGCCTGCGGTTTGTGCGTTGACGCTTGTACCATTGAAATGGGAAAGCACAATAAAAGAACATTGAATGATTATATTACAATCGAACAAGTTGATAATCCTGACGCAAAAAGACATTACGCCAGGCCGCGAACAATTATCTACAGCGTGTTTCTTTTTGTTCTCATTGGTATCTTTTCTTATTTTCTGGCAATTCGAACCACAATTTATGCGTATGCGGTTAGAGACGGCGCAATTCATCAAATCTACATGCCGGGCTATGGGGTACAAAACGGTTACTTTCTTAATGTGGGAAATAAAACAGACAAAAATCTGAAATTTAAAGTGCATATAGAAGGAGACAGCGGCATTAAGGTTTTGAATCTGGAGCCTCAATACAATATAGACAGAGAAGGATACAAAAAAATTCGGCTAATCTTGCTCTATGAAGAAAAAGGCGAAGATCTAAAAAGCAAGCGGTATGTTCCATTTAAATTTGTCGTAACAGAAATAGGCAATGAAAAAAATAAAGTAGAAAAGAAAACAGCATTTTCTTTTCCTGTGAGGTAAGTATGTCAAAATCATTAAAAATAGCTTTTATTTTAATAGGAGTTTTCTTTTTAATTTTATTTTCGGTAAATTTTTATTACGTGACTTTGGCGCATGAAGTAAAACAACCGCTAATCGACGAAAGATATTACGAAAAAGGTCTTTTTTTTCAAGAAGAGCTGAATAAAAAAGCGAGAGCAAAAGAAGAAAAATGGAAACTGGAATCTGAAATTTTAATAAATGGCAATTTAAAAGAGGGAGAAAATGAAATCAAAGTTCGTATATTCAGCGAAAAAAATATTGCGGTAACCGATGCTGAAGTTTATATCTTTCTGGAAAGAACCGCTACCGCTAATTTAAGACAAAAAATAAAACTGTTAATTGAGAAGCCCGAAAAAAATGCAGGCGACGGAGTATTTTTTAAAGGGAAGCTGAACGTACCGGCTAAAGGCAATTGGGATCTATCAATTAAAGCCTTAATAAATAAAAAAGCGGCCCTTGATGCAACCAAACAAATAATAATAAACTAACAGGTTAAATCTCTTTTAGCGTTTTCTTCTCATTCAGCAATTCTCTGTAAAAAACGGCTATGGCGAACCAAAATAAAACATTTACCTCGTCGTCGATATAATGGCATTGAGAAAGGCCCATGCTGAACATCATAAATACAGACGAACCCGAAAAAAAGAGCATCCATTTTCTTTTAGAATTCATATAACCGCCGATATTTCCTATAAAATTCATCAAAGGCAAAAGATAAATCATTAAATGAATGGTAAAACCTATAGACCCGTATAATACCAGCGTATTTAGCAAATCATTATGCATATGCGAACCTTTATCGGCTGTTTCTTTTGCGCCTTTTACTTTGTACTCTTGATAGAGTTTTTTATAATTTGAAAACCCGGTACCTAAAAGCGGATAATCAACCCACATCTTTACGCCGGTGCGCCACATATCTAACCTTTCGCCGTATGTGCCAGACTGGTCTTTTTCTGATTGAGATACTATAAAGTTTATTTTCGTATTTATTTTGGGCACATACTTATACATATACAAAGGCATTACAATTAAAATGGGCAGTATAAACAAAAACTTTTTCTTAAACAACAGAAAACCGCAGAAAACTATGGTCAAGAATAAGGCAATGATGCCTCCCTTGCTGTTTGACAAAATAAATCCGATTAAAGCGAAAACAGATAAAGCGCCGATAAGGTATTTTAATTTATTTTTCTTCTCTGAAAAAAGTTGAATAGCAAGCGCAAATCCTAAAAAAAACGTAAAGGTAATCGTTCCTGTATACGTTAAAGAATTTGTATTATCAAAAGCAGCCGCTCTGTAGCTTCCAAGAAAGCTTTCGCCGCTTAAAATAAACATATAAATATTATAAACCGCCGTTAAAAATCCGCCTATTAAAAGAGACGTTATAATTGCCGTTATCCATTTGTTGTCTTTTATTGAAATAATGACCAGAGGAAGCATGAATATCAATAAGAGATCCTTATCGTAGACCAGTTCTTTTTGAGAATCTGCGCTTATCAAAATATGAAAAATGCGATATAAAAGCCATATAAAAAGAACAATAAATAATTCGCCGTGTTTTGTTTCTGTTATCTTTTTTTGAAAAAATGTTTTCAGAGAAGATTCTCTTGCCTCAATAAAAATTTGATATAAAAACACAAAAATGGCCAGCGTAAAAAATATCTGCGACAGAGATATCGAAAAATTGGCAAAGAAAGCAAATATAGTTAAAAATATTCCTATATATGTTTCTTGAATTTTAAAGTCGATATTTAATTTTTTCAACATTGTTAATTTTCCTTTTTTATTAATCGTAAATTATTTTTATTTTTTTCTACATAAGGACTATATTCAAAAACAATTTTTTTTAACTGAGCTTGCACGTCAACTGACGTATTCTCGTGAGAAATATTCATAATTTCTTGAATTAGCTTTTCGGCATTCTTGATTGTTTTAGACATTTTAGCGACCCTTAAACCCGGATGGGTCGTCGTCATTGTTTCTTCTTTATCGGTTAACAGCTCTTCATATAATTTCTCTCCGGGGCGAAGCCCGGTAATTTCTATTTTAATGTCTTTTTCGAGCGTCAGACCCGATAAAATGATCATTTCTTTTGCCAAATCGTAAATTTTAACCGGTTCGCCCATCTCAAGAACAAAGACTTCTCCGCCGTCGCCTATGGCCCCCGCCTGCATAACGAGTTGACAGGCTTCGGGTATTGACATAAAATATCTTGTTATATCGGGATGGGTTACCGTAATCGGTCCCCCGCCCTCAATTTGTTTTTTAAACAAAGGAATCACGCTGCCCGCGCTGCCTAAAACATTGCCGAATCTTACAGCTACATACTTTGTTTTATTTTGATTCTGCATGTGCTGACAAATAATTTCGCCGATTCTTTTTGTGGCCCCCATAATGCTGGTAGGGTTTACGGCCTTGTCTGTTGAAACCAAAACCATTTTTTCAACGTCAAACTCTCTCGAAACCAGCGCGACGTTCCATGTGCCCAAGATATTGTTTTTTACGGCTTCTACCGGATTTTCTTCCATTAAAGGAACGTGTTTATAAGCCGCGGCATGAAAAACGACCTGCGGTTTGTACTTTTTCATCATATATCGCAGTCTCTCGGCGTCGCGAACATTGCCGATAATAGGCTTAATTTTAACAGAAGGATAATTTTTGTTAAATTCCATTTCTAAGTTGTATAAAAAAAGTTCAACCGCCTCATACATGATGATTAAGCTGGGATTATACGCGACAATTTGCCTGCAAAGTTCAGAACCTATAGAGCCGCCCGCGCCGGTAATCAAAATCACTTTATTTTTTATCATACTCTTAATTACGCTGTTATCGAGTTTTACCGATTCTCTTCCGAGTAGATCTTCATAGCTGACGTCTCGAATCTGGCTTATTTTATTCTCGCCTCTGATTATAGAACCCAGATTGGGAATTTTTTTAATGGCGACCCCTGTATTGCCGCAGGCGTCGACAATTTTCCGTATTTGCTTTGAATTGGGAGAGGCAAAACCTACGATAACTTCAGTAGCCTTCATCTTAACTATGGCGCCGGGTAGTTTTTCTATGGAACCTAAAATTCTAACGCCGTGAATTCTTCTGTTCTTTAGGGCTTTGTTATCGTCAATAAACGCGACTACTTCAGTATCTAGTTGAACATTTTTTTGAAATTCTCTTAATAGCTGTTCGCCTGCTTCGCCGGCGCCTATAATTATGGCCTTATTTCTTCTTTTAGAGTATGAGCTTCTTTGTCTGAAAATTTTATAAAGAAAACGAGAGCCTCCTATGCCCACAATTAAAATAAACCAGTCAATTAAAAATACGGTTCGCGGCACGTTTTCAAGCCTATGAATTAAAAACAGTGCCATGCCCGTTACGGGAATCGCAAAGCTTACGGCTAAAATGATTCGCACAAGATCATGAGTACTGGCAAATTTCCATATGCCTTTGTATAAACCCATAAAAAAGAAACATACTGTTTGTATTCCGGCGGCTACGAATATTAAGTATCCGTTAAAAAAAGACTCTATTTTAAGTACTTCAAGGGGCGAAACCCCGAGCCTCAAAGAAAAAGACAATATCAAAGCGACGATATTTACCAAAAAATCAAAAAAGATTAAAATAATATAATTTAATTTATATCTTGCAATTTTCACTGAAGTAGCGTTACAGGTTTTTTTATAGTCGTCAAGCCTTTTTATTTTTTGTTGACAATGTCCAGTGAAAATTTTCATATGCTTATGATGTTAAAAAGCATTTACGTTTATATACGTTAAGGTAGGTAAAAAAATGGCTAAGAAATCAATTTCTAAAAAGCCGTTGAAGCAAGAAAAACCAATCAAGAATAGAGGCAAAAGCGATATTCAAAAGAAATCTAGCATAAAAAAATCAGACTCAACGACCATCACGGGCAAAAAAACTTCTTTAAATTCAGAAAAGCAAACAAAGAATATTAAAACTGAGACAACCGTTCAACCGCTGAAAAAAAAGAAATTTAACTTAAAATTTGCTGTATTTACTTCTATCTTAACTATTTTATCAATATCAACAGGCGCGATTTTTTATTTGTTAATGACCGATAAATTAATGTTCAGGGCGCCAATGCTTTATTCAAAAAAAACGCGAATAACTTTTACGTATGGCGATGTCTCATACAGAGAAAACGCAACCGCAAAATGGCAGAAAGCGGCTGTAGGCGCCGAATTGGGCGACGGGTATGAAATACAAACCCAGAAAAAATCAAAAGCCGATATTCGTTTTAGCGAGACATTGGGCATTCGAATTGAACAAGAAACTCACTTTGTGATAAATCAATCAAATATTTACAATAAAGACATGACGCTAAAAAGAGGAGCAATGATCGGTAAATTTAAGAAAGAATTTCAAGATCAAAATATTCAAATAAAAACGCCCACGGCCGTAGCGGGCGTTCGCGGCACAGAACTCGGTTTTGAAGTTTCAGAGTATCTTCCCGAAAACTCTTCTGAGCCTAATGTTCTTCAGGCTACAACTTTGGTTTATGTAATATCGGGCATAATTGAGGTAGAAAACCCGCAAGTTGTCAAAGAAAACAGTATGCTTCTTTCAGATAAATCATTTACAAAGATTGATCAAAACAATGCCCCCGAAGATCCGAAGAAAATTCCCGAGAATTTAGAAGAAGATTTTAAAAATCAAATAAATGCCATTCATATGGAAGACGTTCTTCTTATTACAGAAAAAATATTATTTGAATTTAATAAGGCAGAGTTAAAAAAAGAGTCATATCAGGAACTTGACAGAATTGCAAAAATTCTTAAAGACCGAAGCGAAATCATTAGAATTGAGGGTCATACAGATAAAATAGGCAGCGCTTCTGTAAACTATCATTTATCTTTTAAAAGAGCAAAAGCAATTAGAGAATATCTCATATCAAAAGACATAAGTAAAAAAAGACTTCTTATTAAGGCCTACGGTTCTACGCGGCCCATTGTCCCGAATAATTCGGCTTCTAACAGAGCGATAAACAGGCGGGTCGAATTCATTATTGTTAAATAAACGCGGCAATTTTATTGTAAAGTTTCAGGTTATCAGAATGCGCGTTTATGACTTTCTCAATTAAGGCGTCTGGTATTTCATATTTTAATGAAGCCAAACCGCATGCCATTGCCGCGATAGTATCGGTATCGCCGCCGTAAGAAAGAGCTTTTTGCCCGGTATCTTCAAAAGAATTGCCCCTTAAAAAAGCTTCGACAGCGAGAGGAACCGACTCTGACGCTCTTAGGTTTTTTTTATAATCTCTTCCCGCTTCGGGAAGCAAGGCGTCAGCATAATAATCTGTTATTTTCATGGGATTTATTTTCTCTTTGATTAAATAAGCTAAAAGAGCGATAGTTACGGCGCCGTCTATGGCTTCGGAATTATTATGGGTTAGCATGCACTGTTTTTTAGCAATTTCGACGGCTTCTTCGGGGGTTGAAGCAAATTCTGCGGCGGGAGCAATTCTCATCGACGCTCCGTTGCCATAAGAATCTTTTCGATAAGGCTTGTTTTCTAAAAATGAGGCCTGATTTCTGCCGTAGCCCCTTTTACTTCCCGAATATACTTCTTTAAGTTTGCTTTCAAGATTTTCTAAAGAAAGATTTTGGCTATTAAGCCATAAAGCGATACCGTATGCCTGTTCGGTATCGTCGGTGTAGGGGCCAATTTCGTCGCCAGAAACATATCCGGCCGCTTCATAGAGAGAGCCCATGCAATCGCCGATAAATATTCCCAGCAGACTTTTAAATTTCATGACTCGCAAAAATATTTATAATAATTTTCTATATTTGAATTTAAATATTCAACTTCTTCAAGGCCGGTTTCTTTCTCAAGAAATATGTTTTCATACATCCATTTCGAATCTTGTTTTGATAAAACTAAAAAACCGTTTTTTATCAGATCATTCAAAGTAAATTCGTTAAGCTCTAAGATTGAAGCGTTTTCTTTTAAGAAATGACTTAGGCCCGGTTCCCCTTCAAGAAATAGCCATAACGCGGGTCTTTCTTTTTTACAATTTTTCTTAAAAAAATGAGAAAGCTCAAGAAACAAAGCCAGAGATTTTTTATTGGTCAAATTATCGGGAGCGTAGAAAAAAAACCAGATTATCTGCGGATTTTCATTGCCAATTTGAATATGCATATTTTTTAAGAGTTTATTTTTTAGCGGTTTCGCTTTCTTATTTCTGGCGTTATTTTCTTGCGCATATGCCTCTTGTTTTTTTATAAGTTTATAAGAATTTTCAACGCTTTCGCAGTTTTTATCGGGCAAGTAAGGTTCGCATCTTTGAACTCCTATTTCAGAAAAAAAACGCGCCAAATAATAAAAACGTCTGTTGGTTTTCCATCCGCTTATTTTTTCTGATTTCTGAGCAGAGCTGTTTAAGAAAAAGTTGTGATAAGCCAAATCAAAAGACCTTACTTCATGGCTAAGAAGCCTTTCTGGATAAAAAATATTGAATGCCGACAATAAGATTAAAACAAAAGAAATGCCGGCTAAAGTCAGAGATAACTTTTTAATCATGAATGAAAGCGAATTTAGTAATCTTGTCTTTGCTTGTCATGATTTATCTTATTAAAAATATAAAGAGCAATATATCCGCCGAAGATTGCCGCTAGAATATCAACATTGCTACCGAGACCTTTTTGAAGAAAATCTATAGAATATTTTAAAGGTCTATGCAGTAACAGCGCCCCTAATATAGAACCAAATATGCCGACAACGAGCCCCCCTATAAAGCCCCCCAGCAGGTCTTTTCTTTTCCATGAATAAAAAAGCCAGCTTAATATACCGCCTAATATAAGATAAACGCCTACGTCAATGATAATGGATAATATTTCTTTCATCTTTTATTTCTATTTTGGGATATTTAGAATAAATTACACAGTATGACAAGTAAAATCGTTAATCTTTCTTGCCATAAATTTCTTTAAGCTTTGAATTTACTACATCTGGAACCCTGTCTGCGATGTGCCCCCCGTATGAGGCCACCTCTTTAATCATTGTCGATGAAATAAATGAATGCTCGCCGCTGCTCATTAAAAATACCGTTTCAAGCTTAGAAAATAAATTTCTATTCATGAGAAAAACAGCGTGTTCGTAATCAAAATCTGAAACGGCTCGCAAACCCCTGATAACAATTTTTATATCGTTTCCACGGCAAAAATCGACAAGCAATCCCGAAAACATTTTTATACTGACATTTGATCTTTTTTTCATTACTTCAGAAATTAAGTCTATTCTTTGCTCAATCGTTAAAAGACTTTTTTTGGCCGAATTATGCAAAACGGCAATGACAAGATGATCGACTATTTCAAGAGCTCTATCTATTATATCTAAGTGTCCGTTTGTCAAAGGATCAAAACTGCCCGGATATACCGCTTTTCTCATAAAACAACCAAGGTGATAATTTAAGCTTTTGCGTAAAGTAATTACTGTTGACAATATGAAGAAATTTTTCTTGTATATCCCTCACATAAATTATTATATATAAAAAAAGGAGAAGGCGATGAGAAAATTCAGCAGACCAAAAATAGCTTTAATAGGGGCCGGAATGATTGGCTCAAACCTCGCTTATATGGCCGCTAAAAAAGGGCTTGGCGACATTGTATTGTACGACATTATAGAAGGGCTGCCGCAGGGCAAGGCTCTTGATATTATGGAAGCCACTCCCGTAGATAAAATAAATTCAATCATCACAGGAACCAATAACTATGAAGATATAAAAGGTTCAGATCTTGTTATCATAACAGCGGGAATTCCCCGTAAACCGGGCATGAGCAGAGACGATTTATTAACGACAAATTCAAAAATCATGCAGCAAGTCGCCGAAAATGTGAAGATTTATGCTCCTAACTCTTTTGTCATTGTAATTTCAAACCCTTTAGACGCCATGGTATACTTGTTTTATCAGATATCGGGTTTTGAAAAAAACCGCGTTATGGGCATGGCGGGAATTTTAGACGCCGCGAGATTCAGGTCGTTTATTTCTTTAGAAACAAAAATTAGCGTTGAAAGCATCAGCGCGTTTGTCTTAGGCGGTCACGGAGACTCTATGGTGCCATTGCCCAGATATTCTTATGTCGGCGGAGTTCCTTTGCCCGATTTTCCGGGGATGACGCAGGCAAAAATAGATTCAATTGTTGAAAGAACCAGAAAAGGCGGCGGCGAAATAGTCGCTCTTTTAAAAACCGGTTCGGCATTTTACGCTCCCGCTATAAGCGCGATTGCAATGGCAGAGAGTATTATTAAAGATCAAAAGCGCGTTTATCCGGCGGCCGTATATTGCGACGGAGAATACGGATACAATGATCTTTTCATTGGTCTGCCTGCTGTTTTTGGCGGCAACGGAGTCGAGAAAATTATAGAAATAAAACTTGAAGATCATGAGAAAGCCGCTCTTGATAAATCGGCCGAGGCCGTTGAGCATTTAAAAGGCGATCTGAGAAACTTGAAATTTCTCTCTTAATCATGTATATTTTTATTAATGATAAAGAAAAATAATTTTTTAAGCGGCAATTTTCTTGTATCAAATTCGACAATTCAAGATCCAAATTTTTTACAGACGGTTGTTTTTTTAATAGAACATGACGAACACGGTGCGTTTGGTCTGGTGGTAAACCGTTTAAAAGATCTTACTCTGCGCGACGCATTGCAGGGGCTAGCCTCAAACGCAGGCGATATTTATCTTTTTGAAGGCGGCCCCGTGCGGCCAGACGCCCTATTTATTCTACACGGAAACCAAAACGCAGAAAGCCCCGGCACAGAAATAATTTCGGGAGTTTACTTAGGAAGCAGCAAAGAATTAATCGAAGAATTAATAAATAACGAGTATCCATATCATATTTATCACGGCTATGCGGGATGGGGGCCGGGCCAGCTTGAAAGCGAAATGGAAGCGAAAACATGGGTCACGATGCCAGCAACAAAAGAAATTATTTTTCACGAAAAGCCCGATATAGTTTGGCGCGAGGCCCTTCATCATAAAGGCGGCATTTATGGTTATTTTGCCAAAAACGTGAAAAACCCTTTTTTAAATTAAATGTCAAAAAAAGTTCTCGTTGCGTTATCAGGAGGAATTGATTCTGCCGTTTCTGCTTTATTATTGAAAGAAAAAGGCTATGACGTCTCGGGGGTTAATATGCGTCTATGGGGGGGGTATGATGAAAATACCGATGTATGCGCAAATTCGTGTTGTTCGCCCCAAGACAGCAAAGACGCCGCCGAGATAGCCGCCTTATTAAATGTTCCATTTTATACGTTTCGTCTTGAAAACGAATTTTCTAACCAGGTCGTTAAAAATTTTATTGAGGCCTACCAGAGCGGCAAAACGCCTAACCCTTGCGTTCAATGCAATAATCATTTGAAGTTTGGTTTGTTGATGAAAAAAACTTCTTCAATGGGTTTCGATTATTTTGCCACGGGACACTACGCTTCTATAAAAAAACTAAAAAATGGCAGATATGCTCTTTTCCCGCCTGCCGATGAAAAAAAAGATCAAACTTACTTTTTATACGGAATGTCGCAGGAACATTTAAAGAAAACGATATTTCCTCTGGCCGAGTATCAAAAAAGCGAAGTTCGAAAAATTGCTGAAAAAAATAATATACCAATCGCAAAAAAATCAGACTCCCAGGAAATTTGCTTTGTTCCCAACAACGACTACAGAGAATTTTTAAGAAAAGAAGGCGTAAAATTTCAAAAAGGAAATATTATAAATGAACAAGGCGAAATAATGGGTACCCATGACGGAAAAGAAAACTTTACGGTGGGCCAGCGAAAAGGATTAAATATTGCCGTAGGACATCCGTTATATGTAAAGACAATTCATGAAAATGGAGATATCGTCGTAGTAAAAGACAGAAACGACCTTTTTGTAAAAGAGTTTTTTATAAAAAACACGATTTTTCAGGGATTTCGGTTTGAAGATATTCCCAAAGAAGGTTTAGATATTTTAATTCAAGTAAGATATAATAGCAGACCCGTAGCGGCTGTTATATTGCCATTAACAGAACTGACGCTAAAAGTTTCTGCTCTAGAAAACGCCGGAGCCGTTACCCCCGGTCAATCGGCGGTTGTTTATCATACTCATGAAAAATATGTTTTGGCGGGCGGCGAAATAAGCCTTACCGCTTAATAGCTGTATATAGTATTCATATAAGCCTGATAAAGCTCTCTTCTTGTCAGTAAATCGTTTTCAATTAACAGGGCCTTCTCAAGCGTCTCAATCGCTTCGGGAAACATCAATTCTTGTATTGCTTTTGCCGATGAATATCTTACAAGTATTTCTTCATGAAGAAGATAGTCTACAAGCTCTTTTCTTTCTTTCATGTCGCTGCCGTCTATTAGTAAAATAGAATGAAGCATCGAAACTTTTATCGAATCTTCTTTTTCTGACTTATAGGCGCTTCGAAGAGAGCTTAAAGACTGCTTATCCCGCAAATTGCTCAAAGAAAACGCGGCTGTTCTTCTTAAATCGTCATTTTTATCTTTTAAAAAAGGCTCAACCGAACTTGCCGAACCGGGGTTTCGAACATAACCGATAGTTATTAAAATTTGCCTTTTTACAGAATCTTCTTTTTCTTCTTTAAGCGCTTCTTCTAAATACTTAAAAGTTTCTGGCAACTTTAAAAGCCCCAAACTCTGAGCGCTTTTTTGGCGAATTTCAGGATTTTCATCTTTTAGGTTTTCGACCAAGGCCCGAAAGCAAAAATATTTTCTGTCATAACCGCATTTGCTTATAGCGTGCAGTCTGGTTTTCACCAGACCCACTTTTGCGTTATAAAGCAACTCTCTATTTTTCTCAGAAAGAGGGTTTCGTACAGGGTTCGGCTTTAACGCTTCTAAGCCTGAAAATACAAAAAAAAATGCATATGCGTAAATAAAATATTTCATGTTTTTAGTAAGCTTCATTTGATTCATCCTTAAAATTTAGAAAACGTACATAGTTATTTTCGTCATTTGCAACAGTCAAAGTTAAATGTTTTATGGCCGCATTTTCGATTTAGGATTAATTGCAATTTTCGAGAAAGCAAAACGCATTTTGGTTGACCTATTAAGTTTACGGCATATATTGAACATATAAATCATGCTTAAGCCTTTTTTGTTCTTTTTTGAATTAATATACTATTCTGCCGCCGGTTTTGTCAATGTTTTTAAACGATTTCTAATCTCAATTATAAAATCTTTCGTCAAACTTCATTGGCTTGAAAAAATCTATATTTTAACGGCAATGATAACGGCGATTATGCTGACTCAAGGCTGGAGGTCTTACCGTATACCCTTTGGTTCTGATATCGACAAGTCTCATCAAATATATACCGATGATTTTTTAAGTATTATAATATTTCTAATTCTATCTTTAACGCCTTCTGTGTTTATTGTTTTTGAAGTTTCATTGAAGAAAAAGAAACTACTCTTTTTTCTATTAAGGTTTGCCGGCCTAACCGGCATGAGCGCCTTATATTATTTTAATTATATAAACCCAGAAAGAATGGCCCCTGTTAAGCAGGCTGAATTTACATGGCAATTTTATTCAATTTCGGCGTTTCTGCTCATTTTATGGATAAGCGGATTTCTGGGCTTAAATCAAGCCCAGAAATCGTGAAGAAATTGAATTGTTTTTTGTTCTTTCAAATCGGTTTTCGATTCAACTGGTTTAGAATTTTCGGAAAATTTTAACTCAACTTTTTCGGCTAAAAACTCTTGTCTTAAGAGCGACTCAAAGTCTTCTCTAGGTACTATTTGTTTTTTCTTTAAAACAAATAGCTTACCCGAACCCGAAAACTTTCTATTTTCAGAGTTTTTATATCGGCTCTTTTCAGAACCCGCCTGTAAAGATTTGGCTAAATTAGCCGAAAACCTTATTGATTGTGCTGTATTCATATTTTTCATAGTCTCTTCAACAGCCGTTTATCAGTTTTAATTTACGGCTTTACGCCGCCTGACACAATCCAATTTCCCAAAGAATATACCTTTGTATATTCCCCGCCTATTTATTTGCGATTGTATAAATCTGACAAAATATTCAATATTATGTCAGATTTATACAATCGCTTTATTACTTGTCAATGTATAAAAACATAGTAAAATCGTCAACAAATTATGTCACATTTTTTTTATGGAAAGTCTTTTTATTTTGGCGAAAAACTATTCTTGCTCAGGATTATTTGAAACGGTAATATCGGCGACGGTATCGTTTTCAGAGATATTAATAATTTTAATTCCTGAAGCGCTTCTGCCTTGCAAAGAAATATCTTTTGCTAAAAGCCTTATTGTCATTCCGTTTTTACTTACAGAAATAATTTCAGAGTTGGTGTGAACCGAGCGAATAGCCGCAATTTTTCCGTTTCGCTCAGAAGCTTTCATATAAATCATGCCCTTTCCGCCGCGGCCCTTAGATGCAAACTCAGAAGCTTTTAATCTTTTGCCGAATCCGTTTTCGGTCATGACAATTATTTCCATATCTTTATCTTTAATAACGTCAAGCCCCGCCATATAATCGCCTTTTGCGAGACTCATGCCAATAATGCCCGAAGCCGTTCTGCCTTGTGGACGCATGCGCGCAAGGTTGGTTCGAAGAGCCAGTCCATTTGCCGATGCCATGAATACATCGTCTTTATCTTTAACTACGACAAAGTCGATGAGCCAATCGCTGCTGTTATTCTTAAATTGAATTGCCATGATGCCGCCCTTTTTGGCGTTTTTAAGCGACGAAAGGGAAAGTTTTTTTATTATGCCGTTTCTTGTTAATAACAATAGGAATTTATCTTCTTCTATTTTATCTGTAGAACGAATGGCGGTGATATACTCGTCTTGCCCTAAACTTAAGAAAGAGCGAAGGCTTTTACCCCGGGCGTCTTTGCTTGACTCGGGCAATTCATAGGTCTTCAGATAAAAAACCTTACCGCGGTTTGAAAAGAAAAATACCGTATCAAGACTTTGACATAAATGAACAAAACTGATGTTATCTTCTTTTTTGCCGCCCGATATAACTCCTTTGCCCCCCCTTGCCTGTCTTTTAAATGTATCAAGCGCGACGCGCTTAATAAAACCGCCTTCTGATATGGTAACGACTTCTGAAACATTTTGAATCAAGTCTTCTTGATCAAACGAGGTTATATCAACGTCTTCTAAACTTATCCCGCTTTTTCTTTCGGCGCCAAATTTCTTTTTTATATCGCCTAACTCGTCAGATATAATGCCTGTTATTCTTGCTTCGCTTTTTAAGATAGCGGTTAACTCTTTAATTATTTTTCTTAGATTTTCAAGTTCTTCGATTATTTTTTTCGATTCAAGAGCGGTCAATTTCTGAAGCCTCATATCAAGAATCGCGTTCGCCTGAATTTCAGTAAGTTTAAAATTGCTCATCAGGCCCTCTCGGGCCGCTTCTACGGTTTTACTTCCGCGAATTAATTTAATCACCTGATCAATAAAATCAAGTGCAATTTTTAAGCCTTCTAAGATATGAGCTCTTTTTTTGGCCTGATCTAATTCAAATTGCGTTCTTTTTATAACAATTTCTTTTCGATGAGCGAGATAGTACTCAAGCATTTGCTTGAGATTTAAAAGCAAAGGCCTTTGGTTGACCAGGGCCAGAAATATAATACCGTAGTTTACCTGAAGATTGCTTCTTGAATAAAGCTGATTTAATACGATTTGTGTATTCGCGTCTTTTTTTAGTTCAAAAACAATGCGCATTCCCTTTTTATCGCTTTCGTCGCGAATATCTGCAAGACCTTCTATTTTTTTGTCGTTTACCAAAGCGGCAATTTTAGATATCAAATCGGCTTTTTTTACTTCATAAGGAATTGAAGTGATTATAATACAGTCTCTGCCTCTGGGGCTCTGTTCAATTTCTGAAGTTGCCCTAATTTTTAACGACCCTTTGCCGGTTGTATAGGCTTTTTGAAGGCCCTCTTTGCCGATAATTGTGCCCCCTGTGGGAAAATCAGGGGCCGGGATAATTTTCATAAGTTCCCGAATTGTACAGTTCGGTTTTTGTATTAACAATTCTAGCGCCGTTATAACTTCGTTTAAATTATGCGGGGGAATTTTGGTCGCCATGCCCACCGCAATACCGCTGGAGCCGTTTACCAGTAAATTGGGCCATGCAGCGGGTAGTACCACCGGTTCTTTTCTTGTATTATCAAAGTTAGGCGAAAAATCAACGGTCTGCTTGTCGATATCTTTTAAAAGTTCTTCGGCCATTGTCGTTAAACGGGCTTCGGTATATCGATATGCAGCCGGCGGGTCTCCGTCTACCGAGCCGAAATTGCCTTGCCCGTCTATTAAAGGAACACGCAGACTAAATTCCTGCGCCATGCGAACCATCGTATCATATACGGCGACGTCGCCATGAGGATGAAAGTTACCGATTACTTCGCCTACAATTTTAGCCGATTTTACGTAAGCCCTGTCGTGCCGCCAGGCCCTTTCGTTCATGGCGTGAAGAATTCTTCGATGAACCGGCTTTAACCCGTCTCTTACATCGGGCAAAGCTCTGCCGACAATTACGCTCATGGCATAAGCAAGATATGATTGCTTCATTTGGTCTTCAATTTCGACCGGTATAATTTCTTTTGCAGGTTTTAATGGACGGGTTTTATCGTCTTTTTTCTTCGCCATAGTAGTGACATAATTTAGGAAACTGACATACGGTCTATTCTTTTAGGCCGTAAATATTTTTTGTAGCCTCAAGATCGCTGTAAGGAATTCCCGATGCGTCAGAAATAAAAGACTGGTTAAACCCCTTATCATATAAAGCCTGCAGAGCGATGGGTCTTTCTTTAATATCTATTAGCTTTTTTAGTAAAAGCATCAATTCGTCGGGATTTATTTTTTCTGACACGGGCGTATTCGGCTGCGGCTCTAAGGCTCTTTCTTTTGGGGCATTAACCGACTCTTCTACTAATTTAGAAGCCGGCTGTATTTTCGCCGAAGGAATTTTTTTAGCGAGCATACTGGTAAAGTCTTCTTTTGAAACCCGCTCTTGAGATATAGCAAAAGAATCAGTCTCCTCAGATTTTTCTTCGGTAAAAAAGATGGGTTTAAGCATTTTTCCTAAGCCTGAAAAAAAACTTGCCGACGTATTTATTTCTTCAGAGTTATTTTTATTTTTTAATATCTGACTTTGGTTTTCTGGCGCATTTAAATCTTGCTTTCTAGAAGAGACCGTATCATAGCGTTCATTGTACATATCGTTAAGAATCTCTTCGGCAATAGAAGTATCTTCGTCCGCTTTTATTTGAGATTTTAATTTGACGGAACTTGACGGCAATCTCATTTCTTTTGACGATAGACTTGATTTTTGCGCATGAATTTCGTTTTTTAACGAAGAGATGGCCCGCATGATATCGTTTTCTTTTTCAAAAGATTTTTCAATAAGTCTTGAGATTTCTTTTCCGTTTTTTGTCTTTTTAAGAGCCGCCCCAATATCTTCCCATTGTTTTAAGTTTTCTTCTTGGGCCTTAAGAAGATTTTTAAATTGATTGATCTTATTTTCAAGAAGAGACGAATAACTTTCCATCTCAAGATAGAAATCGCGCATGTCGTTTTTCACTCTGTCGTCGTAGAGATTTTTAAATTTTGAATCGACAATGCGGACAATTTTATAATTAAAAACCAAATAGAACAATGAAAGAAAAAGAGCGACTATAATCGACAGATAATAGAAATCCATGAGACATAATATTAACTTTTAATACAGACAGTCAAGACAAAAGTATTTCAATTTAATTGTCTTTTAAGATGGCTTCGCCTTTAGTAAGCCACGAAATTCCGAACGCCAATATCGCGATTGCTTCAAGCCAATAGATGAGATTGTACTCGCCGACAAACTCTCTAGTCTTTTGAGGCAGAAAAAATATATAAACGACAAGAAGGCCAATGCATAACAGCATTACGGTTCCGCAGGCTCTATATATACTGTTTCGTTTCTTTTTTTTGCCATGGGGGCTTTTTCCGTCTTTTGTTTTTGTGAAAAGAACAATACAGAAATAGCTTAATATTAGAAAAAAAGATACGGCGCAGATACCGTGAATTACGTTTGTGTTCAATTGCCGGGTAGGAAATACGGCAACGCCAATAACTAAAAATCCGGCGATATTGCCGGCCATGTCGTCAGAAATGAGCTCTTTGCCTTTTTTGTAACCCTTATATGAAAACAGAAAAAAACCTATAGCAAACAAAATGCCAATAAAAATATCGCCCATGCTTGTAAAATAATAGGCGCTTATAGAACTTTGAATGCCTTTCTTTTCGATTATTAAAGCTCCCAAAGATAAAATAAGGGGAAGAGATACCGCCAATAACCCGATAATCTTTCTTAAAGTTAAATAAGAGATAATCAATGTCTTTTCTTCTTGAGATAGATTATTCATAATGATATGTGCAAACAGCATTTTGGTATGTAAAGTAATTTTAACAAAAACATGGCGCCTTTCGCCTGCGTTTTGAATTTTCGATTTAATAGAGTATAATTTTTTCCACTACATCAAAGGCTTGCTCCTGAATTACTTCGTTATTTTTTCTGGTTCATATGATCCTCCATTTCTTTTTCTAGGTTTATCTTGTACAAGATTGAATTTCAGAGCAAGTGTTGCCAGTTGCGGTACATTCAATATATGTTTCTGACCATGGACCTTCACTTGTGCCGGGTTTTCCTTCACATAAAGTCTCTACTGGATAACCATCCTCAGAATATACGCCGCACTTTTCTCCTATATTTTTAGCTGCATCCGCGCAATCATACCATAACGAAGAACAGCAAAGAGACATTGCAACTAATATGCTTATTAATATTGTTAGATTCTTTTTCATAGAAATTTCCTTTACATTGCAAAAATATTTGCCACCAAATAAGAGTTTTGTCAATAATCAAAAGTGATTATTTTTGTAAATTTGAAACTTCAAATTTTAAATGCAACCGAGCCAAATTCAAACTTGGATGGAGCCCTTTTTTAAGCTATTAAAAAAGTTACATCTCTCACCGGACGGCAAATTCAAGTCTCAAATGCAACAAAATAAAACGTAGAAAAACTACATAGAAAACAGCGATAATCTTATAGTTAAAATATTTGACGGCTAACTACGAATTCATTCTATGTAAATTTCATTATGATTTCAGGATAATCATGCAATATACAAATACTCAAAAATGGCGAAAATGTACCTATTTTTTTATATTTCTGATAAATGCCTTAAATCTTTTTTGCCATGATGAAACAAACAACCCGGCGAATACCATAGACCTTTCAGACGGATGGAAGTTTATTACCAAAAATTCAAACGAATTCAAAAATCCCGAATATAATGACGCTGAATGGGAACCTATTTTATCTGGTAAAAGCTGGGAATCTCAGGGTTATCAAGATTATGACGGAACAGCATGGTACCGTCTGCGATTTGATCTTTCTAAAGACTTGAATTTGAAAACATATGGCATAAATCTTGGTCAAATTGACGATGTTGACGAAACGTATTTAAACGGCATTTTAATTGGTCAAACGGGCAGCAGCTATCCTGAATATAACCCTAAGCCTGAAATAATCAGAATTTATAATATACCCCGCGAAATACTAAAACCAGCCAACAATATTCTCGCGATTAGGGTAACAGATCAAGGGGGGGCAGGCGGTCTGAAAAACGGCAAACCCATAATCGCAGATTTTGAAAGTTTAGTAGAAGATCAAAAGGTCTATGATATTACAACAGTGTTATTAGCGGCCATCTTTTTGACTTTTGCAATAATTTCGTTCATAGTGTATGCTAATGTACAGGGGAGCGCTCAAAGTTTGTATTTGTTTATATTTCTATTTTTATTTTTATTAGGCATTGTAGCCTTTAATTTCTCAAATTTTCGTTTTATCGTATATGATAATTTCGTTTTCTGGAACAGAATACAGATATTAGCGGCATTCTATGCGGCGCCTGTTTATCTGTTTTTATTACATGAATTTTTTGGAATAAAACACAATAAAGAATTAAAAATATATTTATGGTTTTGTCATATTTTAGCGGTTTTATTAATGGGGCATCTTATACTTATAAAAGCAATGATTCTTAAAAAGAATGAATTTCATGATTATCTCGTAATCTTTTTATTCGCACCCTCTTTATTGTACCCTATTTTAGAAACAATTAAAATAGGATACAACCAGAAACGATATAAGAGAAACTTATTTTTATTTACGGCGACAATACTTTTGGTTTCTGCCGTTATCAATGATATTGTTCTTTTTTACTTTGAGCCAAAATACAGATTTCGGGTTATGCACTACGGTTTTTTGTTTTTTTTCTTCGCGGTAATCTATAGCGTATCTTTTAGTTTTTCACGCGACAAAGAGAACAAAGAAAAAGCATTTAATAACGGCAAAGATAAGAGCTCTAAGATATATTCAAAAAGCAAACTAAAACCGCTTGATGTCGCCAGAATTGAAAAATCCCTGGAAATTCTAATCAGTAAAGAAAAAATTTTCACGCACCCTGATATTAGTCTCGAAAAATTATCTGACCTTATAAATGCCACGCCGCACCAGCTTTCAGAATATATAAATACCGTATTAAATACGACTTTTTCAAATTATATTCGAAAATACAGGCTTGAACAATCAAAAAAGATGCTTCTTGAACATCCCGAAAAAACAGTGCTTGATATTGCTTATGACTCGGGTTTTAACGGAGCGTCTACATTTTTTACGGCCTTTCAAGAAGAAGCAGGCATTAGCCCAAATAAATATCGAAAACAAAATATAGCGTTGTCAAAAAATCGTAAAAACGACGTTGACCTTCAAATTGAATTTTAATCTGCAAACTGCAAAAAAAAATATTCAGGATTATAATCTTGAACGACAAATGAAAAAACTTAGGATATAAATATTCGTTTGTTTCTTCGCGGCGTCTTGACCTGTCTAAGGGGGGATATATTTTAGGGAAGTAACATTAGAGATGGTGAATTTTGACGTACTGCCAAAAGCATAACAAAAGGGTGAGATGAGAACCCCCTCTCCAGAAATGGAGGGGGCGGGGGGGGTCAAGTAAGAGGCAACAAATGAAAAAAACAAAATACAATAAAACCTTGACCCACGGCTATGGTTCGACAACGCGGCTATTGAGCCTGTCGAAATGCACCACAGGTAGCCGTGGGCTAGCAACACTAATTCTAACCCTACTATTATCAACATGCGGCGATACATCCACCACCGATCTCTTAAACGGCGAATTTGTTAACAAGCTGGCAGATACTTCGCCGCCTACGATTATTACGCCTTTAAGCGGCGCGACCACGGGGCTTTCGGTTCCTTTGCAGTGGACATCAAAAGACGGCGCCTCAAGTTATACTATCGAAGTGGCAACAGACTCTGCTTTTACAAACCAGATTACGGGCAGCCCTTTTACGGTAACTTCGGCAAGTATGGTATTGCCGCTTTTTGAGGGCAATTTTTATTACTGGCGCGTGCGGGCCAATACCACCGAAGAGGGCCAATACGGCGAAGGAACTTTTAACGCGCTTGATTCGGTGGTTTATGTTTACTGCCCTTCAACACATGCTTATTGCAGCGACACAGATATTCACGCTGACGGTACCAATATCATTGCCGTGGGCCATAAAGCAGGCCCCTATCGCACTATCGCGGGAGGCATTGCCGAGGCGGTTCGTCTGGGTAAAAGCGAGGTTCGCATCGCCGGCAGGGGCGACGACGGGCTGGGTAATTCCGTGCCTTATACAGAAACTATTATTATAAAAGACGGGGTAAGCGTAACGGGCGGGTATGATTCTGCTTTTACGGCCAAAGATACATCCGCAGTTGCTAATCAGGTTGTGATTGAAAGCGCCAGTAGTTATGTGGCCTATGCGCAGGGAGTAACGCGAACGACGGTTGTTGATAGTATCAGTTTTGTAAATACGTCTATTGGTTTGAGCGCCAGTTATGGCGTCATTGTAGAAGGCAGCAACGCCAATCTTCTTTTTAATAATATTCAAAGTAATGGAGGTACCGGAGCCAGCGCATATGGGTTTTCAATTACTAATTACTCGCAGCCGCAAATTAAAAACAGTTCTATCACCACCGGCAATTCATCCGTCAAAGCGGTCGGCATCTGGAATGATTTTAGTTCATTGCCGACCCTTGATTCTGTGGCTATCACCACCGGCCTCTCTACCGTAACTGTGGGTATCTTAAACCAGCCGGGCAGCAATTCCGGGGTGATTATGACAAACAGTTCTATAGTGACTTCAGATGCGACAGACTATTCGGTAGGCATTGGCGGCATTAATACTGCTGGCGGGTATGGCGAAATACAAAATTCTTCGATTACCACAGGCATGGTATCATTGGGAGCAGCCTACGGAATGAAAATGGAAAATGGATTTTCTTTGAATAATAAAATTGTCATCAACAAGAGCGGAACATACTATGGTATGATCGAATTTTGCAACAGTTCATCGCCCGTTTTTGTTAATATCAGCCAAAACCTGCTTTCTTCTCTTTCTTCGGGAAGCGGCAAAGGAGTACATGTTTGCAATCACTATAGCGCAGATATCATCAACATAACAGAGAATACCATTTCTATTGGGGGCACCTTCTCTAAAGGAATCGAAGTAGGGGGCAACGCTATCAGTAATAGCGGTATAACCATCAAAAACAATATTGTCTATGAAAATGGGATATCACTTTATGACAGCGGAATATCACTTGATCAAACAAATGTTTCATCAATCGACAATAACCTGATATTTAATATGCATTCACTGGCTGAGTTTGGAAAACTCGAATATTCATCTATTTGCGATGGATATAAAACAGCTTCTACAGAGGGCACATTTGGTGGAGATAATATTGCCAACTTAACAATTGATCATGGATTATTTGAAAATAAGGTATATGATGTAGCCGCCTCAACAGATGGTTCACGTTTGTATGTTGCTTCACACACTGGCCTATCCATTAGCACAGATGGCGGAATTTCCTTTGTTCATAAGACGACAGCCGAAGGCCTTCCTGTTGGGCTACTTAGACATATTGCGGTAAAATTTGGGGCTACACAGAGTACAGACAAAGTATACTTGGCTACTGAAAATGGTCTTGCTATATCTATAGATGGCGGCAATTCATGGTCAATTAAAACTGTAGATAACACGGGCAGTTGCTCTGACGGGATATCGATAACTTTGGCTGCCTGCAATGCCGCAACGGCAATCTGGACATACGGAATGAAAAATAATTATATTTGGGATGTAGTTTTAATACCCGGGGCAGACCCTACCAACGATGTTCTTTACCTTGCAACTGCATGGGGTTTGTCAATATCTCTGAATGGGGGAAGTAACTGGACAACAAAAGGGTCGGCCGATGGACTGGGCTCCAGTTATAATTATGCAGTATCTGTTATTGCGGGTGGTACAACAGAAACAAATACCATATATGCCTCTACCAGAGGGGGTATTTCTGTTTCTGGCGATAATGGAGCCACATGGGTTACTTATACAGTTGCCAACGGATTGCCTTCTGACTATGTATACCATACTGAAGTTGGCGCTTCTGGCAGACTCTATGCTGCGACATTCTTCGGATTGGGCATATCTAACGACAATGGAGCCACATGGGTCACCAAAGGAATTTCTGACGGATTACCTGCTGAAAACATTCGCAGTGTCTCAGAAATTAATAATGTGGTATATGCAGCATCCTGGGGCGGAGGTATTGGTATTTCGGGAGATTTTGGAAATACATGGTCAAAATTACAGATGAAAGATGGTCTTGGCTCAAATTTAGTTGAAAATCTTTTTTTCAATGGAACAAATATATATATATCCACTTATGATGGTTTGTCTATTCTTAGCAGTCCGTCTTTTTCTTTTTCAACTGTTGTTACGGGTCTTGCTTCTAATAATTTGAACAATATTATAAGTTCCGGTACCTATATTCTTGCATCGGCATTTGATGTTAATGGAGCCCTGCTTATCTCCAGTGACCAGGGAGCGACATGGGTCAACAAAACAATGGCAGATGGTTTGCAAAACAACAATATCTATGATGTGTTTTCAACAGGATCTGAAATATATGCAATTTCTCATAAAGATGCGGTTAGCTCTCAGGCCATTTCAAAATCAATTGACAAGGGCACAACTTGGAACATACGTGAGACACTTGGGTTGTATAGCAGTTTTGGCGCAGGAAACCTAATGTATTTTGGCGGGTATTCGGGTTTATACATCTCTAATGATGGCGGAAGCGTCCTTCTAAGAAAAACCGAAGCAGATGGTCTTGCTGGCGCCTACAACGAAGATGTTTTCATGCGGGATAATATAATATACGCAGGCGGCGTATCTGGCCTTTCTGTTTCGCGCGATATGGGGCAGGTATGGCAAATATATACGAGTCTAGATGGTCTGGGCTCAAGTGTCATACAAGGCATCTTTGCAAAAAATAATTCTGTTTACCTTGGTACCGCTGGCGGCGCATCTATTTCTCTCGATAATGGCGAATCATGGGTAAATTATACCACTATCAATGGCCTTGGCAGCGATGACGTTAAAAGGATAGTTTCTTATGGGTCTACTCTTTATGCGGCCACATCAAACGGCATGGCGGTGTCTGTAGATAACGGAGCAAGTTGGAAAAACTATACGACTACCGATGGACTTAGTTCTAATATTTTGCGGGATATTTTTGTAAACAGTTCCGGCATCTATATGGCAACGGCCAATGGCATAACCATGGCACAATCGAACGCGAAGTGTAACTCTCTATTAAGTAATTCTGACATTGGCAACGCCGCCCCCGGCTTCCCTACAGGCAACAAGACTGCCGTCTATACTACCGATGTCTTTGACACTGTAAATCTCCCTGTCTATGATCCGCTTGATCCCGCTACATGGCGTATAAAACCAAACGGCCCTGCCGACCTCGACGCCTCGGGCGGCTGGACTACAGGCGACATTGGCGCCGATGCGACAAGCGCGGGTGTTCCCAAGGGCCTAACGACGGGGGCGGGATGGTGAGCGGTAATATTTTGTTAGCCACAGATTTAAATCTGTGGCTAACAAAAAGTATGAATAAAATATTTAGATCAAGAAAAGGAGAAAAAAATGATAAAAACAAAATTATTTAAAAACTTGGCCCATGGCTATGGTTCGACAACGCGGATATTGAGCCTGTCGAAATGCGCCACAGGTAGCCGTTGGCTAGTTGCGATAGTTCTAACCCTACTGCTATCAACCTGCGGCGATACATCCACCACCGATCTCTTAAACGGTGAATTTGTCAACAAGCTAGCAGATACTTCACCGCCTACGATTATTACGCCTTTAAGCGGCGCGACCACGGGGCTTTCGGTACCTTTGCAGTGGACATCAAAAGACGGCGCTTCAAATTATACGGTCGAAGTAGCGACAGACGCCAATTTTAATAACTTGATCAGCGGCAGTCCTTTTCAGGTAGAAGCGCCCCTCACATCTTATGTGTTAACGCTGGGTACTGGCGGCACTTACTACTGGAGAGTTCGTGCAGATACCACAGAAACTGGCTTATACGGGATATCACATATTGAAGCATTGAGCGGAACCATTTATGTGTACTGCCCGGCTACTACGACTACCTGTAATGATGCAGGAGCAATTGGACATCCAAGTAAGCCTTTTCAAACTATCAGTGGGGCCATGAATGAAGCCTCTAGGCTTGGCTATAAAAACATAAAAGTGGCCACACGTGGATCAGAAACCTCGTATGCTGAAACCATCAAACTCAAAGATGGAATTACTCTAAGTGGCGCCTATAACGCAGACTTTAAATCGCAAGATATGATTAATAATAAAACATCCATTGCGTCTTCAAACCCCTATGCCATTCTAGGAGAATACATATATACACCAACAGTAATTGAAGGATTCTCCATTGAACAGACAGGTCTTAACTTAACTACATCTACTGCTATTAAGTTGAATGAGTGTTATGGTAATCTGACGGTGAGCAACAACGCCATTCATGCAGGAAGCGCCAATACGTTTAGTGCAGGAATTCACCTGACAAATAGCCGTGTGATCATAATCAATAATCATATAACAGGAGGTATTGGATCTCCAGAAAATGCATTTGGTATTCATAACAGCGATAACAGTATCATAACCGAACTATCTGGCAACACTATCGAAGCAGGAAGCGGAAAAATCACTTATGGAGTTTCACAAATTTCCTCAACTGGTACGGTATCCGGATCAGGAACAGGAACAATTGAGAGCATGACGAATAATACAATCCATGGAGGAAGCGGAGAGTTTAACTCATATGCAGTTTATGGAGGATACATTACAATCATCACCGGCAATAATATTCATGGGGGAAACAGCATTAGCGGGCAGACTACAGGAATTCAATCTCCACAAGTCGAATTAATTTCTGACAACAATATATATGGAGGAGATCCTGTTTCGGAATTTAAAAGTTCTTACGGAATTTCACAGGGGATATATACGGACATTGTCAACAACACCATTGAAGGCGGATCAGGGTATATACCTGTTGGTCTCTACAACAACTGGGGAACCATTGGAAATATTTCGAATAATACCATAATTGGCCGAGGGGCGCCAAAAACCGGCGGCGCCAGTTCTTATGGCATTCTGCAGAAAGGTACGTTATCGAGCATCTCAAACAATATTATTTACGGAGGCTACAGCGAATCAACATCATCTGGAATTTATATTCTTAATGAAGTCACATCTATTACCGGAAACACAATCTATTCGGGAACAGCTTCAAAAAATCTAGGTAAAGCATACGGAATATACAATGCAGCTGGCGTAGATTTTATCATAAATAATACAATTATTGCTCAGAAAGCGACTACAACCATGGGAATCTATGAAGCTGGCGGGGCGATTGTTATTGCCAATAATACCATCAGTGGCGGATCAGCTACCGGAAGCGCCTGGGGAATTTACTTAAAATCACCCCCTGCAAACATAATTAATAATATAATTTATGCAGCCGGGGTTAATAACACACGTTATGGTATTTATGAAGAATTAAGCGCCAGTAATCCAGATTATGTAAATAATAACAATATATTTGATCAGGGAAGTGGTGGAGTTTTCTATTTTTATGCGGATAACCCCGGTAGCCTAAGTACCGGAACTACCTGTATAGATGCTGCAGGTTCAACTGACAATACCAGAAACTGCTATTCTACGGTTGCCGATGTCAACAATTGCGCCTTCATAACGGGATGTTCCGGCACAACCGGAGCGCAGGGGAACATCAGTATTGGCGACACAGGCAGCCAGCTTTTTATCAATGCCCCAGTCATGTTTGACGCAGCTATGGATGGGCCGGATGCAAACACCACCTGGGAAGGAAGTACCGCCAGTATTGAAGTTATCGCCTGCGACGGAGCCAATGCCAGATACACGGTCAATGAATACATTGAAATTGACAATGATGGTATTGCCAGACAAATCACTGCCATTGACTGTACAGCGGCGACTTCAAATATCACCTTTTCTCCTGCGCTTTCAGTTGTTCCTCTGGCGGGAACAGAAATAGCTCTATGGGGCAATAAAGCAAATATAAATATTGACTACCATTTAACTTCCCCTACTGCATCTAACTGCAATGTTCTCTTTGGCGGTTTCGATTACAGCGCCCAGTTCACAAACGATCTAGACCAAATCATCCGAACTGCCAATGTTGCCGGGCTACCATGCAGTCTTACGGCGCCATCAGACACGCTAGGCGCGGGCTGGTCGATCGGATCCTATGAAAAGGATTAACGAGCAATGGGGGGCGGGATGGTTAGCGGTAATATTTTGTTAGCCACTGATTTAAATCTGTGGCTAACAAAAAGTATGAATAAAAAATTTAGATCAAGAAAAGGAGAAAAAAATGATAAAAACAAAATTATTTAAAAACTTGGCCCACGGCTATGGTTCGACAACGCGGATATTGAGCCTGTCGAAATGCGCCACAGGTAGCCGTTGGCTAATGGCAATGGGGCTTATTTTCAGCTTAATTACGCCCCTTACAGCAGACGAAATGCCAAAGCTTATCATACTGCCGTTTAAGAATATCGATCGAGATCCGAATTATGAATATCTTGAGGCCAGTATAACTGAGGCTATTCGCGATAACCTTAAAGAGAAATTCGCTTTTAGCGAGACATCCCAGCGCGATTGGAAAGCGGTCATGAAAAAAGCCATGCTTTATGAAAAAGACGCTTACACGTCAAGCTTTGGCATGAATCTGGGACTTTTTGCAAAGCAGGATGTGATAATAAACGGCGGTTATTACGTAAAAACGGTAAGTACAGAAGAATCAAAAATAAAAACCGTTGTGCGAATTATCAGCATTACCGAAAAAGAGATCATCTCAGAGATTGATATTGAGATACCCATCGATAATAGTTTGTTTGGAAAAATAACTACGATTGCCGACAGAGCAGCCGTAGAGGCTTCTAAGGTTCTTCCCAATAAAGAAGATTGGGAAAAAAACAAATCTAAAAAATCTTCGGGTATAAAAATATTTTCTAACGCTTCGCTGGGTTTCGCGGGCGGCGTGAACATGTTTGCAGGCGGATGGGCAGATCAGTTTAAGACCAACCTTCCGGCGTTTTCTTTATTATTAAAAGTAAACACACCGATTATTTCAGATATTTTTTTTATAGAAACGCATATGGTTTATTTTACTCACGGTATAAATACCGAGACAGAAACGCCTAATTATTTTACCGCTAATAATCTTACTTTGCTGACCTCTAATTATGTCGTAAACGTCAATTTAGGAATAGACTGGGCTATAAATGATTATTTTCTCTTTTCTCCCAAATTAAACGCGGGAATGGTTTTTCAAAATTCTCAGGTATCAGGAGAAATTTCGCAGTCTGTTTCAAACAGTTTTTTTTGCGCGGGAGCGGGGTTTGATATGAGTTACATACTAAGCGATGCCATTAAAATTGTATTGAATCCGTCATTTATCGCGCAAATTGAAAGCCCGATTATAACGTATATGCCAGTCGCAACGCTGGGAGTTAATATTTCTTTTTGAAATAAGGTATCATTTAAAAACGCTTATATCTCATTGCCAAGTGAATTAAGTCTTGGCTTTGCAGGCAAATTTTATTGACAGGGTATCGTCAATAAAAAGAATGCCATATGCTTGCAGTAATTGAAGTGGGCGGCAAACAATATAGAGTGGCCCCAAAAGATATCTTATATGTCGATTTATTAGGTCAAAAAGAAGGTTCAGAAGTTGAACTGAAAGAAGTATTATTGATTGACGATAAAGGCTCTGTAAAAATCGGCAAACCTTTTATTGAAAACGCGAGCGTAAAAGCAAAAGTTCTATCTGAAGAAAAGGCCCCAAAGATTAACGGGTTTAAATACAAAAAAAGAAAAAATTATCGTCTTCGCTGGGGGCATAGACAGCGATACAATAAACTTGAAATTTTATCTATAAATGCATGACGCATTGAATGATAAAATATACTTGAAAACCTGTTTTCCTCTTTAAAATCAACTGCTGTTGTTATTCAAATTTACTCAATGATAATATTATTATTTTTTGAAAAATGAATTTTGTTTCTTTAATAAAAAAATATATTCCTCTAAGGCGTATTTTATGGGTTATTCCCACGGTTATTTTATTGTTTACAAGCGCTCGTTTTTTAATTACTTATGTAAGATGGCAGAATGAAAAAGAAGCCGCCCTTGAAAAACTTGTTAAATATAAACAGCAGATTGACGAATTAAGAAATCCCCTAATTTTTGAAAAAAAAGGGGGCAAAATTTCAATGGGAGCTGTCGCGATTCCTTCAAAGATTTACGATATAAACGGCAAAGTAATAGGCGAATTTTTTACTGAGAGACGAACTCTTGTTCCCATTGAAAAAATTCCAAAATATCTTCCCAAGGCTTTGATCGCCAGCGAAGACAGAAAGTTTTTTGAACATAAAGGCATTAACTATACGGCAATTTTAAGAGCGATGATTGTGAATGTTTTTTCACTGAAATTTGCACAAGGCGGGTCTACTCTAACGCAGCAATTGGCGAAAGTTTTATTTACAAATCAGGAACGAACCATCGACAGAAAAATCTTTGAAGTGTTTTGCGTTAATGAAATTGAAGAGCGTTATACTAAAGAGCAAATACTTGAGATGTATCTTAATTTAATTTTCTTAGGAAAATCAAATTATGGCTTTGAGTCTGCTGCCGGATATTTTTTCAGCAAATCGGCGGCAGACCTATCGCTAGGAGAATCGGCCATGCTTGTGGGTATGCTGCCAAACCCCACGGTTTTTTCTCCCTTGAATAATCTTGATTTGGCCCTAAAAAGGCAGTCTTTAGTTTTAGGGGCCATGATTGAAATAGGATACATAACCCAAAACCAGAAGAGAACAGCGATTTCAAGGTTCAAAAGACGCTGGAGAGTAACAAATGTAAAAGACAAGTTAGTGTCAGATATCGGCGATTTTCCCGACAGCGCTTACAGAATTAATCTGGCCCCGTTTTTTTTGGATCATGTTCGAAACGAACTTATTCAGCGGTTTGATTTCGACACCGTCACAAAAGGGGGGTTAAAAATTTATACGACTCTTGATTATAACAGGCAAAGAGCGGCGGCGGCGGCCATGAAACGAAGCGTTGAAAAACAAAAAATCTACTACTCTTCTCTTATAACGAATCTGAACAAAAAGAAAAAATCAAAAACAATATTAAAGAAAATTGAAGATTTAAAAGAAGCAAAAGAAAAAACAAACGGAGCCTTTATTTCTATTGAACCTAAAACGGGCCATATTTTAGCGTTAATTGGGGGCAATGAATTTTCGGCGAAAAACCAGTTTAACCGCGCTTTTCTGGCAAAAAGACAGGTAGGTTCTCTTATAAAACCGTTTGTTTATTATACCGCGATATCTCAGAAAACTTTAACTGCGGCTACAATCATTGAAGACGAACCGCTGACAATTGGCGATTTTAGTTTTGAAAATTATGACAAGAAGTTTGCGGGTAAAATTACCGCAACAGAAGCTTTGAAGCAAAGCAGAAATATTCCCGCGTTAAAAACGCTTCAAACGGCCGGTGTCGACGAATTTAAAGAGGTAATCAAAGAGGCCCTGAATTTTTCTTCGGCAGAAATTGACAAGCGCATACCGCGCGAGATTGGCGTGGCCCTGGGCACTCCCGTTTTTACTCCGTTAGAAATGGCGACAATGTTTGCCGCCATGTTAAACAAAGGAACTAGCGTAACCCCGAAGGCAATATTAAAAGTTGAAGACTCATACGGAAAGCTCATCTGGAAAGCAGAGCCTTCTGAAGAAAGAGAAGTTTTTGAGCCTACAGCGTCTTTTATTATTCTTTCTATGTTGCAAAAGATTTTTGAAGAAGGCGGCACCGCCGGATGGGTGGGCCGCTTAAAATCAGAAAATCCCGATTATCTTGATTTTGAAATAGCGGGAAAAACGGGTACAACTTCAGATTTTAACGACGCATGGTTTGCCGGTTTAACCTCAGACGAAGCTTCTGTTATATGGATAGGAAACGATATAAATACCTCGTTAGGCGGCGGACGTTCGGGCGGCGCGTTGTGCTCTCCTGTTTGGATCGAATATATTAAGTCGACAAGAATTGACGATAAACCGGCTCGTTTTGAAGAAAGCTTTCAGCTTGATAATATTGTCAAAGAAAACTTTTGCGCCGAATCGGGAGGAGTTCCGAGAAAAGAAGAACTCTGCGAGCATGTGATAAAAGATCAGGCGTTTTACCAGGGAACCGAACCGCGTTATTTTTGCCCTTTACATAAAGAAGCGGTTTCAGAATCTCCTTTGCCTTAAATTCGATAAATACCGCTTAACTATTTAACAAGAGAATTTCTTTCCCAGAAAACATTATCATGATAGCCCTGAATTGACTTGTCTTTTTCAGCCAACTCTAATCTTTTTTCGGTTAAACAGCAGTACATTAAATCTTTTTCAATTCCTATAAAACGACGTCTAAGTTTTTTGGCCGTTACCAGAGTCGTACCTGAACCTGAAAAGGGGTCTAATATAAGATCGTTTTCATCAGAGCTCGCTAAGATTAGTTTTGCGACAAGTTTCTCTGATTTTTGCGTCGGATGGTCAGTATTCTCGGGCATCGACCAGAAGGGAATTGTAATATCTCCCCAGAAATTTGAAGGGTGCGTAAGCCTGAATTTACCTTCAGGAAGAGTGTCCCAGTCTTTCGGATTTCCTTTTTCGTCGACATAAGGGGCAATCACCCTTTTTTTTATTTTTACGCTTTCAATATTGAACTTATAATTTTTACTTTTGGTGAAAAAATAAATATCTTCCAGCGAATTTTTCCAGTTGGTTTTTGCTCCTCTGCCTTTTTCTCTTTCCCATGTAATTCTATTTTGTGGTATAAAATAATCTTTCGCGCAATTATAAATTAAAGGCGAACTCTGCCAATCGCAGCAAATATAAACAGAGGCGTTTTCTTTCATAATTCTTTTGATTTGATTTAGCCATGAGTGAAGCCAGTTTTCATACTCTTCATCGTTCGTTCTCTTAAAGCTGCTTGAGTTAAACGATTTAGTTAAATTATAAGGCGGGTCGGCAATAACAAGATCAATCGACTCTGAAGGAATTTTTTCAATAAATTCAAACAAATCGGCGTTGATTGTTTTATTGATAAGTTCTTTAAAATCGGCCTTCAATGCCTGATTTTGGCTTACTGTTTTTTTTTGGTAATAAGGCTCTTCTTCTTTGCTTAACTGCAGGGTGCGATTATTGGGAGCTTTTGTTTTTTCATTATTCTTTTTATCATCAGTATTCTTATGCGACATAATCTTGGTATAAGATAATAAAAGCTTTTAGATTGTAAAATATTTTATTGCATTATTATTTTTTTCCATGAAGTTCATTTACGGGCAGATAAAACCATTATAAATTAAAAATGAACACCAAAACCCAATGATATTGAAATGCCCGAAAGCTCGACAGAAACTCTATTGCCGTCGCGGTATGTTCTTGAAAAATTGAAATTCTGATACTCTGCGAATGTCCCGTTTCTATCAATGTCGGCGTCAGATTCAATACTGTTTGACTGAAGATTACCGCTGCTTTCAAAGTGTTTAGGCGTATATCTTGGGAAGTAGAAAAAGCCGCCCTTAAAATTGATTGATAAACGTTTTGAAATTAAAAATTCTATGCCCAAAAAAATATCTGTGATAAATTGCGGTTCATAAGAGTAGCCGTTAACCAAAACTCTTTTATTAACAATTTCAGGCGTACCTGTTGTTGCGTTAAAATCCCATACGGGAAACTCGGGTAAATCTTGATACAAATTGGTATCGAGCAAGAGATAAAAGCTGCCGCCAGCTAAAAAATTAAAGCGGGCAGAAACAGGAAGGGTCAATATACCTGAAAGTCTGACGCCTGAGCCTGAAAATTGGTAATAACGTGTAATATTAGAATGTTGAATTGAATTTCCGTCAGTTACGCTTATTTTTTCGTCGTCCAGATGAGTAATGCCGCCCGAATCCATACCCACATAACCAAAGCCGATATTCAAATAGCTGTTCCATTTATAGTGAATATCAACACCCCATATACCTAAAATCGCGCTGGGGTCCTTCACGGGAATGTAGCCTTTTATGATTGGTTTAATCGCGAGGCCGTATTTGCTTTGAAAAGAGGCTCTCTGGTATTTTTCAGACTCTTCTGCGATTAGAGATTTTTCAATGTTAATTTTTTTAGCGGCCGCGACAGATCCCGTTTCGGTATCTACAAGTCTTGCCGAAACAATAAAATTTTCAGAATCTTCGTTAATTTCGCCAAATACCATAACTTCAATGGCTTTTAAATTGCCAGGTTCAAGGGCCGAAGAATCTTCTACAATGCCGGTTAAACTGAGTTCCTGCTCTTTCAAAATGGTTTCTAAAGATGAGCGGTCAATAACGTCAAAGATTGTCGTTTTTCTAAAGTTTTCAACAAACAGGGCTGAAACCATTTGCCCTACTTTATGATTTTCTGCCGTTTTTGTATTGTTCTTAAAGTCAGTTATACCAAGATTTTTCTTAATAAGAAATCTTTCTTTCGAGTTTACATAACTTTCGGTCAGAGATTTTGTTAACTCTTTAATCTGTGAATCAACCGAAGCATATACCGAATGAGATATCATAAATAATATGATAGAAATAAACAGTTTTAGTTGTTTAGACATAACCACCCCCCCCAGATTTATCAACAAAATATAGAACCTCTGCTTTGTCAAGATATTTTAGACATTTTGGCATGGCCTATTGTCGCAAGAGCGCGTAGAATAAGCTTAAATAAATTCGAAAACCCGTTCCATTATTAAAGACCGCGAGCCTTTTACCAGAAGATGATCGTCTTTTCTCATTTTTTTTGCAAGAAATTCAACGCCGGCTTTGATGTCAGAGCTTTCGTTAAACGCGGCAAAAAGGTCATCAGATAAGCCGCCGGCGTCTTTCCATCCGGCAGTAAAAGCTTCGATTTCTTTTTCGTCTTTTGAGCTGAAAAATACGGATGTAAAGCCGAACTGAAAAGCCGCCTTTCCCAGATTCTTATGCGCCTGAAGAGACTTATCGCCGAGTTCTGCCATAGAACCGAAAGCGCCAAAAGCAGAGGCATTGCCTTTGACATCGTGAATAAATTCAAAAGCCGCTTTATACGAGGCTTCGTTGGCGTTATAGGTATCGTCCCATATATGGTATTTTTTATTTTCAAAAAGCTGAAGTCTGCCGGGCATTTGTTTAAGCTCATGCAGATGGTTTAATATTTCTGGCAGTTTTTCTTTTAAGACTTCTTTTGTTTGCGCAAGGTTTTCAAATATCTGCCATATAAAAGTAAAATTTCTAAACTGGCGCCTGCCTACAGCGGGATACACATACTCATGATTGTTATACGAAAATCTTGTGCCTTCTGAAGTAATTCTTACATTATTTAACCCCTGCGGCAATTCAGGAACGCTTTTTAATTCAATATTATCTGGTTTGCACTTTTCGTTTATTTTGTCGAAATGAGCAATCTCTTCGGGAACAAATAAAACGCCTTCGGCTGGCATGCCGCATATAATATCAGATTTTTCTTCGGCGATATTTTCTGTCGATTGAAAAAAACTGATATGCCCCGCGGCAATTGAAGTAATAACGGCGGCGTCAGGTTTTGCCCATAAACTTAACTGTTTTATTTCGCCGGGATGATTGGTTCCCATTTCAATGACAGCAAATTCATGTTTTTCTTCAAGCTCCAAGAGCGTAAAAGGCAGACCAAACTGGTTATTGAAATTGCCCGATGTTTTATGAACCTTTTCTTTTGAAAACATCTGCGACAAGAAAAAAGCCGCAATTTCTTTTGTACTTGATTTTCCGTTTGAGCCCGTTACGGCAAAAACAAACGGATTTATTTTCTCTCTTTTTAATTTGGCCATCTCGCCTAAAAAGCTGTTACAGTCTTTTACGGCAAGGCCGTCATATTTTTCTACAACCGAGGTTTTTTCATAAATGATGCCATCCGCGCCTTTTTTAAGAGCCTGCTCAATATATTTATGCCCGTCGGCGCTTTCGCCTTTAAGGCATATAAACCAGTCGCCTTTTTGAATTTCTCTTGAGTCATGCTGAATTTGGCCCACAATATCTGAAGAATCTTTATTTATAATTTCAGCTTCTGCCGATTTGATATTCAGTAACGATTCTAAATTTAAATTTACCCGCATAATTCTTATACCAATATAATTTTTTTTAAAAGCTCTTCGGCTGTCTCTTTATCGTCAAAATGACGCTTTTCTTTGCCTATGATCTGATAATTTTCATGCCCCTTGCCGGCAATTAAAAGGCAGTCGTTTCTACCCAATTTTTTTATGCCCATGGCAATCGCCTCTTTTCGATCATAAATGATATCATGTTCGGCGCGTATATCGCCTTTTAAGATGTCGTTTACAATTTCTTTGGGGTCTTCTTCTCTGGGATTATCGTTTGTTATGATCACAAAATCTGAAAGTCTTGATGCGGCCTCGGCCATTATCGGTCTTTTCTCTTTATCGCGGTTGCCCCCGCAGCCGAAAACGGTTATTATTTTACGGGGGCCTAATTCTCTTAGCGTCTTAAGCGCGTTTTCAAGCGCGTCGGGTGTATGCGAATAATCAATCACAATTTTTCTGCCGCCTTTAGCGTGTATGATTTCCATTCTGCCGGGCGGCGGCTGAACCAGGGCGATTTTTTCAAGAACCGTATTCTCGTTAAAGCCTAAAAGTTTAAGCGTCAAAAAAACCGAGGACATATTATACAAATTAAAAATTCCCGTCATTAAAGTTTTTAGATTATATACCTGACCTTCAAAACGTAAATCGACCGAATAGCCCTCCCATGAAGGCGTTATATTTTCAAGAGAAGCGTCGCCGTCTTTGCCTAAAAGAATTACAGAAAACGGCGGATTTTTTTCTTTCAGCCAGTTTGCCATCCGCATGCCGTATTCGTCGTTTACGCAGATAACGGCTCCTTTGGCTTTCGCAGAGTTTTCAAGCATGATTTGAAACAATTCTTTTTTGCTTTCAAAATAATTTTCCATTGTCTGGTGATAGTCAAGATGATCGGGGGTAAGGTTGGTGAAAACTCCCGCGCTCCATGAAAGATTTTTTACCCTGCCCTGCGAAAGACCGTGCGAGCTGACTTCCATCGCGGTATATTTCGCCTCTTTCTCTTTTGCTTTTTTTAAGGTTTTATAAAGTTCAATAATGCCCGGCGTGGTTAAATTAGAAGGAAGAACCTCGTCATGAAAATACATCCCCAGCGTGCCTATGCAGGCGGCTTTCTCGTTCATCATGTTGATTACGCTGTAGATTGCCTGCGTTATGGTTGTTTTGCCGTTTGTGCCCGTAACCGCGATAAGGCTCATCGCCTCGGCAGGGTCGCCTGATAAAAAAGAAATTGTTTTCGCGCTTGTATCTGAAAAATCTGATGCAAAAAATACGGGTAATTCTTTCGCGAAATTTTCATGATTTTCAACTTCATCGCGGTATTTACTGTCGACAAAAACGGCGGCCGTTTTTTTTTCAAGGGCCTCAAAAACAAAATCTTTGCCTTTATGAACGGTTCCGTCAAACGAGAAAAAGGCGCTTTTTTCTTTTGCCTGGCGGCTGTCAGACGTGATATCTTCAATCTCAATTTCTTCGCCAGAAAAAGCGGTTTGCCAATTTAACGAATGCCAATTTTCTTTTTTAAATTTCATCTGTTTATATAAAAGGATTCACTGTTTTTATTTTTTTTATACGGCTAAAATCGCGGTCAAGACTGTACAAACATGAAACGCCGTGTTCTATTGATATCGCGGCGATTCTGGCGTCATGTATTTTGGGCCCTGATATCTTAGATTCAACAATAATATCTTGAAAGATTTTTAAAAACTTTTCTCTTTCAGAAATAAAATAAAGATTGGGCGATTCGCTTAAGTATTCTATTTCTTTTAACGCTTCGCCTGCCGGGGTCGGTATTTTAAATATTTCAGGATGCGTCACGATGGCAAGAAATTCGCTTACGCAAGGGTACGGTATGGCCCACGGCTCGTTTGATTCGTGAAGTTTTAGAATAAATTGCCGCGCCTCGTTGTGCCATTTATTATCGACCCTGTGATAATAGACAAGTATATTTGTATCAATAGCCGTCAAAGATTAACCGCCCCGTTTTTCATAAATTATTTCGCGTATTTTATCCCAATTGCCGTCTAAAGACGGGTCTGTAAAGCCGTTTCCCTTAAAGTGGTTCTCTTTTAATTTATGAGTTTTCTTTCCCGTTTTTTTTTGAATGTATTCCTGCAATGCCTTTTGTACGAGTTTGGTTAAAGACGTTCCCTCTTTCTTTGCCGTTTTTTTAGCGTCTTCAAGAAGAGGGTTCGGCAGATGCAAGGTCGTTTTCATAATAACATAATAATAAATTGCCATATGTATGGCAAGAAGTTTTTCTGTATTTATGGTAAAGTTCTAGAGTGAATATGACGGGTGTCTTTCTGGTTAGAACTAAACTGGTCATTGTAAATGATGCTACAAAAACATGCCTTCATAAAAAAGAAATTTTCTTTTGCGATACCCCGGCATATTCACGCAAAAGAGCGAAAGCAAAAAGATTAGAATACTTAACCCGCTACATGAATTTCTTGAACCAGCAAATCGGGAATTTTTACTTTTGAGAAATCATCAGAATAAGAGTTTGAAATCATTTCAATGTTTAACAGCAATTCGAAAAAATTTGCGCTTAGGGTTATTTCATCAACGGGACGAATTTTTTGACCTTTTTCGATTAAAAATCCCTGGGCGCCAATTGAAATTTCACCCGATACCTGGGAACATCCGGCGCCGCCTTCTAACTCTGTAATATACAGGCATTTATCTTTTGAGCTGAGAAGATCGTCAATAAAAGCGTCGCTCTTTTCAAGAAGAATGTTCCAGATGCCGGTAGAAACCTGCGAGGCATAACCCCGTTTGCCATGTCCCGTTGATTTGCGGTTTTCTTTGGCGGCGCTTTCAAGGTTATAAAGATAAGATTCTAAAGTTCCGTCTTTTATAAGATAAAGTTTTTCGGCAATTGTGCCCTCGTCGTCAAATAAGGTCGAGCCCGCTCCGTTTATCAAATGCGGGTCAGAGATTAGACTCAAATTATCGACGGCTGTTTTTTGACCCAGTTTACCGGCAAGGCGCGACTGGCCCTTTTGAACGTTTTCTGCAAAAAAAGAAGATAAAAACATTGAAAAAAGCCGCGAAGCGGTTCTGTTTGAAAACACAACCGGATACTTGCCGCTTTTAACTGGTTTTGCCTCTAGTAAATCGACGGCTCTTGCTACGGCTTCTTTGGCAATTTCGCTTGCGATAAAGATATCGGTTTTTCTGCCACCCCTTACATAGTAACCGCTTTTTGCCGAACCGTTTTTTTCGGCATACACGCTTAAGCCGCCCGATATGGCGTTTGATTTTTTTTCAAAGAAAACGCCTTGTGAATTTAAGACATAGGTTTTCTTAAAGCTTTTTCCCATGCCCAAATGAGGAATATTTTTTATCAGAGAATTTTCGTTGTAAGCGTTTTCTTCTATTTCAAGAGCCATATTTTTCAGATAATTCAAGTCAACTTTTTCAAGTTCTTCATTATAAATTTCAAGTTCTTTTTCAGGCAGGCTGAAAGCAGAAGCGGTTTCAAGTTCTGTCTCGTCAGAAACCTGAGCGTTTTCAACAGCGTTATTTATCATCTCTTTAACGGTTTCTGCCGAAAGCTTTTCGGTAAAAGAAAATCCGCATCTTTTGTTTTTAATAACGCGAATGCCCACCCCTGTCGAAGAGGCGACCTCGGTTTGTATGACCTTTCCCTTGAAAAGCTCAAGACCGGTTTCAAATTTTTCTTCGGCAATGGCGTCAAATTCAAGGTTTTGTCTTTGCGCTTCTTTCTTTAACTCATCAAGCGATTCAAGTATATTCATCTGCCCCCCACTAAAATTTCGTCTACTTTAATTGTGGGCTGGCCCACCGTAACGGGAACCCATCCCGATGACGCGCCGCATGTGCCCGCGGTTATTTCTAAATCGTCGCCGCTCATAGATATTTTCTGCATGATTTCATGACCCTTACCGATTAAGGTCGCGCCTCTTACCGGCTTCTCTATTTTGCCGTTTTTAACAATATAGCCCTCAGAAACGGCAAAGTTAAATTCGCCAGTCGCCGGGTCTACCGAACCCCCGCCCATTTTTTTGGCAAACAGCCCGAAATCGACAGAAGAAAGCATATTATCAACACTGTGAGAACCTGCAGCGATATAAGTATTTCTCATTCTTGATACGGGAGCAAAGCGAAACGATTCTCTTCGGGCGCTGCCGGTTCTCGGCGTATTTGTTTCTATGGCGCCTACTTTATCTGACATATAACTTTTTAATATGCCGTTTTCAATGAGTATAGTTTTTTGGGCGGGATATCCTTCGTCGTCAATATTTATTGAGCCCCACCCGTTTGGTATCGTGCCGTCGTCAATGGCGGTTAGCGATTCGTGGGCGATTTTTTGACCCAGCTTTCCCGTAAAGGGAGAGGCAGAACGTCTTATGGCCTCGGTTTCAAGCGGATGTCCGCAGGCTTCGTGAAAGATCACGCCGCCAAAACCGTTGCCGAGAATGACGGGCATTTTTTTGCCTTCAATATAGCCAGCGTCTAACATTAAAAGGGCGCGTTCCGCCGCTTCGCGGGCGCATTTTTCAACGTTTAAATGGTCAAAAAATTCAAAGCCCCGCAACTCTCCCGGCGACTCAGAGGCCTCAAAGCGTTCAGAAGAATTGGCCGCCGTTGCAGATACGACAAAACGGCATCTTGTTTGCGAATCTGACACCGAAAGCCCTTCGCTGTTAAAAATTTTTATATGCCTTACCGAATCTATGGCCCTTGCGGCCGCCTGAACAATTTTAGAATCGGTTTCTCTTGCCGAGATGTTGGCTCTTTTTATCAGTTCAAGCTTATTTGAAAGAGGCGTTTTCGCGGGATCTTTTCTTATCAAATGTATATCGTCAATTAAGGCTTCTTTAAACGAAATCTCGTGTACAGTTTTTAACGACGAGCCTTCTCTACTTTTCGCCAGTTCTTTTACCATTGAAATGAGTATTTCTTCGTCGTCGTTTGATGTAAAGGCGTATAAAACTTCTGTATTAAACAAAAGCCTTATGCCTATGCCATAACTTATGCCAGAGAAAGCCGTTTCTACTTTGCCGTCTTTCAGAGAAAGCGAACTACTTCTTGTCTCTTCTATAAAAATTTCAGAGAAATCGGCCCCGGCCTCTAAACCGGCCTGTATAATATTTTGCGCTTTATTGGTGTTCATGTTTTAACGAGGTTCGCCATTATATCAGGTCTTATTCATATTTGCTTATAATCGAACAAAATTCCCGCATGAGAAATCCTGAGAAACAAATATTTTAAGCTTTTCGCATTGTCTGTTTGTAGTAACAAAATGTTCACAGTCTATGCATACCGAGCCGCTAGAATGTCTGAGTATTTCGCTGACAAAACCTTCTTCTCCTTTATCGAGCCAAACGCCCTCGCATCTCGAACATTTGTCGATTGTAATATTTCTGTATGTAATTGGCTTTAAGATTGCATGACATTTAGGACAGTTCATTATTAAATGAATAATAAGATTAAAGAAGCCTTTTGTCAAGATTTTTTAATATTTTATCAGAAGCGTTCAGGTTTTTTTCAAAATATAATTGTATCTTCTTTTTATGTTTTGCAGAGTCGTCTTTTTTCTTGAAAATTTCGCCGATAACTTCTGTTAACGCCTCTGCTGTATCATTTTTCATGATAAATAAGAATTTGTTTTCTGCAAAATCGATGGCCTCTTGAGAATTTTTTATATGCGGCCCTGTAATGACGGGCAGCGAAAAGAGGGCCGGCTCTAAAACCGAATGCACCGAACCTTTCCACCCGCCGCCAACATAGGCAATATCGCCAAAAGCGTAAAGATATGGCAAAACTCCCATTGTATCAATTAAAAGCGCGTCAACTTTTTCAATTTTTTTCAGCTTAGGCAATTCAGAAAACAAAACAAAACTTAACTTCATGTTTTTCATTTTCTTTTTAAGGCTCTCAATATGCTCTTTGTTTACATGATGAGGAGCCATGATTAAATTAAAATTTTTAGACGTTTTCAAGCTTTCTAAAATAAATTTCTCGGAATTTTCGTAGGTAGATCCTCCGATAATTGTTTTATTTTTTTTTGAAAATAGTTTCTTTATTTTATCGGATGTCTTTTTCCAGTTTTCTGGCAGTTCTTTTAAGCGCATTGACGCCGCGTCATATCTTGTATCGCCCGCTGTCTCTGCTTTAACATTCATATTTAAAAAACGATTGGTATGCGCCGGGTGTATGGCAAATACTTTATCAAGGTTCGCGTAAACGCTTGCGTAAAATTTTCGGGCCAAACCTTTTGATCTGGCCGATTTTTCAGGCAATGCCGCTGAAATCAGACATTGATAAATTCCCATTGATTTGGCTATTTTGGCCATATTGGGCCATACGTCATATCTGGCGTAAAAAATAATTTCTGGATCAAACAACATTAAGACTTTTTTCATCCGCCTTGTGAAATCAAAAGGCAACGGAATTAATATATCGGGAAGAGTGTCTTTCTGTCTTTGCTTATAAGCGCTGTCAGAAAAGACGCTGAATACTAAAAATGCCGACTTTTGTTTTTTTCTGATTTTTTCGGCGATTGGCCTTAGGCACTCGTATTCTCCTACAGAAGCCGAATGAAACCAGTAAACTTTCATGTTCTTTTTTTTCTGAAAAATTATCGGCTTACGGCGTATCTTAAAGCCATATCCCAATCTTGACGAAAAAATGGAAAATATCAGCAATAATGGATATACTAAATATAGTAGTAAATTATAAATTAAATAAAACACTGTACTCTTATCGTAGGAAGATTTATAATTGAAAAACATGACGACAAATATTTTATTAAAAAAGATTTGTTGCCAAAACGAGAGCATTCTATTATAAATCCACATAGAATGGGAGGGTGTATATGAAACCTTTAAATAATCAACTAAAAGCCTTGTTTGCTAAGTTTTTGATTTTAACGATGATCTTCTTTACCGGGTTGTCAAAAACAGAAAATCTTTATGCTGAGCAAAAAGGCGAAGTATTGGCTGTGGCTACTTTTGTAGTGGGCAAAGCCTACTACATCAGAGGCGGCAAACAAAATAAGATAAAAGTAAAGACAATTTTTGAGAAAGACGACGTAATTAAGACAGAAAAAGGCTCTATAAACATACAAATAGGGCCGTCGGCGATACTAAAAGTATCAAACTATTCAGAAGTTACGCTTGGCAAACTATTTGAAGTAGGCGGCGAGCAAGAAATCGCTTTGGCCCTTAAACAAGGCAGAATTTACAGTAAAATAGTAAAGAAACTAGGAAACAAATCAAAATTCAGCATAAGAACGCCGACAGTGGTTGCGGGCGTCAGAGGAACAGAGTTTCTTGTGAGCGAAAGCCCCGATGAGACAAGAAGAGACGACGAAGATAGAGACGTTCCCTCGGGCGTTTTTGTAAACGAAGGCGCCGTTGAGGCCGAATCAAGCGAATCTGGCGAAAGCATGAATGTAAACGCTGGACAGCAGGTAGAAACTAAAAGCGGGGCTTTTCAGCAAAAGATTCTTGACGATTTCATTAAGAGAAAGATGGAAATTTTCAAAAAACTAGACGTGATGAAAGAAAAGAATTATGAGCTTTTAAAGAAACAAAAAGAGAAAAATAAGGCTCTAATGGATAAAATTAGAGGAAGATAATTAAATCTTAGTTTATAATATATTTGCCGGTTAGAAAATCGAATCTCTAGCCGGTAAATATTTAATCTTTAACCTAAATCAACCTAAATCAACCTAAATCTAAACAAAATTAAAAAAGTTCTTGAAATAATAAAGAGAATATTTTTTATAGAATCAGGGCATAGAATAAATAATTATGCTCATATGTTAAAAGTATGGCTCAATATTACGATATTCAAAAGCAAAAAAACTTAATAGATTCAAAAGCGTCGTTAAGCCAATATATTAAAAACTTATTGCTTGACGAATATAAAATTTATGAAATTTCTCAGAAAAAAGGCGAATTAATACCTTATCATGCCCATTCATATCATGAGCTGATTATTGTCTTAGAAGGCAAATTAAGACTTATTATTGAAGAAGATATCATCGATTTAACCGAAGGCGACTTTCTTACAATAGAACCGTGGGCAATACACCTTTTAAGTTTTCCCGAAAAAAACGCAAAGTTTTACTTATGTTTTCATCCCAAAAAGAAAAATAAGCAAATTTAAATTCTCATGCCTATATCGACCCTCATAAAGAGAGCGTTTATATTTCTATTCCCGTTAAACTCATAGGTAAACTTTTGCTTAAATATTAAGCGGTTTTGAAAAAGCTCCTCAAAGTAGAGAGTAAACAAATGAGAATTAATGTTAAAAGTCGGGAAGGTGTTTCCCTCAAGAGCCGATTTTGTATCAAAACCCAGCCAGCCCATACCGTTGCCGAATTTAAATGGCGATTCGCCGTCAAATTTTTGAAAATAAAGCCTTTCGGTAAACGTAAAGCCTATAATAAAAGGAACTTTATCATAGGCGGGATACAACTTACCCAGCTCAACGCCAAAAGTTACCTCATAATAACCCATATAATGACCCAACACCGCCCCATCGGTATCGCTGGGGTATTCTGTTATAAATATCTCATTTGACATCATTTCAAAAACAAAATGCGGCAAAAACATCATTTCTTTTAATTTTGAAATATCGTCGGCTGTCGTTAAAATTGTTTTAAATTTGAGGCCCAAAACAGATCTGTCAACAGATACTCCGTATGGCTCATTTTTGCGATCAGAAAACATATAACGGGGATATCCGTATAATTCTAAATCGTATTTATAGCTTTTTGCCCCGTAAATAAAGCCTATCTTAAAATCGGAACCTCTTGAAAAAAGATCGTTTTGAATGATTTCTGCTTTTGTGCCGGTGGGCAGTTTGTCTTTTTGTAAATCATATTGAGAAAAAAACAAGCCTACGCCATAGTAAGAATTTGGCAGCATATATAAAAATTCAAGTTTTTCTTCTCCCGAGAGCATCTTAGGCGAAAATAATCCGAAATGGGGAGTTTCTATACCGCCTCTGATTTTCAAATCAGGCGACGGATGTATATTCATCCACAGCCCCATGGGAAAATATGTGATACCGTATTTTTTTTGCAGAAGCATTTTTTTTCGGTCTTTCGCGTAAAAATGAACATTATTTAGAAAGTATCCAAATTCAAATTTATATTCTCTAATGGTTGCCGGCGTTTCTACGTTTATTTTTTCTGCGTCCGCCGCGCCGTTTTGATCTTTTTTAAAGTCGGCCAAATCTTTCTTTTGCTCATTTTCAAATTGCATCTTTTTTAACGCAAATAATCTTTGTTCGGCGGCTTTCTTGTAAGCGTCAGGCAGCCACTTGTGTATTTCTTTATTGCCAGGCTCCAGTTTTGCCACTTTCTCGCCGTATTCAATAGACTCTTTATATCTACCGCCGAAATATAAAAGCTTTCCTAAATTTTGAAGGGTCGTTATCTGGTTCGGGTTTCTTAATATTGCTTTTTCATAAGATTCAATGGCTTTTACGTTATCGCCCGATAATTCATAAATAAAACCTAAATTATTATAGGTTCTTGCCGCGCTAGCGTCTTCAATTTCTAAGGCTTTTTGAAACTTTCTGATAGCCTCGGCGTACTTCCCTTTTTTGCCGAGAGAAATACCCTCCCAGTTTAGTTTTTCAGGACTTCCGTCGGGCTGAACGGCCGCCTGATCTGAGGGAGTAATATTTTGCCCGTAAACTGAGCTTGTTAAAAATAAAAGCAGAATAAGACAATATTCTGCGATAAATGACCTGCTGTACATTTTTCGCTTTTGATTAAATTTTAGTTTATTATTCATAGAAATCCTTTAATATAGAATCGGTTTATTTTATTTCTTCTTGTTGTGTTTTTTTTTATTTTTATTTCATTTATCATTTGTAATTTTAAGTATAGTATATATACGTTTCAATATGCAAATTTATTTCACATATTTGGTAGATAGCGTATTATGACAAGCATAATCTTTATTGTCAAGAATTCTCTATTGAAACATTAAAAAGATAAGCAACAAATCGGGAACAACTGAAAACGTCTCTGCATATATTGCGCATTGCAACAAGATATCCGATGCCGAAAAATACATTATTTCTTTTCAAGACGTTACTGAAATTGAAAAAGAAAGAGCTCTTTTAGAAATAAAGCCTAAAACAGACGCTCTAACAGGTATGGCAAACAACTCTTGAAAAGACGAAGCACCTTGCCGAGAAACTGCGAAATGATCGAAATTTGCATTCTTTTTAAAAGGCAAGCAAAGCGACCTGCAGTTTCGGTGTTGCGAATAAAAAAACAAAGATACTCTTGAAAGTTTATATAAAAAATCCGATAGAGCGTTATATAAAGCGAAAAATAACAGACGCAACCGGATTGAAGTTGTAAATTAGTCGTTTCTAATATCGTGCAAGCCTGATGTTTAATTATTTTTTAGCGGCGCAAGCTTCGCTGAATTATTGTATAAATTCATTGATTGCCTGATTATCTTTTCAAGCTCGTTCATTAAAATAGGCTTGGATATCATATCGTCAATGCCGGCCTTAATGCACTGCTTTTTAATTTCTGACGAAGCATGAGCCGTCATCGCGATTATCGGTAATGGCGGGCTTTTTAATTTCTTTCTTATACGTTTTGCCGTTTCAAAGCCGTTCATGCCGGGCATTTCGATATCGGTAAAAATTAAATCAAAAGATAGTTTATCGTTTAGATAAGAAAGGGCTATTTTTCCGTCAATGGCATGGGTAACCTTATGGCCCATCTTTTCAAGCTGCAAGGTGCAAAGTTTTGCGTTTACGGGATTATCTTCAATTAATAAAATATTAAGATTTTTCTCAAGATTTGACGCAAGATCTCTTAAGGAATCAAAGTTATCTTCCTTAATAGCGGAAACATCTGACTTTTCAAAGACGGCCGTAAAATAAAAAATAGAGCCTTCTTTTAATTTGCTTTCTAACCATATGCGGCCATTAAACATTTCTGTTAGTTTTTTTGCGATAAAAAGCCCGAGACCGGTGCCGCCGTATTTTCTTGAAGTCGACCCGTCTGCCTGATCAAAGTCATTGAATATTTTTTTATGATTTTTGGCAGATATGCCGATTCCCGTATCTGAAACTGAAAAAAGCATAGAAATGAAACCCGATTTAATATTTTTCATATTTTTATCTTTTTGTATTTTTAACGAAACCCCGCCGGTCTTGGTGAATTTTATCGCGTTTCCTATTAGATTAAAGAGAATCTGCTTCAGCCTTGTCGGGTCGCCGACTATAATTTCAGGAAGTTCATCGTCAATTTCAATATTTAAAAATAAGTTCTTTTTTTGCGCCTCATGCTTTAAGAGCTTTATCATCGTGTTTACATTTTTTCGCAAATCAAACTGTACTTTTTCAAGCTCTATTTTTCCCGCCTCCAGCTTTGAAACATCTAAGATATCATTTATGATTGTTAATAGGTGCCTGCCAGATTCATAAATTGTTTCAATGTGGCTTTGCATGTCTTCTTCGCCGGCCCCTTTTTGCAGCATGATTTCGCTTAAGCCGATAATAGCGTTCATGGGCGTTCTTATTTCGTGGCTCATATTAGCTAAAAAATCGCTCTTTGCTTTTGTCGCCGCTTCGGCCGCTTCTTTGGCAATTTTCATTTCATCCATTATTTTTTTATTTGTGATATCTTCAAGTATCGCCTCGTAATAGATAAAATTGTTATTTTCATCAAAAACGGGCCGGGCTTTTATCAAAAAGAATACTCTGCTCTTATCTTTTTTAAATGAAAGAAAAGTAAATTTCACTTTCTTTCGTTTATCTAGTATTTTTAGCATTGAATTATATTTTTTTGTATTAAGGCAAAAGTGTTTTTTTATATTTGAAATATTTTTTGTCGCTTCAGTAACTGAAGCATATCCGAGTAATATCGCAAAAGAAGGGTTTGCCAGAAGAAGGCGCCCGTTTCTTGAAAAATGAATAATTCCCTCAGACGCATTATCAAAAATTCTTCTATACATAAGCTCTGCATCTCGGGCGGTCGCTATTAGAATGGTTTTTTCAATTGTTTCTTTTTGCAGCTCTCTTCTCTGATCGATCATTAAATTAAATGTGTTTACATGAAACTGATTTACGTAAAAAGACTGAAAAATGATAAAAATAAGAAACCCCACCGGGGTTAAATTTGCGGTTTGTATAACTTGATTGTGAAACAATATATCATTTACGGCGCACCCGAAGGCAAAGAAAAATCCGGTCAACAAAAGACTTATCCCTTTTTTTTGCCGCTTTAGAGCTGAAAACATGACATAGATAGTGTAGATTCCTACAAGAATTGTTACAAATTGAAAAAAACGAACCGCAGTATAGTCAGATAGTATGTATGAAGAAAAAAAAATTCCCAATGATAGCAAAATACCGGCAGCGAAAGAAACGTAAACGGGTATTTTTTTATAAAACTCAGGAAGAATTTTCTGAAAATACAGGGCGAAAAAAGGAATGCCTAGAAACAAAGTTAAATGCTGAATTTTTAACTGCCAAATTTTATCGGTGAATGAAAGCAGATTCAAGATGCCGTGATTCATAATCAGGGTTCTTATCATAATTAAAAAAGCGACAATAGCCAGATATAATAAATAGGTATCAGATTTTTTGAGCCAGAAATAAAATAGAGAATTAAGAACAATAAAAAACAACGCTCCTATAATAAATACATGAAGAATCATATCTTTAATAAGTTTATCTCTAATATCATTTTCAGCGCCGAATAAAAACGGCTTTTTTATTCCCGCTTCAGGAAAAAAAGAATTTGAAATTTCAAGCATGACCTCCTGTTCGTTTTTTTCAGAAGAAAAATAAATATTGCCTAAATTAACTAATAATTCGTTATTATGCCTTGAAGCGTCAAAACCGGTTTTCTTGCCGTTTATGTATAGGGTATATCGACCTGAGATATCATCTATATGAAGGCCGTAGTTTTGTTCGCCGGTATTGGTTAAAATTTTTAAACGGTAAGTTCCGTATTGAGCTGTTTTATCTTTGTTATTTTCTGCCTCCCAAAGCCCGGGTACATTAAGATATGTTTTTTGAGAATTTTCTGTTATATCAGAGAGTTGATTTACGTATTTATTGCTATAAAACTCCCACTCTCCATTCAAGAAAACAGAGCCGTTTCTTTCAACGTTCCATTTGCGTAAATCTAATATTCCTTTTTCTGCGACGGGTTGCTTTTGAAAAGCTGAACTAAAATCAATATATTTTAACGATATAAATAAAAAAATAAGAGCGAGAGAAATTAAAAAGATGAAATATTTTAATTCTATGGGCCTTTGGCGTCTGGGAAAATATTGAGCTTGTATTTTGTTTTTAGGTTTCAGCTTTAACCAAAAATTTCTTATATCTGGCAGATATTCTTCTCTGATTTGTTTTGAATATTCTTCTTTCATTATAGTGTATTTTTAGCCATGCTCTTTTTATAAAAATATCATTTAAAAGAGTAACCTCATTTCGTCAATGAATATGACGAATTATTTTAATCAAAGATAACGAAAAATTTCCCGTTACCGAGATAAGAAACCAATAAAATAATTAGAAATATATTTTTTTGCCGAAGCATGATTTTATTTATACTATTGTCCCATTGTACGGACGTATACATACACTAGGGAGAATGACCATGGCAAAAAAAAGATTTAAAAGCGAAAAAAAATCTCTTTCGGTGAAAACAATTGACGATGAATATGTTTTGAATGAAAACGATATAATAATAAGCCACACCAACTTAAAGGGAATAATTACCTATGTAAACAGCGACTTTGAGCGAATTAGCGGTTTTTCAAAAGAAGAATTAATAGGAAAACCCCATAATACAATCAGGCATCCAGATATGCCCAGAAGCGCATTTTTTGATTTATGGAACACAATTAAAAAAGGAAATTCATGGCAAGGGTATGTTAAAAATATCAGAAAAAACGGGGGATACTATTGGGTTGACGCCCGGGTTTCTCCGTTATATGAAAATGATGAGCATATAGGTTATTTATCGGTTCGATTTAAGCCTTCTTACGAAGTCATTAAAAAAATATCAGGAATGTATCAAAAGATGCTTGAAAATAATGTTTCTATGACGTTAACAGAAAGCGGCAATCGGTACTCTTTAACAACAAAAATTGGCTTGATAAATATCTTGCAATTCATTTCAATTTTTAGCGTAATCTATCTGGCGAATATTAAAGATACTTTATGGATATCAATTTTGCTTTTTTCGGGTTTTGGGGGGCTGATTTATTTTATTTTACAAAAAAATCACAATTGGCCCCTGCAAAATATTATTTCGAACGCTTTAGGGTTGGCAAAGGGTTATTTGAAAATAGAACTTCCGATGAATAGACACGACGATATAGGTCGATTATATAAAGCTATTCATATAATGATGAATAATATTACCGGCATTGTTGATAGGGTAAATAAAATTTCTACAATTATAGATAAGGCAAGCAGCGTAATGAGCGGAACTTCTCAAAAATTAAGCGAAAATAGTCATGAACAGGCGGCTTCTCTTGAAGAAAGCAGCGCGACGCTTAATCAGTTAAATGAAATAATTGCAAACGGAGCAAAAAATGCATCCCATACAAAGACGATGGCCCAGAATAACTCTTTAATCGGCAGAGAAACAAAAGATTCTGTGTCTAAAACAATAGATTCAATGAAGCAGATTTCAGAGAAAATAGGCCTTATTGACGAAATCGCCTACCAGACTAATTTGTTATCTTTAAACGCTTCTATTGAAGCGGCAAGAGCGGGCAATGCCGGTAAAGGATTTTCTGTTGTAGCCTCTGAAGTAAGAAAACTGGCTGAAAATAGTCAAAGGCAGGCGCAGGTTATCACAAATCTAATGAAAAATTCAATGAATGTGTCAGAAGATGCGGGCAAATCTATGAAAAATATGATGACGAACACTGAAAGCACAGTCTCTTTGATGGAAGAAATTGATAAAATGCTGCAGGAACAAAGCATAGGAATTGATCAAATAAATACGGCTGTTCAGCAGCTTAGAATAGCGTCTGAAAAAAATACTTCTATAACCGTAAATATGTCAGATCTTTCTGAAGAATTAAAAATTCATGCAAATGTTTTAAATGATTTATTGAAATCTTTTAAAATGAAAGCTTCTGTCAATAGTATTAATTAATTCTTGTTTATGTTCAAAGTATTTTGATATTCGAATAATCGCCTTTGAGCGGCGTTAAAAAAAACCTTTTCAAATAAAATTATACTTGCTTTTTGAAGAATTAATTCTTTATGAGGCTAAAATATATTTTCGATGCAGCGAATATACGTTCCAACGGTGCGTCGTGCGCATTTTAAAAAGCAGGTAGACATGAACATAGGTTTTTTAATCACAAACTGGGAAGATATTGATCCCAATAAAAGTTCGACATTAAGAATTATTCACGAATGCGCGGCAAGAAAACATAATGTTTATGTTTTATATCCGCAGAATTTAACGGTAAGAAATAATATTGTACACGGCTTTGTCAAAGAAATTCTAGCGGGCGATAAGGTCAGCGAATCGATAATTACTTTTCATAAAAAAGCGGCTTTTAAAGAAAAGCTTTCACCCTTGCACGCTTTTGACTGTATTTTTATCAGAAAAGATCCGCCTATTGATTCTTTGATTTTAAATTTCTTAGATTCGGTAAAAAGCGAAACTTTGATTATGAACGATATAGAAGGTCTTCGCAAGGCTAATAATAAATTATACACTACAACATTTCATGATCCGAATAATACTTTTTTACCGATAACTCACGTATCAAAAAACAAGGGCTATCTGCAGAAAATTATCGACGAATCGCCCAGCGATAAAATGATCTTAAAGCCCTTAGACGGTTCGGGGGGCCGCGGAGTGATTGTTCTTGAGAAAAGCGCTCCGAATAATATTTCGTCTCTTTTAGATTTTTATATTAACCGGGGCAGCGAGAAAACATATGTCATCATACAAGATTATATTACGGGAGCTGAGCAGGGCGATATCAGGGTACTTATGTTAAACGGCGTGCCTATAGGCGCATACCGCAGAGTGCCCGCTAAAAACGAGATAAGAGCGAATATTCACGCCGGGGGCAGTCCGCAAAAGTATGTTTTAACTGAAAAACAAAAACATGTCTTAAAAAAAATAGGTCCTAAGCTTATTTCTGACGGATTATATTTCGTAGGCGTAGATATGATTGGCGAAAAAGTGCTTGAAATAAACGTATGCAACCCGGGCGGAATTACAAATATCAACAAATTAAACAAGGCAAAACTGCAAAAAAAAGTTGTCGACTTTATTGAAGATAAGGTTCACGCGAAAAAAGAAAAAAGAGCCGAAATGGAATATCTCTTGAAAAGACTTAGCGAGCTTAGAAATACTTAACTTATACAGATCTTGTTTTGGCAGCGTATGAATTGTATTGAGGCGCACCAAAACCAAATGCTTTATAGCCATTTTTTCTTTTTAAAATAAACAAGAAGCGAAGCCGGTATCAGTAAAAACGCCCCCCATAAAAGAGGATACATCCATCTTATTTCAAGTTCGGGCATAAATTTAAAATTCATGCCATAAATGCCGGTAAGAAAGGTAAGGGGAATAAAAATGGAAGTAAAAATTGTTAAAACTTTTACAATATCGTTTGTCTTATTGCTTACGCTTGACAAATAAATATCAAGCATGCCGTTTGTCAGATCTCTGTATGAATCGATTGTTTCGCCAAAACGAATCGCGTGGTCATAAACGTCTCTTAAATAAATTTCGGTTTTTCTGTGAACTAACGGCGAAGCGCTTCTTTGCAAAGACGATAAAATTTCGCGAAGCGGGGTCACTGATCTTTTGACAAAAATAAGTTCCCGCTTTATTTGCTGTATACTGCTTAGCGTCTCTTTTATAGGATTTTCAAGCAATTCGGCTTCGATGGTTTCATATACGTTATCAAATAAATCTTGAAGAGAAAAATAATCGTCGACAATGGTATCTAAGAAAATATATGCCAGATAATCTGTTTCTAAGACGCGCCCTTTGTTATGCGTCAGTCTTCGAAAAACAGATTCAAGCATATTGTCAGATGTTTCTTTAAATATAAAAATATGTTTTTCAAATACCAGAATACTTACCTGTTCATAATCAATTTTGAATTCTTTGGTTTTTCCGGTTAATCTTTTTAATACGATAAATAAGAAATCGCCAAATTCTTCAAATTTGGTTCTTTGGTTAGTGTTTAAGATATCTTCTAATACCAGAGAATGTATAGAAAATAAGGCGCCGATATCTTCAATAAATTTAATATTTTTTAAACCTTCTGTAACGATAATCATTCTATCGTCTTTATTTTCAATTTGCGGCAGTTCTTCTATTGAGCCGATTTCATTTTCGGCATGGCCTTTTTGGCTATATTTTATTGCCGTTATTTTTGATTTTTGTTTTCGAGCGCCCACATGCACCAAAGTACCCGGAGGCAGGCCCTTTTTTTCTGAAATGCTATTTAACGATTCAGACATTTTTCAAAATATACTTTTGGATATCTGAACCGTATTCTGTAAACATCTTTTTATCTAAGAGCCGCCTGAAAAATATCAAATTAAATAAACGGAGTCTTATTAATTCTATTTTGGGCCGCTTCTAAAATCATTTTAAGCATCTCGCCGTAGTTTATACCAGCCAGTTTGGCCATTTTCGCCAGATGACCGTCCCAGCACCAACCGGGGTTCGGGTTGGCCTCTAACAGTCTCGGAGTCTGGTTTGCGTCAAGACGCCAGTCAAAACGGGCATAGTCTCTGCATTCGAGTCTTTCAAAAAGTTTTACGCAGCTTGCCGTTAAAAAACGCTCTGTCGCCTCGGGAAGATTGGCAGGTACCGATTTAAGCTTCCAGTATGGAGAGTTCGTGTCCCACTTTGCTTCGTAACCGCAAATTTTTGGCAATTCTTCGGGCAGCATCGAATAATCTTCTTTAATAATGGGCAGTACCATGTACGATTCAGGCGGATTTCCTATGATGCCCACACTTATATCGTCGCCTTCTAAAAACTGTTCTACTAAAACGGGTTTGTCATAGCCGAGGCGGGTTCTGACCCATAATATAGCTTCTTCAAATTCTTTGATTGAGCGGCAGACGCTTTTTTGCGTAATACCAAAGCTTGAATCGCCAAAATTCGGCTTCACAATTACGGGAAAATCAATTTGAAGTTCAAAGAAATTTGTCATCTCAGGGTTGATAAAAAACGCCGCCGGAGTCGGAATATCCATTTCTTTGGCAATGCCTCTAACAAGCGATTTGTCATAGCAGTAGGCCAGACACTGCGGGGTGCCGCCCGTATATTCGATATCAATCATTTCTAAAAAAGACGGCACATGAAGCTCTTTTGTGGCCTTGTTATAAAAACCCTCGTCGCACAAATTAAAGGCGAATTTTATTTTACTTTTATTCTTAATTAAATCGCTGATATACGTTTCATGATTATTAAAATAAATAAAGTTGTAGCCTTTCAAATTTTTAAGCGCGTTTTTCAGTTCGTTGATGGTATGAAAATCGTCTTCGTCAAATTTACCCTCTGGTTTTATGATATCGGTAATATTCGGGTCGCCCATAAGCACCGCAACCGTCGTTTCTATGTCGGTTTTCTTCTTAACCGGAGCCCATTCTTTTTCGGCTATTGCCGTTACAATGATTCTTTTGGCCATCATCCCGAGATCCATATTTCTTTGCGAGTCGGTAATGATTTCAGCGTGAGTTTCTATTTTAGAAAAACCCATGTCTTTAATAACATTGGCGATATCGTCTTTTGAATAGAGCCTTTCAGCGTAAAACTGATCGGCGATAACCCCCTTGTGGGCGTGGGTAATAACTTCTCTTGATATTAACCGGTTATTATCTGCCGATAGCGAGCGTTCCCGGCAGACAAAATAATTTTTATCAATCCACTCCCATGTTCTTGACTGGTAGTTTTCTTTCATGTATTGACCATCGGTAATGTCGATTAATAGTTTTCCCGAAGGTTTTAGTATTCGCATAATTTCTTTTAATACGGCTTTATCGTCTTCGGCTGTTTCAAAATATCCGAAACTATTGCCTGCCAGATAAACAATATCAAAAGTATCAGTGGGAAAACGCAGTTTTCTCGCGTCGCCCTCTTTAAAAGTAACTTGAAAACCTTTATCGCGGCTTAAGCTTCTTGCCCTGTTTATCAAATAATTTGACCTGTCTACGCCGAATATGCGTTTAAATCCCCTTTTGGCAAATTCAAGCGAATGCCTACCCTGCCCGCAGCATACGTCTAAAATTTTCATCTCTTTTTCGGGCTTTAATATTTCGATAAAAATATCGATTTCTTTTTCAGTAAGAGTAACGTCTTCTACGACGTCGCCGTCTGTTCTTAAATAATTCGCGTTAAATATCTCTTTCCACCATTCTGACTTTACGTAGCTTTCAAGACTGCTTACCGGGCCTATGGTATCTAATATTTTCAAAGGGGCTGTTTTTTTTCTGGCCATTTAATTTTTCTCCTTAAATAATGGTTTTTGCGATGGGGCCGTACAAAAAGAAACATCGTTTTAAAACCGTTATTTAACGGCGGCATTCAGACAAGTTTATAAGCCGTAAATCTTTTAAAAAAAAGATAAAAAATTTGACGTCATATTCGCCATATTTTTTTTTGTGCGCCGTTTTTGGCGCCTGATTTTACTAAAAATGAGGTAACAAATGAAAAAGATAATTATAATAATTCTTACAGCTTTGCTTAGTCTTCCTCTTTATGCAGAAGAAAGCGAATCAACTGAAGAAAATATCGTGCAGGAAGAATATGAACAGCCTGAAGGCGAGTATACTCAAGATGATTACAATAAAGACCATTCTTATATAGAATCTGAAGAAAATCAAGATTATACGGCGCCCGATGAAGAATATCAGCCTGACGCTTCTGAAAATACAGACGAGAACAGATAATTACCCGCTTCGCTGCTCATCTCCCCCTCGACTTCGCATGGCTTAGCCAACTTCATAACGGGACAAGCCATGAACAACGGGGGGGAATTCAAAAAGAGCCTGTGAGGGTACGCTGCCGCCGAGAAGAAGAAAAAATATCGGCTTTGATTGATATGCGAAAAAGGCTATACTTTACAACCTCACATAACAATAAATCTATAATAAAGTAATTGACTAAGCATCATTAATAGATTCTATTAATGACCATGCTCAAACTCGCCAAAGATAAATTAAAACAGATATTCGGTTTCGACAGTTTTCGCTCTTTTCAGGAAGACGTCATCTCTTCTTTTTTAAGCAAAAACGACTCGCTTGTTATTATGCCCACCGGCGGCGGAAAGTCGCTATGTTACCAGCTTCCGGCTTTAATTTTTGAAGGTTTGACAATCGTTGTTTCGCCGCTCATTGCTCTTATGAAAGATCAGGTCGAGCAGTTAAAAGATCTTGGTATAAACGCTGTCTTGTTAAACAGCTCTTTGACAGGCGAAGAATATTTTGAAAACATTACCCAGCTGCGATCGGGCGAGGCAAAAATTCTGTACGCTGCTCCCGAAACGTTAATGAAGCCCGATATTTTAGACATGCTTTCTTCATTAAAAGCAGACGCTCTCGTCGTTGATGAGGCCCACTGTGTTTCAGAATGGGGGCATGACTTTCGTCCCGAATACCGCGCCATCAGTCAAATTCGTAAAAAGTTGAAAAACGCGGTATGCATGGCGCTTACCGCGACAGCGACAGAAAGGGTTCAAAACGACATTGTTAAAAACTTAAAACTGGTAAACGCGAAAATATACATAGACAGCTTTGATCGTAAGAATTTACTGCTTAGAATACTGCCAAAGCAAAACGCGGTTTCACAGACGCTTGAATTTCTTAAATCGCGCCCTAAAAAATCTGGCATCATATACTGCTTCTCAAGAAAACAGGCCGACTCTCTTTATCTGACCCTGAAAGAAAAGGGATACTCTGCCCTGCCCTATCACGCGGGTCTTTCAAGTTTAGAGAGAAATAAAAATCAGGATATGTTTATCAAAGACGACGTACAGATTATTGTGGCCACCATCGCTTTCGGGATGGGAATTAACAAGTCAAACATCCGCTTTATTGTGCATTTTGATCTGCCGAAAAATATAGAATCGTATTACCAGGAGATAGGCCGCGCCGGACGCGATTCGCTGAAAGCCGAATGCCTCATGCTATTTAGTTACGGAGATTTGCAGAAAATCAGATTTCTTATTGATCAGAAAAACAGCGAAGACGAGAAACGCATTGCCCGAAACCATTTAGATTTTTTATTGGGCTTCATTGAATCAAAATCATGCCGCCGCGTTTCTCTGTTGAATTACTTTGGCGAAAATTATCAAACCGAAAACTGCGAAATGTGCGACAACTGCTTAAATCCCAAAGAAGAAACGGTCGATATCACAATTGCCGCGCAGAAGTTCTTATCGTGCGTGAAAAGAACCGGCGAGATGTTCGGCATAAATCATATCATTGATATTTTGCGGGGTTCCAAATCGCAGAAAATTTCGAACTTTAATCATCATAATTTAACCACCTACGGTATCGGTCTGGAATTTTCTAAAAACCAGTGGCGCCATTTAGCGAGACAGTTTATCTCTTCAAAGATACTCTTGCAGGATGTCGAGAATTTCGGAGTTCTTAAAATCACTCCCGACGGTTATGACGTATTAAAGGGGCTGAAAAAGGCGAATGGATATATCGAAGAAGAAAAAATCGCCGCTTCGAAAACACGGGCAGAAGATATAAATTACGACGAGCCTCTCTTTAACTTACTGCGAAGCAAACGTAAAAACTTAGCCGACGCCGCAAGCGTACCTCCTTATGTTGTTTTTTCAGATAAATCTTTAATTGAGATGGCGGCTTACTTTCCGCAGTCTTTGGAGGCCTTTGAAAAAATTCACGGCGTCGGCGAAAATAAACTAAAAAAATACGGCGATACTTTTCTGGCAATAATCATAGACTACTGCAGAAATAATAAAATTGCGAAAAATGCAGGCTAAGTAGCCGCGATTTGCGACATCAAAACGGGGCGGCATAAAGAAATAAAAATATGAAAATAAAAAAAGACAAAATATATTTTCTTCTTGATATACTGTCATGTATTTCAAACATACTCCCTTATGAGCTTGCGAGAAACCCAGGTAAAAACACTGAACCATATTATTGCCGCCATTGACGAGAAAGCGGCCGAATATAAAGAAGCCCGCTTTGATATGCCGCAGGCTCAGGCAGATTCTCAAAAAAAACTTCTTCTTGATTTAATCAAAAACGCTCTTGATTTAGCGAATGAAATGAATCCCAAACCGCTTGAAGTCATTGACGACTTAAATCGGCTAGCGAAACAGTTTCATGGCATGAACTAAAAAAAATAATAATATTATAAAGAGGTAAAATATGAAATTTGATATAGTTAGTCAGGGGGCTTTCGCGACATTGAATGTCTTGTTAGCTAAAGGCGAATCAATTAAAGCAGAATCAGGCGCCATGATTACAATGAGCGACACGATAGACGTTGATTCTAAAATGGAAAAAGGATTATTAAGCAGTTTGGCCCGAAAGCTATTAACCGGCGAATCGCTTTTTTTTCAAACTCTTAAAGCAGAAAGAGGCGATGGGTCGGCGATGCTTGCTTCGGCATATCCGGGCGAAATGGCAATTCTTGATCTTGATGGTTCAGAAGAGTTTATTCTTCAAAAAGACGGGTTTCTTGCCGCCGATGATACCGTTACAATCTCAACTAAAGCTCAAAACCTTACAAAAGGCCTATTTTCGGGTGAGGGATTTTTTATCATGCGCCTAGGCGGCAAAGGAAAAGTTGTAATAAGCACCTATGGCGGTATTATGAAGCTTACGCTTGCGCCGGGCGAGGTAAGAATTATAGACAATAGTCATATGGTAGCATGGAGCGCTAATTCAAACTATAAAATCGAAAAGGCGTCTAAAGGATGGGTTTCAAGTTTTACCAGCGGCGAAGGGTTGGTTTGCCGTTTCACCGGACCGGGAGATGTGTATATTCAAACTAGAAATTCTCCGGGGTTTGGTTCATGGGTAAGACAATTTATCCCAAACAAAGGATGAGAAACTGCCGGGATTTAATGTAATATATTATTTAGATAAAGCTAAAGAAAACGTCGTTCTTCTTTTTAATCAAGAAGAAAATGTTAAAATAAAATTTTCAGACGGCAAGATAAAAGAAATTCCCTTTGAGTCGGCGGCCTTTGAACTAAAAGGAGACGACAATACCATTCTTGAAATCAAATGGAACGACGAAGAAGGCAAAAACTATATTTACTGTAATGACGTAAATGTAATTTCACATTTTTCGGGCCTTTTAGGCTCAAGAGCCTATATTTCAAAAATAAAAAAACTTACAGAAAAATGGCACAGAAATAACAAAATTGAAAAGAATCGAGCCCCTGTGTTAATTGGCATTGGCGCGGGAGTTCTGATTTTGTTTTATATTTTTATTGTGTCTGCCAATTCTTTAGCCGCTAAAATGATACCTCTTGAATGGGAAAAGAAGATAGGCGCAATTGCCTATGAAAACATATTACAAAATAACCAGAAAATTACTTCTGAGAATGTCACGTCGGCATTGTCAAAAATTTTAGAACGTATCGATGCCCATGACGGTTCTAATATGAAGTATGAACTTGCCATTATTGACGTTAAACAGGTTAACGCCTTTGCCTTGCCGGGAGGGTACCTTATTATTACCTCTGAACTTCTTAAACAAGCCAAAGAAGCCGAAGAGGTCGCCGGCGTTCTTTCTCATGAAATTACGCATGTTTTAGAGCAACATGGATTAAAAAAAATTATAAGACAGGCGGGAATGGGCATTCTTATCGCTATTATTTTGGGAGATGCTTCAATTATCGCTCAATTGGCAGACCTTGCTTCTAACTTGAAAATTCTTCATTTTGATCGAATACAAGAAGAAAAAGCAGACGCGGGCGCTGTAAAAATTCTTAAACAAGCGGATATCTCGCCTTCGCATTTTATTTCTTTTCTCGATATTTTAAAAAGCCTTGAAAAATCTAATTTAAACGATATTCCAGAATTATTAAGCACGCACCCGATGACCGAAAAAAGAATAGAAAGACTGAGCAAGATTAAAGAACCTGATAATATTCGTTCTCTTGGTATAAACTGGTCATCTGTAAAAAGTATATTAGAAAATTAATTAATGGGTTCGCGCAATGCGCCTCGTTATCTGCGCCCCTACTCTTCTTTAGGTTCTTTTTTATGCTTAGGCTTTCGCTTATACGTTTTTTTCGACTTTATAACCGATGAAGATTTTAAATTGAATTCTTCGCGCGATAATTTTTTTATTATTTTTACAATTTCTGTTTTATTTTGCTTCTTTTCTCTCATCTTTATGCCTTTATAAACGAAAAAGGCGAACCATCGCGGCTCGCCTTTGACTAAATCTAATATAAACTTATCGTCAGCCTTTAGACAAAGAGAGCCTTCTTTTGTTCATCTTTAATTGAAGCGATTTGCGGGCCGCTTCTTTCTTGATTAAATAATACTTTTTCATTCTCTAAATGTAAGATGCAAAAAAGAGAATACACTGTCAATTAAAATTTAATTTCAAATTCACGGCCTGGGGGCATAAAACATTGAAAATACCAAACTAAAATTAAAAAAATATTGTAAGGTTAATATACTTTTATAAAACGTCGTCTATTGTGAAAAGAATCTTTTTTCTTGCTGTCTTGTGCATAAGCCTTCTTGGGTTTAGCTTTGATCAGAATATTGATAAAATTCAAAAATGGATTCTTTACGCCAAAGACGATTCTAAAAAATATCCCGTAACCGCCGTTTATCTTAAAGAAGACGATTATGAATTATTTAAAGAAGGTCTCAAGAGGCATTCGCATCCGAAAGATTATAAAGAATATCAAAATAATTTTCGCCTGCTTTCTGTAAAATGGGACGACTTTTCAAAAGAATATTTTTATCTTGCGCCAAAGGCCAATGCAAACATGATTGAAATTTATTTCTTTGACAGAAGCGGCGTCGCGTTATTTTCTCAAACCATTGAAATTGGCAAAGGAATACCTCATTCTTTTTTCAATAAGCTTTGGCAGGCAAAAGAAGATTTCCTGCGTTTTCAAAAAACGTTTCAAAGCCGATATTCTATTTTGCATTGGCCCAACATGGCTTTCATATCAAACATGCCGCACTTAACCATCGGCTGGCTGAAAAAGATAGATTATAATCAGCTGACCGATAAAGAGAAAAAGGGATACGATGAATTGATGCGGTTGGCCATTAAGTCTTAAATAGGATACCGATTTCGATTTTAGATTTTCACTTTTGGAATACCCGCTAATTACCCCTCTTAAACAATATTATTTGACAAAACAAATCGAAAAGATAAAGATGATATATGCGATTAAAATTTATGGCCGTTTATTTCGCAAGCGCTTTATGCAGCTACTCTTTTGGCCTTGACAGCGCCGCGATTTACGTAAGTTCAGCGGCGGCTTTTTCTGAATTAAGCGAATCGGAGTTCAGTACCGGCTCTGTTACAGGCGCAAGCTATTCGGCGGGCATTCGAACCGTTTATAAATATAATGGTCTTGAATACGGCCTGCATCTTGAAGAAAGATTTATTACCAGAGGATATTCATTAAAACCCGAAGGAATTGCCGACGCAAAAACGCAATCAATTCAATTTAGTTACGCAGATACATTATTAGGCTGTAATTTCTTATATTTCTTTAGCCAATACGGCGCCGGGTTAAACCTTGGCTTAACATACGGATACTTATATTCTCTTTCTGAAGAGAATACAAATTATTCAGAAGAATTTTTACTTTCACAATTTGCTAAAGAAGAAATAGGCGGCCAAATTGGCTTATTAACGGCGGTAAAAGTTTCAAGTCAGCTGACAATTGCGGCAAACTTCGACTTTTATAAAGGTTTTACAACAGTATATCATACTTTAGCCACCGACTATCAGAATTTTTCGTTTATCATGGGCTTAGGCTTACAATATTATATTGAATTATGAAAAATATTAAATTACTCATATTGACGGGTTTTATTTTTATACTTTCGGGATGTTCTCTCTTTAGAGGCGAGCTTGTAACAACTTTTCATGAAACAATTGACAGGGGCCTCGACGGAAATTTCTCAGGCAATTTATATATCAATAAAAGTCTAATGAAAAACGGACCTTTTGTAGAAGGCGCGAATATCGCCTTAAATATAACTCGTTCAGGTTATACAATTGAAGAAACACACTCTGTATATCAAGTAGGGTCTTCTGACGATGAAGATTTTGACGAATGCGTGTATGATTCTGAATATACGCTATCTGATTATGAATCTCAAAGCGGCTGCGATGTTGTAGAAGAAACTGAATATAAAGGCGAAATAGAAATCATTTTAACGGACTTAAACAACCAGTTTTTAGGGCCCGGCGATTTTGACGCGTTTAGCGAAACCTTTAATCATAATTTAATTGACTATAACCTACGGTTCGGCGAAGACTTTTCTAATACAGAGAATTCTGACAGTTCTTCTTTTGACGTAAAAATAACGCAAATGAATATTCTTCTTGAAGACGCAATGGGAACAATCAGTCTATATTAATTTCATCTTTCTCGTTCATCAAAATATCTCTTAAAATAGCTGCTTTTTCAAATTCAAGATTTTGCGCGGCCTCAAACATTTCTGTTTTTATTGTAATTCGCCACTCTTTCTTATCTTTGTATTTTTTAGGGTTATATTTTTTTGTTATGTCGTCTAGCATTTTAGTTTCTTCGGCTTCTTTCAAGTTTTCGCGCTCTATGATATCGACAACTTCTTTTTGAATTGTAGTCGGCGTGATGCCTCTTTCTTTATTGAATTCTTCCTGCATGATACGTCTTCTGCCAGTTTCTTCTATGGCCGCTTTCATAGAATCGGTCATTTTATCTGCGTACAAAATCACCCTGCCGTTCGCATTTCTTGCCGCCCTGCCCATGGTTTGAATAAGCGAGCGGCGCGATCTAAGAAAGCCTTCTTTATCGGCGTCTAAAATGGCCACCAGCGAGACTTCGGGCAAATCGAGCCCTTCTCTTAATAAATTGATTCCCACAAGAACGTCAAATTCGCCTTTGCGCAAATCTCTTAAGATTTCGGTTCGCTCAAGAGCCTCTATGTCTGAATGCATGTACCTGACGCGTATGCCGGCGTCTAAATAATATTCTGTTAAATCTTCGGCCATCTTTTTGGTAAGCGTGGTCACTAAGGTGCGTTCGTTTTTTTCGGCGCGGATGGTTATTTCTCTTGCGAGATTGTCAATTTGTCCCTCTGATTTTCGAATTTCAACTTCGGGATCCAATAGACCGGTCGGACGTATGATCTGCTCGACATGGCAGTCGGTCTTTTCAAGTTCGTAATCTGCGGGCGTTGCCGAAACATAGAGTATATTTTTTGCCAGCGATTCAAATTCGCCAAAGTTTAAGGGCCTGTTATCGAGAGCCGAAGGCAGACGAAATCCGAAATTTATTAGAGTCTCTTTTCTGCTTCTGTCGCCGGCAAACATCCCCCCTATTTGCGGTATAGAAACATGGCTCTCGTCAATAATGACAAAAAAATCGTCGGGAAAATAATCAATCAAACAAGCGGGGCGAGAGCCTTCTTGGCGTCCGGTTAAATGCCTTGAATAATTTTCAATGCCCGAGCAGTAGCCAAGTTCTCTTAGCATTTCAATATCGTACAATGTTCGCTGCTTGATTCTTTCGGCTTCAAGAGGTTTGTTATGGTTATTATAATATTCAACTCTTTCGGCAAGCTCTTCTTTTACGGCTTCAAGAGCGGTTTTAAGTCTCGGCGGCGATGTTATAAAATGCTTCGCCGGATAAATCGCGCATTTTTTTAATATTTCTCTGGTTTTTCCGGTTAAAAAATCGACTCTTTTGAGGGCCTCAAGTTCTTCGCCAAAAAACTCCAGACGAATCAGTTCTTTTGAATATGCGGGCAGAACTTCGACTACGTCGCCCCTTACTCTAAATGTTGCTCTTTTTAGTTCTACGTCGTTTCTTTCGTATTGCATTCTTATGAGTTTCGCCATAACGTCTTCGCGCGAAATATTCATCCCCGAATGAACAAGAAGAACTGATTCCTGATAGTCTTCGGGCGAGCCCAGACCGTAAATACAGCTTACGCTGGCCACTACGATAACGTCTTCTCTTTCAAGCAGGGCCGATGTCGTTCTTAGCCTGAGCATTTCAATTTCGTCGTTAATAGATGCGTCTTTTTCAATGAAGGTATCGGTAACGGGCATATACGCCTCGGGCTGATAATAATCGTAGTAGCTGATAAAATATTCAACCGCGTTATCGGGAAAAAAGTCTTTAAACTCGCGGTAAAGCTGGGCGGCCAGAGTTTTATTATGAGTGATAATTAAAGTGGGCCGTTGTATGTTTTCAATAACCCCCGCCATAGTAACCGTTTTGCCCGAGCCGGTAACGCCAATAAGCGTGGCTTTTGAAGATTTATCTTTTAAGCATTCGCTTAATTCTTTAACCGCCCTGGGTTGATCGCCCGCAAAATCAAATGGTTTTTTGAAATTAAATTTCATGGGGTATACTTGAAAAATACTGGAACTCTGTAAAAGAAAAAAAAGAGCTGTTGACGTTTTTTTAAGGGGCGCTGCCCCTTAAACCCCGGCTTCTGTTTTCAAAAGAGCCGTCGCAAAGCTGGCCGTCTTTATTGCTGCCCTACGCCCACAAACTGCCGTCAGTTTTCATCTTTTCACATCCATAATTACGATTCACTCTCCCTTCTTGAACCGAAACGTATGAAACGCGTAATACGGTTTCTCAAACGGCGGAGCAGGAAATCGCCACGCTTTCATTTTATTTATTAAACAATTTGATAAAGCTTCGCTTTTAAAATCAAACGAGACAAGCTGAGGGTTTATGACCTGCCCGTCTTCGTCAATTTGCCAGTCTATTTTTATTTTGCCGTCGGTTTGTTCGGGGTTTGTTTTTAAAAATTCGTTAAAGCAGGTTTGCGCGTCGCCGTAATTTTTAACCACGGTGTTTTTCACCTGATTTTCGGCATACGGATCGACTATTTTACCGTCTTTATCAACCGCTACATTCTGCCGGGCCATACCCGCCTGAATATTTTCAAGCCGGTTGAATTTATATATCATAAACCCAAGGGCAACCGCCATAAAGGCAATGATTATGTATAAAAGTTGGTTTTTCATATAAATTTTTTTCCCATGAAGGCGACAATTCAGATTGTCGCCTTCATGGGAAATCATTCAAATCTCAAAATTCATCATTAACCAAATCACTGCCTTACAAACGCATATGCCGTACCTGTATATCCAGCATAACCAGAAGACCCTACAACAACAGTATCGCCTGAGATAAAAACTGATCCGCCAAAAGAACCAACTAATGAATTACCCTTCAAGTAAGCATTCTGGCGCCATGTACCATTCGTAGAATTTCGCACAAAAACATACGCCGCGCCTGAACCACCTGCAGAATTATCGGCACTGGCTGTACTACCGTTTGATATCAGCTTTTCGCCGCTATCTTCGCTATGAGCTCCTACGACTATCGTATCGCCTGATATAGAAACTGAACAGCCAAAATAATCAGACGCCTCTGCGTTTGGCGCCTTTAAATAGGCCTGATGCGACCATGTTGTGCCGCTTCGAACAAAAACATATGCCGCGCCGGCAGCAGAAGCAGAATTATCAGAGCTGGCCGTAGAACCGTTAGTAATGGTCGTTTGATCGCTGTCTTCATAATAAGCTCCCACAACAATGGTATCGCCTGATATCGAAACTGAATTACCAAAATAATCAGACGCCTCTGCATTTGGCGCCTTTAAATAGGCCTGCTGCGACCATGTTGTACCGCTTCTTACAAAAACATATGCGGCGCCCGCATCAGTAGCCGAATTATCGTCGCTTCCTGTGGAGCCATTCGTAATGGTTGTCTGACTGCTGTCTTCATAATTAGCCCCCGCTACAATCGTATCGCCTGAGATAGAAACTGAAACGCCAAATTTATCATCTGCCTCTGCGTTTGATACTTTTAAATAGGCCTGATGCGACCACGTTGTACCGCTTCGCACAAATACATACGCGGCACCCGCAGAAGAAGCAGAATTATCGGCGCTCGCTGTCGCGTCATTGGTAATGGTTGTTTGACTGCTTTCTTCGTCCAGAGCTCCCACGACAATCGTATCGCCTGATATCGAGACCGAAGTACCGAACCGATCAAATACTTCAGCGTTTGGCGCCTTTAAATAGGCCTGCTGCGACCATGTAGCGCCGCTTCGCACAAAAACATAAGCCGCGCCCGCAGAAGAAGTAGAATTATCGGCGCTCGCGGTTGCGTCGTTGGTAATTGTTGTTTGGCTACTATCTTCTGTTGATGCCCCCACAACAATCGTATCGCCTGATATTGACACTGAAGTACCAAATCCATCACCAGCCCCTGCGTTTGGCGCCTTCAAATAGGCCTGCTGCGACCATGTTGTACCGCTTCGCACAAAAACATACGCGGCGCCCGCATCAGTAGCCGAATTATCGGCGCTTGCTGTGGAGCCATTCGTAATAGTTATCTGACTGCTGTCTTCGCCATAAGCCCCGACAACAATCGTATCGCCTGAAATAGAAACATCTCTGCCAAAATAATCAGACGCCCCTGCGTTTGGCGCTATTAAATAACCCTGCTGGCTAAAACATGTGCTATCAATGCCCAAAATATTAGCCGCTATAGAAAAATTGCCCGCCAAATCATACGCAAATACAGAATAATACGCTAAATCACAAAAATTTTCGTAAGTATCAAGGCAAGTGTTGATATCTCCTTGACATACATCTATGCCGTCATCTGCATTAGCGGGATAAGAACCTGATTTTCTTACAACTTTTGCGCCGGCATAATCAGTTGTCGGGTTTAGCCAGTCTAAGGTAACGCTTCTTTCAGCGGGTGTTACAGTCAGGTCTGTTACTCCGGAAGGGGGCACAGTATCTGCAGTCGCTTTTATTTCAATATCAAATGTCGTTATCGCGCTTTCGCTACCTTTGGTAATTGTCGCGGTAATCGTTACCGTTTTATCAATACCGGTAGTAGGTCGTGTTATCAAAGCGGTACCGTTTACAAAAACAATACTACTGTCATCGCTTTCCCAGCTTATGCTCGTACCGCTGTCGCCGTATATTGGTACGCTAAAATTTTGCGTTACCGATATTTCTGAGTCGCCCGCGCCAAAAGTAAAATTTGAAAAAGAAAGATTGGCCGCGTCGGTATTTACATCTTGTAAATCTGCGTTTTCGGTAACCGTAAAATTATCTGCGCTCGGGTCAAGTTCGTTGTCTCTCGGTATGTCGCTTACCGAACAATACATCGCCAGCATTAAGATGGCCGGCAGTATTTTTATTATTTTTGTTAGTTTCATTTTTTGACCTCGTTTTTTTCAATCATCAATAGACCTATTTAAAATCTTTTAATGTAGGAACATCGCCTAAATCAATACCAAGCTGACCGTCGCTGTTACTGCCCCAAACCCAAAGAGTACCATTTGATTTTATGGCAACGGAATGAGAAGTGTTAGATGATATGAAGGCAAAACCGGGGCCAATTTCAGTAGGAGTTAAAATATCTATTTCTGTACCGTCGCCAAGCTGGCCAAAATTATTTCTACCCCATGCCCAAAGCGTACCGTCAGATTTTACAGCGAAAGTGTGATAAGCATTCGCTTCTGATGATTCATAATCTGCACCAATTTGTTTTGGCATCAAACTATTATTGGTCGTGTCGTCGCCAAGCTGACCATAGTAATTATACCCCCAGGCCCACAATGTACCGTCAGATTTTAGAGCGACTGTATGCTCATAACCCGCCTTTACAAATGTCCAGTTTTTGTCTGCGCCAATTTGAGTAGGAACGCTTTTATTTGTCGTACCGCCATCGCCTAACTGACCTGAGTTGTTAGAACCCCATGCCCACACCGTACCGTCAGATTTTAGAGCAACTGTATGGTTTTTACCTGCCGATACAGAATTAAAGCCCGTACCAACTTGCTTTGGCATCAAACTCTCATTAGTCGTGCCGTCGCCAAGCTGACTAGAGCTGTTAGAGCCCCAGGCCCATAATGAACCGTCAGATTTTAGAGCCAATGTATGAGCATAACCTGTTGTTACAAAGCTGAAACCTGTGCCAATTTGCTTTGGCGCAGAAACATTGGTTGTCGTACCGTCGCCAAGCTGACCACTGCCATTAGAACCCCATGCCCATAATGAACCGTCGGTTTTTAACGCGACAGTATGCTCATAACCCGCCGATACAAACGACCAGTCGCTGTCAAAACCAATTTGAACAGGAACGCTCTTTTTTTCTGTCGTACCGTTGCCAAGCTGACCAGAACTGTTTTTACCCCATGCCCAAAGCGTACCGTCAGATTTTACAGCTATATTATAAGACTCGCCTGCTGACACATTGAGCCATTCGTTTGGCATCATTTGTTTTGGCTCAGTTACAGGCTCAAACCTATTTAAACTTTCTGTATCATGCCTTTTACCCCATGTGAATATTCTCGAGTTTTTGATTACCCCTGATATGCCGGCCCCTGCAAAAACTTGTTGAGCAGGACTTGATGTTGACAGATAAGCAGGCTGATGCCTGTCTGTGGTACTTCCGTCGCCAAGCTGACCAGAACCATTAACGCCCCATGTATATACCCCGCCGGTTGTTTTCTTCGCGATAACGCTATATGTACCGCAATCAATAGATGACCAGTTCGTATCTATACCAATTTGCGTTGGCGCAGAAACACTGGTTGTCGTGCCGTCGCCAAGCTGACCATATGTATTACTGCCCCATGTCCAAAGCGTGCCATTAGATTTTATCGCGCATTGAAAATTTGGCCCCTGCGATATAAAGCTCCAGTCTGCATCTGTGCCTACCATCACTTGAGTATTCGTCGGGCCGAAAAACCATGTATAAAGCGAACCATCTGTTTTTATGCCCATACTAATAAACACATTTGTAGAAATCTGCGACCAGCAACATTCTCGATAGACTGGCGTTAAACTTTCCGTGAAGAAATCTCCATCATAATACGCATACGCTCCCCATGCATACAAATCACTATTTGACTTTATAGCATATGTATTTGCTATTCCAGCCGTTACCGATTGCCAGTCTGTTGCTGCGCTAATTTGTACCGGCGAATATCTATCTGTTTTTGTGCCGTCGCCAAGCTGACCACTGCTATTATATCCCCATGCCCAAACGGTACCGTCGGTTTTTATGGCAACTGTATGTCTTTTGCCGGCTGATACTTTGCTGAAACCTGTTCCTATCTTTTTGGGCGATAACACATAATTTGTCGTACCGTCGCCAAGCTGACCAAAATCATTGGTACCCCAGCCCCACAAATCGCCATTTTTAGTAATGGCCATCACATGATCACTGGACGATACTTGCGAAAATTCAAGATAACAACCAAAGCCCGAAGATGTTCTGCATCCGTCGTTATCTGTTGCATTACCGTCGTCGCATTCTTCGACAGCCAACTCAAGCGTACCATTGCCGCAGGTATTGTTGGCAACGCAAAACGCGTCACAACCGTTTAGATCATCTGCCGTATTGCCATCGTCACAACTTTCGCCGCTGTCAATGACCATATCGCCGCAAGCAGGCAAAAGACATGTCGTTCTACAGGCATTGGCCATATAATCGCTATTGTTTATTCCCATATCACATTCTTCAAAGTATTCGGTATCTGTTATAAAATCGCCGCAATAAGAGATAACGCCGCCTACCAATGTACAATCAGAACCGCAAACTGTGCAGCCTGTTGAACCATAAGTGCATGCCTCAATATCGAGATTACCGTCGTCGCACTCTTCGCCAGATTCGTAAACATTGTTACCGCAAACAGCGGTCACATTAGAGACATCAGTAGGTTCTATATAATTATCTGCCTTCGGGTCAAGTTCGTTGTCTCTCGGTATGTCGCTTACCGAACAATACATCGCCAGCATTAAGATGGCCGGCAGTATTTTTATTATTTTTGTTAGTTTCATTTTGTATCTCCTTTTTGCAATGTTTAATTTTAAATTTTGAATGCTTAATTATCTCTTAAGTTTTCACTTCTTTTGCCGTTGTTTTTACTATAGCAGTTATTATTCTTATTATCTCTCTTGAGTTTTCTAAGTATTTATCATAATTTAATTTTACCAGCTTCGATTCTTTAAGCAAACTCAACCAATATTCAGTTTCTCTTGCTTCTTTTGAAGCTATAGACATTTTTGATAAAAAGTCTTTTTTACTTTGTGCCGCTTGCGCTTCTTTCACGTTTGCTCCTATACTCGTACCGCTTTTCAATAATTGTTTTGAAATTACATATTCCTTCTTTTCTAATAACTTTTTATACAATTCAATAATATCCAACGCAAAATCAAAACTCTTCTGCTCAATAACATTTCCCAATTTCTTCATTCAAAATTCAACACTCAAAATTGTTTTCTTATAGCCATCTCATAAAAAGTCTCTGCTTTGTTGTTGTATGTGTAACGCGGCAGAATGTTAAAAATAGGAAAACTACTGTCTTTGAAAGACCCGCCGGTATGGCTTTCTGAGGCCGTATAGCTTTTGCCGGTTAAAAGGGTATCTGTCAAAGCCGTTGCGTAAACCGCTAAAAGAATATAAGACATATATCCTCTTAGAGAATGAGCGCTGTTAGCTGCGTCATATTTGGCGTCAAAATCGCTTTCGGCGGCTGCATATTCGTCGACTTTTGACGAATAATTAAAGTGCGACCATAGAAATACCCCGGCGGTAACACCCCAGACGCCCAGATAGGCCATACCTCTTTTTTGATCGGTATACATATGACCCCAGCCGGGGGCGGCGACAGTGCGCCAAATCATACCGGCATAAGATATACCGCCCGAAAACTCATTGTAATCGCCCACCAGTTTTTTTACCACGTCTTTGGCCGCTTTAGGAAAGTCGCTTTTATTGTTAACGCTTACGTCGGCGGCGTTTTCATACTGCTGCAGCACAACGTCTAAAATTTTAGCGTTAATAGAAAATTCTCCGAAAGCCTCGCCGGCCGAGCCTACAAGCATTTTTTCGCATTC
>Ga0224501_10000027_pt1 | contig 169177 bp, 167 predicted proteins | sample SF_Oct11_sed_USG_4_FD_169105 | JGI IMG/M metagenome (GOLD analysis project Ga0224501, IMG submission 169105) | Sediment microbial communities from San Francisco Bay, California, United States - SF_Oct11_sed_USGS_8_1 | ecosystem: Environmental > Aquatic > Marine > Sediment | place: USA...
TATACTAGGAGAAAAAAGAAAATGCGTGTCGTGGAAGTCGAAAAAACGGTTGAAACCCCCGAAAATGTAGACGTCAAACTAGACGGCAAAGTAGTGACTATATCGGGGGAGAAGGGAACGTTAACCAGAGACTTCTCTCATGCACCCTTATTCATTGAAAAAGAAGGAAAATGGATAAAAATTCGAACAAATTGGCCTCGTAAAAAGGAGGCAGCAACGGTTGGAACAGTAAGTTCTCATATTAAGAATATGATAATAGGCGTGACAAAGGGATTTACCTACAAATTAAAAATTGTGTTTTCTCATTTTCCAATATCCGTCAAAATCGAGAACAACAAAGTTTTGATAGAGAACCTTACAGGTGAGCGCAGTCCACGCATAGCAAAAATAGTAGGAGACGCAAAGGTTTCAGTCAAATCTGATGACGTAATTGTTCAAGGGACAAACTTGGAAGATGTAAGCCAGACAGCAGCAAACATTGAGCAAGCAACAAAAATCAAAGTAAAAGATCCACGGGTATTTCTCGACGGCATATATGTGTACGAACGTCTCGAGGGAATGGAAACTTGACCGAAAGATCAACGCCGGAAAAAGCCGTAGCTAAACAAGCCGTAAAGCTACGGAAAGCTGTGAAGGCGAGAAAACCCAAGTTCAGACGCCACGAAAGCTGGCGGTATAAACGCTTAAAGGAAAACTGGAGAAAACCCCGTGGATTAGACAACAAAATGCGACTTAACGTAAAGGGTTGGCCCAAATCCGTAAACATCGGCTATGGCGGACCAAAAGTAGCCCGCGGGCTCCATCCGTCAGGATATAAAGAAGTGCTAGTTCACACGCCTGACGAAGTAGTGAATGTGTATCCAAAAACTCAAGCCATACGAATCGCCCACAGTGTAGGAACGAGAAAGCGAATTCAAATATCTTCACTAGCGAGAGAAAAAGGAATCCGTATTTTAAACCCGCTTATTAGAAAAGAGGCTGAAGAACAAGAAGAAACAATTGGCGAAGAAGAAGAGATGCCTGAAGAAACGATTTCAAAGCCCCAAGAGAAAGAGACAAAAACAAAGAAGAAACCTAAACGTTCCAAACGCTCAAAACGTGCAAAGGAAGTGAAAACAAGTGAGTCTTAAAAGTCAACGTCGCCTCGCTGCTGGAATTCTAAAAGTAGGGCAAAACAGAGTTTGGATAGATCCTGCAAGGATAGATGATGTTGAGATAGCAATTACACGAGAGGAAATTATAAAACTGATTCATGAAAAAGCCATACAACCACGCCCTGAGAAAGGAATTAGCCGATCACGTGCTCGTGCCTTGCATGCACAGAAAAAGAAGGGATTAAGAAAGGGGCCGGGTAAAAGAAGCAAATCGAGAACGTCTAAGAAAGAGGTTTGGATGAAGAAAATTCGTGCGCTGCGAAAAAGACTAAGAGAGTTAAAAGAAAAACGTGTTATTGCAGAAAGCACCTATCGCCAGTTCTACAAAATGGCAGGAAGCGGTGTCTTCGAATCAGTTGCTGAACTTGAGCATCGCATAAAGGTTAAAGGCTTATGGAGGACGCGCTGATGGGAAGAGGGCCATCCTACCGTGTTCCGTTTCGGCGACGCAGAGAAGGAAAAACGGATTACAAAGCAAGAAAAGCACTGATAATTTCAAAGCTTCCCCGCGTGGTGACGAGGGGCTCACTAAAACACATGAACGTTCAGATTATAGAAGCCACCCCAACGGGAGACAAAATCATCGTTTCAGCAAACTCTCAAGAGCTTAAAAGCTATGGTTGGCAAGCTGCATGTGGAAACCTGCCTTCCGCATACCTCACAGGTCTATTATGTGGTATGAGAGCGGTTGCGAGAAATGTGAAAAAAGCCGTTGCGGATATAGGATTACACCAACCTACAAAAGGAGCTAGTGTTTTTGCTTCTTTAAAGGGCGTGATAGACGCAGGCGTTGACATTCCCTACAGCACAGAGAAACTACCAGACGAAAAAAGACTGAAAGGACAACACATCGCCGATTACGCTAAAAGTTTAGCCACTTCAAATACTGAACTCTACGAAAAAATGTTTTCTAAATACTTGCAAAGAAAGCTTTCTCCAGAAAAACTTACAGAACAATTTGAAGCTACGAAAGAAAAAATTGCACTCCCATCCAAAAAAGGAAAAACAAAGAAGAAACGCAAAAGGAAAGGTAAAAAACAATGAGACGACGACGACGACAAACGCGCGTAAGAAGAACGGAAAGACAAATAAGCGAAACGTGGATTCCAAAGACCGCCCTCGGCAAAATGATACAAGGAGGCCGTATTTCCTCCATGGAAGAAATATTTATAGAGGGACTAAAGATACGCGAGCCAGAGATTGTAGACCTTTTGCTTCCAGATTTACAGGAAGAAGTCGTTGAAATAAACTTGGTTCAGAAGCAAACCGATGCAGGAGAAAAGTCTCGGTTTAAAGCAATAGTGGCAGTCGGCAATCGTGATGGCTATATAGGATTAGGCGGTGGAAAGGCGAAGCAAGTGCGCACAGCAATCGAAAAAGCAGCTGTGAATGCGCGGCTAAATATATGTTTTGTTCGCAGAGGTTGTGGCAGCTGGGAATGTGGATGTAGAAAGCCGCATTCATTATCGTTTCAAACGACGGGCAAAAGCGGCGGCGTAGAAATTGTTTTAACACCCGGACCTAGAGGTCTCGGCTTGGTTGCCAGCGAAACAGCAAAGGTAATTCTAGGACTTGCAGGAATAAAAGATTGCTGGACTAGAAGCTTTGGCTCAACAAGAACAATCCCTTCTTTTGCCTATGCTGTTTTTGACGCCCTTAAAAAAACCTACAGCCTTGTTACACCAGAAGACTGGACGAGGTAAAAATGGCTGAAAAGCGAAAATGCTTAGCAGTAGTTCGCGTTCGAGGAGTAGGCGAGGCATCACCTGATATAAGGAAAACACTTGAAATCTTTCGCCTAAACCGAAACTGCCACATGACGCTCTTAGACAACCGCCCTAGTTTCCTTGGTATGTTGAAGAAAGCGAGAAACTTTGTTACTTGGGGTGAAATAACAAAAGAGACTATACTTCTACTACTCAAAGAACGTGGAAGACTTGACGGCAATAAAAAGCTCAACGACGAATATGCTAAAAAAGTCGGCTACAAAACTCTGAAAGAGTTAGCTGAAGCCATATACAAAATGGAAACCGAATTTCGACATTTGCCAGACATTAAGCCAGTTTTCCGTGCACACCCTCCAAAAAAAGGATACAAGGGAAAAGTAAAGAAGAGCTATGCTGCTGGCGGAGTTACCGGATATCGTGGTGAAGCAATTAACAAACTCATAGAAAATATGATTTAACAACAGAGAAAGATTTTATGGACGATTTACTATCTAGTTTGAAGCAAAAGTGTGGTTGAAAAATGCCTCATAAACTTCGAAAAACCCGCAAAAAACGAGGTACGAGAACAGTTGGATGGGGTACAGTTGGTCAGCATAGAGGAGTTGGTCAGAGGGGGGGTCATGGGAAAGCTGGTCGCCATAAACACTTATGGTCCTACGTGCTGAGATACGAACCAGACTATTTCAGCAAGAAAGGGTTCTATTCTTCGCGACGTAAGAAAGTAAATGCAGTGAACATTGGGAAATTGGAAGAATTGGCAATGAACCTTTCTGCTGAAAAAGGCTTGGAGGAAAGAGATGGAATGTCCCTTTTAGATCTAGATAAACTGGGTTACGACAAGCTTTTAGGCATGGGCATAATAACCAAACCTTTTTCAATAAAAGTTGCATCCTATTCAGAGTCAGCCGCTAAGAAGGTGGAAGAAGCAGGCGGCAAAATAATCACAGAGACTTAATAGTTTAAAGTAAGAATATCAAGGGGGAAGGAAAAAGATGGCTGGCAGATTCCTTGGAATATTCAAGCCCATTGCAAGGTTCTTGCCAGAGGCGAAACCCCCCGGAAAAAGAGTAGGGTTTAACCAAAAGCTGTTATGGACTGCTCTACCGCTGATTATTTACCTGGTCATGGCTGAAATTCCATTATACGGCTTGCAGGCAGAACAGGGTTTGGAAATGAGTTATCTGAGAGTCATATTTGCCTCTAACAGAGGAACCTTATTAGAGCTTGGCATAGGTCCAATAGTGACTGCAGGTTTAATCCTTCAGCTTCTAGCCGGTTCAGGAATGATAGGCGTTGATATGTCTAACCCTGAAGATAGAGGGCTCTTTACAACCGCGAGCAAATTCTTTTCTATACTACTCACTGGGGTTCAAGCGTTCGCCTATATCATCGGAGGCGTCTATGGCACACTGCCAGGAATGGTAAGCATCGTTATTTTTATGCAACTCCTGTTTGCGGGGATACTAATTATGCTGCTAGATGAGATGATTCAGAAAGGTTGGGGGATAGGAAGCGGAATTAGCCTCTTCATCATGGCTGGAGTAGCTCAGAGAGTATTGTGGGACAGTTTTGGCTTAACTGTAGGCTTAGCCGACGGGAAAAGCTATGGTGTCTTTCCGGCGCTCTTCCAAACAGTAGCAGCAAATCAGCCAGTGTTTTCTTTCGCTTTACAGTACATACCATACAACGCAACTTCTGGCGCTCCCGCATACCTCATCCCAGCAGTTGATAACGCTTTCATCAGATCTCAGAATCTGCCTTCACTCCTTGGATTTTTCACAACTATTGTGGTTTTTCTTGTTGTTATATATGTGGAAGGTGTTAGAGTTGAACTACCAGTTTCCCACGCTGACTACAGAGGCTATCGCGGTAGATATCCTATCAAACTTCTCTATGTTTCCAACTTGCCAGTAATTTTTACCTCCGCTCTATTTGCTAACATATACTTCTTCTCACAGATTGTCTGGATCAACTTAAACCCGAACAATTCAAACTTCTTCTTGAATCTTCTAGGGACCTATTCAGCACAGGCTGGACAACAACCACAGCCCACAGGCGGCTTAGTCTACTACGCAATAGCGCCTCGCAGCATCCTAGATGTTACTTTGAATCCTGCAAGAGCAATAGTATTTGCCGTTCTTATGGTGGTGTTCTGTGTCATTTTTTCACTCACTTGGCTTGAAGTGGGCGGGCTGGGGTCATCAACCGTTGCGAAGCAATTGGTGGATTCTGGCATGCATATTCCAGGTTACAGAAGATCAACACGGCCTATAGAGATGGTGCTAAAACGCTATATTCCTGCGGTTACAATCCTCGGTGGGATTATTGTAGGTCTTATTGCGGCGCTTGCAGACTTTTTCGGGGTCTTTGGAACAGGTATGGGTGTGCTGTTGTCTGTTGGCATTATTTATCAATATTACCAGCAGTTAATGCAGGAGCGGGTTGCAGAGATGTATCCGGCATTCCGTCGTATCTTAGGAGGCTAGAAGTGAAAATGGTTAAAAGCCTCGATAACAAACAAATTGGAATAACCAAAAGGATCGAAATGGAGTAACGAAGCATGTTCACAACTTTATTTATAGATTGGATATTAGCGCCGCAAGCGCCATCAGCAACAATTTTCATTCTTCTGCTCTGCGTGTTTCTAACTTTCCTTACTTCTTCTGTTAATCGTCTATTCACTAATCCAGAACAACTACGTGCTTCGAGAAAAGAAATAAAAGAATGGACAGACGCTTTTAAGGAAGCACGACGAAGCAAAGACAAGAAAAAGCTCGCTAAAGTGGAGAAGCAAAAAGACAGAATAATGAAGCTGCAACAGAAAATGTCAATGCAGTCCATGAAAGTGTCATTGCTTTTCTTCATTCCTTTCATCCTCATGTGGCAGGTGCTTGTGGGCATCTACAGAGAACCCGTTGCTTTCCTTCCAGGCTTCGGTCCCCTTCCCATAGTTTTGTGGTACTTTGTATGTTCTTTGTTCTTCAGCACTCTATTCTCGCGGGCTCTAGGTGTGGGAATAGGAGCAACGGAATAAAATGCCACGTCCCCAGTTAAGAACGAGAAGTAGAAAACGAAAATATCGCTCTTTACCTGGTGGACACAACAAGGTTTTATACAAAAAAGAAAAGACTGGCAATCCGAAATGTTCTAGTTGTGGCCGCGATCTCACATTCCTACCTAGTTCAATATTAAAGATTCGTAAACTTCCTAAAACCCAGAGAAAAATTAGCCGCATCTATAGTGGGCAACTCTGCCACAATTGCCTCCGAAACTCGTTAAAACAAACATCCCGAAATCTTTAACAGTAAAGGCGAAAACCACAATGACAACATTTTGCCCTAGTTCGGAAAAGATTGTTCTGTGTATATGTGGAATGGCGGGGTGCGGCAAAAGCACTCTTGCCAAAAAGATTGCTGAAAAATACAACTTGCACTATTTTTCTGGGGGCGATGCGCTGAAAGCCTTAGCGTTAGAGGCTGGTTACAAATCTGTGGATAGAGGATGGTGGGAAAGCGAAGAGGGAATGGAATTCCTCAAAAAACGCACGCAAGATTCTTCTTTTGACAGGAAGATTGACGAGAAACTGTTGCAATGGGCAAAGCAAGGAAACGTGGTTCTCGACAGCTGGACTATGCCCTGGCTCTTAAAATCAGGCTTCAAAATTTGGCTGGAAGCGTCGCCTGAAGAGAGAGCTCGACGAATTGCACGACGAGATAGAATAAGTATCAAAAAGGCGTTCTCGGCTTTAAAGGAGAAAGATGCAAAAACCAAAGCGATCTACAAGAGGCTCTATGGATTTGATCTTGGAGAAGATTTTTCCCCCTTTGACCTTATTCTAGACGTAAATCAACTAAGCTCGAAAGAAGTTTTTCAAACACTCAGCCTAGTTATAGATAGTCTTCTTTGTAGAGCTTGATAGTGAACTTATAAATACTAGTCACTTGGAGTGGAGATGTTTCCCGCAAACCCCCACTTTTTATAACGCACACACGCACTATTCTTTCCCTAGGAAAATGTTAAGCTTGTGTATTCGTTCTGAAATGGCATCTTCAAGCTCTTTGTCATCAAAATCTGAGGAAAGCTTGATTTTTCCATCTACTACTACGCACATATCTTGGACTCCGTATTTTGAAGCTTCTGATGATTTGGTTGACTTCATTTGGATTTCCACCAAATCTTTGAACTCTGTTGTTACCTGGCCCACTTTCTCCATAAGAGGTGTGAAATTGCAGACACAGGAACCGAGAGGCACAAAAACTTCGATTTTCACTTTATTTCTCTTCATTATTTACCAACCTATCAACATATAACCGATCATGATCATTCCAATAACAACAAAAACTATTCCAAAAATTTTTGTTAGCCATTCGCCTGCTACGGCAATTTTTTTGCTTACTGCCTTTCGTGCAGTTGCTAAAATCACGCTTAGGAAAATGACTGGTGAGCCATGACCTAGACCGAAAGCGAAAAGTAGTATGCCTCCGTGGAAAGGTGTCGGTGCACTGAACATGGTTAGCAATATTGCTGGCAAAACCAATGATAGAGAGCATGGGCCCAAAGCTAGGGAAATGACCACCCCGAACAGAAATGAACCTGCAGCATAGTTGTGTTTTGATAATCGAGTCAACGCATTTAACTTCAAAACGTTAATCCGTTCAGTAAAAGAACTGATAGGGTTGCTTGTGAAGTGAATTTCCTTGAACAAGCCTAAGTTGTTGATTCCAAAGAATATGAGAAGAAGGCCTGCAATGCCGAAGAAGAATCGATAGCTAGCTGGATCTACAGGAATAAGAGAGGATACGGCATATCCGAGTAAGAAGAAAACTAGGCACATTGACATGGTGAAACTAAAGCCAATTATGAAGCCCTTTCGTATGCTTTTGCTGATGCCTACCGCGTATGTCAGGTACACTGATATTAGGGCAATTGAACACGGCGAAAGAAAAGTTACAATCCCTAAGAAGAAGAGTCCTAGGGATTCTTCAAACATTTCTCATCAAACCTCTAGGAGTTGATTTATTCTTAGAGACAAGGTTTCCCCTGTTATTGCTTCGGTGTATACTTTGTCTACGTTGAATGTTTTGTCGATAAGAACAATTGTGCCATCCTTGATTGAATATGGTGCATAGGTGTCAACTATATCCATTTTTCCATCAGCATAATCGTTTCCAAGCACCCAAGTAACACCGTAGTTTGCGCGGATTCGCGCAAGTTCGCTATTTTGACATGTTGCCACGGCAACTGTGACTGCGGTGACAGGTTTATTGCCGCAATAGTCGTTACATACATTTTTTAGTTGTTGGAGTTGGTGGTCATTTATAGGATATATTTGTCCACCACAGCCCACAGCCATGAAATGAATGGCAATCACCTTTCCACTAAATTGATCGAGAGAAAACCGAGTTCCGTTTATGTCTTCTAGAGAGAAAATTGGAGCCGAGTCTGTTGGTAGAGGGTTATTGTTCGTTTGACCACTAATTGCTGGAGGGAGTTGGATGTAATATTGCCATGCTCCGTAAGCTACACATATCACGGCAACCAGACAAATTCCGACAAGTATCTTGCCTTTAGGCCATTGTCTCGACTTTCTTTTAGCCTCTCTCTGAATTTGATGAGCTTTTTGAATCTGTCGCTGTCTTTTCTGTCTCTCTTGTTGTCTTTCCTTCAAGCTTTTTTTCTTTTTCTTCTTTGGCAATTCTTCGCCTTCATCATGTTGCAGTTAAAGTTTTTTAGGTCTGAATGGTGTACAATGACTCTTCTCAATAATTTTTATCAAATCGATCAGCATGTCTTGTGCTTCGGCTAACAAATCTTCTTTTTCTTCATCTATAGCTCGCAAGTTTCTTATGTAAGACTCGATTTCCAATTTTAAGGATAAAGGGTCGGTATTGCTCTTTTCTCGCTTGGCATCTCGGTATTTCTTACGTATTTCTTCAAAACGTGCTTCCATAATACCTCAACCTTGTCTTTTTTTACATTCTTGTTGACAATAAGCATGATAGACGCCTTTCCCTCGCGCCCTAATCATAGCCTTTTTCGAAAGCGTCTTCAATCTGTTTTCAATTTTACTTAGAAACGGCATGGGGATTCCCATGAACATGTGCTCTGGAGGAACATCTGTTGCTTCACAGGTTCCGTAGCAACAAGGACTTATGTTCACTTCCTTTGTTATGTAAAGGACAACTGTTACGCCTACGCAGTAACATTGAAATATTGAAGAGCTGGAATTTAACCGTCTCCCAGTTTCGAAAATCCTTGCCAGACAAAGCCACATAATCTGTTCCGGTGACCCTTCAACGATGGCAATGTCAGGCTCTAAGGGAAAATCCTTGAGTGGCTCAGCGGTTATTGCCGAAACAGAGTTTCGTTTCAACCTCGGCATCTTAGCTATGGTGATTGTGGCTGCATCCTTGGTTTGATACAGACCAAGGACATGTAACATTTGACCACTGGAAATCTTTCCAAGGAGTGGACCGAAAACAAACGCGACGTAGGCTTCAGGATAAGCCAGTTTTTCGGTTGTCAGGAGAAGCGTTTCACCGTGTCGTGCACGCATCAAGAACGGGCAATACCTAGACTTTCTGTCAACCAACCTGATGTCAGTGGGTATATTTTGAGAAGGTTTGAAAAGCTTAACAGCTGTAGGTGGGTCTTTTGATAGAAGGATAGCTTGTATCCCCGTTACCGTTTCTGTCAAACTCATCAAACTACCTCTGTTTTCTGACGCACTTCTTCGATCTGGGCAGATTCGATGTTCATAGAAAAATACAAATCGAAATATTTAAAAATATCGAATTATTCCCATGGTGTTAAATCAAAATATTTAAATTTGTTTTGTGACTAATTTCGTTGGAAGTCTTCATACTTCTTGGTAGTCTGATAGGATGCAAGCAACGAAACGCACTATAAAATCTGAAAAAAGGCTTGAAAGGCTCATCTGCTCGAGTCTCCGTCCAACAAAAGACTTAGAAGTGTATGCGGCGGAGTTGAAGCAACTTGCCGAAAAGTCGGGAGACCCAGATTTCCTTAGGAGAAAAAGCCGTTTGCTGAAGGCTCTCGCAAATGAAACGAGGCTCAGGATGTTGAGGCTTTTAAGTATTAGAGAGATGTGTGTTTGTGAGCTGACAGTTGCACTAGATTTGACTCAACCGACGGCGTCCCACCACCTAAACATTTTGCAGAATGTTGGGTTTGTAAAGGATAGAAAAGTAGGAAAGTGGGTCTTCTACAGCGTTGCCAAACCAGAAGTCATCCATGGTCTTTTTAATTTTCTTGAATTTCCCAAATAATATCCTCAACCAAGTACCAGGGCTGCACAGAAGAAAAACTTAAATTGATAGATTTAAATTCTTTAATCTAATACTTCAACTCAACGGAATGATACACATGACCAAAGACAGAGAAGTCAAACTAGGGATCTTCGAGAAGTATCTCACTTTGTGGATCGCACTATGCATTATCATTGGGCTGTTACTTGGTAGGGTCTTTCCAGCCTTCGGTGAGTTTTTGGACTCCCTAAAATTCGCTCAGTTATCCATCCCAATTGGCATCTGCCTGTTTTTCATGATGTACCCAACAGTGGTCGGCATAGCCTTTAGTGATGTTAAAAAGGCTGTAAGGAAGCCGAAACCCATGCTTCTCACAATAATTGCGAATTGGGTCATTGCGCCCTTTATCATGACGCTCTATGCAAACCTAATCCTTCAAGGAAATCCCCAGTACATTACTGGAGTGATTCTTCTTGGCATGTCCCCGTGTACGGCGATGGTCATGTGGTGGATTTTACTGGCTAAAGGAGATCTAGCTCAGGGCTTGATAAATACGTCAATCAATGCGTTAATGATGCTGATTCTTTACGCGCCTTTATCAGCTTTCTATCTTGGCGTAAGCGGTATACCTGTGCCTTGGGATCTGATCGCCCTGAGCGTAATCGTTTTCATAGCCCTTCCAGTATCCTTAGGGGCGCTTTCCAGAAAGCTGCTAATAGGAAGGAAAGGGAAGGAGTGGTTCGACTCCACTTATCTTGAAGTTGTGCGCAAGATATCCATCATTGCCTTACTGCTTACTCTAATCGTCATGTTTTCATTTCAAGGAAACATAATACTTAATGACCCTCTTCTTGTGGCCTATCTTGCCGCTCCAAATCTGCTCCATTATGTCACAATGATTACAATAACATATTCTGTTTCGTGGTTGTCAAATTGGGACTATGCAACCTCGATAGACACTACTCTGATCGGTTCAAGCAGCCACTTTGAAGTTGCAATAGCCGTGGCAACAACTCTTTATGGCCTTAATTCAGGTGCTGCTTTAGCTACGGTAATAGGACCTCTGATGGAAGTTCCGTTAATGCTATGTTTGGTAAGGTTTGGTCTACGAACACGTCATCTTTTTCCCCGCAAAGGGAGGTGATAATTGTTGTCTCGCAAAGATCAGATCATTAAACAAGCATGGCATGGGATTCCACGCGAAGAAATTGAATGGCACCCAACGATAGAACCGGAACTTTGCGTAGGATGTGGCATCTGTCTGCTGGGTTGCGGAAAATAAGTCTACGAGTTTGACTATGAAAAGAATGTTCCAATAGTTGCCAAACCACAGAACTGCAAAGTAGGATGTACGACAAGTGAAAACACGTGCCCACAACACGCCATAAGCTTCCCTCCAATGTCCTATCTACATAAACTAATCAGAAAAAGAGGAGTAATCTCTAAGAGTAAAAATACCTTGATGCATGTGCGCAAAGATGTCTAAGCAATCAAGAAAAGGAGAGAAAATGAAGAAACTCCTTTTGTCTGTGTCAAAAATGCTGGAAGGAGCCAAATGGTCGAGGCATTTGCAAAACCATCAGCAAAAAATGTGAAGGAAAAAGTGGAATTGTGTCAGTGGATGTGCACTATCGCGCTAGGCTTTTTGTTCTTTCAGTGTGTTGGCATCTGTATTGCTCCATACTCTTTGTGTAGTTGCAGATTCTATTCATAGAACATTCATTGATTCTTTGCCTGACACGGCTTTGTTGTTGTGTGCCATTACAAGTGCAGTTGCAGTCACAATCTTGTATTCTCAACCTATCTCGGTCTCTTTCTTGAAGCACGTCGCCATCACACTCGCAGTCTTTAGCCCCAAGTCTTCTTTGGTCTTGTGTTCGGAGTAAATCACCGTTGCTAGTCCCGTTAACATAAGCTTGTATTGGTGTGGCAAGCAAAGCGATAGAGACTATGCCTAAGACCAGAGTTATTCCCGCAATGATTTTCAGTTTATTTTTCATTTCTTCACCTCCATTGCTTTGTTCCAAGAAAAACAAGGTTGCCGCTGGGTTTAGATGTTAAGTGTAACAAAATGTTTCAAATTTTGAAACAACTTATAAACATCATTTTGTCTTCATATTCTTAGAGTGAAATATGCAATCCAAGGCTTTGACTTTCATCGTAATATTTGCATTTGTAATCAGCACTCTCGGCTTGTTATTTTTTGCATTCGACGGAGGGTTTAGCGGGAGAGGTCACGGAATGGGTGGAGGAGAACTTCCAAGGTCTCTATGGCTTGTCTTGTTTGTTGTACCTCTATTTGTCGCATTTTCAGTGTTAGGATACTCTCTAACCTTTCCAAATCTCAGTGTAGAGAAATCAAAGGAAGAAACTTCACCACCCATTGTAAAGAAGGGAGAGTCTACCCTCGATGCAGTTTTACGTGTTCTAAATGATGATGAGAGAAAAGTAACAGAAACCTTAATTGGTGAAGGTGGCACAATGTTACAAAAAGATATTCGGTGGAAAACTGGCTTTTCTCGAGTAAAAACACATAGAATACTTTTTAGGCTAGCCAAAAGAGGAATTGTCTCAGCTGAGAAGTACTACAACACAAATAAAATTGTCTTGGCAAGGTGGCTTACTGGAGAAAAGAAATAACTAGACCACCTAAGGATATAACGCGCCTTTAATAGCCACCCACGAGTTCAAAAGAACGAATCTTAATATCCGTTCTTCCCAATTGAGTGTAAATAAACTTCTTGATGTCTTCTTCTTCAAGATTTAAATTCCTATATTTGTCTTCTCGGATTGGAATTCTCGTACGTCTAAGGCTATCATCTTTGGCTGTATCAATGAATACATACTGCACATTTTCATTAGCAAAAGTAAGTCTCAAAGCTATTGGTGGTCTCGAGAGCGGTGCTTTCGCTTGTGCATAATAAATTTCTTCTGGATATAGTTTTGTCAATAATTCTTTAAACTCGTCCCATGTAAGAACACGCTCAACTTTACAATTCAACGATATTCACCACTAGTCTCAAACTTCTTTAAACAGCGAGTTCAGTAATGATCTTCACAAGTGAATGCTTCAAATCGGGTGTTACGCTATCGATCACCTCGAAGATTTGAGGGTCGGTAACCGAATATAGTCTTCTGTTTCCATCTTTTCTGGCCTTAACCAATCCACGGTTTTTCAGGATTTTCAAGTGTCGAGAAACAAGGGGTTGAGCAATGCCCAAATGAGGAACAACCTCACAGACACATTTTTCTCCGTTACGAAGAAATCGTAGAATCTCAAGTCTCAAAGGTTCTGCGAGAGCCTTGAAAACTTTTGCTCTGAATCTATTTAGTTCGTCTTCTTTCATTTTCATGTTTAATATTAAACTACATGGAAATATTTAAATATTGATATGAGTGTTTGTAACATAAGAATATTTGAATATTGTTATAAACTTGGGGTGAGCGAAATGAAGTACCTAAAAGTCGAGGTGATAGGTGTCAGTCCACCATGTCCACGATGTAAGAAGACTGAGGAGAACGCGAGAAAGGCAGCCTCTAAACTGATCCAGGAAGGGGTAAAAGTCGAAGTCACCAAGCTCGACATAACCGCTAAGGAGACCATATCAAAGTACGGGGTACTGATGTCGCCAGCGATTGCGATAAACGGTGTAGTGAAGGTCATGGGCAAAGTACTTGACGTTGGTGTTATTGAAAGGCTGTTACGAGAAGCGTTGTAAGGTGGGATTCTTGGAGAGGAAGCGGGCGCTTAAGACGACCTTGATGCTCAGCTTCATTCTTTTCTTCGCAATAATGATGGTTCGAGCTATTGTGGGCGCTTACACGCTAACGCCAACATCCACCGCAGAAGACCTCAAAGTCCTTCCTCTCTGGAAAATACCTCTAGTTTACATATGGGACTACGCACAGCACGGTTGGATATGTCTTGGGTTCGCGTTCACAGTTGCCGGCTTGGTCTCTGAATTCATCCCTCAAGGTTTTATGATGCGTTATATGAGCAGCGGAAAGCCCGTATCTTATCTGGTCGCGACGCTTATCGCCCCTCTTTTATGCGTATGCTCCTGCACTATGGTACCGATCTTCGCTGGCCTCATCTATGCTGGTGGAGGCATAGGTCCCGCCCTAACCTTCCTCCTAGTAGCCCCAGCAAATAACATCTTAGCTGACATCGTAACTATTCAGGTGCTCGGCTGGCAAATAGCATTGGCAGACATGGTTGCGGCTGGAATAAGTGCGGTTGTCATAGGATACCTAGTATCGAAGACTCCTTGGGGGAAGAAGTTCGAACGGCAATTCAAAAACAATCAAGGACAAGTCGCCTCCGTCGAACTTATGAAGCAGCCCGTTGACGAGAGACTTTGGAATGCACTAAAGTTTGGTGGGTATCTTGCTAAGCGGATCATCCCAGCCTTCCTCGTGGGGCTTGTAGCTGTAAGTTATTTCCAAGCTTTTTTTCCAGCTGATTTAGTCAAAGTTTACTTAACAGGCGCTTCCGGTGTGGTGCTAGCAGCTCTATTGGGTGGTCCGTTGTACACACCGACTTTGATAGAGGTAGCTTTAGGCAAGGCACTTGTTGATCTAGGAATGTCACCGGGTGCGACAGTCGCTTGGTTGATGGGACAGCCCTATGACATACCAAACTCCCTTTCAACTTCTAGGATAGTTGGGTGGAAGATCGTGATAAGTTATGGCGTCCTCGCATTCGCTTTTGCAGTTTCTTCCGGGCTGATATATAGTCTCCTAGTTGGTGGAATCTGATCAGAAGGGTGAGTAGATGACTGAAAAGCCATGGTTTCCTACGATATATTCAGATAAATGTAATGGATGCAAAGGAGCTTTTAAATGTGCAGATTTTTGCTCTCATGGGGTTCTAAAGGTGAGAGAAGATAAAGCATTTGTCGTGAATCCCCTAAGCTGCGTTTATGGTTGTTCTGCATGTGCTGAATTATGTCCAAACGATGCAATAGCTTTCCCACCAAGAGAAGATGCTCATAGATCGATGAAGAAAGGATCACTATTACATAAAGTCGTTTGTAGAACCTGCGGAAAGGAATTCTTGACCGATAGGCAAACTGAGTATTGTTTTGATTGTGAAGATAAAGTCAAGAATTAAAGAATTTCCTTTATCGCTCTGTAGTAGCTTTCTACCTTTTATGAAAAACATGTGATATGTTTGAACTGGTTAATTGTGGAAGACACTACTGAAACAAAGGAACTCTTTCAATCATCATATGAAAATTTCATTAATCAATGACACTGATTATTGTTTGGTGTCTTTTTTTAGTGGGTCTCGGGGTAGTTCATGACCTGAACAATGCGTTTGTGGTGTTCAACTTCTCCATGGTGTAGGGAGCGAGAGAGAACAAGCTGGGTTGACAAGAAAATTCAATTTGTGGGGGGGTGTAGCAGTGGCGGTTGTTAAAGGACTGTTGGAATTGTTGAAGCTTGAAGGATTGGATTTTCTCAGCCGGAGATTGTGACGCAGCTTAGCTAAAAACATTAGTGTTCAGGACGCACTGTTTACCGTGATTTTGAGATTCAGAGCCAGTGGCAACTGGAACTACAAAGCCTTAGGAACCATTCGGAGATTTTGATGCGAACGGTTAACAGTATGAGCAGATCAAACAACAATTCTACACGAAAAGAAAACAGTTAGCCGCAAAACTCCAAAATCCACTAACGCTAAACATAAGCTTCCACACCCTACGCCACTGGAAAGCTACAATAGAATGCCACAAAACCAAAGACATTCTATACATCCAACAACTCTTGGGACACAAAAATATACAGAACACCCTAATCTACACGTAACTCGTTAGCTTTCAAAGCGACGATTTCCACGCTAAAACTGCCAAAACCTTGGAGGAAGCTTGCAGGTTGGTGGAAGCTGGATTCGAATACGTGACAACAATGGACGGGTATCAAATCTTTAGGAAGAGAAAATAGCCAAACATGGAGTTATGTTGGAAAACCCAGTACTTATAAATATTAGTTACTGAAGTGGCGATATCTCCCGATCTGAGACTTCTAAGGTCCTATATCTTCCACTCCATTCTATGTACTTTATAGCTTATAAACTCAGATAGAAGAAGCTTCTAGAATATTTGAAGAGAGACTACACACAGATATTTTAAAATAAGTGTAACAGAATAAGGAGTATCAGATGTGGCGGGACCGAGAGGATTTGAACCTCTGTTTTAGACTTAGCAGGTCTCTGATCTATCCCAGCTAATCTACGGTCCCGCTGAACATTTATTATTTAAAATCTACCTTAGCAAGTTTTGCAAGCTTATCTCGAGACATGAAACGAGTTACTCTGTGCGTTACTCGTCTCAACCATTCTGACATTTCTTGAGGCGAAGCCCCTCTCTTTTCTTCTCCCAAATATAGCAACATTCCTTCAAGGTCTCCAGAAACAGCGTAAACTGTCCTGATAGACTCTTCAATAGCCATAGAATCTGATCTGAAATATCCCTTTTTACGAAGTATCGCCAACATGTCCAATGCTTCTTCAGACAATGTGATCTTTATTGACTTGAAAGGTGTTTCTTCCGACATTTGATCTCACTTGGAGCATTTTATGCTCCTATTCTGATCTTTACTCGATATATAGATAAAAGCTTTGTGATCAGTTTTGGTGCTGTTGGTTATCTGTAGAAGAGAACTCCAGTTATCAAATGCTAAAAAATTATGACTCTACGACAATCTATCTAATCTCGTCTATAAATCCAAAAAAGGGATCACCCGTCACCACTCTCAAAGGCTAACTTAGTATAATTTAATAGGTTAACAGTACAGACTATAATGTCTACTTCTGGAGTTTCTTTGCTAACTTCTTCCAATTCTCATCTACTATTTCTAACACTCTTTCATTCTAATCTCATGATTTAGGAAGAATCTAACGATAATGTGTGATCTATCCGTTAATACTATCCTCTATAACTCTTCTATACGTTAAGAACTTCAAATATCCTCTATTTTCTTATTAAGATCTAAAGATAGTAATTGTATTGTATAGGGGTGTGCTAGGAGATTAATTAATTGGAGAGGGAACCCCTTCCTTTTCTAGTAATGGTTCTAATGTTGATTGTAGTGATCATAGCAGGAAACTTTGTACTACTTTTCTGGAAATATTTCAATCTAGAGGATGAGTCTACAGAGAGATCCAGAATGAACTTGGTGTCTAAGGAGTCAATCCATTTAGAAGAAAGAGGCTTTAACACTGATAACGTTAAGAAGAGATTTAGAAGTGTTCTCTCTCCCTCTTTCCTACTAGATAGTAATAGGTGTAATGAATATAATATATAACAATCAACTAAGATTCCCTTCCCTCAAACTCTAAAGACTGGTCTCAATAATCAACTATCATAAGTCATATCATAAGGCTATATCACTATCAAGCTCTAGGGAATAATCCTCTCCCATAATATTTTAATCCTCTCAGCATAGGAGTACACACCTCTCTCATAGTAGTCCAATCCAATAGGGGGAGTTAAGAGTCTCATCATTGCATAGACATGGTAAAATGAAGATATGCCCTGAGTGCTTTGAATTACTAAATTATATGAAGACTAGAAAGAAGACTACTATTTGGAAAGGAATCGAAATAGAAAGCTGAGAAAGACTTACAGAGAGAGCTTAAAGAGGAAATGTCAGAGAAGTCATTTTACATTTTTCACATCCGACTTTTAGCTCAAAAGAGCTTTTCTATGAATCTATATCTATTAGTGTGTGTCTGTGTAATTTATGTGCATTGTCTTTAATTTTACACCACAATCATTAGTTGGTTGCGATATGTTTTTGAATAAATTGCGATTAATAATAGTTTGAATCACAATGGCAATCTATCACGTATATGTGCACTACAAAGATAAAGAGGGAAAGGAATTTAGGCAAATAGAATACAATAACAGAAAAGAGACAGTTGAACAACAAGTCGCTATTCCTTTCATGAAAAACAAACCCTTTTTCTGTGTAGGAAGGGTTATTCATCCCTCTAGAATAGTCCAAATTATCATTTTTAAGTCTGAAAAACCAGCCGAAGAATATCTCCTTCCAAATGGAAAGACCATGGGAGTTGAGGATGACATCTTTTACATCGCAAAATGCTTTGCAGCCAAGACAAAAGGAATTTTTGCTTGCACTGATGAATTTATTACTTCAGCCCCAGAAGATAAAAAGGAAGAGACGAGAACTCCTACTATTAAAATTGCCAAAAAGAGGAAAGTGTTTATAATTCATGGTAGAGATGAAACGCAAGCATTACGTCTTCAAAAATATCTGTCAAAAACGTTGAATCTTGAGGCAGAAATGTTTGAAGACTTTAAAGAAAGAAGCGGAAGTAAAACGATAATTGAGCAACTTGAATATATCCAAAACAATGTGGGTTATGCTTTTGTTATTGTTACACCAGATGACTTAGGCTGTTTACGTAAAGATATAGACAAGTGTAGAACTAAGTTTATGATAGGCAAGGAAAAGATCAAAATAGATACCGTGTGTAAAATACTAGACAAATTGAATTCAAGAGCACGGCAAAACGTTGTTTTCGAGCATGGACTTTTCATAGGGGCTTTAGGAAGAGACTATGTGTGTTGTCTTCTTAAAGAAGAAACGAAAGAGAAACCAAGCGACATTGACGGAATCCTCTATGAAGGTTTCAAAGAATCTGTAAAGGAAAAGTTTACCGAAATAACCAAGAAACTGAAAAACGTTGATTTAGTCAAGACCTAACGTAAAAGCTATAGCAGAACCAAAAGAACTAATTAGAATAACGAAAAGGTAGGCTGTTACATTGAATGGTGACCTATTAACTCTCATTATAGGTGCAATTATTGGTATTGTAGCCTCTATGATAGCTTACTGTTTGAATTCTATTCTTAGAGTAAGGGAACAAAGTATTGCTAGAGAGTTTACAATGCGAAAAGAAGCACGACATTTCTTCGAAGCTCTTTATGGTACAGTAAGTCGCCTTGATGATCTTGTTAAATCCTATAGAGAGTTTCAAAAAGAAGGGGGCAAGGTATTGATGTTAACTGAAAAGGGCTATGATTGGGTTTCAGGAAAAGACATAATCAAAGATTACAAAAACATATATGAAGAGAGATCAAAGCTTTGGGCTGATGCAGTAAGCAAAGGATATGAAGTCTTCCTACCACCTGATTTGGCTGATGAGCTTGTTTTTTGTTGGGCAGTTGCTAGTTATCTATATCAGAATGATGAGTGGAAAAAGTTGGAGATAGATCTTCTAAGTATTTTCGATGAAATATCAAAAGGAATTTTAACCATGATAGAAGAATCATTGGGTTTAAGAAGAAAAAGATTGTTGAGAAAACCGAAATGGTTAAACTGGAGACAAATACGTTCTATTATTAGAAGTGGTAAAACTGTCTAAAAGAAAAAGAGAGGATATTAAGAAAATCAAACTCCGAAAAGTAAGTTCATCAGATGTTCATGGTGTAAGGCAATCGCTGCATGGAAGACGAGTAATTAGGGAGACTGCTGTTCCATCCAAAGATGTCTCTGCAATTCGAAAAGGACTTGTCAGAACTTCTGATGTTTCGAAATATATGAAGAAAATAGAAAGAAGTGCAGCACAGAAAAAGAAAGAAATTAAATTGTGAAATTCACCTTTCTCCTAAGTACCACTTTATCAATTCTTCATCACTCATTTTATCATAGTCTACAGTGAATCCTATTTCAGTTCCATATCCCTCTTCTTTTAGCATCTTTCTTAAGAACTGACCAAAGGCTTTAGTCACTAGTTGTACAGTTTCTTCTAAGTTTCCTACTCTACCATTATTCTTCACTGGGTCCATTCTTAGTACTCTAGAAACCTTGATTGCATCTTTCTTCAGATTGACATGATTGATATAGGTCTTGATACTCTTGTCTACTTGCTTACCACACATTAATTTAGCATTCCAACTAGTTACACCATTCTCAGCACATACTCTTAGAAACAATTTTCTTGCAATGTGCCAGTTGAAAGATCCATGAGCTTTAATCTGTGCTCTCCTCTGTAAGCTTTGTATCTTCCTTAACATTTGTTTCTCACTTAAGTGTCCCTTTCTCTCACTCTGGAAAAGGTAAGGATTCTTCTGATCTAAAGTAAGAATATGCTTCACTAGTAACTCTTGAAACTCTGGATCAATGTAACAGTGTGCAACTATTCCTTCCTTCTTTGTGTACACTAACGTTTCTTTCAAGTCATCAGTAGATTCAAAGTTGAACTGTTTCCATTCAAGTCTACAAGCATCACCTATTCTTAAGCCAAGTAGCCAAGTTTTCACTAATACCTTTTCTTCTAAAGAACTTACATCGTACATTGCTCTTGCTTCATCAGAAGTTAAAATGTGATCTCTGGTTGTTAATGTAGTTCTAAAGACTCCTAAGGATCTTCTTATGTTCAAAGGAATGTTATTGTACTTAACATATTGAATAATTGGATTTGTAAGAGATCTACAAGTATTCTGTTTATACTTCTTCTTTAACCATACATAGTAACGTTCAATGATCTTAGCTGGATCTTCCTCACCTAATAGTCCTTTAGGACCTTTAGGATAGAACTCAGAAAACTTAGCTAATCCACGTTTGTAACTCTTTCTTGTCTGATCTGAGACTAAGCTTTCTAGGAATATATTTTCCATATACACTTTTTCTCACCTTCCTAGAAGAATAGCCTTATGAACTCAGAATCTGGAACAGTGATATTAGACTTCTAATGTCCTAGTGCTCCCGCATCATCCCATTTTTTACGAGTTCCATTAGAAACATTCGGGTTCTGAGATATATGTAGCTGATATGCTTAGTGCACTTGAGGGATTCCAAAAGTGAACAATCGCATTCTGCAAATGATTTAAACAACCTCATTTCAGTAGACAATGCATGCATAAGATGTACGTCGCAAATATTCAATCTTAGGCACCGACCACTCTCACTTCTTCTACCTTAAGGGAAGGCACTACTGCGTCTTGAAACTGCTTAGAATCATTACCCATTGCTGTGATGTGCTTTAACCAGTCGAAGACCACTCCAGTAACCATCCCATTCTTTATGGGATGTTTTATCTCCCCATCCAAGATGAAGAATGCTTGGGAAAGCTGGGCGCTAACCATTCCTGAGCCTTCTTGGGGAAAGCCAGCCATAGATTCGACTAAGACACCTTTCTTTGTTTCGGAGATAAGTTGTTCCTTGGTTTTGCTTCCGGAATGCATCATCATGTTTGATATGCTGATTTGGGGGGTCGTCCTGTAGCTTGTGCCAATTATCATGTTTACCAACTCAAAACCCCGAGGGGAACGTGAAGCATTACCTGTATTTCTTTTTTGAAAGGCGTTAGCTGTAGTAGCATCGTACAGGAAACCTTTGAGTTCCCCGTCTTTAATCAGAACAGAGTTTTGGGAAGGGTATCCTTCATCATCAAAGCTTCTGGATCCAAATCCGTTTTCGAGTATTGCATTGTCTGATACTGTCAGAGGCTGAGATCCAATATTTTGTCCAACATCCTTGATCCACACAGATCTCCCAGACAGAGCATTATCTCCTTTCAGAGCATCCACCAACACATCGACGATTTGATAGGAGACCGCTTCTGGTCCAAAGATGACTGTACCTTCGAAGCTTTTAACAGGTTTTGGACCAAAAAGCTGGATAACTTTTCTTGCTACATTCTCTCCGATTGCTTCGGGTTTTAAATTAGCCACGCGGCTAAACTTGGCATCATAACAACTACTTGTCACTTCCCCATCTTGGTCACCTCCTCCTACAAGATAAATTACAGCTCGAGTTCCTCTTTCTTCAAAATCAACACTCAGGGTGTTTATGACTCCAACTCGATCTGACTCGAAGAGAACGCGACCATCTTTAGCTATTACTCGCTTATCAAAATCCTCTGCAGCACTTATCGCTCTCTTCGCAATGCTGATTGCTTCTTCCTGATCCATTTCAGCAACTCGAGCATCGAAAAGACCCTTCACATTTGGAGCTTTGCCCGTATCGGGGAGAGCGAAGTGTGGTACTTCAGAACTTACCTTAGCTATATCTAACGCTTTTTCTGCTGCCTTAGAAATGACCTTTTCATTCATAGTATTTGTGCAAGCAAAGCCAACTTTGCCCGAAATGGCAATTCTGAACCCGACACCAGAGTCGTTAATCTTGTTTTGTGTAAATATTTCAGAGTTCCTGATTGTAACTTCTATTATTTCCTTACTTGCGAAAAATGCTTCTGCGTGGGTTACATTCTTCATTTCAAGGGCCTTCATGACCTTGTGAACCGTATTGGTCAAAAATTGCCAATTCTCATCTGAAGTCATCTTATGCGCTTCCCATTCCTCCAATCATAATTTCGCAACGAATCAGTGGAGCAACTCGTCCCTGCACAGCGAATTGAAATTTTCCACAAGCGCCTGGGCGTAGAACTGCTTCTTTACCTATTGCATCAATGGTTTTGAATACTTCAATTGCGTTACCAGCAACGTTTGCGCCACGTAGATCCTCTGTCAATCTACCATTTTTAATCCATTTTGCCTTCTGGAAGCCAAAAGTGAAGTCGGCATTGACATCCGCTTGACCTCCGAATGTTCCTTCAAGAAACAACCCTTCCTTGATGCCCTCAATCATTTCCTCCTGTGAATAGTCGCCAGCTTCAAGACCGATGTTGGTTTGCCTAATTAAGGGCTCCACACTGTAATCCCAAGCATGAGCATTCCCAGTTGGATGCACATCTGCAAGGGCTGCACTTGTCATATCATGCATAAAAGATTTCAACACCCCATTCTTGATAAGGTCAGTGCGTTTAGATTCTACACCTTCATCATCAAACACGAAATAACCCAAACCGTTGGGTACCTGACCAGAATCATAAATTGTAACAAGTTCAGATGAGACACCCTTGCCAAGGCAATTGCCAAAACCTCCTCCAGACATGGCCAAGTCCGCTTCCAGCGGATGCCCAATAGCTTCGTGAAGCATAGTAGCGCACAAAGTAGGATGTATAACTACTCGAAACTTTCCCGATGGTGGTGCCTTTGCTTTAATAAGTTGGACTGCCGTGGCCGCCACGTCTTTTCCCAGAGAATATGGCGTAGTCTTGTCGAAAAGCTCTAATCCTCCTGTGTGACCAAGGTTTTCAGAGGCAGGACAAAGCAGCCCATTGCATTTCGCTATGACATCGACAAACAGTAGTACGCGAGTTGTTTCTTGATGAAGGCGTGATCCTTCCGAATTAAGAAAGTATTTGTCGTCTTCAATGCAAATATATGTGGCTTTAATATCCGCCACGTTGGATCCCACGTCCTTTGCACCTTTGTAGGCTTCTAAAGGGATTTTCACGATTTCTGGTGGTAAGAGATCCTTGGGAGATTTTTTAATCGGTATCGATCTGTCTGCCACAACTTTCTTGGGAGTCTCAAGCTGTATCTTCCTTCGTTTCGACTTTGAAGATGTCTTTGCCAAGTTTATCGCGCTATTTATTGTCTGTAAAACGCTCTCAGAATCAAGCGTATTTGTTGAACTAAAACCCCAAGACTTGCCATCCACAAAAGCCCGAGCGCCAGCTCCACTTAAACTGATCTGTGAGAATCTCTCTATAATTCCATTCTTGACCATGCAAGTGGTCAGATTTCTTTCCTGACCCCGTAGCTGAACCAGATCTGCCTGATTCGTCTTCTTATGCAAGCTTCGCTCTAAGATGTGTAACATCATATTCAACCCATTGTTAGTATAGCTTAGTATATTTTTTAATGTATTCTGCCGCACGCGATGTTTAGTGTCGTTGACGAGTTGCCTTTTGTTTCTTGTAGTATTTTTTCATAAAAACAAAAAGACAAGGCTTAAAATTGCTAGTATAATCGAAACAGAAAAGTTTAACGTCCACATAATCTTGTTCCACCTGAAAATTTTGTAGCCATCCATTATACCGAAAGGGATTAGGTTAAAGACGGCTATGAAAGAGTTTATCCACGCTCCAAAAACCGCAACAAACACTAAAACCGGGTTTGGATAGATTATGCTGCTTATTAAGCCAGTTATAAGGAATAGCGTAGCGAGAGTAATGTTTGTTAAAGGCCCCGCAAACGCAGTTTTCCCTATTGTTTCTCTGTCGCCTAGACCTGCAATCATAACAGCGCCTGGAGAAATAATCTTGAATAACGGTGCAAAGATAGAGATTAGGGTGATTAAGGCTCCTATAGGAGTTAGTCGAAATTCTGCCCATAATCCTTGATGCTGTGCAGCTATTTTGTGGGCTATCTCGTGTACGAGAAAAGAAAAAGTAAGGACTATAGCTAAGGATGCTACAGCTGTTAGGGAAAAGTCAAACAGAAACAGAGATGCACCTACGCCCATTACAAGCAAGGTTCCAACCGCCAAGTGTTTAAGTTCTGTTGTGCTGAACCATATGACTCTGCCCCTCTTTTGCGGAGGCATCATAGTGACAGAATACTGGTATGAAGGTTCAGTCTTTGCTGTCTTCAGCGTTTTTGCTGGCTGTTCTCTTGGGGCTCGGGCACGCCAGTATTCTGGACAATCATGATTTTCGGGCAGGCGGTGCTCGACGCAGAAATATTGGTCGCAGTAGGGGCATTTAAAGGGCATGTAGGTTTCGGCGTTACATTGCTTACATTTCACTTGGTTTGGCACCTTTCGGTTTTAGGTTGTTCATTGGTTTTGTGGTTTATATGTTTGCTGTCCATGCTTAAAGTGGCTACCAGACATTCTTAAACAAGTCTTCCTTTTCATCGATAACCAAATCTCTGAAAGAGGAGTCTTCACGGAAACTTATCCGATTTAATCCTTTAACAATTACAACGGGCATCGCCTCTTTTCCTTCTCCCATAATAAGTTCTGCAGCACTAGCTAATTCATCAGCAACCGCGCTGAATTTGACTCGCATGACATAGCCGAACAAGTCCTCTGTGCCACGATAATCAACGAACGGGTCAATCCCAGCTAGACCAATTGCGAAATTAACTTGTCCCCGTCGGAAAGCGCGACTATATGTGTCGGATATGATGATTCCGACGTTTTTGCCAGTTAGCTTCTTAATACGGGAACGTAAACTTCTAGCAGACTCGTCGGGATCTACAGGTAGGAGTGCGTAGTGATTTGAGCCTTTTACATTTGATTTGTCTATTCCCGCATTTATGTTAACGATGTCTCGTTGGTCTTCAACTATAAGTATTTGCCGTGAAGCTTTCAGAAAACGCTTTGATTCACGTAAAACCAACTCCACAAGTTTTGGGTTTCTTCCTGTCTTTTCTGCAATTCCTAACGCTCTTTCAGAAGGTTTCACCATGTCTAGCTGGACTACACGGTCTTCGGCTTTGGAAATCACCTTTTGTGCAACGATCAAAATGTCTCCGTCTTCAATCTCGACATTGTTATTCTTTGCTGCTGAGACAATCAAGCTAGCTAAGTCGTCACCCGCCTTTATCAGCGGAAGCCCTTCAAGGCCAAAAATGCTAATGTTCTTCACCATTTCAAATTGCCCTCTTAATTCAAGACTCAAGTTTTCATTACATTAACAAGAATCGAAACAACGCTAAGAACATTTATTAGTCTATCTCCTTCAACAACACTGAAAAACCTATGGAGCTAAAGCTGAACAAACATTTTAGACCTTTTGATTTAGAGAATACTCTACAGTGTGGACAACTGTTTAGATGGGAGAAAAAGGAAGACTGGTGGTATGGCATTGTTAAGCATCAAATTTCCAAAGTGCGACAGACAAATAACGTTCTCGAATTTGAAGGCACAAATGTTGACTTCATAAGGAACTATTTTCGATTAGACGACAATCTACCGCAGATAATTTCTGAGATCAGCCGGGACTCTTTGACAGAAAGCGCCGTTCAGGCATTTCCCGGACTACACATAGCAAGACAAAATCCTTGGGAATGCCTGATCTCATACATATGCGCCACTTACAAGAGCATACCCACCATCAAAGACATGATTTTCGAATTGTCAAAACGGTTTGGAGATGAAATTGCTTTCGAAAACCACGTTTCTTACACGTTTCCAGAACCTAATGTGCTAGCAAACGCCACTCTGAATGAGCTTAGAAAATGCAAACTAGGATTTCGGGCAAAACGAGTTCGAGAAACAGCAAGAATGGTCGACTGTAATAAAGTTGATTTTGAAACACTGAAAAAGATTGATTATGAGACAGCTAAAGACGAACTGCTACGGCTTCCCGGCGTCGGAAACAAAGTGGCTGACTGTGTTTTGCTTTTCTCTCTTGAGAAGCTGGAAGCGTTTCCCGTAGATGTTTGGATGAAACGCATAATTCAGAAGCATTACGCGAACCATTATGATGCGTCGTTCATCAGTAGAATCTCGGAGAAAACCTCACTATCCACAAAAGAGTATAACAAGATAGGCTCGTTTGCTCGAGACTATTTCGGAAAATATGCTGGATACGCTCAGGAGTATCTGTTTCATTTCGTTAGAAGCAAACAAACCTAAAGGTTCAGCCTAACAAGGGCAAAATCCGAGTTTATTTCCTCTTCAACGTGGAATCCTTTTCTCAGATAAAGCTTGATGGGTCCAGAAGGATTGTTCGCTGAGCCCTTTCTAGCAAAGGTTTCGACAGCCTTGAAACCGTGTTTTCTCAAGTCAGCGATTACTTGATCAAGAAGTTTTTCGCCTAGGTTTTTCCCGCGAAAGCTTTCGTCGCTGATGTATAGACAAGAGATGAAAACAATACTTTCCTTTGCTGTTCCTAACTTTTTGGATCCGTATTCTTGGACGTTTGGGAATCTGTTTGAGGTGGAGTATTGAGCGTATCCTACTGGTTTGTTGTCAGCGTGTATTATTTTGCCGCAGTTTCCAAACTCTTTTAGTGTTTTGAGAAACCAAGCGGCTTTCATCGTTGCATACTTTTCTTTTTCTGTTTGCGCCACTTTCTGTCTGCCTTTTTCAAAAGCTGGTTTTTCCCAGTATAAACAAGTTCTACATGGTTCGGGGATTTCTTTGATACCATCCTCTGTAATGTCTTTAATTGAAACTTTCATATGACTTGTCTCTTTGAGTGTTCTTATGAAGTTGGCGGTGGAGGTGGTGATGGACTTGCAGTTGTTAAAACAACAGTAGTCCTAGCCATGCGGTCACTTACTCTTTGATGCGGATCACCTGGCGTTGCTAAACCAATAATTACGTCTATGAGAACTAAAATCCAGTAAATCTTGCTTACATTTCTGATAAACGCTGCATCTAAAGGAGGCATTTGACCGCCCAGTTTTACGGTTTTTAGGTTCATGATTTTCTTGCCGAAAGTCCATCCATAAGAAGATTCAAAAAAGGCGAAGTATAAGACGCTTAAGACTCCTGCGAAAAACGGGAATACAAAAGGGTTAAATATAAACCAAGGCAAGCCTGCTACTGCTGCTATTATAATAAGAGGTATAGTGATAATCGCTGCGATGATTAGAGTACCTATCCACACAATTATGCTATCGATAATAAAAGCAACAAGCCTCTTTATCCAATGATCTTGAAGCCGAGAGTCGCTTCCAATTCTTTCAAAACCTGTTGACATAACTCTTCACAAACAGACTCTTGTGCAGTCTAAGACTATATATTATTTCTGTAGCTTCACCCCCAAAAAAAAGAAAACAAAAAGTATTTCTAGCCTTTCACCACGGCTATTGGCAACAGCCTTGCCACACGTGTAGCAATTCCCACCTTGTCGCTTACCTCTACCACCCTATCCACATTCTTATAAGCAGGATCAGCTTCCTCTGCAAGAACCACAACGCTTGCCGCTCGAACAACCATTCCACGCTTCTCCAAAGCCCTTTTTACGTCGCCACCCCAAAACCTCCGTTTTGCCGCCGACCGACTCATCATCCTACCCGCTCCATGAGCCGTCGAGCCGAAAGACACTTCCATAGCCTTTGCTGCACCAACAAGAAGCCACGAGCTTGAACCCATACTGCCGGGGATAAGGACAGGCTGCCCAAAATTGCGGTAGTCAATTGGCACAGCTGGGTTATTAGGTGGAAAAGCTCTTGTCGCCCCTTTCCGATGAATCCAAACCTTCTTACGTTGACCATTAACACGGTGTTCCTCAATCTTGGCAATGTTGTGTGCTACGTCATAAACCAGTTGGAGACCAAACGTTTCTGCCGGCTGCCTAAAAACCTGTTCAAAGCTCTGTCTCACCCAATGCGTTATTGCTTGGCGGTTAGAGAAGGCATAGTTAACCGCACATGACATTGCTTTGAAATAGTCTTCGGCTTCTTTTGTTTTCCCATGTGCACATGCAAGCTCTCGGTCAGGCAGATTAATCTTATATTTGTGCACCGCTCGCTCCATTACACGAAGATAGTCGGAGCATATTTGATGCCCATACCCGCGAGAACCGCAATGAATCATGACGGTGACTTGTCCTTCCTCGTTTATGCCGAAGGCTTTTGCCACGTCAGGGTTGTAGATTTTGCCGACTTTTTCAATTTCAAGGAAGTGGTTGCCTGATCCTAAAGTGCCAATCTGGGTGGCTCCTCGGTTTTTCGCTGTGGTTGAAACTTTATCTGGGTTCGCTGTTTTCATGTGACCGTTTTCTTCGCAGTGTTCAATGTCTTCTTTCCGCCCCATTCCCTGCTCCACCAGCCAAAAACTCCCTTCTTCTGCTAGTCTGTCGAGTTCGTTGGTTTTGATTCGGAAGTCTTTTCTGCGGCTACCGAGACCGCATGGAACATTGTTGAAAATTGTGTTTGTTAACTCTTTTAGCTTGGGTTGTATGTCTTGTTCGCTGAGGTTTGTTGTTAGTAGTCTTACGCCGCAGTTTATGTCGTATCCTACTCCTCCAGGGCTTATCACTCCTTCCTCGTAGTCTGTTGCGGCTACTCCTCCGATGGGGAAGCCGTATCCTTCATGACCGTCTGGCAAGGTTACGGAGTACTTGTATATGCCTGGTAAATGAGCGACGTTAGCGCTCTGTTCCAGTGTTCTGTCTGTCTTCATTTTTTCCAGCAGTTCTTCATCTGCAAAGACTATGCCTGGAACGCGCATGCCTAGTTTGTATTTTTGTGGGATGCGCCACGAGTAGTTGTCAAGTTTTTCGAGTGGCACGTTGTAGGTTGGGCGTCCTCGTCGTTTTGGTTTGTTCAAGCTTTTTCACTTTATGGAATGTGAGTGGAAGGCGAAATATAAGTAATTTTGGTGTAGAAGCCAAAGATTTTCAAATAGGCAATTGCTAATGTTGTCTTTCCTTATACTTGAAATATTCTATGAAGCCTTGAATGTTTTGCGAAAAGGTGCCTCTGCCCATGATGGGGTGAGTTTTAATGTAACTTTTTACCTTGTGTACTTCGGAATCCCTGTTTGCGATTTCCTCTTTTATTTCTTCTATAGTTGCTCCTTCCTTCATTTTTTCAGCCACAACATTCGCCCAAAGTCTCAGCTGATCAGCATGTGTCTGTAGTTTTTCCAAGGCGTCTGTTGCTCGGCCAAAATGCGAATAATATAATAGCTTAGGTTTTAGCTGCTTCAGTTTTTCAATGGAAGCTAACGCCGTTTCTAAATGAAAAGGCGGCGGAGTTGTCGGTGTGATTGTTTTGAATTCGGGGATGTAAATTCCAGCAGTATCACCTGGAAAGACGCCTTTGCTTCTTTTTTCGTAGAAACTTTGATGGTGGGATGCGTGGCCAAGAGTTTCTATAGCCTTTAATTCAACACCTTCGCCTAAATCAACTGTCATTCTATCTTTGGCAACTATTATCCGCTCTTTAATAACGGACACAGGCTCTTCATAGAGTTCAGCAACTTTGCCTAACACTTGCTTCGATTGGCTCCACAACCTTGCGGGGTCTGCGATATGGGGAGCCCCTCTTTTGTGAACGATAAGCTTCGCCTTTGGCAAGTGGCTAAGAAGTGTGCCTGCACCTCCGCCGTGGTCAAGATGGATGTGGGAAACCGCCACGTAATCAACATCTTTGGCGTCTACTTCTATCTCTCTCAATCCAGCCAACAAGTTTGGAATAGTTGCAGTAGGTCCAGTTTCAATGATTGCCGTTTTCTTTGCTTTTAGTACGTAAGAGGCGATGAAGTGGCTAAAGCCGGCTGGTTTGAGGTCTATCAAGAAAATGTGTGGGTCGAGTTTGGTGCTGAACATTTTTTCACGATTACAGTAGCAACTGCATTGGAGCTTTTAACCCTTTCAGAAATGGATGTTACCTGTGGCTACTTTGAAGGTTTTCTTCTGTAAACTTTGCTACTAGTCGCGTTGCTATCAGGAACAGTGGAAGTATCAACTCCGTTTGAAACTCTGGATTAGTGCGAAAACTTCGAATATATCTAACCCTTGAAAGCTTAATCAGTTGATTAAACCTAATCTAGCTTTGCTTCATTGTTACTTCTTGAACTGCACCACATTCGTTGCAGAATAGAATTATCATTTCACCCTCGCCAGTAGGATGCATCCAGATAAGGAACTTCGAAGATTCCGCACCACATTTGAAGCATTCTGGATTTCTTATGACTATCACCCTCTTTAGATTAAATGCTCAATCATAATATAAATTTCACAAACGCACCAAGTCAACCTTGCCAAGCTACATATGGCTCGATTTTCTGAGAAGTCAAAGCGGAAGCGAACCCTAAAACTCCAAAACTTGTTTGGTGTAAGCAAGCTATGAAGTCTAGGGTCGCTTCCATTATAAAAGAAGACTCCGACAAAACTTTAAAGGTTATGGCTTTTCAACCAAGGAATTGCTAGGCATCTATTCGCTTCTCAAAAGATAGATAGGTTTTTCCAGTTCTTTGATTTTGAAGATGTCTTCAACAAGTGGGGGGATTCGAGTAGCCAATATGTCCTACAACCCAGACATTTTCCTTTTTAAGTAAACTATGAAGAACCCAACACCGCCGACCCCAGTAAAGATTATTTTAAAAGTCTCGCTGTTTAGATGAAGAAAGCTGTCAATGATGGCGGCGGTTACATAAAACCCTATCAAGACTATTACGGGTATCACAATGAAATCTTTTATTGCTTTATCGACTCTATCTTCACCCAAGAATATCCCTTTCTTAGCGTTCATATAGACCAATTATCTTATGTAACTCATCAAATAGTTTATCGAAATTCTTAATCAACACATCATCTAGCTCTTTTTCTTGACTTATCAGTCTAAGTATCTCATAGGCTATTTGGATTTTATCGAGTTTGTATTTGGTTTTGGATTTCTTTAGTAGACTGCTCGCTTTATTATTGACTTTGCCCTTTCCCTTTTGGAGTGCATCTTGGACCTGTTCAGAAGTGAGGTTAAGAAATCTTCCCTGAACATTCTGGAATGCTTTGGCATATATATTCAGTGGAAACACATCCTCTATATCAAAGTCTTTTTGACTGTCATTGACTGCAGGCAGTAGGATGACACACATTTTCGAAGAGCTAGTTTTATTAGCCACAGTCACAATCTTTATATTGGGAAATCCCTCCTCTGATTTCCTTTAGCGACTAGTCATCGCTATCAACGTTAAAAACACGCCCCGTAACTCTTCCGGCGGCGGCGTCAACCCAGACACTAAAGGCGCTTAAAAACGCCCTACGGATGACCCAAACGGTTGACCTCCAGTTACGGGGACAAAAAATGGAGACCTGATAACAGAGGTTAGGTCTAACATAGGCTTAGCGCACACAAAAACCACCCCCCAAATCCAACCCACAGCAAAAGCGGCAAGAAACTCCCAACACATCATAAATCCGGTTGATCCTGCCGGACCCTACTGCTATCGGGATGGGACTAAGACATGTTAGTTGTGCGTCTCTCAGCTATGAAAGAGACGCGGCACACGGCTCAGTAACATGTGGCTAACCTGCCCTTAGGACAGAGATAACCCCGGGAAACTGGGGCTAATCCCTGATAGGCGTGGGCTTCTGGAATGGATCCACGCCCAAAAGACGTTTAAATCATGCTTTTGACATCGCCTAAGGATGGGGCCGCAGCCGATCAGGTTGTTGGCGAGGTAACGGCTCACCAAGCCTTTTACCGGTACGGGCCGCGGGAGCGGTAGCCCGGAGATGGACACTGAGACAAGGGTCCAGGCCCTACGGGGCGCAGCAGTCGCGAAAACTCCGCAATACACGAAAGTGTGACGGGGCTATCCCGAGTGCCGTCCGCTGAGGATGGCTTTTCTCCAGTGTAAGGAGCTGGAGGAATAAGGAGAGGGCAAGTCTGGTGTCAGCCGCCGCGGTAATACCAGCTCTCCGAGTGGTAGGGATGTTTATTGGGCTTAAAGCGTCCGTAGCCGGCTTAACAAGTCCTCCGTTAAATCCAGCGATTCAATCGTTGGACTGCGGGGGATACTGTTGGGCTAGGGGACGGGAGAGGCCGACGGTATTCTCGGAGTAGGGGTGAAATCCTATAATTCCGGGAGGACCACCAGTGGCGAAGGCTGTCGGCTAGAACGAGCTCGACGGTGAGGGACGAAAGCTGGGGGAGCGAACCGGATTAGATACCCGGGTAGTCCCAGCCGTAAACGATGCGGGCTAGGTGTTAGGGTGGCTACGAGCCACTCTAGTGCCGCAGCGAAGGCATTAAGCCCGCCGCCTGGGGAGTACGGCCGCAAGGCTGAAACTTAAAGGAATTGGCGGGGGAGCACCACAAGGCGTGAAGCGTGCGGTTTAATTGGAGTCAACACCGGAAACCTTACCGGGGGCGACAGCAGATTGAAGGCCAGATTGACGATCTTGCCAGACAAGCTGAGAGGAGGTGCATGGCCGTCGCCAGTTCGTGCCGTGAGGTGTCCTGTTAAGTCAGGCAACGATCGAGACCCACGCTCCCTGTTGCTACCAAGGAAAGTTTCCAAGGGGCACTCTGGGAGGACTGCCGCCGACAAGGCGGAGGAAGGAGTGGGCCACGGCAGGTCAGTATGCCCCGAATCCCCCGGGCCACACGCGTGCTGCAATGGCCGGTACAACGGGTTCCTACCTCGTGAGAGGATGGTAATCCCTAAAGCCGGTCGTAGTTTGGATCGAGGGCTGCAACCCGCCCTCGTGAAACTGGAATGCCTAGTAATCGCGTGTCATTAACGCGCGGTGAATACGTCCCTGCTCCTTGCACACACCGCCCGTCGTTCCAATCGAGTGGGCTTTGGGTGAGGCGCGGTCCTTAGTGGCTGTGTCGAGCCTGAGGTTCGCGAGAGGGGAAAAGTCGTAACAAGGTGGCCGTAGGGGAACCTGCGGCCGGATCACCTCCTAAGTAAGCAGCGCTTTATCTGTGGGTTGGAGGGGAAAGATTATGTGTGCGCTAGGCTAAACTCTGTTTTTTGTTTTTGTCGTTGAGAAAAAATAGGTGGTTAGGCGGTTTTTAGTGTCTCAAGTGTTTATTCTTTTTTGAGGGAGATTTCCATTGTTGAGACGTTTCTGGGGTTGCCGCCTTCTTTTGGTGTGATTTGTTCGGTGCCGATGGAGATGGCGTTGACTTTGGCGTCTTTGAGGAATCGGTTGCGGATGATTTCAGCAACATCAACAGCCGTGCTTATGGCGCGGCCGCGTGCTTTTAAGGTGACTTCTGTTGCGTTGCCCATGTTAAAGCCTGTGATAACTGCCATGACATAGTTCATTGGAGGTTTGTTTCCGACGTATACTACGTTTGGTTCTGTGCTCATTTTGTATATCTGCCTTCTTTGTGTTTACGGTAACATAGGCAATAGACAGACTAATATATGAATGTATAGGAACAAAAAACCAGAATTATTATATAGTGCAATCTAACGCTTCAAGATGCGTATGCCATGTTGAGGGGATTTTTCAGCAATGGCATGCTATCGATTCAGTTTTGATAGTGTGCCTATTTGGCTCAAAATAAAATCTTGAGAGGTCTAAAAAAGTCATAAACATAAACAGCCTTTGCTCTAGTTCACGCTTATCCGTCTAATCCGCTTTGGAGCCGTAAACCTTAACCCCAGCTTCCGCAACTCCCCTTCAATTTGCATAGGAGAACCCAACAACTCCCTAATACCATTAACATGCGCCGCCCCAGTTAAAGCCAAAATCCTAACACTTTCACCCTTATTCAGCTTCTGCGTCACAATCCACGCCAACCGAGCAGCCATCAACGCGTTCCGTTCGTCAATCAAAACCCGCCAAACATGAGGAGCCCTCGCTCGCAAAACCTCCAACCTCCTCGCATGCCTTTCCAAAACCTCATCCTTATACCCCTTCTCCCACAACCACACCTCATCATCACTGCGATGCCAAAAAGAAAAACTCACAAAAGAAAACCACCACAGCCTAGAAGGAGGCAACAGTTGCTGAACCCTATTTACAATTTCCCTCTCAGACATGTCAATGAGCCAAATATTCACATCCGCATTACCTAATACATCAGCAGCCCCGAGAAATTCACACCTCCCTGCACAAAACCTGCGCTCCTGACAAGAGGCACACCGCTGATTCAAAAACTGAAACCGCTGCATATCAAGCTCGATCGCCAAATCCGTGGGCTTCAGCTTCCTCACTGCCTCATGAGCTTCCAAAAGACTTCGCTTAGTGAAATGCGCCGTGCCCAGCAAGTTAACGTATTCGTTGTAGTCTATGTTAAGGATTTCAGTCTCCACAGAAAAACATCCTCTGTTACTCAATCTTTATAGTCCGTTTCTTTTCATCCTCAACGGTTTTCTGAACTTTTGGAATAGTTACCTCAAGTACGCCATTATTATAGCTCGCAGCAACTTTCTCAAGGTCAATATCCCTAGTCGGTAACTCTACTGTTTTGGAAAAATTCTTAGCCCTAATCTCTACAACCCGCTCCGCTACATTAAGCTGAATGTCGCTTTTGTCAACACCTGGCAGCTCAATGTAAATCCTGATACTTTCTTTCTCTTCGAAAATATCTGTAAGCGGCTCTCGTTCTTCCTCAAGAGCACGGCTTGGAATACGCATCGGCTCGCTACCGAACTGGAATTGTCTCCGTGCGACGTATCCTCTCACACCGGGCTTGTTAATTGGCTTGACTTCCCAACCGCCTTTGGATTTTCCATCTTTGGCAATTTTTTCGAAATCTTGCATTTCCCTGAACATGCGTTCCATTAAATGTTTGTAGAAGCTGTTTATGTCTCGGAAAACTTCGTCGTCCTCATAATAATCCACCAATCATTTTCACCTCCTTTAAATGCTTTCAACAACCTCTCGCAAATGTCTCAAAACGAAGCTAAGCATCAAAAACTCAGCTTTTCCCGTTTCGGAAAAACTGTATTTGCCATTCTCATCCTTCTCTAGCAAGCCTCCTTCACAAAGTTTCTTAGTGTTCTGCCAAACAATCTTCGGATTCAATTCAAGTTCCTTGATGAAATCTGTAAACCCAAGCGTGTAGTCGTCCTCTTCGAACAGTCGTTTTACCATGCGAAGTCTTGTCACGTGGGAAAGAGCATCAAAAAGCTTGGTAAACCTTTCAAATTCTTCTTCAAAAGAAGTGAGTTCTCTATCCAGAAGGTCTCGGGGCCAAGCTTCTGCGGAGAGTGGTAATTCCATTAGGACTTTGTTGTTTTTGACCAGTAATAGTTTGAGACTCATGTTTAATTACCAAAAGGTAATTACCAAAAGGTAATATTTAAGGGTTGCGAAAGACAAAATGTATTAAGAAAACAATCACTAACCTATAGGTGAAATGAACAGCTTGTCTCTTCGAGAAGCCATGTTGTACGAAAAACTGCCCGAAAACAAAGTACACTGCCATCTGTGCGCCCGCCACTGCAAAATAAACGAAGACGGGAGAGGATTCTGCCTAATTCGGAAAAACGAGAAAGGAACACTTTACTCTCTAAACTACGCCAAAGCCTGCTCTGCCTGCGTCGACCCCATAACCAAAAAGCCTCTTGCCCATTTTCATCCAGGCGCCCTAACCATGTCGATAGCCACAGTAGGCTGCAACTTCCGCTGTCAGTTCTGCGATAACTGGGTGATAAGCCAAGAAAAAGACGTCACTGGACACCATTTTCCGCCAGAAGAAGTGGTGAAGGCCACTAGGGATAACGGCTGTCAAGGAATAAGCTACACATACACCGAGCCTACAATATTCTTCGAATACACTTACGACACTGCGAAAATAGCTCACGGCGTCGGATTCTTCAACACTTTCGTGACCAACGGTTACATGACGCCCGAAGCGGTCAAAACTATTGCTCCTTACTTGGACGCTGCAACAGTAGATTTTAAAGGAGCGGCAGACCCTGGATTTTACAAGAAATTTTCATCAGTGCCATCGGTGAAACCCATTTTCGAGTCGTTGATTGAAATGAAGCGAAACGACATCCACATCGAAATCACTAATCTCATAGTGCCAAAAATCGGCGACTCGATGGATAGGATTAAAGAGTTGGCTGTATGGGTTCATGACAACTTGGGCGTGGATACGCCGTTTCATCTTTTGAGGTTTCACCCAGACTACAAGATGACTGGGCATACTGCGACTCCGGTGGCGGTTATGGAGGAGGCATATGTTGTGGCTCACAAGGAAGTTGACTTAAACTATGTTTACATGGGAAATGTGCCAGGGCATCGTTTTGAAAACACTTACTGTCCCAACTGTAACGAGTTATTGATAAAACGTTTTGGCTTCGAGATAGTGAAATGGAACTTAACTAAAGACATGCGCTGTCCAGCATGCGGGCACGATATACCTATAAAAGGAGAGCTACACCCAGCAGGAATTGCCTATCCATACGCGCTATTCTAAAAACTTCGGAGACGCGTATATATCGATTATTATAAGGAATTTTGAAGGGAAAGATTCTGCAGACTTGAAGCGGTTAAAAACACTTTTTGAGCAAGAACTCCAGTGGTCTCCACCTTAGACATTTATTGAAGAATTTATCAAGGTTGTTGCTGGGATATCAAAAAAGGATCCTGAGCTTGTAAAACTGGCGGTTGTTGATGGCGAGGTGGTGGGCTACTGCATTGCAACTAAGGGGTAACATTCATACGAGGATGTTGTGCTCGACGTTACGATGGATTCTGCCTATATTTGGGACATGTATGCTTTGAAGAACTTTCGTCACAAAGGCATAGGTAAGCGGCTCCTAGATAGTATGATACAATATTTGAAAAATGTCGGAAAGAAGAACGTGTTTCTGATAGTCAACGTATGGAACGAAGACGGTAAGAAGTTTTATGAAGTAAATGGTTTTAAAACTTGGGGCTACTTTTTAAGAAGGCAAATATAGAAGTTTCTCAGCGTCCGTTGGCCTTGAAATTACTTGGTTTTCCATAAGTTTAGCAATTATCTTCGCTTTCGCTTCGGCTCTATCGATTTTTTCTGCTCCTTTAAATAGTGACTTTGGCATCCAACGCTCTGTCAAGTCATATATGTGAGTCATTCTTGGCGGTTTTTCCCTTCCAACGATTGCAATAGCAAAAGTTAGTTGCAACTCATCCACAGCCTTCGTAAACGTGTTCTTCTTTTCTTTTCCCCAGAAACCGAGCCTTTTCCGCAAGACAGTTGTCGAAGTTGAACCGTGCGTTTCTAGGAAGTTAAGCATTTTCTTGGCGACATCGCTTAATTCCCTTGTTCTACAAAGCTTATAAAGTGAAGGAAACAGATCTAACGAAACCAGTGAAACCTGCTTACGAACAAGTTTTCCATAATGAATCAACTTCTCCATAGCTAAATCGTCAGCCCACCCCCATGCCCTGTCAAACTTCTCTTGTCGATTCCCCTTCGTGGCGTGGTAAAGACTAGGGAACGATGTACCTTTTATAGGAAATAGAGTGACAACGCCGTGTTTGTTAATGAACTCCAGCGCTTCTTCTTGAGAATTTACAACGTTTTCCGAAATCAAATTTACGCCCCCATTTTTCGATACAATCCTAACTATATAAATTGGTGTTTCACAGTATTTTTTTGATGACCAACAGATGTGGGCGTTTCTAAGACCAGATGCAACCACAGTATTGAAAAATAAGGTTGCTCGTGCAAGCTTAGGCAGATATTTCGATGTCATGCAAAACGATAAAGTAGCCAAATTCATGATTGCCCGAAAACTAGCTGCTTCCTTCAGCCAAGACAATTCGGCGTCAAAGCTATGGAAGATGCACGATCAACTGCTAAAAGAATTTCTCCAACTTGAGAAGAAACTCGACAGCCGTTTAACCAGCTTGGGAGAATTAGAAACGCCCCTACAATCGTTCTTGGATTTAAAGATTGAAATCGCAAACCGCATTTTAGAAAGCTGCCACTTCTGCACTAGACGATGCAGCGTCAACAGAAAAGAAGGTGGGCTGGGATATTGCAAATGCGGCACCCAAATCACAGTTTCCACAATGTTCGAGCACATGGGCGAAGAACCAGAACTAGTGCCTTCTGGAACCATATTCACTCTCGGCTGCATCATGCGTTGCCGCCACTGCCAAAACTGGACAATATCACAGTGGATGGAACAGGGAGAAACCTACACACCTGAACGTCTTGCAGCGGCAGTGGAACATTTGCGTAATAACGGCTGCAGAAACGCCAATCTAGTAGGCGGAGATCCGACGCCGTGGTTTGCTCAATGGCTTGAGACCTTCAAACACGTCAATGTAAACGTGCCGGTTGTTTGGAATTCTAACTCTTACTACAGCAAAGAAACAGCTAAACTTCTCGCAGGGTTCGTAGACGTTTATCTCCTCGACTTCAAGTACGGAAACAACGAGTGCGCCAAACGTATATCCGACGCCCCAAACTACTGGGAAGCGTGCACCCGCAATCACATGTATGGAAAAGAATACGGTGAACTCCTCATCAGAGTCCTAGTTTTACCCGACCACTTGGACTGCTGCGTCACCAAGATTCTAGAGTGGATAAGCAAGAAACTTGGACCCACAACACGAACAAACGTCATGTTTCAGTACAAACCTGAATGGCGTGCAAATGAAATTCCTGAATTGCGGAGACGGCTAACTAGGGCTGAAAGAGAAAAAGCCATCCAACTCGCTAAGAATGCAGGTTTACTCAATTTTATAACATGAAAGAACTTCGATAGGGTAACCAACCAAAAGCTATTTCTCTTTGAACTAGTCTGTTGTGTTAAGGAAGAAAACTGGAAAATGCCCTATTGTCCAGAATGTGGCGGCGAAATGAAATATATTGCCATGATGAAGCGCTATGCATGTAAGAGTTGCGGGCTCTCAGTCACCCATCAAGAACTGATTGAGCTAAGACAACAACTGCGTCCAAAGCTCGAGTCGGATAGTGAAAAACGCAGAAAAGCGCAAAAAGAATACCTGAAATGGTGGCTCGGCAAGAAAAAATAGAAACAAATGCGCTGCATAGCGTTTAACCTTCTAGTCTAGAGAATGGACTTTTATTTTTTCGCTACAGTTATAGCTTCTAAACACACTTTCATCTTCACAGGTTGATTCCAAAATGGCTAAATGTGTAGAAATGGTCTCTGTCGGCAACGAATTGCTAATTGGAAAAACACTCAATACGAACGCTAAATGGCTGGCGAAAAGAATAACTTCCCTCGGGCTTTCCGTAAGCCGAATAACCGTCATCGGCGACGACGTCAAAGAAATTGTAAAAGCCCTGCGGGAAGCGGTTCATCGAAGTCCAGATTTTATTATTACAACTGGAGGTTTAGGGCCTACTTTTGACGACAAGACACTAGTAGGAATTGCTGAAGCTTTTGGCTTCAAGCTTCAAGTAAACAAGAAAGCCTTGAAGATGGTTGAGGAGAAATATGTTGCTTATGCAGAGGGAATGGGTCATGAAAAGTTTGAGTTAACTCCTGCTAGAGTTAAGATGGCGAAGATTCCAGAAGGAGCAGAGCCTTTACCTAATCCTGTTGGTACCGCACCAGCAATCACCATTAGAAACAACAAAGTTATCGTTTTTGCGTTGCCTGGTGTTCCCTCGGAGATGAAGGCGATTTTCGAAAACTCGCTCTCACCTGTTCTCAAGGCTGCATCGGGAAATCTAACGTTTTTTGAAACGAGCCTTTACGTTTCGGGTGTTATGGAGTCGGAGATGGCGCCTCTCATAGACCAAGTCATGCACGACAATCCTTACGTCTACATTAAGTCTCATCCTATGGGCGCCGAGGAAAAGCCAAGAATAGAGCTGCATCTCTCTACCACAGCAGAAGACGCTGAGACAGCGAAGAAACGTGTTTGCAGAGCGTTGATCCAGCTTTCTGAGGTAGTTAAGGCAAAAGGTGGAAAAACCAAAACCGCCAAAGCGGAAACGCGTTAACGTCTTGGATAAAGGTTTTTCTTTTTTGAATGCCTTTTTTGTTTGGTTGCGATGAGGGAGCAGGCTAGACTCTGACCGAAAGATGATTGTAAATTCTGGTTCCTGAAGCAACCACTGTCTAAAAAAAGGAAATAAGCAGGAATGTAGATTCTAAGCTGATTATGTGAAGGTGAAGTTTTGTGTATGTTGTGTTTATTGTAGGTACAGCAGGGTCAGGGAAAAGTCTTCTTACTGCCGCTTTTGCAGAATGGTTGAAAATGGCAAAGCAAGACGTGGCGATAATGAATTTAGATCCGGGTGTAGTAAAATTACCCTATACGCCTGACTTGGACATAAGAGACTACATAAATATAGCAAACTTGATGGAGGAATATCGTTTAGGGCCTAATGGAGCCTTGATTATGGCTGCTGACTTGATTGCAGAACAGGCGGCGACATTGAGTGCGGAGGTTGAAGAACTTAACGCAGATTTGGTGCTGGTGGATACTCCAGGGCAGATGGAGCTTTTTGCTTTCAGAGCGAGTGGTCCATACATTGCAGCAGAACTGACTAGAGAGCCTAAAGCCATAGTGTATCTTTTTGACTCAGTATTCTCGCTTAGTCCTCTAAATTATGTTTCAAATCTTTTTCTCTCTGCCGCGGTTTACAATCGTTTTTTAATTCCTCAAGTTCACGTGTTGTCGAAATCTGATCTTCTGCCGCAAGAAAAAGTTGGCAGCATTGTGGATTGGTCGGCGAATCCGGAAACGTTGGAGCTGGCTATTGACGAGAAGTTGAAAGGTACGAAGCGTCTGTTAAGTCTTGACATGGCTCATGCAATATATAGGTTGGGGCTTCGGTTTCTTTTGATTCCTGTTTCGGCAAAAACCAACGATGGAATGACAAACCTGAACATGCTGTTGGAGCGTATATTTGCTGGCGGAGACAAGTTTACCTATTAACAACATCTTGATTGTTAAGGAGACTCCATACAGCGGCCAAAACGCCATACTCCGCTTTCTCCAATGTGTCTGCACTGCCGATGATGACTACATCGTTCTCTTCAGGTTTCAGCGAACCTACGAGATTTCTATAGACTTTTGGGAAGTCTTCAGCAACGTTTCGGTAGTCTGGAGGAACCGTCAGTTTTCCATCTTTGAAGATGAGCGTCGTTGCTCCCTTTGCACCTGTCAATAGAGCAGCATCTCGTTGTTCCATCCCAAGCTTAACCTTGCTGCCACACTCTTTAACGAGTACAGCGACATTGAACGCCGCAAGTGTTAACCCACTTCTCTCTAGAACGATCTTTCGAGGAAAAGCCGCATGCATAGTATTCCACAACTTTTCACCTTTCTTTGAAAAAATGCAACCCGCCCGATTTACAGTGATTAACCCATAACTCTTTAATCGTTCAATTAACGTCCGTGTTGCCCCTTCTCCCAAAACTAGCTCCTTCGAAAGCCGATTTCTACCAATCGGTCTTTCCGCAATCAACTCCAACGCTTTAATTACATGAACCACAGAAAAAGAAGGACTAGGCCCAGGCGCCTTTTCACAGACCAACTCTTCCAAAAGGCGTTTCAGACATTTAGCCTCCTTGCAGTAAGTTACTTATAGGGTTAATTTCTATCTTTCCCAAAAAACTAGGCGTGTGGGAGATAACGCAAACTTAAAGAATGTCAAGTTTGGCTTTAATTGTGAAACCAGTAAGGGCCCGTAGCTCAGCAAGGATAGCGCCGTTGGCATCTAAAGCACCGGGCTTTTAACCCGGGGGTCTCGGGTTCAATTCCCGACGGGCCCGCCACCATCCGCATATCCGCTCTACAAAAGGTATTGTTCACCTCGACATATTTTCTATGTGAAACATGGTTGATATACAATGCTGTGAGGAGTGATTGGGGAGAAAACCGTTGAGAAAAAAGAAGAAACTAGCAGAGCCGGTTTCTGGAGAAAACTACACAATCTTTCACGCCTTATTCGAAGCTGTGAAGGATAAGGAAAAAGAAAGCAATAAGCCAACGTCTCTGCTTGACCGTCTGAAACTTCGCAAGTAGAATTGTTAATGACGTAATTTTTTAGTCCTTCGCCATAGCTTTTTTCTTTAACTCTGGTGACAGTTTCTCAATTGCATATCTTAACGCTGTTCTCGGCATTTCTGCCCTGTGTCTCATAACATAATGAAACACTTCTTGTGGATACAAATTACTTGCTTCTTTTAGCATCCACCCATAACCTTTTTGCACAAAATCGTTTTGGTCTAACAAAAGCATGTCTGCCATCTCAAAAATAGTTTCAAGATACTTAGCTCTTCGAATCGAATAGATCATGACTACTGCAGATGCCCGTCTCAACCAGCTGTTCTTAGATTGTGTCCATTTTTTCACCTTTGGGCAGAATTCAGGAAATTGATAAATGAATGCGCCAAAAGCATGTGTGCAAAAATCATCACATGCTCCCCAGCTGGACACATACGTTTTCAACCATGATTCAAAAAGATAAAAATCAGATGGCATATAGTGTTTTTTAAGACGAAAAGCCCAGTCAAAAGCAATAGTTCTTTCTTCACTGTAACCTGATTTCAATAAAGCTTCGCATAAATCGAATATTTCTTGTCGGGTCTTCGTTTTAATTCTCGAAAAGTATTTTGCAGAAATCTTTCTGACGACAGGGGTTCTTACTCCAAGCAGTTTTATTTGTCCTCTAGTCCATTTTCTTGCGGCATCGTGATACCTTCGATCAATAAGCTTCTCTAGTTCCTCTCTAATCTCATGAATAATCATTTTCTCCCTTCTCAGTCTCAGCTTATAAACAAACTTTGAATTTGCAGACATCGTTTCCTTGTTTAATTGACTTTTCAAACACTACATCTACAGGTCTCTGCAATGCTGACTCAAAGAGTTCTTTAATCCAGCCTCGCGAACAGTTACACCAAGTAGGCGAAAGTTTGCCTGAATATTTCTTTACCAATGGGCAGTAACATTTTTCATAGATTACATAGACATTGTCCTTCTCTATTCTCAGTTGGTTCCATATTTTGCTCAGGTTATCCAAAAACTCCTCCATGTTCTCCGCCTTTTTCTTGCAAGCTTGAGCTTTCTTAACAAAGCCAGTAGAAATGCATGTTCGCCCACAGTTTTCAAGTATTTTTGCTCGTGTTTCTTCGTCAACCTCTGCGTCTAAACTACTCATTAAAGTTTTAATCCATCTATGTAAATGTGTCATATCACTACTTCCTAAATGAAATGCTCGTGTTCAGAACAACAAGGGCTTAACGGAGTCAATTATATGTTTTGCAAAGAAGATATAAAAACTCATCTCAGTCGATGACGCATAAAAAAGTGGTTTTGGTTGATCATCGCCGAGAGGAAGTTGGGAGGGATAGGGGGCTTTTCTCTCAGCTCCGTAACGCCTTCTCCTTTTCTCCTTTTATGGTTCAGGCAATACTATATAGTCTATAGTAATAAATGGGTTACTACGCGAATTGTAATATGTCTCAGCCGAATTATCTCGAAGTTTCTAGCATTTCAACAGCGGAACTTCGCTTTTAGGACGCCCTAGACAGTAATATGTTGTTGATAAGACATGTTTGAAGATATAGCTATCTCCGCGGTACAAATGCTTATCATCACATTCTGGACAGTGATAGTTTTCATGGTAATCTGGGGCGCATTGTGGCTGCATTCGCTACGCCACATTAGAAAAGAAGATTAGCAAGCATAACCTGTTTTCTTCACTGACGAGACAAGAGACTAGGCGTTATTTTAGAAAGCTGAGGAATTTTTGCTCGTCTAAATATGCGTCGGGATTAAGCTTCCACGTTTTGATGTCGAAGTTCCCCCTCGTCTGGGCAAGTTGTCTAATGAACTCGCCGGCTTCGGGTTTTCTCCACCAAGTTTCACCAAAATCATGAGCAAGCTTTTCTTTCATAGTTGCAACCCTGACTGCTGCTATGACGTAGCTTGGAGAGTACATGTCGTAGTTTGGCATTACGTGATGAAGTATCCAGTAATTGCCAGGCGTTTCGATAAAGAAGCGCTTTGTCAGTTCTTGCCATCTTTTTGCGGCTTGTTCTATGGTGTAGCGGTTTTTCCAGAATTCCATTTTCATGATGCTGTTTGCCGCGTAGAACGTTAGGAAGGCGAGATTCATGAATCTGACGCGGTCAACGATTTCTTTGATAGCTGTCTCCTCAAGCTTCAGGTCTTGTCGTAGGAAAAGCGGGTTCTCTGTGACGCTTTCTATGAGTATGCTGAAAGTTTCGGCGACGCTCCTAGGGACAACGTATCGTTTCCAAACGGAGTCTTCAGGGTTGGCGCTTTTGCCGTGGATGCCGTGGCCGAACTCGTGGAATACGCTGCCGAAGTCTGTGAATGGAGAAACTTTCCGGAAAAGTATTCTGATATCATTGGGAACTTGGATGCCCCAGCACGAGGCGCTTGGGCTCTTGTTCGGGCGGTCTTCATCGTCGACTTTGATGGTGGAAGTGTCGAAGCGCAAACTTGTTAAAAATCGTCTAATTTCGTTCAGCGGCTTTTTTCCTTCAAGGTATTTGTTTAAGGGTTTGTAGACTCTGCCACGCCACGTGTAGTAGTCATCGTAGTATTCTGTTGTTGTTTTGCGGAGAACTTGGGGTGCGAAGTGGCTTGCTGCGGCTAGGAATGTTTGTTTGGCTCCGTCACCAAGCTTTTGGAGAAGGTTTGATAGTTCGTCGTAGCTAGTTTGTTCGAGTTCTAAGTAGCTGTCTAGTGGTGTGAGATCGTATCGTTTGTAGACTTCCTTTGAGATGTTCATCCGTTTTTCTACTAGATGCGAGATTGTGGGGGCTTTAGCTATGAACTCGTCGAAAACTTCTTTGCGTTTTTGGGCGTCGTCTGTCTGAGAGTTGAATTGCCGCCAGTTTCCCCAGTTAACTTTCTTTCCGTCAATGCGGTGTTTTTCGGTGGAGATTTTTTCCATTCGTTTGTCGTGAAAGTCAAGTTCAACTTCGAGTCTTTCGGCTTCGGCGATTGTTCCTATCGAGGCTAGGTACATGCTTCTCGGTTTGCTGAATTTTTCTAGGAATTCCTTGCTTATTTCTGTGAGTTGTTGAGCAAGTTTTTTCATTTGCTCGCGGTTGTAGGTCAAGCCTGCGTATTGGTTGTAATATTGTTCTGCAAGTTGGCTGTCTAGCTTTTCATATCGTGACGCAAGTTCTTCGAGGGACAAGTTATCATGCTCTCCTTTTTAGAGGTTAACTTTTACTATGAAGCGATGATATAATGGTTTTGCATTCGGGATTAGAAGTGGAAACGCTGTGAAAGTTGTTACTATGGTTGACGAGTTGAAAACTGCTAAGCGGCAGTTATACGAGCGGTTAGCAGAGTTTATGGTTGGGTTGGTTGATTTCGCTGGTGTGTTGGTTGTTTTGGAGGCTGGGTGTGGAGGCGGTGGATTAACTATACCTTTGGCGGCGAGTGTTGGTAAGAAATGCAAGATTATTGCTTATGATTTATGGGTGGGTTCTTATACAGGTGATTTCGAGGTTTTGAAGGAGGCAATAGCTTCTGGTGGGTCTGAAGATGTTGTTGAAGCTGTGAGGGGAGACGTCAAGGATATGAAGGCTATTGCTGACGAGAGTGTGGATTTAATTGTGTCAAATGAGTTGTTTTGTGACTTGGATAGGACTGGCTTAGAGCAGGCTCTGAAGGAGTTTTACCGCGTCTTAAAACATGGAGGACAGATGGTTCACGCAGAGCTAAGTCCAGCAGCTGAAAACAGAGCTCAAAAGCTGTTAATTGAAGCAGATTTTCATTACTCCTTAGAGCCTATCTTGCCTGAAGGCGCGTTTTGGTTTTCTCCAACCGTTGACGACGTGGCGGTTCTAATGCATAAAACTGGTTTTAAAAGCATTTGTGCTCACTATTCTGAGACCAACTTGAGACTTGGCTATGAGGTGGCAATTGAGCAGTTAAAGCTTTGGAAGACAGATATCCGTTTTGTGGACAAGTATGAAGAGGATTTGCAAGATTATGGATTGGAGTTTCCATTAGAACATGTGGTTGTATGTAGAAAGTTGTGAGGCGGGATATATTTAAGTAGAAGCCTTTTTTCTTTTAGGAAATGGATGCCCTGGTAGTATAGTCCGGTCTAGTATAAGCGGCTGTCGCCCGCTCGACCCGGGTTCAAGTCCCGGCCAGGGCGCCACACACTTCTGCCTTGAAAAACTGAATTTTTGATACTAAATTTGCTTACCGCACGTAAGCCATATATTATCGAAGAAGGTTATCGTTGTGTGGCGATTAATATGGCAAAACCAGCGGACACATTAAAGTCCAGTTATGATAAACTTATGGCGAAAGCTAAAGACGTAACGATTCTTCAAACAGTCGAATCCGTCGTCCACTGGGACATGGAGACGAAGATGCCCCCTAAGGCAATCAATCTGCGAAGTCAACAACTAGCCATGCTTAGCCAAATTGAACACCGAATGAGCACCGACCCCGAAATCGAAACCCTCCTTTCCAAGATTGAAAAACATGTAGACTATGGCAGCTTAAACGAGCTAAAGAAAAGAAACGTGTATCTAATCAGAAAGTACTACGACGAACAAACAAAACTTCCCGAAGAACTCGTAGTAGAAACTGCCCGACAACAAGCAATAGCCATCAACGTTTGGAAGAAAGCAAAAGCTGCAAAAGACTTCGCAATGTTCAAACCAGAACTCGAAAAACTTCTCAAACTAAGAAAGAAAGCCGCAGAAATTCTAATGGACGTAAAAGCTACCAAGACACCATACGACGCCCTCATAGATATTTTTGAACATAAAATGACTGCAGAAACTATTGCAAAGATTTTTAGAGAGCTAAGAGAAGGATTAGTTTCGATACTAAAAAAATGCCAGAGCGCACCCAAACAAACCGACACATCACTTCTAATGCAGAATGTTCCTTTTGACGTTCAACGTAAAATTTCCAACGAACTCGTCAAATTCATAGACTACGACGTGGAGTCTCCTAAAGCCGGAGGAAGAATAGATGAGACCGAGCATCCCTTTACCACAGGTTACTACGACGACGTGAGAATCACAACCCACTACTACGAAAACAACATGGCATCCTCGCTGTTTTCGGTATTACACGAAGGCGGCCACGCCATATACGACCAGGGTCTCAAGCCAGAATGGATATACCAGCCAATAGGTTACGGATGCTCCTTCGGATTTCACGAGTCTCAGTCACGGTTTGTGGAAAACATAGTTGGGCGATCACGCAAATTCTGGGTCTACTTCTTCCCAAAACTGAAACAACTCACAGGCAACACATTCTCCGACGTGGCTTTAGACGATTTCGTCCGTGCCATCAACCAAGTCAAACCTTCAAAAATCCGCGTTGAAGCAGACGAAGTTACCTACTGCCTCCACGTAATCATCCGATTCGAGATTGAACGCGAACTGATAGCAGGCAAAATCACCGTAGCAGACCTCCCAGAGATTTGGAACCGAAAATACAAAGAATATCTAGGCGTAGTCATCGAAAATGACTCCGAAGGCGTCATGCAAGACATCCATTGGGCCAGCGGCTACTTCGGCTACTTCCCAACCTACGCGCTGGGTAACATATTCAGCGGACAGATTCTAGTCGCAATGGAAAAAGCCATACCCAACTGGAAAGACCAAATTGCAAAGGGCAACTTCCAAAATGTCAAAAAATGGCTAACCGAAAACGTCCACCACTACGGAAACCTCTACGATCCAGCAGTTCTCATCAAGAAAATCACTGGCGAACAAATAAACGTCAAACCCTACCTCGAATATCTCAACAAAAAATACTCATGGATATACAGATACTAAACCACCACCTTAAAACATTCTCACATTTGGCGTCTATTAGAAGCCTACTTAGCTCCAAATATGAGTGGCGTGTTTTTGTATTTATTCTGAATGTTTTTTGCAGAAATAGGGGCTGGAGTATTGGCGAATACACAGGCGATTTGCAGATTAGAAAAGAGGTTATCTGACAAAAGCTTTAAGAAAAGCTCTTGAAAAAACAAGCACAAACCTCCCAAATCGTTTCCGTTTAATTTTCTATTACCAAATAACAATTAACTTATATTTGGAGGAAGAAACTGGTTGCTTGTCGCAGTTACTGGGTGTTAAAGTTGGATAATCCAGCTAGTTATCGGTGGAAAACATTGGCTTTGGCATATGTGTGCATGCTTTCTTTTGCACTGGTCTTTCAGTCCATTCCACCGCTCCTCACTCTAATCTGTCAAGAATTCGGCATCAGCCATGCCCATGCAGGCTTGCTCATGAGCCTATTTGCGCTACCAGGCATATTTGTAGCCTTACCTGGAGGAATAATCTCAGATCGTTTTGGCATGAAAAAAACAGGCATAACTTCTTTAGTCTTAATGATTGCCGGGACATTAATCGTTGGAACAAGCATCACTCCTCTCCAAGCTTACGTGGGCAGAATCGTTTCTGGCATCGGTGGATTAACCTTAGCGATTGTGCTACCTCAATTAGTGTCAAAATGGTTTTTAGGCAAAGAGTTAGGCGTGGGGATGGGTGTGTTTAATACTGCCATGCCTTTAGGCACGATATTAAGCTTCAACGTATTCAGTGTCATAGGCAACGATCTTGGATGGCAAGTACCCATTTTCTTAACTACAACAGCCAGCATCTTCGCCCTTCTGCTTTTTTTGTGGCTTTTTAAAAAGCCCACTGAAAAATCCGAGAACGCCAAGAGCAGTATATTCAGGGGCATCACCAAGTTGGGGGCTTCCATATGGCTTGTCGGCTTTTCTTGGATGTGGTTCAACGCAGCTTTCATTTCTTTCCTAACTTTTTCTCACGACTTTTTTGTGGCTAAGGGTCATGAAGTTGGGTCTGCTGGGTTCATGTCAAGTGTAATTATAATGGGCTCTCTTTTTCTAAGTCCCTTGATAGGTTATCTTGTATCCAAGTTTAGAAGAGAAGAAATGTTCATAGGATTGAGTGGTGTAATTCTAGCGTTTTTGCTTTTCTCTATTCCCACTGCATTACATATTCTTCCTTTACTTGTACTAATAGGGATATTCGCGGCGTTAGTGCCTGTTTCAATTTTTTCTTTACCATCCAAAATAGTAAAACCTAAGAACCTTGGTTTAGCCTTTGGAATCATAACGGCGTGTTTAAACATAGGAGTACTGGTAGGTCCTTTTCTCGCTGGGTTGGCAAAAGATTTCACAGGAGAATACAACTTCAGCTTTTACCTGCTCTCACTTTTTGCAGTGTTACAAACAGTTACAATTGGATTCTTCAGCTTATTTAGACTCAAGAATGAAAAGAAAGCGCAACTCCACAAAAAATAGCCCTTACATCCCCGTCTTTATGAGCTTGCCTTTCATCTGACTAAGAGTTTTCATATGTTCTAACAGCTTTGTTCGAGCCTTACTTGGCGAAATCTTTGAAAACTGTATCTTGTCATTTGGCTTAGCTTGCCCAAGACGAGAAACGTCAGGAGTAGTGACGACGGCGATTTTCGGATAGCCCCCAGTTGTCTGCGCATCTCGCATCACTAAGATCGGCTTACCGCTTCTAGGCACTTGAACCGCCCCAACTGGTATAGCGTCAGAAACCATGTTCAACGAGTCTTTTTGTTCCACCTTTGCGCCATCAAGCCTATAGCCCATCCTGTCAGACTCGGCGGTTACGGTGTAGATGCTGGACAGCAACGTCTCTAAGCCTCGGTCTGTGAAATAGTCAGATTGCGGCCCGAGCACAACTTCAACCATCACGTCATTGCTATAACAGGGAATAAGTTCTTGAGGCATTAAGAAGCCTGACTTCAGAAATGTACTTGGCATATACGTTTGAATGACATCTCCCGCCTTCAACCGTCTTCCCTCAAAACCGCCGAATCCACCACGAACATAAGTTGATCTACTGCCCAACACCACAGGCACGTCTACCCCTCCCCTCACTGCCACATAGGCTCTACACCCACTTTGCAGACGCCCAAAAGAAAGAACATCACCATTGCAAACATGCAACGTTTGCCAACCAGCATCATTTTCACCGTTTATGGTAGGCAAAAAAGCAGCGCCTGTGATTGCAATCTGAGCGTCATTGATAAACTCGAGCTCTGGACCCAGCAAAGTCATTTCCAAGCAGGCATCATTAGGCTTGTTGCCTACCAAAAGATTCGCCACAACAAAGGCATAGTTATCCATCACTCCAGAAACTGGTACACCATATCTTTGAAAGCCGTACCGTCCTAAGTCTTGAACTGTCGTAAAAAGACCAGACTTAATCACTTTACATGATTTCATTTTTGTTGTTCCTGACTGAAGTTTTGAAACTCTTCTTTTACGACTTGTTTGAACTTCACAGTGTCGCCGGGTTGTATCAAGGCTGGTGGATGCTTTCTGGCGTCGAAAAACTTTAGAGGAGTTCGACCAATTATCTGCCATCCTCCCGGAGACTCACACGGGTATATGCCTGCCTGTTTTTCAGCTATCCCTACAGATCCTGCTGGAACTCGCAGCCGCGGTGTTTTCAGTCTCGGTGTCGCAATTTCATCGGCTACCTCGCCTAAGTAGGGGAAGCCAGCGACAAAACCAATCATATAAACTGTGTATTTCCTTTCGCTATGTAGTCTAATAACGTCTTCTTTATCGAGATCGTGATATTTAGCAACATAACCGAGGTCGGGTCCATATTTGCCGCCGTAAACCACGGGCACTTCAATTAGCCGCTTTCGGATTGAAACATTAAATTCGTCAAGTCTTTCTTCAAGGTCTTTTAATCTAAAGACCAACTGTTCGTAGCTTGTCTTCAACGGGTCATAGTAAACGAGGAGTGAACGGTATGTTGGTACACATTCTTCAACATTTTGCAGCTCAAGCTCGGAAATTGCACGATTCAAGGTGTGCACCTTCTGGTTGACATCTAGGCTTATTGTGTTACCGAATTCAATCAATAATGCTCTGTCGCCCACAGGCATGTACTTCGCAGTTTGATACAATATTTGCACCTAGATGAAAGTACCTATCGGCATGACTTGAACGTCTGCAGCCAGAAGCGCTTTCTTGACGGCTTTTGCAAGCTCTACAGAGTTTAGCGTGTCACCGTGGACGCAAATCGTGTGCACTTCGTCAAATTTCACAGTTTGACTGTCGATGGCTGTGACTCTTTTTTCCTTTATCATACTTACTGTTCTCTCAGCTGCAAGCTTGGCGTCTTCAATCACCGCTCCTGCTCCGTTTCTGGAGACTAAGCTGCCATCTGGATTATATGCTCTGTCAACAAAGACTTCAGAAGCAACACGTAAACCAGCCTCAGTCGCCATCTTCGCAATCTTAGAGTTTGCCAAAGCGAAAAGCACGAGTTTTGGGTTAATAGCATCTACTGCTTCAATTATAGCGTTTGCATAAGCCTCATTCTTAGCTGCGGTGTTGTAGAGGGCTCCGTGAGGCTTGACGTGCTGCAAATGCGTGTCAGCAGCTTTTGTGAAAGCTTCGAGGGCGCCTACCTGATAGACAACAATGTTTTTCACTTCTTCTTTTGAAAGGCTCATGTCGCGACGACCGAACCCCATCAAATCTGGAAAGCCAGGATGCGCGCCTATTGCAACTTTATGTTCTTTCGCCAGCTTTACAGTCCGAGCCATAACGGCCGGGTCGCCTGCGTGGAAGCCGCAAGCAATGTTGGCAGAGGTTATGAAGGGCATGATTTCTGCATCATGTCCAACTTTGAAGTTGCCGAAGCTTTCGCCGAGGTCGCAGTTGATGTCGATTTTAAGCTTCATCCGCTAGCCTTCTTGAGTTTAATGAAGGTAGTTAGGCATGCTTTCTGTTGCTGCAGAAGGCACAGGTAAGTCCTTCATGATTGCTAAGCCTGGCGGTGCGTTGATTACTTTTGGAATTGCGTTTACCACAATTGCCACAGTGCCTATATCACCGTGCACACAAGGCGTGATTTTCTGGTTTACGTTTGGAACACCTTTGATTGATATGACGTCGTATTCTTGTTCTGCGCCTATGTATGCTTGAAACTCAAGAGTAATAGCCTCATTCCCTTTTCTGTATCCTTTTGCCACTTGTCTCAGACCCGCAACATCACCAGCCTTAACTTCAACAGCCTCGCTTCTCTCGGGTCTTTTGGCGATAACGGGCTCAATCGAGCCAACTTTGATTCTATCCAGCTTCCAAGCTAAAGTTGCTGCAATCATCGAGACAGACTGTTCCAGACCTACGTGCCCCGTAATCCGTCTTTCTTCGATGGCTTTGTGAAACTTCCCTACGCTAAGACCAGCACCAATCTTCTTTTGGAAAGGCACTCGCCGAGTGGCAGCGTTCATAACCCGAACTGCCTTTATTTTTTCTATTTTTTGGCAGACTGCTGTAAGTGTGATGACTAGGGTGTCCATTAGAAAGCCGGGGTTTATGCCTGTGCCTAGAACTGTGGCTTGGTGTTTCTTCGCTAGTGCGTCCAGTTTTTCTGTAAGTTGTGGTTCTGAATAATAGGGATAGGAGAGTTCTTCGCAAGTTGACACTATATTGATGCCGTGTTTCACGATTTCTGCAAGCTGTGGCAAAACGTCTCTCAGATAGGATGAGGTTGTGTGCACCACAATGTTTGGATCTGTCTTTGAAAGCACCTCTTCGGTGTTGTTTGAAACAGTCACTCCGACACGTTTGCCTATATTCAATACTTCTCCCAAGTCTCTGCCTACTTTTTCCTTTGCCACGTCGATGGCTCCAACTATTTCTATTCCTTCCTTTTGGAGGAGAAAATTTGCAATGAGACTGCCGACTGCTCCTACTCCGTATAGAACTACTTTTATTTTCTCCATCTTCTCAACCTTTTTATTTTTGTTGCCTTGTGTTTGGATATAGGTGTTTCGTAGTTGTATGTTTCGGTATTTTTGGGCGAAGACGTTTACGTTTGTAAAGTTTTATATCGGAGACTTACTTCTATTCCAGAAGAGCAAAACGGTGTCTGCCACAAATGACAAGAGTAAAACGGAGTGTCATAATTGTTAAGGAGCCACCCAGAGAACGGCTAACGGAGCAGAAAGCCTAATGAAACCAACGCTCATCCCAAAAGAGATTCGTGAAAAAGCAAAATACTGCTTTGAATGCGGCATTTGTACCGCAAGCTGTCCCATGGCAGAGCTGCTGCCAACGCATTACAACCCTCGGACTCTCTTACAGAAAGTCTTCACAGAACCCGAAAAAACTTTGAAAGAAGATAGACTTTGGCTCTGTGCATGGTGCTACGAGTGCTACAAACGCTGCCCGCAAGGACTCAAACCACCAGAGATATTTCAGCTTCTGAAAAATGAAACTGCAAAACGTGGACTTTTTAATGGTTTCAAAGAAGCAGTTTCAACAATAGAGGAAAATGTGCCTTTTCCAGTAATTTGCTGGTACACATGTTTTCATCCTGAACGAGCAGAAGCAGGTGATGAAAAGATAGCCGATGCTCTGGAGAAATTAATCACGCGGCGGATGCAAACAAAAAAGAAAGAAACATACGCAACTCACAAAGAAAAGGTTGCAATAATCGGCTCAGGCCCAGCAGGATTTACAGCCGCCTGCGAACTGGCAGAAAAAGGCTACCCTGTTACGATTTTTGAAGCTCTTCCCGAAGCGGGAGGTATGCTAAGGAAGAGCATGCCAGAGTATAGACTGCCCAGAAAAGCGCTTGAAAGCGAAATTCAACGTTTGAAAGATTTAGGCGTGGAAATAAGAACCAACACAACGATTGGAAAAGATGTTAGTTTTGATGAGCTTTGGCGAGAGGGGTACAAGGCGGTGTTTGTTGCGGTTGGCGCTCATAAAAGCCGAAAACTGGGAATCGAAGGTGAAGAGCTGGAAGGAGTTGTTGACGCCTTAGAGTTTCTCTGGAAAGTAAACATGCAGCAGAAAGTAAGCCTTGGAAAGAAAGTTGCGGTAATTGGCGGTGGAAACGTTGCCGTCGACGCTGCCAGGACTGCACTTCGCCATGGAGCTGAAGAGACTGTTATTCTTTACAGAAGATCACGAGAGGAGTTGCCTGCTAACCCTTGGGAAGCTATGGAAGCAGAAAAAGAAGGTGTGAAAATCAAGTTTTTGGTGACGCCACTAAAGATTTTAGAGAAAGATGGAAATGCTGTGAGGTTGGAATGCATAAAAATGAAGCTGGGAGAGCTAGATGAAACTGGCAGAAAAAGACCTATACCTGTTGAGGGCTCTGAATTTTCTCTAGAGCTTGATATGGTAATAGTTGCTATTGGAGAGGCAACAGAAACTGGTTTCCTGCCTAAGAAAGTGGAAGTAGGCAGAGGTAACAGAATTCTGGTTAACCCGATTACCATGGGAACCAGCATGACAGGAGTTTTTGCAGGCGGAGACACGGTTACTGGACCAGCAACTGTGATAGGAGCTGTTCTTGCTGGAAAACGAGCTGCATGCTCCATCAACCAATATTTAACAAAGACTAAAGAAAGGGAGGAAAAATAACCTGGCGACTGAAAGGAAAGCTGAAGAAGAGCCACGAATAGGCGTCTACGTATGCCACTGCGGTTTGAACATAGCGGGTACGGTTAACTGTGAAGAAGTGGCAAAGTTCGCCGCTACTCTTCCCCACGTGATCATTGCAAAAGATAACCGCTACACATGCTCCGATCAAGGTCAAGAACTCATCAAAAACGACATCAAAGAATACAACATCAACCGCGTAGTTGTCGCTTCCTGCTCTCCACGCCTCCACGAGCCTACTTTTAGAAAGGCGTGTGAAGAAGCTGGATTGAACAAGTATCTTTTCGAAATGGCTAACATACGGGAGCATTGTAGTTGGGTACACCTCCACGAAAAAGAGGCAGCAACAGAGAAAGCTAAGGACTTGGTTAGAGCGGCTGTGGCGAAGGCTACTCTTCTTGAGCCGGCAATCGAAACCGAAGTTCCCATAATTAAAAAGGCATTAGTAATCGGTGGCGGAGTGGCTGGAATTCAGGCAGCCTTAGACTTGGCTGATACGGGCTATATAGTGTATTTGGTGGAAAAAGAGCCAAGCATCGGCGGAAGGATGGCGCAGATTGACAAAACTTTCCCTACGATGGACTGTTCAATCTGTATTCTTGCACCAAAAATGTCCGACTTAGGCCATCATCCTAACATTGAGCTGTTAACTAACAGCGAGGTCCAAGCGGTTGAAGGATACATTGGAAACTTCAAGGTAAAAGTGCTGAAAAAACCTAGGTATGTGACGAATGACTGCAGCGCTTGTAACGACTGCTCAGAAGTGTGCCCCGTAACTGCGCCAAATGAGTTTGACGTGGGCTTGGCAACGAGGAAGGCTATTTACACGCCTTTCGCTCAAGCGGTGCCGTCAACCTACATAGTTGACTGTGAAATATGCCTCAACAAAGAAGGCGTCATGGCGTGCGAGAAGTGCATAAAAGCCTGCGAACGACAAGCCATAGACTTCGACATGAAACCCGAAACCCTAGAATTAGAAGTCGGTACGATAATTGTGGCAACAGGCGCTGACGTACACGATCCTTCTTCGCTGACAAATTATGGATACACCCACTACCCGAACGTAATAACCTCCCTCGAATTTGAAAGACTAATCAACGCAGGCGGACCCTCTGGAGGAAACCTCATACGCCCAAGCGACATGAAAATCCCTGAAGCAGTTGCCTTCATCCAATGTGTAGGCTCGCGATCTGAAAAGGGAAACCTCTATTGCAGCAACGTGTGCTGCATGAACACGATAAAAGACAGTCTTCTAATCAAAGAACACTGGCCTGACGTTAAGATATACGTTTTTTACGTGGATGTGAGGGCCTTTGGAAAGGGCTTCGAAGACCTGTATAGAAGAGCGAAGGAAGAAGGCGCAGTATTCATTCGAGGGTTGCCGGCAGAAGTCGTTGAAGACTGGAAAACTCACAACTTGTGGTTAATTGGGGAGAACACGCTTCAAAAAGAGCTGTACAAGGTTAACGTGGACATGGTGATCCTTTCAGTTGGCATCGAACCTTGCCACGACAGCAACGTTATTCAACGTCTCTTCACGCTGTCTCGAACTTCTGACGGATTTTTCATGGAAGCTCATCCAAAGCTTAGACCTGTAGACACCCCTACTGGAGGAGTCTTTCTAGCAGGCTGCGCTGAATCTCCAAAGGACATAAAAGACAGCGTAACCCAAGCGAGCGCCGCAGCGGCACGTGCTAGCATCTTGATGGCGCAAGGGAAAGTAACGGTTGAAGCCATCACACCTGAACCTATCACCGAAAACTGTCAGCTCTGCGGATTATGCTCCCGAGTTTGCCCCTACAACGCCATAGTTGTGGACAAGGAGCAAAAACTGGTCGAGGTCATCGAGGCTGCTTGTGCTGGGTGTGGCACTTGTGGCGCCGAATGTCAATTTGAAGCGTTACATATGCGCCACTTCACGAACGCCCAAATTTTAGCTCAGATCGACGCGTTGACCGAAGAGGATGCCGACAAGAAGATAATTGCGTTTTGCTGCAATTGGTGCGCTTACGCAGGAGCAGACTTCGCAGGCGTCAGCCGAATGCAGTATCCGCCAAACGTACGCATAATTCGAACGATGTGCTCGGGAAGAGTGTCCCAGAAGTTTGTAGAACATGCCTTTGCCAGAGGCGCCGGCGCTGTGATAGTTGCCGGATGTCACCCAGGCGACTGCCACTACATCGACGCTAACTATCAAACACAGAAAAGGGTGGAGCGGCTGTGGAAGAAAATGGAGAGACTGGGAGTTGACAAGGATAGGCTTCAGCTTCTGTGGGCTTCCGCTGCTGAAGGCGAGAGAGTCGCGTCTAAGGTACGTGAAATGCAAGCAACTTTGAAAAAGCTAATACTCGAGGAAGTGGAAAAGTCGAAGACAGCTTTTGCAGGGAGCTAGGAGGGTTGATTGTGCCTCAGAAAATGTGGAGAAAACCGTTAGACACCGAAAAAATCAAGTTGCCTAAGGCAGAAATTCACATAATACCAGATTTATGCAAAGGCTGCGATTTCTGCATCGAATTCTGCCCAAAAAAAGTGTTAGAAAAATCCGACCAGCTTAACAAGAGGGGCGTGTACCCTCCAAAGGGGGTGGATGAAAGCAAATGTGCCCTCTGCGGCTTTTGCACAGCCATCTGCCCCGATTTTGCCATTTTTACCATTGAAAAGAAATGTAAAGAAGGTTGTGAGGATGGAGAAAAAGAGTAGAGCCGTTCTTACTGGAAAGCATTTCCTGAGCGGCGATTTAGCCTGTGCAGAAGGAGCGCTCGCCGCTGGATGCCGATTCTTCGGTGGCTACCCTATCACTCCTGCTACTGAAATTGCTGAGCGAATGTCTAGGCGACTGCCTGAAGTTGGCGGCGTTTACATTCAGATGGAAGACGAAATCGGCTCCATTGCCGCTGTTATCGGCGCTTCTTATGCGGGTAAAAAAGCCATGACTGCAACTTCGGGTCCAGGATTCAGTCTAATGCAGGAAAATATAGGATTGGCTGCTATGACTGAGGCTCCCCTCGTTATTGTGAATATAATGCGTGGCGGTCCCAGCACTGGGCAGCCTACCATGCCTGGTCAGCAAGACGTAATGCAAGCGAAGTGGGGTTCTCACGGAGATTACGAAATTATAGCTCTAGCTCCTTCGTCTGTTCAAGAAATGTTTGATCTAACTATTGTATGTTTCAACCTTGCCGAAACTTACCGCGTTCCAGTTATTTTGTTATCTGACGCGATTATTGGTCATATGTGGGAGAGAGTAAAGATTCCTCCGCCAGAAGAAATTGCTCTTGTTAATCGCAAGAAACCGAGGGTGCCGCCGAATGAATATCAACCCTTTAAACCTGACGAAAACTTAGTTCCTTTTATGGCTTGTTTCGGAGAAGGCTACCGCTTCCACGCTACCGGTTTAACACATGACGAAAAAGGTGCGCCCAAAACGGTAAGCATCGAAGAGCAAACCAAACTTGTCAAGAGACTATGCGACAAAATTCGCAAGAACGCTGAAAAAATAATCAAAGTTGAAGAAGTGATGTTGGAGGACGCTGAGGTGGCAGTTATCGCTTACGGAATTACTTCTCGCTCAGCGTTAAGTGCAGTGCGAAAAGCTAGAAAGGGGGGAATACAAGCGGGACTTCTTCGACTAATCACAATTTGGCCATTTCCAGAAGAAATTGTTGCCAAAATCGCTAAACAAGTTAAGGCCATAATTGTTCCTGAAATGAATTATGGACAGCTAGTTAGGGAAGTTGAAAGAGCGGCAAAGACGACTCCCGTCTTTTTTCTTTCGAAACTCGGTGAAGAACCCCATCGACCTTCAGAAATCGTGGAAGAAATGAGGAGGATTTTGAAATGACAGAGTCAGATTTGATGTTGCGGCATCCCTTGGCGAAATATTTGAGACGGGAAAGAATGCCACACATTTGGTGCGAAGGCTGCGGAAACGGCATTCTGCTGAACAGCTTCTTCGAGGCTCTTGACGAGCTTAAGCTCGACTTAGACAAGATAGTTGTTGTTTCGGGAATCGGATGCATTGGACGTGCAGCTGGGTATGTTAACGTTGACTCGTTTCACACGACCCACGGCAGAGCAATCGCCTTCGCAACAGGAGTGAAACTTGCCAACCCTGACCTACAAGTCGTAGTCATCAGCGGCGACGGCGACCTCTTCGCTATTGGCGGAAACCACTTCATTCACGCTGCCCGTAGAAACGTCGATATCAAAGTTATCTGCGCCAACAACTTTAACTACGGAATGACTGGCGGCCAGTACGGACCGACCACGCCTTTGGATGCGTGGACTACAACCACTCCTTACGGAAACGTTGAACATCCCTTCAACCTAGTTCATCTGGCTGCTGCGTCTGGCGCCGTGTATGTTGCACGATGGACAACTCTTCAAGCGAGAAGACTGAAAAACTCGATAGAGAAGGCGCTGCAAAAGGAAGGCTTCTCCTTCATTGAAGTTGTATCACCATGCCCAGAAATCTATGACCGCTACAACAAGCTTGGAACAGCAGTTGAAGTAATGAAATGGTTTAAGCTGGTGTCGCAAGTCCAACACGGATACGATCCTGCAAAAGCAGAAATCACAAAAAACCAAATAATAATCGGCGAGTTTGTCGACATTGAAAAGCCAAGCTATGGAAGGTTACTCCGAGAAATGACAGCTAAAGTGCAAAAGAAGCTCAAAGGAGAGGAAGCCAAATGAGAACTGAAGTAAGATTTGCAGGATTCGGAGGACAAGGCATAATCCGATCAGGCTTAATACTTTCCGTGGCGGCCTGCATTTACAGCGATAAAAACGCCGTACAAACTCAATCCTATGGACCGGAATCAAGAGGCGGTAGCTGCAAATCCGAAGTGGTCATAGCAGACGAGGAGATAGACTTTCCAAAAGTAGACAACCCAGATATAGTGATGATAATGTCGCAGGAAGCCTACCACAAATACGTCAACACAACAAAGAAAGGTGCAACAATCCTCGTTGACCCAGACATGGTGACGGAGAGAAGTGACCCATCAGACACAAAAATATATGATGTCCCGGCGACGAAATTCGCTGGAGAAATTGGCAAAACAATAGTAGCAAACGTAGTTATGTTGGGCGCTCTAACAGCCATCACAAACATAGTCACACCTGAAGCCATGAAAAAAGCCGTTTTACAGAACGTCCCGAAAGGAACTGAAAAGCTGAATATGGCGGCGTTTGAAAAAGGCCATGATTACGGCAAACAACTCGTAAAAAGCTAAGGCAAATACGAGTAAGCTATTTCACAAATAAAAATGGAAGATTATGATGAAAATCTATGGAATAGTCAGGAGTCCAAACAAGAAAGGAAACGTAGACCTTATTGTTTCGCAAGTGCTGAAGGGTGCAAAAAGCCGAGGGACAGAGATAGAGAAAATATACCTTAACGACTTGAGGATAAAGCCGTGTCAAGACTGTGTCGAAGATCCTTATCCAAAATATTGCTTCTTCGAGGATGACATGGAGCAAATTTACAACATGTTGGAATATTGTGAAGCCGTAGTGCTGGGGTCTCCGGTCTATTTTGACACTATTAGTGCTCAAGTTAAGTTGATGATAGACCGTTCAAATTGTCTTATGCCTTGGACTAAGCTTCCTGACGGAAGTTTCGGTTTGTTCGGAGGATGAAGAAAAAGAAGAAAAGAGTTTTCGTTGCAGTCGCAGGCTTGGAACAGGAATTCGAAACAATATTGACAACTGTTAAGGGGGTTCTTTAACTGGGCTAATATAGAACTCACCGAAACCATTCTCTATCCTCACGACGAAAAATATGGCGGAGTCAGGGATGATGAAAGCTTGATGAAAAAAGCTTTCCAAATAGGCGCTCTACTTGTCGATAGGTGAAAGAAAGTTGAAGATCGGTATAATAGCAGATACACACGACAATTTGCCTCTAGTTGACAAGGCAATAGAGAGGCTCAACCGAGAAAAGGTAGAAATGGTGCTTCATGCAGGCGATTATGTTGCGCCTTTCACGATAATGCGTTTCAAACAATTAAAAGCAAAACTGATCGGTGTCTTTGGAAACAATGACGGTGACCACGATTTTTTGAAGAAACGATTCGCAAGCATTGAAACAGCAGAGATTCGAGGCAACTTCGCCGAGGTTATGGTTGACGGGTTGAAGATTGCATTACTGCATGGTGAAGACGAAGAGCTTTTGCAATCGCTTGTCAACACTGAAAGCTATGACGTGGTGATTTGTGGGCACTCCCATGAAGCAAAGACGTACAAGAAAGGCAAAACAACAGTAATCAATCCTGGAGAGGTGTGTGGTTATTTGAGCGGAAAATCTACGCTAGCTCTGTTAGACATAGCGACTCGAGAAGTGACGATTGTTCAGCTATAGTCAGCTCCGCCTTTTTCGTTTAATCTTCTCTATAGCCTTGTTTACTCCTTCCCATCCTTCGACTGTTTTCGAATGGACGATTTCGAAGGCTTCCTTCGACGTCATCAACGTCAACTCCTCACCTGTGGCTGTTCGCAAAAGATATCTTGCAGCCCGCAACACATCACCATTCAGCCGAGAGTCTGCTTGATCTGCTAAGTGGCAGATTAATGCTTCAACGGTTCTAGGCCACATCGGTCCTGCTTGGCCTCCGTGGTGGGCGCAAACTATGTGAACCAGATCTAACGGGTAGTCTCTTCGAATTAGTTCGGATGTGATGAGGGTTAAATGGTCTAGGCGTTCTCCAAGATGTGTAGTAGAATAGCCTTCGCCTTCCATCTCGTAAGTTAAGGGTTTGAAAATGTCATGCAACACAACGCCTGCGAGCACAAGGTCACGGTTCACTTTGCCGCCATATATTTTTTTGACAACATTACAGAGCTTTAATGCAATCTCAGCAGTCGCAATTGTGTGCTCAATGAATCCTCCGGGATAGCTGTGATGACGTGACAGACCAGCAGGAGAAGTCTCAAGGAGTAAACCGGAATAAACCATTCCGCCAATCTCGATTTTCGGATTCTCAACTATTTCGGCAACTTTTTTTCGAAGATTTTTGTTTTTTATTAGGGTGATAATCCGGTTTAAACGAGAGTTTTTGGTCATACAAAGCCACTTTTCAGTGTCGAAATTAGAATCTTGTACCTCTAAATAAGTTCTCCCTTAGCGGTCATTATGACCTTTCCACCGACAAATACGTCGATTTTTCCTTCTCTGCTTTCTGCCCTTAAAAGAAGCAGCGAAGGCCGACCTATTTCATAGCCCTGTTCGACCCGAATGTTAATTCGATCTTTTCTAAAATACCTGTGTTTCACCAAATATCCCGCCAGACAACCATTTGCACTTCCAGTAGCTGGGTCCTCAGGCACACCGAAATAATCGGCAAAAAATCGAACATTTAAATCATTTTCTTGGCTATATGTTTCGGGGCAAAAGATGAGTATGGCTTTAGCCTGGATATCTTTGATCAATTCAAAGTATTTGTCTCTGACTATTCTAGCCCGCTTCACGGCATCTAAGTTTTTCAATGGGACTATTATGTCAGGGACTCCTGTAGAAACCTCTTGAATAGGGAATCCATTGTCCATATCTCTAGCACCAAGACCTAAAACCTGTGAAATCGACTCAGCGTCGAAGATTTGGCCAAAAGTCGGTTGTAATTGCTTCATCCACAAAATGTCTACATTTCCTTCAATATAACTAAGCGAAACAGGAATCCGCCCCACCTTCAAATTTAGGACTATCTTGTCGATAGGTTTTTTGACAATTTCACGTTGTATCACGTAAGCAGTCCCCAGTGTTGGATGGCCAGCGAAGGGCAGCTCTGTTTCTGGTGTGAAAATGCGGACATCATATCCACCATCTCGTCTTTCATCTGACAAAATGAATGTTGTTTCTGAATAGTTCATCTCCTTAGCAATTTTTTGCATTTCCTTATCGGAGAGTTGCTTGGCGTCTCTGATGACTGCGAGTTGGTTACCTGCGTATTTTTCTTCAGTAAACACATCCACTATAAAAAAAATGAGTGTTTCCATATTTGGTTCCTCCCAAAGTATTCAGCCAACATCTCTCTTTGCTAACTCGCTGTTTTGAACTTTCCGTTTTTCCTGCGCCGCCAGGTTATGTGCTAAGCGAATGGGTTTTGAAATCCGATAACGTGGAGTGCAATGCTTAACGACTTCTATTGCTCTCTCTAGCGAAACCATGTGTCCAACGCTGACATAGACAGGGTGTGTCCCTTTTCTAGTTATAAGGGCCACCCCGACAACTTCTTTCTTATCCGTTATAGGCGCCCAGTTTTCCGCATTAAACTCGCCAACATCCCCTATTAACGGGCTTTTTGCAGCGCCAATTGTCGGCTTGCCGAGAACAAGTCCTAAGTGGCTGGCGAATCCAAGCCTGTAAGGATGCATTATTCCTTGTCCGTCAACAAGTAAAACATCTGGCTGCAAGCATAACTTCTTGATAACCGCAACTGCTGGCGGAATTTCTCTGAAAGACAATAACGTGGGAATGTATGGAAACTCTGTTTTTACGTGGGTGGTTTTTGATTCAACGAGGGAAAGCGAGTCATAGTCGAGAACTGCAGCTGCGCTAACTGAGAACTCTTCGGTGTAGGCAACATCTACTCCGCCAACGTAACGTATTTTCTCAGAAAGGGTGTCTCTCCAAATTATACGCTTGGATACTTTAAGCTGTGCAGCGTGAGCTTTTTTAACAGAAAACCACGATGAAACTTTCTTGCGTTTGGATTTTCGTAGAGACAAAACAGCGACCTTACTTCTTTGTCTTCAAGACCTTTTCAAGCTTCTTAATCGAACGCTCAAGTGAACTTCTACGCACTTCAATTGTAACGTCTCCACGGGTAGCTTCTATAATTCGCCTTGCAACGTCAAACTTCCGCCTTAGTTCAGGAACAACACGCAAAGCCTCATCCATAACCATAAATTCGCCATAGATGAGTTCCATCGATTCAAGACTTTTCTCAGCAACCTTCACATCCCCTTTTCGAAGAGAATCTAAAGCTCTGCGTCTAAGCTCGCCGACAACATCTGCTAATCCAAGCAAATACGAAGTTGACGGTACACCAATTTTCTTATGGCCGACAAACTTGTTATCTTGCGCCAACTTGAGAAAAACGTGGGCTTCAGTATATTCTTGAAAAGCAGCGTCCACAATGCCTGCATGGACAAGTTTCTGATGAACCTCAGGAACTTCATCAAGTATGATAAAAAGTTTCGTTGTCTCATTCAGCATTTCCTTTGCTTTTTCAAGCTGTTCTTTATGCACCAGGAAAATTGCCTGCTTTGAGAGACGTGTTGCTTTTCGCATCGCGTCATAAAGTTCATCTTTGATTTCTTCTCTTTCCTTCATTTCTCTTTCGATCTTGCTTAGGATTTTTTTAAGTGTCATTTATATAAGCTCCAGAATTGCTTTGCAAAGTGATTCGCGAGTTGTCTTAATAGGCTTTCTGATGAGGTCTCAGGTTGATAGAATTCTCCAGCCTACTTAACAAAACTACCCGACTTTTATTTGATTCGTCAAGCACCTTGTAGCCTGTTTTCTCAGCTAGTGAAGCAGCAAAGTCTCGGATTTCTTCATGTAACGGCATGTTTGTATATGTCAATCTCAGCCGTGAAAATCCAACATGCATGTAGGCTTTGGGCTCCACGTATGTGGGATTGGGTTTTTCTACCAGTTTGGCGTAGAGTTCTGGATGTTTAAGGTTGAGGTGTCGCACTAATGTTATGCGCATAACGGTGGGACATTTGAAGCTTGGCAGCAAAGAAAGGGTTTCGTTTAGTTTTTCCCAAGCGTTTGGGATTTGAGGTTGACAAGTTTCATAGAAAGTTTTTTTGTCTGGAGCACATGTTGAAATGTACAGTTGGGTGGGCTCTTCGCTTAATTTAGATAGTGCTTCTGGTATGGTGCCGTTGGACACGAGGAATGTTGTGAATCCTCTTTTATGGAAGGATTTGATCAGTTCTCCAAGTCGCGGATAGAGCGTTGGTTCGCCCGTTAGGCTTATGGCAGCGTGTCTGGGCTTCAACGCTTCTCCATATTTCTTATTGTCTGCTTTGGGGTTTGCTTTGTAGCCACTCAAAAGCCTCATTTGCGCCCTTATACAACCCTCCACAATGTCCTCGGGCTCGTCGCAGAGTGGCAGCTCTGTTTCTTCCCACTTCAATCCTTTGTCTCCGCTTTGAGCCCTCCAACAAAACAGACACCGCATCGTACAGCTGAAGACTGTCGGCGTCATTTGTATACATTGATGTGTTTTTACTCCATAGAACTTCTGTTTGTAGCAGGGTTGGTCGTGGATTAACGTGTTGTAAAGCCATCGACAACGTTTGACTGCTGAGTGCTGGCCTACCACATGATATTTTTGAGCTTTCATCAGTTGAAAGAGTTCCTTTTGGACTGAGGGCTGCAATGTTGAATCTCCGAAAGGGTTTAAGAACTAAAAAGATCGGGTTACAAATAAGAGTACCTTTGGCTTGCAACCTGCATTTTTTATTGTTGAAAACAGTAATTTATTTCTTGAAACTTTTTTGCAAACTTTTCCACTTTTCGTTTAACTTTGTCAGGGTCTTTTTTGTCGATTGTTACCTGTTTGATGAACTCGGCGATTTGCTCCATCTCATCCTCCTTCATCCTCCGCCTCGTTACTTCACAAGTGCCAAGCCTCACTCCACAGTCAGCAATTATGTTTGCCTTCTCAAGCCGCTCAGCCACTCCTCGTCCTTGCTTATATCCTCCGTAATCTAATAGAACCTGATGCGACCTTGTATAGCCAAGGTTTAAGCCGACAACAGGAAATCCATAATCATGTAATGCATTTGCAAGAGCCTGCGCGTTGCGAATAACCTGTTCAGCGTAGGCGCTTCCAAACTTTTCCATCTCAGCTAAGGCTAGGGTTAGAGCAGCTATTCGATTCCAGTGAGCATTGTCCACAAAAGTTGGGTAAATCCTTTCTTTCAAGAATTCTCCATGTTCTTTGTCTGCAAGTATTATACCTCCCTGTGGTCCGAACAACGTTTTGTGAGTTGACCCGAAAAGGGCTGAAGCACCCTCTTGAAGCGGTTTTTGAAATTTTCCACCAGCGATCAAACCCATAACATGGGAGCCGTCGAACCCCACATGTGCACCGACTGCTTTTGCCGCTTTGGCTACTTTGCGAACTGGGTGGGGATAGAGAAACATGCTGGCTCCAAAAATCACTGTACGAGGCTTGATTTGAACTATGGCTTCTATTGTCTTTTCAGCATCTATGTTCCTTTTTTCTTTAGAGAAAGGAAACGCTTCAACTTTTATTCTTAGAATTCTGGATAATCCTTCTTTCCACATTCCAGGATATCCGCCGTCTTCAGGTGAAACGCACATGAGAGTGTCGTCGTGCTTGGTGAAGTTTGCCAGAAAAATCAAGTCTGCTATGTGCCCCGAAAGAGGACGCAAATCTGCAGTTTCTGCTTTGAAGAGGTCTTTGGCAACTTTTTCTCCGTATTTTTCTATTTCGTCAGTAAAGTGAGTGCCCATGTAGAAATGGTTTGATGCGGTGTATCGGTGAGCTAGTTCCGAAGAGAGTAGGGAGCGAACTTGAGGGCTCATGATGTTTTCTGAAGGAATAAGGTTGATGCATTGTTTTCCACGCCACTGTTCGTGTTTTTGCACTAGGCTTAGAATATCCGAAATCATTCCAGTCACCTCAACTTATCAAGTTCTTTGCATCTCAGATATTTACCGCTTACGGAAAAACTAGCTTCTTTTCAGTTCTAATACATGAGTTTAATGAAAAAAGGAAATGATAATATAATCGAACAAAGACAACAGATAAAAGCTTAAAATGTCCCTTTACTAAGAAATGTCAACCTTCCATACAATGCCAGAACAAGAGGGAAAAAATTGCACAAAAAACTGCACATAAAAAGGATTACGACTTTCTCAATAATTCTACTCATCTTGACCTTTCTCACAGCCTGGCCTATACCGAAAGTTTCTGCCGAAGTTTCAATAAGTGGGCTTTCTCTAAATGAAGGACTTGTTGGGGATCTTGTTGAACTGGATGGGCAGATTAATACAACAGATGGGGCTTACGAAATTTTGTTTGATGGATCATTGGTTGAATCGGGAAATGCGAATTTAACAACTGTTGAGGACACATTTGTAGTTCCGAATAGCACAAAAGGCGACCACGTTGTGGCATTGAGAGACGTAGAGGCGAACATTACTAGCGACGCTACAACTTTCACAGTTAAAACAGGATACATTGTAAAAGCAACTAAGCCTCGCATTCAAGAAGATGAAAACGCCACAATTCTAGCTATTATTACAGGTGGAGAGGCAAACATTACATTGTCTGCAAATGTCACCGTAATGGATCCTGATAACAAAACTCATTCTTGCCCAAACTTCAACATAACCACAGAACAAAATGGCTATGGTGAAACAAGCAAGATCTATCCAACAGATTTCGATGCAGAACCTCATACTTTCTATGTTGGAACTTACAACCTAACGCTTAACGCTGCGCTCAACACAACTATCGGCAGTTTCACTGTAGGTCTTACTGATGCTGCAGAATATCATAGGTTTCAAGTTGTAAACACTAAAGCGGCAAACTACACCTTGCCAACTGACATAATGAAGATAACAATAACTCACAATGGAGAAACTGTTTTTACTTCTCCCACCATGAATGCCTCAGAAACTGGCGGCGTAATTATAGCAAATTGGACGATTTCTGCAAACGCTAGTATAGGGCTTTACATAGTAAACGTGATAAATACAACATCTATAGGCACAGAAAAGCCGGTGCCAGACAACCAAACCTTCACAATTGTTTCAAAGTCTTTTGCTTGCGAAGTTAACGCGTTTAATTTAGACGGTGAACCCGTTGAAGGGATTGTTGTGGAAGCAAACAATACTTTTACATCCACCATAAGTACTAATACCACCAATAAAGATGGACTTGCATCTTTTTACTTAGAAGCTACCAACTATATTTTCACCGCGTTCTTGAACGACTCACAAGTGGGTGCCACATCGGAAACAAGCCTTGCCGGAAATCTCACTGGAACTTTGGCGCTTAACATAAAATGTTCTCTCGCTCACATCAGAGTCGCAGTAAGAGATGCAGAGGGCAAGATGCTCCCCTTTGTGAGCATCAGCGCAAACTTCACGTATACTACGCGAGCAAACATAACAATTGCAAGGACGGCTTCCACTGAAACTAACCTAACAGGCGTAGCTACGCTTCGAAATCTCTTCATAAACATCAATTATACAATAAAAGCAAGTCGTTACGGTCAAACATTCAATACAACGATCTTAGACTTAGTGTCTACAAGCGGGTTCAACATGACATGTCCAACACTTGAACTTATCATAAAAGTCTTCGATAGAAGCAGTTCACTTTTTCGGGATGCGCTAGTAAAAGTTTATGATTGGGGTATTGGGTTAAGCGGTTTAGTGGGAGAAGGAAACACGAATGCAAGTGGAGAAGTTGCTTTTAATTTTACATTCGGAAAATACATTGTGAAGGTATACAAAGACGGCGTCCTCTTGAACGAAACAAGCATGTTCCTCAAAGACGATCCAACAAGCTTTGCGGTCTACTGCAAGCTTTACAACCTAACGCTTGAAGTTAGCGTGCTGGACTATTTTGGACAGGGAATATCAGACGCGAACGTTACCATAGAACGTGAAGGAACCATTCTTTCATCTTCGACCACTAGAGGAAACGGCGTTGCCCAATTCACCGAACTCATCGGGGGCGACTATAAGATCTTTGTCTACATAGCCGAAAAACCATACAAAATCACCACGCTGTATCTTCAAGAGCCAAAAACTGTTACTCTAAAAATAGAGGAAATCGTGTCAATCGGCGGCTTCATAACAGAAACAAGCCACTTCATCACAGCCGTCCTCATACTATTAGTGATTATTGTTTTTCTGCTTGCTTTTATTTATCGCAGGTTCAAATCGAGGCAGAAAGAAGAATAGCAATTGGAAAAAGTTTATAACGCGCAAGCGCCTAAGCCATTCTTGTTGAAAAGTGAGTTCAACCAGAATTTTGTATAAAACAACACTAAGGTAGTGTCTATATTGGGCGAAGTAAAACATTGTTCCCCAAGATGCAATTTGTTCAAATGCATAAAGAACGCTGCGATTCATAGCAGCAACGATGTCTGGTGCAGATTAACCGATGAAAAATGCAACGTCGCAAACTGTAACTACGCAACATGTATAAAACGAAGACTCTTGCTGGGAGGCATATGTGGAGAAACCGTAAAGCGTAAAACGACTGATAAACGAATGGAAGAAACCGTTGGACCCCCTATAAAACTGCGTGGAAAAACATTAAGAAGGGTGGGTGAAAAAGAAATCTTCTAAAAGCCCTCTATAAAGTCCTAAACCGTTAACATTAAACCTCAACCAACCGAAACATACCCCAGGTAATCCCTTTGATCAAAAAAGTAACTTGTCTAGCGGGAGGAGTCGGCGCCGCCAAATTTCTCCAAGGGCTCGTCAAAATGATGCCGCAAGAAAACATAACGGTAATCGTCAACACTGGCGATGATATAGAACTGTACGGCTTACATATTTCTCCAGACCCTGACATCGTAATGTACACTCTAGCGGGTGTTGTGGATGAGGAGAAAGGGTGGGGAATACGGGGCGACACGTTCAACAGCCTCGATATGTTCCAGAGGTATGGCTTGGAAACGTGGTTCAAGCTTGGCGACAAAGACCTCGCTACGCACATTTATAGAACAAAGCTTTTGAAAAACGGGTTCTCTCTGGAAGAAGTTACACAGAAACTTTGCGAAGCTCTTGGGCTTAAAGTGAAAATTCTGCCAATGACCAACGAGAAAACTTCACCCAAAATAATTACTGATGCAGGTGAAATGCACTTTGAGGAATATCTTGTGAAAAGAGGGGCAAGGGATAAAGTTTTGAATGTGGTTTTTGGAGACGTCGAATCGGCACACCCAGCCGAGGGAGTTATCGAATCTATAAGAGATGCTGAGGGTGTTATAGTGTGTCCCAGCAACCCGATAGTAAGCATAGGACCAATTTTGGCGATAAAGGAAATTAGAGAGACTTTGAAGGAAACTCCAGTGAAGGTAGCTGCTATAAGCCCCATTGTTAAAGGCGCTACGATAAAAGGTCCTGCGGACAAATTGATGCGAGGGCTAGGGCTCGAGGTTTCAGCTTATTCTGTTGCTTTTCTCTACCGCGACTTTCTCGACGTGTTCATATTTGACGAAGTTGACAGGGCAGAGAAAGACAAGATTGAAAGGCTTGGAGTGAAGGCTGTTACAGCTAATACGGTTATGCAGTCGTTGCAAGACAAGGTAGAACTGGCTAGGTTCGTTTTAGAAACACTTGAATAGACAGCATGCTATTTTGTTGAGACCCGCTTTATAACGGGTGGTCGAATTTTCTTTAGAACACGGTATCCGCAGAAGGTGCATTTGATTCCTCCACCACGCAGCTCCAATTCTTTCGTAGCCACTTTTGCACCACATCTCACACATTCGTAAATAAGTCCCTCACCAGTTTCTTCAGACATAGGCTCGCCTTCTTTACGATGGGTATCTAACGTGCAATTTAAATCTATTGACTCTTCCCAAAGTTTTGCACGCAACAATTAAAGGACAAGAAGTTAAGGGGGGGTGGTATTCTAAATAAAGTGAAGATAAGAAAGGTGGAACATCATGTGAAAGTGGAATGGAGTCCAATAAGGGAAAATTAGAGTTCCTTTGGGTAAAGGTCAACGAACTAGAAGAATTCAATCTTTTGCCTAAACCCATGGTAGAATTAGTTCCTAGGTGGGTTAAGGAAAAGAAAGCTTTCTTCCAAAACGCAGACGCAAAGTTTTAGGTTCTCTTTTAGGACTTAATTATCTTCTTATGGTAGCGGCTATATACTGTTAGTCAAATCGTGTAGTTGCGTCATACTTGTGTGTGCGTAATGGTGAAGGTTATGAAGAATGATTTGAAAGCCGCTCTTAAAGAGAAACTTTCGCCTGAAGAGCTTGCTTTAGTTTACAAATCCTACGATGTCATTGGAGACATTGCTGTTATTCGTGTTCCAGAACAACTTTTGCCCCTTAGTGAAACGATTGCTGAGGCTTTGATGCAGCAGCACAAGCATGTCAAGGCTGTTTGGCAACAGTCAAGCCCAGTTTCTGGTGATTTTAGACTGCGCAAGCTTGAATGGGTTGCAGGAGAGAAAAAGACTGAGACGATTCACAAAGAGCACGGATGCCTGTTCAAAGTTGACATTAAAGAATGTTATTTTTCTCCCCGACTTGCTTTCGAAAGAATGCGAATTGCCAACTTGGTTGAGGATAACGAAGTTGTTGTGAACATGTTTGCCGGCGTAGGCTGCTACTCGATAATAATTGCTAAACACTCGAAGGCTACAAAGGTTTATTCAATTGACATAAACCCTGTTGCAGTAAGATATGTGCGAGAAAACGTTCTGCTCAACAAGGTAATTGACAAGGTTATGCCTATAGAAGGCAATGCAAGGACAATTATTGAAAGAACGCTTAAAAATATGGCGGACAGAGTTCTTATGCCATTACCAGAAAGAGCATACGAATACCTTGACTCCGCATTTTCCGCGGTTAAGCCTCAAGGCGGTTGGATACACTACTACGATTTTGAACACGCAGGAAAAGAAGAAGACCCGATTGAAAAAGTAAAGGCAAAGGTTGAGGAAAAGCTACAGCAACAAAAGGTTAACTTTGAATTATCCTTCAGTCGCATAGTACGGCAAACAGGACCCAACTGGTATCAAATAGCCATCGACATCCAAGTAAACAAGTAACATACCACTGCCAATTGCTTGAGTCTGAGAATGCCAAGCCTAATTGAAACTATAATCTTAATAATTTATTCGAATATAAACCGTGATATCTCTCAATTGAGAAGGCAAGTAGGCATGAGTAAGATAAGGGAAGAAATACGCCGCAGAGTTCCTCGGCTTATAATGAGCTTGGTTATGACTGTTATTTTCTTGGTGATAAGTATAGTAGTTCCGCCAACTGTCAGCGGTATTCTTATTCCAGGTCTTGACATGGACGCTGGTTTACTAATATGGACTATAATAGTAGTCATCACAGCGATTTTCCTAATAAGAGCGTTGTCCGACGCTTTAGTATTGGTCGACATTGTAACCGACATAATCATTAGACAAATGGGCATAAAGGAAGAAAGATCTCCAAAAAGAGCAGCCAGAGACCTTATCTACATAATCGTTATCATTCTGATAGCAACGGCTGTTTTGCCAATTGTCGGCACGTTGGAGGGAGATATTAGATATTGGTTAACAACGCTCACTATATACAGCGCCCTCGGAATAACCCTCATATTGATTTACGATATTGGACGAATTCTTTATAGGATAGTTGAGCAAAGAGCCGAATCATTGGCTGATCGCCTTTCTAAGATAGCTGAACAAAACAAAACGAGTGAATAACATGGAGCCAACAATAATAATAATTTTCATCCTCATCTATCTGCTAACAATCCTTCTTTCAGCTACCGAAGTTGTTTCTATGTCCATCGCAGCCTTAAGCGGAGCATTGCTCACTGCATGGTTTGGGCTGCAATACGGAGTGTTCAATTATGAAGAAGCTGTAGGCTTCATAGACGTAAGACTTCTTGGTCTAATAATGGGTACAATGATTGTAGTGGAAGTGGCTGAAAAAAGTGGTTTATTTCGCTTTGGAGCATTGTACGCCGTTAAACTTTCGAAAGGAAACCCGGGCAGACTATTCGTCTCTATCTGCATAATCTCTGCAGTTGTTTCTATGTTTCTCAGCGACCCAACAGCAATGTTGCTTATGGCTGCGGCTACAGTGACGATAAGTAAACTTCTTAATTATGACCCTATACCCTATTTTCTCTCAGCAACTATTATGATAAACCTTGGCGGCACGAGCACGTTAATCGGCTCAACAAGTAACATGGTAATCGGCGTTGCTTCAGAAATGACCTTTACAGACTTCATCAGCTATCTATTAATGTGCGAAGTTGCCTTGTGGGCACTAACAATTTTTGCACTTTACATGCTTTTCAAGCCAAGATTGGGAAAGAAAAAAGCTCTTCCAGAATACAATCCTTGGCAGAGCATAGAAAACAAGAAACTTTTCTATCAATCCATCTTCACCCTTGTCCTTTTGGTATTCCTTTTCTTGATATTAGGAAACTTGGGGGTCGGCCCTGAAGCTGTTGCTCTAGGCTGCGCCATCCTAGCATTAGTTCTCAGCAATTCGGATCCAGCACAAATCTTCAAGGGACTCGACTGGGAAACACTGGTTTTCATCGCAGGTTTCATGTTCATAGTAGGAGGCATACAGAAGACCGAGATTCTAAACGTCATGTCAGAACAACTTTTTCTACTGGTTGGCGGCAGCCCATTGAACACGACCCTTACAACCTTGTGGTTCAGCGGACTTGCAAGCGCCGTGGTAAGCAATGTCGCTATTGCCTTAACATTCGTGCCGATTATTGCAAAATTTTCAGCCTTAAACCCAACTCTTCGTCCACCAGTTTCATCAGCGCTCGTTCTTGGAACAAATCTTGGAGGCGCCACCACACCGTTAAGCGGTTCTGTCTGCATGATGGCCATAGGTGCTCTAAAACGCGAAGGAATCTCAATGAGCTTTAGCGAATTCACCAAGATAGGTTTGATAACGTCAATCCTTCAATTAGGCGTCTCTAGCCTTTATCTCATTTGGAGGTTTACACTATTAGGAGGGTAATGATTGGTTAAAGTCAAAAAATGGATTAAATCAAGAATAAAAAAACCAGAAGCTGAATATGATGAGGCTAAAAGAGAATTTGAAATGGCGATGGGAAAGCCGTTCATCAGCATAAAAGTAGAGATTCCTAAAGGCTTTGAAGATCTTCGCGCTCAATTTCTTAATTTGGAGAAGGATAAAGATTTTCTTATGGAAGTTGAGGATCTGGTTAAGAAATGGCTTGTATATGAGAAGCGTGGCGTAAAGCGCATTTCATAGAACTGCAAATTGTAAGTTGAAGAGCCAAGTTTCTCTTATGCAAGTTATTGGAGGTCTATATCTTTAGTTAAGCTTTGGTTTGTAAAACGCTAGCTTCGCATGTGATACATCTTGGAAAGTGGATAATTCGAATTTTGGTGCTTCCTTCGAAGGCTTGACCGTTGAAGAGATTTCCAGAGACCGTCAATGTAATCTTAACCCATTTCGAAGTATTTCCATCTATAACTATTGCGTTCTTGACGTATTCTATGGCAGCCATTCTGTTGAATTTTACCATAAGTACTTTAAAGCCAACACAATCAAAGTCGAAAATCGCAATAGGTTTTGGTTCAGCAGGAATCGTACCATTCAGCGTTATCGTGGAAACATCTATATCTTCAACATGATAGTTTCGAGGCAACTTGATAAACCCTGTTATCCATTTTCCCCTGCTTTTCAAGTTCAACGTGAAGGGGCAAATACAAACTTGAGCTTCAATGACAGGAGTAACTGCTAGAATCATGTCTTGAAAGTCCATATCGCCACCTTCCCACAGGTCCTCCCAGACAATTATGTACCCGCCCGGTAAGTTAGGATTGACAAAGACTAAGGCATGGTCAAACTCGTCTAGGTTGCGGTTTGTCTCAGTATAGAATAATTGAAACGTTGTTTCGTTGTAAAGCACTCCGTCTGGAGTGCCTAAACATAATCCGAAGGTTTCCGTTGCTTTGAAGACTATTGTGTCTCCAGTGCTGTTGACTTCTGAAAAGATCAGATGTAAATCGCTTGAGGATGCTGGATACCAGCTTAAATTGTTTGAAGGTGCATATCCTGCAATTTCTGCTAAAATAGTGATTTGGCAATATCCTGCTTCGAATGTTTCAATTTCTAGTTCGTCCTCAGTTACGTTGATGGCATATCCGTTTGCGTCGAACCATTCTTGTAAGGTCAGTTCTCCGACTGTTTCCGCCTTTTCAATCTTAGGAGCTATCGCTGTCCCTGAAGCGATTGTTTTGACCTCCGTTTCTAATCTAGGAATTGCTGAAGCGGACATGGATGGCAGAATCAACATTATGAATGCAATTACTACAAGACCTTTAGTAATCACAATTTTTCTCATTTTTACGTCCTCGATACTGTTTTTCCGTGTGGTGATATAAATGTGTAGTAACTGAATTTGTATAGAAGTTTCCTCTAGAAGTTTCTTATACCGTCGTAAGACAATTATAATAGGCTGAAAAATTTTACTTGAGGGATCGTTATGGCTGTCACTGATGCAGAACGTGTTAAAAAGCCGAAGTTGCCGAAGAAACGGTTTCTGAAGAGAAAAAAGAGAAGAAAAGGCAAGTAGAAACTAAAAACCTTTAATAGTAAACTAACTATTTCAAGAAATTCACGTGTCAGTGGGCCGGTAGTTCAGTCTGGAATGAATGCCTGACTTGCACTCAGGAGGCCGTGGGTTCAAATCCCGCCCGGTCCACCAATCAGTCTTTACGTTGCTGTTCAGGTTCGATTCACAGTTTTCTCGCGATTTGGGTTCTGTCATTCGGGGCATCGTCTCTTTTAGACAGTTTTCAAGCTGGACAAGATCAAGTGGCCTTTCTATAAACACCATCTCCGCGAGAAAGAGTTTCAGCCGAATTGGAAAGTAACCGACCAAAAAATAGGCATATAGGCTAGGTTTGGGAGTACTAGAAATTGAATGTTCTATCTCTGCAGAACGTCCACGTTTCGTTATACTTTCGAGCGTTCTGTAACAGTAGCAACGTGGTGCTCTTGATGAATAAGGGTTGGACGGTGTAATTTTTGACTCACTTGGCTGAGTTGACGGATAAGGAGCGTGAGACGCTTAACACCATGCTTTCTTTCGTCGACAGAGGAGAACGAGACAAATCTCGCATCTACAAGCTCACAGCCGCGAAGCTGAAGATCTCTGTTGTGACTGTGAAAACTCGCCTCAGCTGGCTTAGAAGCAAGTACGACCGGGTGCTCGAAACTGCAAGAGACTATCGCGGATGGCAGCAAAAGTTTTATCAGCGCACCGGCGGAAAGTTTAACCCGTTAAGTAGATGCGGAAAGTAGCCATCAGCACCGAAAGAACTGTGAGAAGTGCCGCATTCTGAATAGCACTATCACGGCGCGCGTCGAGGGTGATAGGCACGTTCCAACTATGCTGATGGAATAACACTACATAGTAATTCAAACACTGTTGTGTTTGGTTTTAAGCGGCTTGATGATAGTGGTGTGCTTCTATCGGTTACTAAATGGAAGCTTGTAGGGTATTTAGCAAGTGAGGTTGTGCGGTGGCATGATTTTCAGCGTTTGAGTAATGATGAGATGGCTGAGATTGTGGATAACCCTGATTTTAGGTATAGGATGGTGTAGTTGTGTCTACTTTGCGCTTGCCAAAAAAAAGATAAATTTTTATTGCAACTTCTTAAATAATATGTTAGGTTGGGAGTTGAGGATATTTGGACTTGTTTGTTTTTGCTAAATATTTTATGCATGGAATTGCGTTCTCTTTACTGTTTCTCGTCTTGGGTCTCGTGGTGTTATTTTTAACTGCTGTCCTCGTGACTATTGGATCTTTCATAGGATTAATAATTGGATTTGGAATTCTGATGTTAGCAGTCGGTGGTTTAAACTGTTTTCTGGCTGAAGTCATTTGGGGTGTGCAAACAAAAACGTCATTCTGGAGTTTATTTTTTCATGGAATTGTCTTATTTCTAGCCTTACTCGTTGTAAACGGTATCTTGGCGGGGATTCCTAACTCTGTTTTTCCTAGTATAACAACAACAGTGATTACTTCCATAATTGGAGCATTTGCTGGTGGATTTGTGGGTAAGAAAGTGGCTGGATGGTTTGAAGAAGAATTTCGAAGAGAAGAACACCCCAAAGAAATTGAAATAAAATGGAGGGATGCAAAACTTTGAGGAGAAAAAGAAGCTATAAAAGATAAAGCGCGTGCATAGAAGGTGTTTGGGGTGGGCGGGTGGGTTTTTGATCAAAGCGAACAGCTTTGACTGATTGCTCTAGTTGTCTTTGTTCACAACACAGTCGCCCATTACTTCTCTAGATATGTGACAAATGTTACTTTTAGAGAAAAGAAATATCCCGTGTGATGTCCTACTTCTGCATTACTTCCCTTTTTTTTATGTGTGTCACCTTAAGTTTCTTGTCAGTGGGAGCACTTAATACGTGGTCTTGGATTTCATTAAACATGAAAAAAAGCATGAGAAATCTGCGATTGAATTCATCAATTTTCTGAAGGACATTAATCTCTTTTTTTGACTCTCCTTGACTTCTGGCTGAAACCTTTCCACTTTCATCTATTTCAAAATCAAGATGGGCTATACTATTTCTTAAATCTACATCAATAAGCTTTGATGTTTTTTTCAATCCACATCTTTCCAAAAATCGGACCTTTGGACCTAGAAATGCATTTCTTAGATCTCTTAGAGTAGTTGCATGAACTATGCGAGGCACTTCATGTTCTCGTTCTACATGGAACTCATGACCATTTGCCACTAGAAGCAAAACCAATAAATCTACAAATTGAGCTCCAATGCTCTCAATAAGTCCAAGATATCTGAATAATCCAATTACTGTTAGTAGCCTACGGTTATCTTCATTTTTTTCTTTTCCCATTAATGAGATCTGCAACTTTTGCATATACTGTACAACATCAATAGTCTTTATAGCTTTTACATAGCGTATGTTCCATTCGGTAAGGCTCTTTTTGAACTGCTTAAATCTAATATTTTCCCCACCCATAATTATAAGTCCTGTTATGAGAGGATCTATCTCTTCTTTGATTTCTTTATAGTCAGGACTTTCTTCAAAATTACGTGACCATGAATTTTCTGATTCTTTAGTCATATCGACACCGATTGGTAGCAATGTTAACGAATTGACAGAATATCTCTTTTGGTAGAAGCTTTTAAATCCCCAGATTTTCGGGCTCTGTTAAGTCTTAGAGTTATGAAAAAAGAAAAGAGGCTTTGTGCAGTTATTTAGCTTGAGTCTAGCTCGAGTTCTTTACTTAATTGAGAGCTTGTGTAAACGTTGTTTCTATTTTTTGCGCTCTTTTCCGTTTTGCTGATGTTTTTCTCCTCCTATAAAGCAGCAAACTGTTCTAAAACGCTCAAGTCACATTTCTCTTCTGTACAATAGTTCTTTCCAAATCTGAGCAACGCGCTTTCTAAGTGAATGAAAGACTTTCCTTCTACTCTGTTCCATTTCCAAACCTCTTTGAGTTGTTCAAGGGCTTTGCTAAAATCATTTGGTTTGATGAGGCTCAAATGACGTGCTGCGCGAACTACGAATTTTTGAACGGGCGGGTCAGCCTTAAACCATGTGTCTCTAAGCTCACGGAGAAAAATGTTAACTGTTACTGGACCTACGCCTTTAAACTCTTCCAGTCTTTCCTCCAGTTCTTCATAGTCAACTGCTTCCTCCATTAGAGCAACTATTTTTCCACCATACAGCTCCTGTAGTCGCCGGGTTATGTCTAGAAGCATGTCAGCGGTTTTATAGTTATAACGAGCGTAGCCACCCTCATCTAAAACTTCAACAAGCCCATTCCAGCCAGCTTTCTGGATTGCCTCAGGCGTGACAAGCCCTCGGTTTTCAAATTGTTTGTAGGTCTTCGCTGCTACTTTTGAAGATATTCGTGCTCCAAAAAGAATTGAAGCTAGAAACCATTTGAAAATTTCCTTTTCGCTGCGTGAGGCTAAATCTATGCCCAACTCTTCTGAGAAAGTTTTAGAAAAACACGCTAAGAGTTTCTTTATGGTTTGTTTTTTCTGGGACAAAATCTTTCAACCAAGTCTAATGTTACGGCTTTGCAAATTTTATGTCAAAGTGTTTCTGGACTGCAGCTAAAATTTTTTCGGCACATTCTTCTGCTGAAAGCCTTGAAGAATCAACTTTTATCTCTGGATTAAGCGGCTCCTCGTAGGGAACACCGACACCAGGCACTGTGAAGGATCTGCCTTCTTCAGCTTTCTTGTAAATGTCAGCCGGCGCCAAATAGGTGTTTTTGCGCTTCGCTTCCCGGCGCATACAAACTTCAAGAGGGCATTCAAGGTAGGCTTCGATGAAACGGAGAATGACTTGTCTTGCTTGTTCCCGGAATAGGCGGCGATTAGCTGTAGCGTCGATTATGACATTGACACCGTTTTCGGTTAGCATTTTCGCAGTGAAAACCAGCGCACCATATACTGTGGCACGTTCTTTTTCAGAATACGTTGGCTGTGGAGTGGCATATTGGCGTATCATGTCTATGGAGACTATTTGAGCATAGTTGTTTAGAGACTTCAGCTTTTCCAGCAGCAGATTGGTTACGATGGATTTGCCGCTTCCCGGCAACCCAGTAACCCAAACACACCACCCCTTCTCCAAAGTGAATTACTCACCCTCTAGCTGTGACCAAAGAGAGAATATTGTCAATCTGCTGATAAGTCTTAGGAATAGAAGATACAAGCAATCATCACTCAGGAATCTTTCAGATTCTGTCAGGTCTTAGGTTGATGGACATTCAGTATATCCATACTATATCAGGCTTGGCTCTTTTTCATCTGTACATATGGCTATTAGAGGTGTTGCCATCAAGCAATCATCTTCTCATTTTTTCGCAATGATTTTCCAATATCTATTTGGTCGTTCTTTTTTCCCGCTTTGAACTGATTCTATATTAATCCCCTTAAATTCTGCTAGAAGAGTTAAAACTTCCTTATGTGAGAAGAAATGATGCAGTTCTTCAAATCCCCCAAACTCTTCCAAAATTCGGAATGTCCCTTCTTCGATTTTCAGACCTAAGCCATATCGATAATCCTCTACGGACAGGAAATTAGCCAAAAGCAAGCCTTCATCCTTTAGAACTTTGTGAATCTCTTCTATTGCTTTTTCAATATCTTCCTTTATAGCATGATGGATAACGCTTACACTTATTACTACATGAAATACTTGGTCAACAAATGGCAAATGAGTCATTGACGCACACAATACTGCTACATTCGAAATTCCCTCAATCCTAGACCAAGTCTTGGTCTTCCTTAGAGCACTCTTTGAAATGTCAACTCCAACAACGTCAAAACCCTCCTTAGCCAAGTAAATGGAATTCCTACCCATACCACATCCTAAATCAAGAAATACTTGCGCTCGACATTCCCTGAACAGACGCATGGCTTCTACAACAAAAGGAACAGGTTTCCTGAGCCAATCAGGAAGTTGACCCAAAACTGAATAGTATTCTTCCCACATCATCAATAATGTTCCTTGCTTCAGTTTTATAACTTATGGAAGAAACTCTGGAGTTAGCCAGTTCATCCTTCAGGGTTCACCAATTAACTCATATCTAGTGGACTTCATTTTTCCTCAGTTCAAAGGATAAGATGTGCTTCTACTTCAGAGATTTTCTGGCTTTGAAGATTAAGATGTAAGGCACCCTTCTCCATGTATCATATTCCTTTTCTGAACCTTCCCAATAGTATGGAATCTTCTGTTTTTCTTCTTCTGTCATTTTTGTGAGGGGATAGGGTTCAGGTTCAAGTATCTTCTCAACAATAAAGCCCGCAGACACAAGTGAGTTGAAATAGTCTTGGAGTGTTCTATGATAGCCACAGAATTTGGCAGCTGTTCCGTCGAATTTCCATGTCCAAGTTCGTCTTCTTCTATCAAAATAGCTACCTATGCCCCACATTTTTCTCCTACCATATTTTACGGCTCTTCCTCTATTAGCGATTGGGTGAACCACACAAAAAACAAACAGTCCACCCCTTCTCAACACCCTGAAAGCTTCACTAAAAGCTTGCCCATAATTCTCTGAATAGCCTATGGCACAAGAAGAAAGAACAATATCAAAGCTCTCATCATTTAACATGTCCATGCCCTCCATGTTTCCAACATAGAATTGAACTCTCACCGTGTGTTTTCTAGCAAGTCTTCTAGCATACTTTATCTGCTCCTCAGAAATGTCCAAACCAACAGATCTAGCACCCCACTTGGCTAATACTATTGCATTTTGTCCCCCTCCGCAACCAACCTCTAGAATGTCCTTTCCTTCCACATCTCCAAGTAATTTCAATTCTGTTTCTCCAGGAGAAATTGGACCATAATGTACATCAACAAGAGAAATCCTGACAGATGATTGATAAGCCTTGGAAATGATGTTCCATCCTTTCTTAGCTGACATTGTCACTCACTTCCAAGGACTGAGCTTCTTTCTCAGTTTTATGACTTGTGGAAGAAACCAATCTGGCAAACAGCGCAAAAGATATTAACCAGACCACTTGATACAAAAAGTATGGTCTCCCTTAGAACAAGGATTACCAGTACAGTTGTTCTTGTGTTTTGCTGGCTAATCTTCACAATCTCATTCTTAGCCTTCTATCAAACGGGCTTTGACATCTGGCAAAACATAGCGTTCTTCATAGTTTCTGCACTCATTGTATGTGGCTTAATAGCTGCAATCTGGATAAGTATGGCCTTCTAGCCAGCCGGACGCAGTAAATGAAGTAAAAGCTCTATGTAATAGAAGCTAGACCTACACTGTGTTACCTAATGAACGTGCTTTGGCTTTCCCATGTATGACGGTGAAGTAGAACTTATTTACAGGATTAGAACCAGGCTCAATAATTGGAAGCTACATATGATATTATGGCAAATAAGTGAAGACTAGTGATAGTGAAGCTAAGGCTTATAGATTGAAATAGGCGTTAACATTTTTCAAGTCTAGTTTTTCGGTCTCAAGCACATTTCGAATAAAGTTGAAAAGCTTAGCTCTCACCTGCTCTGGCAGATTTGGATACCAAACTGGTGAAGCAACAACCAAACCACGCCAAGCAAAGAAAGGCTGAATGATGCTCAAAATCTCTTCGTCGCCCGTCTTATCTAAATAGTTCTTCCAGAATATGTTGAAGAGTGTCTCGAAGGATTTCTCCAGTCGTCCGTATGTCTGCAAGCTGTAAAATAGGTAGTTAATTGTCATGGCGCTAACGTCATCCGCGGGCTCACCCCACTCCCCACGGCTACGGTCAAGAACAGTAAAATCAGCATTTTTGTGGAAAAGTATGTTCCAAGGATGATAGTCTCCATGCACCTGCGCCAGCCTACGAGTGCATTGTTTCAGTTTCCACCTCCATTCTACACAGCGCTTCTCAATCGCCACCAAGTCCTCCTCGCTAATATAGCCTAGACCAGCCAGGTAGCTGTCCACCAACCCCATTATGCATTCTCCGTGACCTACGAGGTCGCGGATTCGTCGAATGTAAAGCTCCGTTTTGTCGCTCTTAACCTTGTGAATCTCAACCAGATAGTCAGAAAGGGCTCTGCAGCGCTCTAAATCCAACGGCACGAGTTGCTTGAACATTTTAAGCCTGTCCAGGTCTTCATGGTAAAGCTTGCCTTCCACAAACTCTGTAACGATAAAGAACTCGTCGCAGTCACCGAGAGACTTTAAGCTGTGTCTTTTCGTAAAGGCCCCCACATCTACCGAACGCACATGGTTAGACAGCTTGTTGAAGGCAGAATGTTGCCAAAGCAGAATCCCAGCGCGGTCACTGGAATAGTCGTGGCCGAAACCGCCGCCGGGACGCATCGTTTCTAAAACTATCTTTTTCATCTGCCCTCCGACGTTTAAGACTATAAGGTAGGGAGTTCCATAGCCGAAGCCTTTCAAGTCAACTTCCTTCCCCTCTTTCAAAGGTTTTTGCTTCTTTTCTTTACCCAGCTCATCAACGTAAACGATGTCGACGTCTTTGCCGAACACTGACGAAAGATATGCTTCCAAACTTTCCCGCAGAATCACAATTCTCTCTTTTTCACTCTTCGCCATTTACCCCAAATCCAAACAGTTCTTTTAACTCATCCCCAGTATACATCAATATAGCCACGAACACGCTTAAGTAAATAAGCCAAAGTAATCCGTCAAGCGAAAGTCTGCCCAACCCTAGCAAGATGTTGGATACTATAACACCTGTCAAGAATGCTTCAATGAAACAGATCATCGCTACTAGTAGCAGAAGTAACAATTCGTCATAGAACATGCCTGTGCTAATTTCACGTTTGATAAAAAGAAGCACCGCTGCTATCCCAGATAAGATGCCTAAATAAACAAAAACATAGAAGTGGAGTAAGCCTTCTTGAGCAAAATAAGACGCAAACAGGCCAGTCTCGTACAGATAAATGGGGTAACCTCGCCACGCAACAAAAAATGTGGACAACACGTCAAAAATGCCTAAGAAGGGTAAGACAAGAATCACCCAATCTAGCTTGCTTAACTTCATTCAACCCTCAAGATTCTTCTAAAGTTTAACAGCTTTAATAACGTTTTATCAAGAAGAAGTAGTGGAATAGCAGGAGAAAATCTATGAATTTGATTATAGAAGGTGGAACAATAGTCACTGTGAGCCGTAGAGGCACGTTAAAAAATGGTGCAATAGTTATCGAAGGTGACAAAATAGTTGAAGTAGGAAAAACAGACAAGCTAAAGCCAAAGTATCGCCGCTACGAAAAAATCAACGCAAAAAACAAAGTTGTTATTCCCGGCTTGATAAACACGCACCACCACGCCGCCATGAGCATCCTAAGAGGCTACGCAGACGATTTAGACCTCAAGACATGGCTGGAAAAACGGATATGGCCCGTCGAAAAATGCATGACAAGCCGAGACATCTACGCGGGCGCCTTACTAACCGCTGTCGAGTCCATCATGGGCGGCACAACAACCATCAACACCATGTATCACTACACTGACAAATACAACGAGGCACAGGCCTTCGCAGAAGCAAGTCTACGAGGCGTGGTTGGTCATGTGTGTTTTTCGTGGCGAAAAAAACATGACAGGAAAGCCTTAGAATCTCTGGTTAGAACTTGGCACAACAAAAAAGGCGGTCTTATACGAGTCAGCGTGGACCCTCACGCCCCTTACACCGTGGACTCAGACTACATGGGAAAGCTAAGGGTGTTTACGCAGGAACTGAACGAAAAATATGCATCACATAACTCGCCCATAATCTGGCACATTCACGTAGCTGAAACATCCGATGAACCGAGAAAGACTAGGCAGGCTTTCAATGTTGATGTCAAAGGTGGAGTGGTAGAGTATCTTGATGCTTTAGGTGTTCTTTCCTGCGATGTAGTGGCGGCTCACTGCGTCCACCTCACAAAGAAAGATGTGGAAATTTTGAGAAATCGAAGGGTAAAAGTCGCTCACAACCCCGTGTCAAACTTAAAACTCGCTTCAGGCATAAGTCCAGTTCAGCAGCTTTTAAAGAAAGGCGTGACGGTGAGTCTTGGCACAGATAGCTCCTGCTCCAACAACAGCTCAGACATGTTCGAAGTTATGAAAGTTGCGGCTTTGCTCCATAAAGGAATAAGCAGAGACCCAACAGTGTTATCTGCCGAACAAATTTTACGTATGGCAACCATCAACGGCGCCAAAGCACTATGTTGGAATAGAGAGATTGGCTCAATAGAACGCGGCAAAAAAGCGGACTTGGCGATAGTTGACTTCAAAAAGCCCCACCTGACGCCAGTATACAACGAAACAAGCCATCTTGTTTACTCAGCCAAAAACGCGGATGTGGACACGGTCATTATAAACGGCAAAATTGTGATGGAAAACAGAAAAATCAAAACCGTGAATGTAGACAAGGTTATGGCACTGGTGGAAAAGACTAAGTATAGTCTCCTAGAACGCGTGGATAAAAGCCCTTAAGGTATCATTTTAAATAGCTTGTCATCAACAACGTGGTGGAGCAAGTAAAAATAATGCCTGAATTCAAAGTTAAAGATCCAAGTCTCTCATCTAAGGGAGATCTTCTAACAGAATGGGCTTCAATGCACATGCCCGTGCTAAATCAGATTAAAAAACGATTTGAAAAAGAAAAACCCCTCGAAGGCATACAACTAGGGGCCTCCCTCCACGTAACAAAAGAAACCGCCGTTCTCATGGACACCCTCCTAGCAGGCGGCGCAGACACAGCTCTCTGCGGCTCAAACCCATTATCCACCCAAGACGAAGTTGCAGCAGCCATAGCAGAAAAAGGCATAAACGTTTACGCTTGGAGAGAACAAACAACCGAAGAATACTACTGGTGCGTTGAAAGAGTCATAGACCACAATCCCTTCATAACCATTGATGACGGCGCTGATCTGGTTGGCACAATTCACTCCAAAAGAACCGAAGCCATACCAAACATTAAAGGCGGAACCGAAGAAACCACCACTGGGGTCGTGCGGCTACGAGCAATGGCAAAGTCGGGAGCACTAAAATATCCAATAATAGCCGTAAATGACGCTTATACGAAGTATCTTTTCGACAACCGCTACGGAACAGGACAAAGTACCCTCGACGGGATCTTAAGGGCAACCAGCATTCTACTTGCGGGCAAAAACTTTGTCGTAGCCGGGTATGGATGGTGTGGACGCGGATTAGCGCTGAGAGCGAAGGGCATGGGCGCCAATGTAGTTGTGACAGAAACTAATCCGACAAGAGCATTAGAGGCTGTTATGGACGGCTTCCGAGTAATGTCCATGGAAAAAGCTACAGAAATAGGCGATATCTTCATTACAGTCACGGGAAACAAAAGCGTAATCCGCAAAGAACACATGGAAAAAATGAAAGATGGCGCAATACTGGCTAACAGTGGACACTTCGACGTAGAAATAACCATTCCCGAACTAGAAAACATGTCTGCTGCAAAAAGGAAAATTCGACCAAACTTGGAGGAGTACCAGTTGCGAGATGGAAGAAAACTGTATTTGCTTGGTGAGGGAAGACTCGTCAACTTAGCCGCTGCAGAAGGTCATCCCTCAGAAGTTATGGACATGTCTTTCGCAAACCAAGCCCTCTGCATAGAGCATCTAGTCAAAGAACCCAAGCTTGAGCCTAAGGTCTACAACGTCCCAAAAGAAATAGATGAACTTGTCGCTAGTCTTAAGCTAAGAGCGATGAAAGTGGAAATAGACAGGCTGACGGAAGAACAGAGGGAATATCTTGCCAGTTGGGAAGCTGGAACAATCTAAATCAATGACAAAACTTATAACAGTAATAGTATAAAAAAGGCTACAAAGTGATGACAACATGGTAAGTAAAGATCAAGGAATTGGCGGCTTAATCTTCCTCGTATGCGTTATCATAGCCATCGGCTACACCCTAGGGCTCTTCTGGCTAGGAGAGCCTCTTGGCGACAATTCTTGGACACTGTCATTTTGGCTCATCACAATCCCAGTGTATCTCGCATTCATACTTATCCTCGGTATTGGCGCTTGGATAGGTTGGACTATGGCGACTACCCCTCCGCCAAAACCAATTGAAGAAATTGAAGCCGAAGAGCAAAAAGAAAAATAGGCACACTAGCGAAACGCTTTTTTCTTTCTCATTCCATAAAAGGGCACTATGTGGTCCGTTATGGGCAAAGTTAAGGCTTTAGTGTTATGCGGAGGCAGAGGGACAAGACTTAGGCCAATCACGTATTATCTCCAAAAAACCATGATTCCGCTTGGTTATATGCAGCGACCTCTTCTCGAATATATAGTTCGCCTTCTCAAGTTTCACGGCATAACTGACATAACCTTCTTGGTGGACTATAAAGCTGAGCAAATCCACAATTACTTTGACAACGGAGACAGATTAGGTGTAAAAATACGCTATGTTCAAGATAGTCAATCATTTAAGGGAACAGGAGGCTCAGTAATTAATGCTTACAAGCAGGGAGTTTTCAATGAAAAGGACACTGTACTTGTTTACTATGGAGACATCATCACCAACATCAGCTTAAAGGACTTGGTTAGTTTTCATAAGAAGAAGAACGCAATTGCGACTGTGGCGCTTGCTTCTGGGTTTGTAGTCAGAGTTGGCTTAGCTGACCTTGAAAAAGAGGGTAAAATGCGGGGATTCGTGGAGAAACCCACATTAGAAAAGCCTGTAAGCATCGGCATCGTGGCTTTTAAAGGAGAGGTCTTGAAAGATGCACAAAAATTGGCTGAAGAGAAACGAACGATGGATTTGATGGGAGACATAATTCCTCACCTGATACAAATGAGTAAACCTGTATATGGATTTGTGTCCGACGCTTTTTGGTATGATGTTGGCAGCGCCGAAGCTTACGAAAAACTGGATAAAAAGAAAGTGAAAGACACTATGTCTTTCTTGTTTTAGAAACTCTTTGAGGATAAGTTATAAGCGAGATTTTCGTAGGATATATTTTTCGTGGAGACTGCTGTGCCCAACTCTAATCTAATACTACCTTATGCGATAGAAGATAGCGGCAGAAAGAAACGCTTTTCTGAGAACATGGAAGTTGCGGCACTTCTTGGCATTGCTGAAGCAGAACGAAAAAAGAAATCAGGACTTTTTAGAGGAGCAGCAGAAACTCTTACGTTTATCTCCAAGCTCTATTATCCTCTTTGGGCAATCCCATGGGAAAACAACTGCCTACTAATAGACGGTATGGAAACTATTGCGAACAATATACTATACTTCAAGCCACCTAACGTAGAAAACTTTATTGAACATTTGAAAAGCAGCACTACAGTTCAAGAATTGTATCACAGCACTTTGAGAAGCCACCAAGAGACTTTTTCTGACTTCACCTCGCAAACAGAAATTCCTATGGAAGGATACATCACTGACGAAGAATTGTTGTCCGACATGTCGACTTTCATCAAAGACAGCCGAACAGGAAAGAATACTTCATTCCCAGAGTTCACCTCATTAATACAGCCAAAAATCGATGAGGAAAACGCGGTTAGAATTAGCGAAAGGGTTATGGAACATTATAACACTCTTCAGTCAGAAATAAAGGGCTTGAAATTTGCAATCGACACTGTGAACGAAGAAACGGAGATACATATCGGCAAGTTGCGGCAAGAACTGGAGCAAACGCGAGAAAAATACGAAGGACAGATTTCAAATGTTAGAGTAGAGGTTGAGAAGAGAACAGGAGAATTGGAGAAGGAACGAGAAGAGAAAATAGAGAAAATAACAGCAACTAACGAAAAAGAGGTAAACACTCGACTCGAAGAAAGGAAAAAATGGGAACAAGAGCTACTGAGGCTCGAACAAAACAAGAGTGAATATGAAAAAAGGAAAGAGTTGCGGAAGCGGAAAAGCGATGAAGTTGGGGAAGCTCGGTGGGATGCAAGATTGCGAGATGTTCAAAATCAAATTTCAACTGTGAAGGGAAAAATCAAGGCACTTTCAGATTTTATCAATCGAAGTAGCAAAGAAACAGAAAAAACAACGAAAAAGTTGCATGACACTTATCAGAATCTGGTAGATGAAGAAGAAAAGAAAATCACGGATTTAGAAAGTTTGCGCGACTCAGAAATCGACAAAAACGAAAAAAAAATAGAAGAAATGGGGCGAGAGACATTAGCTATAACGGACAAGATTGAAAGACTAGTTGAACAGAAAAGAGAGCGTTCCTCAACACTTAAAGAAGCTACAATTCCTTGGAAAACTGAAACTCTTACTTTGATTCATGTGCCCTTCTACTTAATTCAATATGAAGTTGAGAAAAAGAAAAGACACTGCATTCGTCCGCCTATTGTTGCGAGGGGACATGAGGGATTTGTCGTGAAGATTCGTAAGACCTTTAGACGCTACAGTACCCTTTTGAAACCACGCTCTAAGGTTTTAGAAAAATTGCTGACCTCTTTTGAAGAAAGACTAGGCAGTGATAAGAAAGTTCAAAGAAAAATGGTTCAGTTGGGTATGTCACACAACTTGTTAACGTCTGTAGATTTCAAAGAAAAAGTGAGAAAGGGAATAGAGGAACTTGAAGTTGAAGGGTGGATTAAACCGGAAGAAAAAGCAACTATGTTAGAGACGTATGTGACAAGCTAGTTTGTCCTCACGAATAGTTGAAAACGTAAAAAGCAACTTCTGTCTTTAAGAGAGTTGAGATATAATGTTGGATGACAAAGTTGTTGAACGTAAGCTTCTGCTTAAACGTGTTTTTTCAAGAGGTAAACTTTTCGAAATAGGAAAAACGCTAGACATCCCTTATTTTCATAATTTTCATAGTCGATGGGACATAGACGATGATAGAGCAGCCCTCGAAATTGCTTCCAATATACATGATGAGCAACTCAAGGAAGCTTTCACCAAACATGCCCCCCGCAGATGGGAAGTTTTCAGAGGTCAATATTATACATTTGAAAACGGTGAACTTCGACTCGAGGGTTCTTGGAAAGCGATTCAAACCTCGGTTGCTCAAACAAAGCAAAAATATGGAAAAAACTGCTTCGCTGTTTTGAAGTGTTTGATAGAATCGGGTAAGGGTTGCAGCCTCAAAGACATTAAGCAGAATCTTCTAGAAGACACAGATCCTTCACCAATTTTGTCGGACTTGGAAAGGTTGAAAGTGATAGTAACTTCTTACAGGAGCAAGCAACTTCAAGAATGGGCAATATTGGAAGAAACCTCTCCGATAATCCAGTTAGAGTTGGGATTGGCGCCTAAGGAGGTTGAAAGGAGAGTGGCTACGGTTGCTGGTGCCCCTATAAAGAGTGACCCCATAAATGAAGAACATCGGATAATTGAGAAAATGGACCGAGAACTAAACGATTACTTAAATGACTTGCTCAAGTATCGAGTAGATGAAGCGGTAACGTTTGGTAAATCTTTTTCAATCTCTCACCTTGCCAACTACTTGGAGGACCTTTTCGGTCCAGTTCTGTACTTTGATAGTTTGCTTAGTATTACTCAGCAGTACGGGGTGGCTGACGTTGAGATTGTTCACGCTGAGGGCAGAACTGGGATGCGAACAGGGTGGAATCTCTCCTTATTTGGTGAGCCAGGCACAGGTAAGAGCTTTTCAGCTAGAGACATGATTCTAGGAAAGCCAGAAGCAAAAGTTCCCCCTCACGGAATTCCCGGACGCAACCGCTACACTGGAGGCATCACTCCAGCCAGGTTCATTCGTATAGGTCAAGCCTATTCTGGAAGAGTTTTTAATTTCATCGTTCCCGAGTTTAACGACTGGTTTAAATACAAAGGTATGGTAGAGCCGTTGAAACTCGCCATGGAACGCGGCGAAATCAAATATGAAATGCACCGAGAGGTCATTGGTCCCTATCGTTTCAGCGGTTTTTTCAGTGTAAATTACAACGTGGCGGCACTTGGCAGAGGCTATGAAGTGACAGTTCAAGACCCAAATTTCAGCGCTATCGAAGACCGTATGCTCTGCCGCTTGCATAGACTCACAAAACAGCGTTTTATAGAAATCGCAGAAAGTCAAATGCGGTTGGCCTTCGGAGAAATTGACATCGAAAAAGGAACGCAACAGATACGAGATCATCTGTCGTTGGTTTACGCAGCTGAAACTGGCCATCCTCTAGCGCAAGGTAGATTTCTGTCAAAGCCCGTTATGCTTACTCCGAAAGCCCAAGAGATGTTGATGAAAGCTAGAAAAGCCATTTTGGAAGAAATTCCAAGAGAAGTTGTTCGCTTTTCAGCAAGGCTTGAGGATCGTGCTATTCGTTTTGCCTGTGCCGCTTCTCTCCTCAGCTACTTCCAGTCAGCCCTTGACTACATTCCTGTGAGTGAAGAAGCATTGAAGTATGCTATACAGCTTTATGTAGAAGAAGCCTCCGTAAGGTCTCGAGAAGAGTTTCCGCCAGAATCAGTTTTAGGGAAACTTGGCTTAGATTAGGAGCTACCTCAAAAGAGTATTTGGCACAATCTCCCTAGCTAGTTTCAAGAATTCTTCCATCTCTTCCTGAGAAAAGGATTCAATATTTCTGAATTTTGGATCAAGCGTTTCTACTTCGCCTTTGAAGCATTGGAGAACATATTTTTTGCAGTCTCTTATTTTGCTACAGATTTGTTTGATGTCGTTTTTGCCATGGATTGTGGGAACTAGTGTTGTGCGAAACTCGTAATCTACAGAGCTGCTTAACAAAACTTCTACTGTTTTCTCTACTTCAGCTAGCAGCTTTTCTGCGTTAACGCCAATTGCGTGTGAGTATTTCTCTTGAGTAAGCGGTGCCTTGAAATCCATAGCAACGTAGTCTACAAGCCCTTGTTCAATCAGTTTTTGCACCATCGAAGAGTTTGTGCCGTTAGTATCTAACTTGACGTCTAAGCCTAATTCTTTGATTTGTTTGCACAAAGTTGGGAGTTCGTTGTGGATTGTTGGTTCGCCTCCAGTCATAGTTACGCCGTCAAGCCAATCCATGTTTTTCGTTAAGTATTGTTCGATTTCTTGGTATGGTATTGTTTGCATTCCTTCTGGCTTGAGAACAAAGCTTAGGTTGTAGCAGAAGGGACAGCGGAAGTTGCAGTGGGGCAAGAATATGGCTGCTGAGACTTTTCCATCCCAATCTACGAGGCTGAGATCTATGAATCCTTTAATTTCCGGCAGCTTCATTTATCCAATCGTTTCCTTACTTCGGTTTCCAACTCCTCTCTGGAAAGGAGTTTTCCTCGAGTTATAACTTCATTGTCTATTGCTATGCTTGGGGTGCTCATAATCTGATACATGAGCCCGTCCAGCTGACCGTTGGGAGTGCTTATGTCCACTTCTGTATATTTCAGTCCATATTTCTGTGCTATTTCTTGAGAAATCTTTTTGGCAGCAGGACAGTTTGTGCAGGTTGGCAGGGTGAAGACTTTCAACTCCATGTCAAACTTTCTCCCTTTTTAGGCGCATGTGTGGTTAGACAATTAAAGTCTTAACTTTTTCTGTTGCTCTTTTTTAAGGCTAGGTGCGGCGAGGATTATAGAAAATTTCTCCATAAATTTCTTATGTCTAGAGCAACGTAATTGTTACTGCTGTATTTGAAAAATATGTTAAAAGGAGAAAGGAAAATGAACTTCAGCATGAAAGCAACATACCTTACGCGAGGAAATAGATCTGAAGCAACTTGCCTGTTGGCGATACTGGCTATATCTATGTTCGCAACTATAGTGCCCGCGACAGTAGGTTCTGTGAGCAACACTGTGACAGCCTCTGCAGTTGAAAAACTAGCCAACGGTCTTACTCAGTCTTTAGCTGAAACGAGCGCTTCTGCCATCAACATTATTGTTGAAGCTACTGCAAACGCCCCTGTTATCGAAGCAATTGAAGACATAGGAGGAGAAGTCTCCACCCTTTACGAGAGTGTTGAGGCATTCGCTGCTTCCGTTCCTGCAGATAAAATATTAGATTTGGCAGAAAACCCAAATGTCGTAAAAATCTTTGAAGACTCCATGCGCTATATGAAGCAAGGTCCGACCAACCCTGTTAAACTCGACTACAATCTGGGGCCTTTCCATGAAGATACGGTGCTTCTAGAAGAGGAAGTTTCCGTGAATCCAGTTGACGCCGCCGCAGCGGGTTCGGCAGTACCCAGCACGTTTGCGGTTGCAGAACTAACTCATGCAGAAGACATATGGTCTGAAGCTGACTATGGAGAAGGAAGCACAGTCGCAGTCATAGATACAGGTTGCTGGGTTGACCCATGGATCGACCCAGACACAGGCGACACATACTACCCTTGGTACACATTTCCAGATCTCACGACCAACGTCATTGACGGAATAGACTTGAGCTACGATGTCGGCACTGGATGGGAAGGATACGGCGCTCCAACTAACCATCCGCATGGAAGTGGAACCGCAGGCTTCATAGCAAATCACGTTGAACTAATATTTGGGCCGGGACACTCTTGGGGAGAATCTTTTCTGCTTTACTATCCAGAAGGCGGCTACAAAGATGCAGACGGCCGTGTCCACCTTTTCGTCTTCGGTGTTGCACCTCTTGCTTCCATATATGCGGTGAAAGTGTTTGATCATACAGGCGGTGGAATACCAAGCTCGCTAGTAATGGCTGGGATGGACCACGTTATTCAGCTGAAACTTGAGAGCATATATGACATTGACGTAATGAGCATGAGTCTTGGAGGAGGCGTTGGCGCACCAGGCGAAGACCCTGAAGATCTCTTAGCTGACGCCGCAACAGAAGCAGGAATACTTGTGTCAGTAGCTGCTGGTAACGAGGGACCTGCACCAATAACCGTTGGTTCACCAGCCACCGCAAAAACTTGCATAGCAACAGGTGGCGCTGCTGACCCGATTCATGAACGGGCTTATGGAAACATAGCACTCTGGAACTATGGAATTCCAGGCTATTACTATTGGCCCAGCAACGAAATAGGTCTCTACGAATTTACTAGTAAAGGTCCAACCTCAGATGGTCGACAAAAACCAGACGTGATATCTACTGCATCGGCACTTCTATTCAGTTACCTTCCAGGCTGGGCAATGTGGGCTTATGGCGTACCCTACACACTTGGCCTTGGATGGGGCACTTCATTCTCTTGCCCACAAACTTCAGGTTTAGCAGCACTCTTGGCGAGCTATGGAAAAACATACGGATTAAACCATGATCCATGCCATCTTAAAACGGCTTTAATTGAAGGCGCAGATCCGCTTGCTGGCTTCATTGCGATAGAGCAAGGTGCAGGATACATTAATGCTTTTGATTCGTTGGAAATATTCAAGACATTGCCTGAAACTCTGCCACCTGAAACCTATCCAGAGATTACTGATTGGGATCCACCAGTAGAAATAACTCAGTTAGACAATGGTGCAGCTACCTTCGAGAACATAGCGCTTGAACCAGCAAAATACGCGTATTTCTACTTCAGACTAGGCAGCGAAGTTGACTCCATAAAAATCACAATTTCGGGTGTTACACTATCAAACTGGAACCCGGTGTTCGGCGACTCCTATAACGTTTACTTAACCACAGCAGCCAGAGACGGTATTGGCGATTATCTGATCGGAGATCCTCAATGGTTTATCGGTGACTCTGAAATCATAGTAAGCCTCGACACAGACTTTCAGCCGGGAGTAATTCGTCTAGTTCTTACAACGGACTTCTCAAGCTTCGGCACGATCAGTTTTGACGAGATGAAATTTGAAGTGACAGAGCTAGCTATAGTTGAAACGTCAGGCAATCAGGTCACGTTGGAAAATAGAGGCATCTTCATACCAGAAGCACAAGTGGAAGTCTATAGAGGCAGAATCCGAACATACTTTGGTGCTATAGAGGAAGGAGAGTGGCATTATTACGCATTTGAGATGCCAATGGAAACCCAAGGAATTGCCATTATAACACTGTCTTGGGAGCGAAATTGGGATAGATGGGCAACAAGCGACTTGGATCTGTACGTCGTAGGTCCAGAGGGATCCTTTGATGTCTCTGGCGCAACCGGCGCTTCTCCAGAAATCGCAGTAATCGAAGCAAGCGCTACAGGAACAGGAGTATACATGCTTGCTATGTACGGATATCAAGTATACTTTGGTCAGGAAGAATCTTATGAGCTTGAGATTATTTACATAAGCAACCCATTCAACAAGCGCGGTGCCCGCGACTTACCTTTGTGGTCTTCGAACGTGTTTCCCATAGACGACTTTGCAATTGTATGCGTCCCTCCGCGGGCGTACGGTAATTCGCAAGGTGTGGCAATCGCATGGATTCATGATTTAGACTTTGACTACTGGTACATTGCTGGGTTTACACTGCTCAGACAAAAGCACTGTGGCGGCTGCACTGCCCGCCTAAAATAGGAACACTTCAAGACAGATCAACCCTTTTTCCCCCTTTTTCTACACAAAAAACAAAACATCTACTTATTCCCGCCCCAAATCTATCTGGATCCAAATATTATCTAGGGGAGTCTAAGAGTGACGCGCACACAGTCTTCAGCAACCCTTTTCAACCTCACCACACAAAAACAAGCCACAATGACAATAAAACTCGTAATCTTCGACATCGACGGCACAATCCTCCAAACCCACAGCTGGCAACACATACACCAAAACCTAGGAACATGGAGCCAAGCTAAAAAACATCACAACCAATTCTTCAAAAACCAAATCACCTACGAACAATGGGCAAAACTAGACGCCACCCTCTGGAAAAACCAATCCCTAGCAAAAATCAACCAAATCGTCAACCAAATGCCCTACACAAAAGGCGCCAAACAAGCCCTCAACACCCTAAAACAAAACCAAGTCAAAATATACCTCTTAAGCGCTGGTCTAACTCAAGTCGCAAAAAGAATTCAAAAAGAAATGGGCACTAACGGCTACACAGTCAACACCCTCATAACCAAAAACGGTATCCTAACAGGTGAAGTCGAAGTCAACGTTTCCTTCCACAACAAAGACAAACACCTACCCACCATCCTCCAAAAATTCAACCTCACACCCAAAGAATGTGCAGCAGTCGGCGACGACCCCACCCTCATACCCCTCTTCAAAAAAGTCGCCCTCGCCATAGCCTTCAACCCAACCAACAAAGATATAGAAAAACACGCAAACATAACAATCAAAAGCAACGACCTCCGCGACATCATACCTCACATCCTCAAGCAACGCTAAAATTAAAAACCACTATGCACCATCCATAAACAACGGCGGGGGTTCCCAAGCCAGGTCTAAATATGGGCATCTAAACCCCTAGGACAAGGGGGAGGACTTAAGATCCTCTGGCGAAGGCCTTCGCGGGTTCAAATCCCGCCCCCCGCACCTCTCCTAAACCTCCTTTCTTTCACAAAATTTTCAGAAGAACTCTGTGACGGATAAAACCCGACTTTATATAGTCTATACGTAACCTACAAAATTCCCAAATGCCAACGCGTAAAACCCTTTACTTGTCGTCCTTCTTTACAGTTGTTCTCAACGCATTCACATAATCAACAAATGTGTAACCTTCCTTGAACTGAAAATCTTGGCTAAAGTCGGAATAAAGACCATCCAAAATCACTTTCTCCACCACTCTAGCCCCAGAACTAAGAAACCTATCCAACCCTTCAGCAAAAACCTCCAGCTTTTTCGGAATCTCTTCTTGCCGCAACGAAAGGACACTCTGCAAATAATCATAGATAACCAAAGTTCCCATTTCTCCAAAAACCTGTTTAAGCTGCACATCAATAGTCTTTACAAGCGACTTTTCAAACTCAATTTCTCTCTTCATCAATATCCCTCGCCTATCTAGCTTTCATTAACGTTTCAGGCAACTTAATAATTTCTACTCCTCCTTTTTCAAAGATTACTTGGTTGCTGAACAAACTTCTCAAACTGGATACGATTTTTTGATCATGAGCATTAGAGTTAAACAAAAATATGGCAGTGGCATTTATTGAACTTAGCATCTCTAAGGCGTAGCGCACGAAATTATATGTTTTTTCAAATCCTACTTGCAAAATGAGACTAGTCAGGTTGTCAAAAACAAAGTTGAAATTCCCATCAGGATGACTTTTAACAGTTTTGTTTAAGGCGTCGAGAAGAAGAGACGTATTGTTCGCAGGTATTAAAATCTCACCAGTATGTTTATCGGTTTTTGGAGTAGAAGCGAGCTGTGTCAATAGCAAAAACTTCACATTTTCTTGTATACTTAGAATTGTGTGAATTACGCTGCCTTTACCGGTAAATATTATAACTGTTTCAGCGTTCGCTGATGCTTCCAACACAAAATCGCGAATTGCTTCTTCATAATTCGCTGCAGGATCGAATTCTAGTAATAGATTTCTGCCCACTACATGCTTGTGGTTTACTCCAATTCTTTTTGAAAACTTGTCTGAATATTCAAGCAAGTCCATTGACTTTGTGCTCAGAAACTTGAATTCTTGAATTAGCTGAGGGCTCAAGTTTTCGATGTTAACTGCTCGAAGTTCAATCATGAAGGGGTCCATTAATCGCGTGTTTGCCTCTCTCAAGTATTCAAAGTATTTTTCTTTTTGGTCACCTAAAAAGCTCAAGTCACCCAGATCAAAAAGGTCTCTTTCATGCTTGAACCCACCTTTCTTCGCGTCGATTTTTAAGTCATTCCAAAAATTGATTAATTGGCTCTTGTCGATGACGCCATTCCGTATATAAACATGCGAGACACTCATCAAAACAAGAGAACCCTTTTTTTCATGTTTTTCTACTTCCATTCCATGTTCCTTCAGTCTAGACCTGACAATTTCAGAATCGATGTTAGAATATGCATAGACAACTCTGTCGCCTTGACGTAAGCCTTGGCGAATATAGGTTGAAAAGAGTTTCCACTTGTCCACTTTGTTGGTGTAGAAAACGACAAGATGTTCTCCTTCTCTTAAACGAAGAGAGGGATATGTAGTGTTGAATAGACCTTCTAGAGTTGTTGTCTGCTTGAAGTAGTATGCAACAATTCCATAATAGAGCACATAAGATAGAGAACTTATTTCCATTAACTCTATGTTCAAGTTCCTTACTAGTCCATGAAAAAACATCAATGTTACTCCAGTAGCTGCCCAACAAATTCCAAGCCACCATAGAGCATCGGAAACATGTTTGTCATTGCATTTACGACTTAAAAGAATAAAAACTGTACAAGGGTACAAAATAACAGCAATTAGTAAACCTCCAAGAACCGCTGTGAACCATTGGTCATATACAAATCCATAAACCAAATTCCCCCATAGATCAGGAATACTATATCTTACTTGCCAGGGATTGAAGATCCATGCTGTGATCAAAACCGCAAGTGTAAAGACTTTAAAGAAAAGAGAAATTATGTTTATCTTGCTTGAGAAAAAGCCTTTTCGTTGCATCATCTGCTGTCTTTTGTGTAGCATAAAAGCAGTGTGCTCCACTGCTAACGCAGCCACTAATACAGCAGACGTCCCCCAGAGGACGTATGGTAGCATTATCCAGCTTTCGTTTATTAAATAGTTTTTAATCGCGTTGGTTAAGACAACCGAGGCGACTCCTGAAAACGCTATGAGTAGCAGTATTTGCACTGACTTAAAGTAAGAGCCCTTCTGTCGTACAATAAAAGTTATTAATGTAATGAGAACAGCGAGAGTTGCAAAATAAAACGCCAAGTCTATCATGCCGTTTACCAAGTGCTACATTGTTGAGAATGGCACTATCTTAAGTCCCTTTTCTCCTATTATGACATCATGATACTTTCTGCTGTGACTTGTTCCCCGCATTTTTCGAATCAAAAAACGCGTTTTAAGCTCGGTATCAACCATGACATTTTCAAGGACTATCACTGAATCGGCTATAAACTCCTCTATTCCAAGCCCCAACGTGTCAGAGCCTGCTGGTACGCTGCAAGTCATTATCGTCGTGCAACTCATCTTTTTTAGTATCTTATAAAAAAGATGCATAAGAGTTCTATACTCAAACTTTTCGCCTGTTCCAATGAGAAAAGCAGTAAGAGAGTCTATAACCAATCGTTCAGCCTGTATTTCCCTAACTGTCTTCAGAACGAAGTCTAAATTTGCGTTTAAACCTGCCTCTTTCATCGCTTGCAATCCAATAACTTTAATCTTGCCCTCTCGTTCCAGTTTTTCCAAGTCCATACCCAGTTTTTCCATGTTTCTTTTCAAGCTTGCTTCATCCTCCTCAAAAGTTGCGTACACTCCTTTCTCTCTATATTGCGTAGCCCCGTTGTAGATGAATTGGGTGGAGAAGATTGTTTTGCCGCTACCTGTGGTACCTGCTAACAGCATGACCTCGCCCTTTATCACTCCTCCATCAATGAGTTCGTCTAATCCTTCTACTCCAGTTTTTATGCGTTCTATCACTTTTCAATCCTCTAACATAGCAGCATGAATTGTTATAGTATCCTCTGTCGAAAACTATGTTCAACAACCGTAGACTAATCCTTTATGAAATGAGAATATTAATTCCAAATAAATCGTCTTTCAGGTGAGAGATCACAGAAGAGTCAACAACACACCAGCTGCCAATGGTATTGAAAGATTATCATTAATCGGCAACGGAAAGGATTCCACAAACATGCCTACAACTGCGCCGATGAAGGCATGCAGCGGATGCAGAAAAAATACGGCGCCGAAAAAAGCGAAAGCGAATCCGACGAGAGATCCTTCTAGGTTTTTGCCTTTGTTGAAAGAAATGCAAGTTTTTCCGAGTAATTTGCCGAAAATCGACGCTGCGCTGTCTCCAAATGAGACTATAGCTATCGATGCATAGTTTAATGGAGTTGGAAAAAGTAACAGAGATAGCATAATGCCTAAAGCGAAAAATATGGGAGCCATTGCAAATTCGTACCGTTCTGAGAAGGTTGCTGCGTTTAGAGTAATTGACGAAAATAAGGGGATGTTTTTTCTTTTGATTCTGGCAAGCTCAGATGCTATGTATACCAGAGTTGTCAAGAATAGAAGGAAAGCAACTATGTAAGCTCCAAAGTAATTAGTGGCTAAAATCACAAAGACCCCACCACCAACATGTATAGTTTCCCGAATCACTTCATTGTATGATAGGGAATAACGAGGTCTTTTTTGAGTTCCTTCAAAAATGGATACAATTTCTAGCAAGTTTTCCCTTATGACATGATCTGACTTCAAAACTATTAAAAAATCTGGATTGTAGCCTATCTTTAAACTTTCTGTGTAGAAAATTGGAGAGTTGTTGCGGTCATCAGCTACTACCACGCAATCCTGTTTTGTTAGATTCTCTCGGTCTAAGATTTTTTTCATTATAAGAGCTTTGCCATTCTTCTTTATGACGTCGCCTTTGATGCTTCCTGTTAAGGTATTATTCTTGATTTCTAATTCGAGTCCAAAGGCGTAGTCAGCTTTCAAGCGAGAGGCAAGATTTTCGACAACTACTTGAGGAAACCCGGAGCTCACAAGAGCAGTCTTTAACCCTTTTTCCCTTAGTTCTGCAAAAACTGCTTCTGTATGCAGGAGCAAAGGTAGTTTTCTGAATACATTCAACAGTTCTTCTACGCTGAAACCTCGAAATAGTTTAAACATTCCCTTTAGCGCTGATTCTAGAGAGAGCAAGCCTACTTCGTAAAGAAAACCAATGAAAAGGAGCTTAATGAACTGCGGAAAACTCAAATTTCGCCCTAATTCGAAGACTAGAAAACGGTTTTTAGGCATCAGCACTCCTTCAACGTCGAAGATTACAAGTTTTCTTCTCGGAATCATTTGACTCGTGTTTTCCTCTCTATCTGTCACACGACCTAAGCACTATAAACTATAAATCTATTCTCTCGTAGTCTCTGCAGTTGTAGGCATCATAGGTTACTTGATAGCTAAAATTTCTAATTCCTCTCTCTCATAAATGATAAAAGCCATGGACGTAGAGAATTCATGAAACCAGATCTCCTAATGAACCAGAAGAGCAAGGTTGGTATCAACAAGCATTGAAACAACATCAAATTGATGTTACTGAAGAAGATTTGGAAGACTCAACCCGAAAATAGCTAGAAGTTTCTTCTACGCGTCCTTACATGTTGGTTTGATTGCTGCCTTAAGTAGGTGGCGAAGCACATTGGAAGAAACCCAAAAATCTAACGAATCGTTCGATGCTCCAAATAGGGCAGTCTCGCCACAACTCCAAACAAACAAAAACAAGGTAACAGTATCAACGCTTGGCAAAGTTTTAATGTTTGGATAGGACTATGAAGTTTGGGTGGCGGGCCTTAAGTGGGGGGCTAGGGGTCCTCTGAAAGGCATTGCCTTGACCGTAAATCCTCTACACGACGGACTGACAGCCGAGGCTGAGATGTCAAAGAGCGTCAGGCTCCGCTTACCCTTGCAATGAATATCCGTCCCTTGGGGCTGGCGGTCACGGAGCTGTCTCTGTAGGGAGGCAGTTTCTGTACTTGCTAGGTGAATCTGGCCAGGCCCGGGAGGGAGCAACCTAAGTCTAGACGTTTAGCGCTCAAGGGGGTGCGGATACTAGACAAGAGTAAGCTGTGGGCTTGACTAAAACTGGGCACCGAACCTCGGTGACCCGTCACCCTAAATTCGCGCTTAATGTTTGTGTAACTTTAGGTTTTGTAGCATTTTACATGGTTGGCATATTTCGTTTACGGTTGGTTCACCACATATTCTGCAATTTCTCAGTTTTTCTGCTTTCACTGCATTCTCTATGGGAGACCATAGTTTTTCCGCTGAGCGATAAACCGTGTACTTTATGCCTGAATGTTTTTCTTCCATTCTATTCAGCATGGTGCGGACGTCGTTTCTTAACGCTGCAGATGCGTAGGAGCATGGTATGCTTTGGAACTCTATCTTTTTTAAATAGGCATACAATGTTGTTTCTCTTTCAAGAACTTCGCAGAAGGGCTTAATGCGGCACACAAAATTGGGGTGTGTGTGGGACGAGACGGGTTTAACTTTGGCTATTCTTAGTGGGTCGCCGTGCAAGATGTTTAAGAGTATAGTTTGTGTTTCGTCGTCGAGGTTATGGGCGGTTGCAAGTTTTGTTGCTCCGCAGTTTCGAGCCGCAGAATTAAGAGCACGTCGTCGTAGGACGCCGCAGTAGGCACAGGGTGTTAAGCCTCCATCACTTGTCTGCTTCTTATGTAATCTCTCAACTAACTCGTCTAGTTTATATCCAAACAAATCCTTAAACGAAACAGTAACATGCTCAACACCAAGCTTCTGGCAGCTTTTTTCCGCGATTTTTAACGCCTCATTCCTGTAACCTTTGATTCCTTCATCAGCCGTGATAGCGGTTAACTTTGCTTTAGGGAACGACTTTTCAAGCTTAACCATAATGTGAAGAAGCGCCATGCTATCTTTTCCGCCTGAAACTCCGATGGCTATTCTGTCGTCGAAGCGGAGCATCTCGTATTTGGCTATAGCTGCTCTGACTTTATTCTCAATAGAACGACAGAAACATCTGGTGCATAGTCTTTCGCCTGAGTATGGTCGCACGTAAATTGCATCTCTGTGTTTACATAGGGTACATGTTGAGAACATTGTTTTATTGCACGGGTCCTTGCTTTACTTTATTAAAAATTAGCACTTTAGTATAGGTTTCTGTAGAAGGCTAGAAATATCATGGCTAAGAAACCCGTTAGACATGCTGAACGTTTGGAAATCTACTACGACAGGCAGCATTGGCAACAGTTGAAGATGCTACGTTCTGAAGCAGCAAAGATAATGGACGCTCTTGAAAAGGCAAACCTAATCACAATAACTTATGGCAGCATAGCGAGGGGAGACGTTACCGCAAAAAGCGACGTAGACATTTTCCTACCAAACCCACCCTCTTCTTTCACAATTGAAGGAACACTCGAAAGAGCAGGCATTCAGATAAACAGACGATTGATCGTACAAGCCACACCTTACTACGCAGTAAAAGGCTACATTGAAATCGGTGAACAAAAGGGAGTTTCTTTTCCTCTCGTAAAAATGCGTCGAGTAGAAAGAGATTTTTACCGCTTCGGCGGAGAAATCGCCCTTACAACGCTAGAGGAAAATAAAAGAGTGGCTGGAGTTGACAAGAGACTTATGCTAATAGAGCCGATAGAAAGAGGGCATATCGAAAGCAGTATAATCGGACGAGAGGAGGAAATAGCTAAACTTTTAAGAATTTCTTTAGAGACCGTGTTGGACCGTGTGCGTGCACTTCTACGAAGAGATAAAATAGGCAGAACAGGCGTGTTTATCGAAAAAGAATTGGCGCCAGACGAAACCTTCGAGATGGCTTTGAAAAGGCTTGTCGAAACCAGACCTGAAGTGAGACGGCGCCTGAAATTTTGCGAAAAATAAAGCGTTTTCACTTTAGTTAACGGGAAAACGTAAGAGTGCTGCAACTCCTCCTAGCGCAAGCAGTTTCTGGCCAGCTTCGTGTTCAACGCTTACTACAATGATTTTTCCGCCTTTTTCTTCAACTTTCTTCATCAACTTCTCTAAAACCAACCGTTTTTCATCTGAGGCGTCTCTTATGGTGAAGTCTGCCATTAGAAGGGTTTCAACAGCGCCAAACATGTCTGCTTTATCCACTTGCTCCAAGCCATAGGTAACGTTACTTTTCTCTTTCCCAAGTCTTGCAAGCACTTCTTCAACAATTTTAGCTTCTTCTGCAATGCGCATGTGCTTTAATGTCGTGTCCAAGACACCGGAGCGCAAAGCCTCTTTAATCCCTGTTACTCCGCTACTGTTTACACCTTTGACATCCACTACTGCTTGAGCAATGTCTGAAGCCTCGCTTTTCACATATTTAGCGAATTGGTTCTTTACGAAGCCTACTCCTATTATCACGATTGAACAACGACTTCTATGCCAAATCTCTCTCAAGGCGTTAAATGCCTTTCTAAAATACCTCTGCAAGGCTTTTGCTCTCTTCTCCGCTTCCAACTTGCCTGGAAGTCTCGCTTTATCTTCAACTCGCACATCCAAACCATATTGTCGTATCATTGCAATGCAGTATTCCTCGCTATCAATGGAAACAACAATAATGGGCGGTGCTTCATAACGTGTAGCTCTTTTAAGTCGGTCAATTTGATGCTTTAACCATTTGTCCTTTACAATTGTTATTGGTCTATTCACCGCTATGTTTAGTGTGTGATGTGTTCCTCGTCCAACGATGTCATCGGGTGCTTCGTGTATTTTGCCATGAACTCGAAGCCTGTTTAAACTGCGGTCCCAAACAACGTCTTCAACTCTTATGCCGAGAAAAACCGAAACACGCTTGCCTTTTTGGGGTCTTGAATACTCTGCGTCAACCTTTATTTCTCGAGTTGTTCGCGCATAAACTAAGTCGCCTTTATAGATGATGTTGTATAAATGCCACAGGTCATCCAAAGTTTTAGGCATTACCTTAAAAATGCCTTTCTTGAAGTTCTTCCCCAAAATCTTCAAAATCACACACCCACAATGTCACTTAATAAAAACCATCTGGCTATTAAAACGTTAAAATCCACAACCAACCCTCATTTTAAGGAGCATTGACACTTCAAGACTACTTTCTAGCTTTAGACGCCAACAGCGAAATCAAAGGCAAAACCAAGGTCTTTTGGATTTTTGACGACTACCCCTGAATATCAGAGAAGGTGATGAGGTGCACGTTCAAGGGCTGTTTCACAACATCTGAAATACGTGCAGCCACCAAGTATTTGACCTTCTTCTGGTTGGCAACATCTACTAAACGTTGTGTTATGACACCGTCGAAAACCACAGTGTCTATGTCCTCTGTTTGCTGAAGCTTTTCCGCAAGCTCGCTCACTGGCAAGCTCTCCATTTTCTCCATCTTTTTGTTAAGCAATACAGCCTCGAGAGTGCCCTCTAACTCCTTCGCGACCGCAACAATTTGTTTTGGAACAAGTACTCTGCGTCTTTCCTTCCTTAGTTTAATTGGTTCCATCGGAACTTTTCGGTCAAGTGCTGTAATAATTTCCTTACAGTTTAGTTCCTCAACTTCCACTCCTCGTGGAGCCCTTGCAATATACTTAGCGTTTGTTACTTGCATCAATTCCTTGAGTATCAAATCTCCACCGCGATCACCGTCTAGAAAAGCCGTTGCCTCCTTTTCTTTGCATAGTTTGATTATTGCTTCAGGTATTTTCGCTCCTTCAAGTGCAATGACATTTAGTATTCCGCATCTCAAGAGATTCAGAACATCAGCTCTGCCTTCAACAACAATTATCTCTTTCACGTTTTCAATTCCCGGGCCAGCTGTAAGTTTTTCTTTGCCATATTCTTCAACTTTTGCTGTTCGCAGTGTTTCTGAGACTTCGCGAAAAACTTCCTCTGTACTTGGCATGGATTCAATTTTCCATTTGTGAAGAATCTCTTTTGCGCGGTCTACGATGAGTTTGCGTCTTGCATCACGTATGTCTTCAACCTTTTCCAGTGTGACTTTGGAGTTGCACGGTCCTACGCGGTTTATACTTTCTATACTGGCGGCGAGTATGGCTGTGGAAACGCGGTCGAGGCTTGTCGGTATGGTGATGGTTCCAGTTGTCTTGTCCTGTTTTGATTGTAAATTGATTTCGATTCTTCCAATTCTGCCAGATTTTTGCAGTTCCCGTAAATCTAATTCGGGCCCAAATAGGCCTTCTGTTTGGCCGAAAACCGCTCCGATAACGTCTGGTTTTTCTACAACTCCGTCGATTTCAAATTTTGCGCGGATTACATACTTTACTGTAACAGTTTGTGATGGTCCCATTAACGTCACCTCCGAGTGATATGTGTAAGGATTAGCATCACTTAATGTGAAACGTAAACCGAATATTCGCTACAGTGTTCTCTCTATTATAGTTTGCGAATTTCCACTCTTCTTCTTTAAAGTGTGTAGATAGGGCAGCAAGCTTTCTATGTCTTTGACATCGTGACTTACACGGTTGCGGAGTTCTTGCCAGAAGAACGTGTTTGGTTTCACTTTGGTTTGTTCAAGGTACTGTGTTAAACGTTTGGTCCATTCTTTGCCGCGTCTGTCAAAATCCATCAACAATACTACTTCTTCTACGTCTAGTTTTTCTATTTCTGTTACTAACGCAAGGAAGGATTTTCTTGTTTTTGCTGCAATTATGTCGCCGCACAACGCGAGTTTGCGAAGTACATCAACATCACTTTGGCCTTCCACAACTATAGGTATGCCCTTAGCTGATTGGAGGGCTAGTCTTTCCAGTAGTTTTTCGATTTTCTCTAGTTTTTCTTTTAGGTGGGTTGACAAAGTTGTTTTACCTTGTTACTTCGATTTTCTTCATCTTTTCTAGTTTTTCTGGATGTTTTTTGAAGTGGCTTCGAACTGGTTCTAATATTTGTATTAGGGCTTCTGCGACTGCGTTTTTTAGGTCTAGTGGGTGTATTTTTCCTTCTTTGTAGGCTTTTTCGAGTTCAGCGTAGTTAGTGAAGGTTTCGGTGCCTCCGTATTTAGGTGGACGTGTTATTGTTAGCTCTTTAGTGTTAGTGAAAACAGTTAGCTGTGATGCTTCTAGCACCGGGTTGCCACTTACTTGTTTAGGTGGGCAATATGCGTTCTTCAACTTGGTTTTGATGTCTTCTGGCGAGTCGTGTACGAAGATACATGAGCTTGGTATACTCTTGGACATTTTTGAGACTATTTGCAAGTTTATTGCAGCATTTTCGTCAAGCTGTCTATCGCTTTTGGCTGGTCCTTCTAGTCCCATGAGTAAGGGAGTGTGAATGCATGATGGTTTTTGCCAGTGTAATTTTTCTGCGATGTCACGAGAGAGCATGTGAGCTTTGCGTTGTTCCATACCAGCACACGCCACATCGAGTTCCATGTAGAATATGTCTGCCGCTTGCATGCATGGGTAGAACAGCCAGGCAGTCTCGATGTCCGAGAGGTTCATTTCTCTACCCATGATAGGTAAGGCTCTCCATATGCGTTGAACTGAAGCGTTTTTGCTTATCTTTACAACTTTTTCCCAGTATTCAATGTCTTTGGCAAGGTCTGTTGCCCACAAGTACTCAACGTTCTTTATGCCCAGTGCAATAAAGCATTCCTTGAAGTATTCACCGCACAAACGTATGTTTTCCATTTTGCCGTCGAGCTTGTTGTTGATCCACGAATGCCAGTCTGCGAGGAAAACGATGAAATGGAAGCCTGCTTCAACCATATCTTTGATTTTTGAGCCACAGACCAAACCTAAGCCTATGTGCATGAGACCGCTTAACTCGAAACCCCAGTAAGTGCGAGGTTGAGTTTTTGTTTCAAGTAAGGAGCGTAGCTCAGCAGGGATTATGACTTCCACAGTATTGCGCATAACAAGATCAAGTCTTTTTTCGATGTCCAACAGTGTAGCCCTCTAATTATTCTTCTTAACATTCGATGATTAGAGACTTAAAAGTTCTCTTTGTCGCGGGCGGTGTGTATCCCACGTTACCTAACACTTAACTTCATTGGTGGAGCTTTACGCTCTTCTTTGCTAAGCTCTCTCTGGCGTGGGAGGTTATTCACCCGCGCCCACCGTGTCTCGTGTTTGGGTAAGCTCTTCGTCACCAGCAAGCAGTTACGCAAGCTTCTGTCAAGTCCGTCTGCACGAGCCCTCAAAGAGAGAGTTGCGGTGGGATTCTTGTTGCTCATATCATCGCTAATGTAATAACAGAAGAACATAGGGAAAAGGTTTTCTAGTCTATCAAAGCTTCTAAATTGATTTCAAAAGCTGCTGTAGGGTTTTCTAGTTCGAAATTGTTTAAGACCTCTGGATGTACTTCGCCAACAATGCCTATCTGCTTGTTTTTGACACCGATTGTTGCGGCTCTTCCATCGATAAAACTTGAATGCTCTGTCGCGTTTATTTTCCAACGTTTTAAGCCCATGTTTGCCATCAACGCTTCTACAGCAGATTTTATTTTGGTGAAGTTTGCGGTTGCATGGGATGATACTGCAGCTATGTGTAATCGTCTTTCGCATTGTGTCTCCAGCTTGTTATTCAGCCGCACTACATCCGAGATTTCAAACAGCCTCTGCGGAAAGCTTTCATGCTTATTGTCTGCAAGATTTTTCATCAAACTAGGTAGCAAGTCTTGCCGCATTATGGTGTATTCGGATGAGACAGGATTGGCAAGCTTGACAGGTTTTTCAGCTTTTCTACGCATCTTTTTGTAATGCAGATTTTCGTTTGTCAGCGTGAAATTCATGACTTCTGTGAAGCCCAACCCTATCACGATTTGCCTTGCCATGTTTGCCGTTTTGTTGGCAAGATGTTGTTTGCCGATGGTGACTGAAGATGGAAAGGTTGGTTTAAGCTTGTAATAGCCATAGCCAATCGCCACTTCTTCCACCAAGTCCACTTCATGAAGAATATCAATACGGTAAGCTGGAATCGCCACTTCAACAAAACCTTTTCCAACTTTTTTAGCTCCTAGCCTACACTTTTCTAAGCACTCAACAATTTTTGAATCAAAAAGTCTAAAACCCAGCAACTCGTTGGCGTAAGCGGTTTGAAGTTTCATTTTTTTGGGGCTTAAATCGGGCGAAAACACCGTATGGTCGGAGTATTTCACTTTGACCCTTTCGATGGTGCCTCCCATGTCTGCGAGAGCGGTGGAAAGCACGTTTAAGCTCTTTTCAACTGCAGCATAATCTGTGCCAGTTACGTCAAGGAACAAGTTTTCAGTCTCTTCGTTGATTCTTGTTAGTTCGCCATTTATTATCGGCGGCATGGAAAGCACCTTGCTATCTTTGTCGATTAGTAGCGGATATTTCGGCGCCCAGTCGACCAGATGTTTATATGCCATTCCTTTTTCATGCTTTTCCAGAATCTCTTTCAGAGTCATCTCTTCAGTCTTGTCTAATGGAACAAATTTCACACTGTTCGGCTTGACTGCAGTAAAGGTAAAAGGCGGCTCTACTAGGTCTAAATTGTGTACGCCGATGGAAGCTTTCTTGCGGTCTCTACCTATGCCCCAATGCAAATCTTCCTGCATCTCCATCAAATCGACAACGTCTTCTTCATCAAGCTTTATGTCACGCACAATAGCTGCGAGCATGAAAGGTCTAACTTCAGAGACCGCTTCGTTAATGTTAAGCACGGTTCTGCCATCTTTCACGTTGTATTTTGGTAATCCCGTCTTCCAACTTCTCAGCCCTTTGAAAGCCCTTGCTACTCCGGCGTAGCTGCAGAAGTCGATGCGGTTGGGATTGAACTCCACTTTCACATGGTCTTCTCCAACTTCTTCGATGTCAAGACCTAGCCAGGGCAGCCACTTGGTCATTTCCGCCGATGTGAGTTTTCGTTCCACAAATTTGGAGAACCTTTCTCTGTCTAACGTGGTCACCGGCATATAGGTGTCCTCCTAATCCACCCTAGGCGGTTACCATACAACAATCGTATGTCATCAAGCCCGAGTTCCAGCATGGCGATGCGTTCCAGTCCTCCTCCCCAAGCCAAAACAGGATACTTTATACCCATCGGAGCTAAAACTTCAGGCCTAAACATGCCCATACCGCAAAGCTCCATCCAATGCTTAAGCTTCGGAACATAAACCATCGCTTGCGCTGAAGGCTCAGTGTAGGGAAAATAGCAAGGCCAGAACTGCACCATTTTCAACCCAAAACGGCTGTAGAACGTTTTCAAGGTGCCCATCAAATCGCGTAACGTAACTCCTTTGTCTACTACGATGCCTTCTATCTGATAAAATTCCGCCGTGTGCTTGTATGTAAGTTGTTCATTTCGATAAACTCGGTCAACTGAAAAGACTTTAATCGGCGGTTTCTTATGCTTTGAAAGGTATTTGATGGTTTCAGACGTTGTATGCGTCCGCAACACTAGCCTCTTAGCCTCTTTCTGGCTCCATTTGTAGCCCCAACCCTTCGAACCAGTCGTCCAACCATCTTCATGCGTTTTTGCAACAGCGTCTACAACGCTTTTTTCGGGCAGTTCTCCAGAGTTAGGACTGGAAAGATAGAACGTGTCCATCATCTCGCGCGCGGGATGGTCTTGAGGCTGAAACAACGCGTCAAAGTTCCAAAAAGCTGTTTCAACTAATGGTCCACGGATTTCTGTGAAGCCCATTTCCAGAAAAATCTCTCTTGCGCGTTCGATGATTTGCTGCAAAGGGTGAACTTTTCCTGGATATGCAGGTGGGCCAGATGCGGTTACGTTGAATTTTCTCAGTTTCGTCTCTCGCCACTTTCCAGTGACGATAAGTTCTGGAGTCAGTTGGCTAACTTCTTCAACTATCTTAACTCCTTTTTTAATGAACCTTCGACCTTTTGCGGTAAGTTCCAGTATTCGAAAAGTTTTTTCTTCAGTTTCTACGAGTTTACGTTTCCCTAGAGTTACTACTGCTCCTTGTTTTTCTTTGCTTAGTTCTTCAGTGACAACTATGTCCTTTTCTGCTAAAAGTGTCAGAATCTCTTCGTCCTTTCCTTTTTGCGGGTCCTTTAAAGCCTTTAAGGTTCGTTCTTTTCGTTCTATTTTTGCCCAGCCTTTTCGATGCAGCCAGCCTAAAGCGATGGGTACAAGCTGACTTTCCAGCTTTGCGTCTTCAACAACCTCGTCGACCTTTGCTTTGCCGCCTAGCGTGATTAACGAGTTGATTATGCGGCGTTCTGGAAGCCCTTTCTTAACGTAGGTTTTTCCCTCTTCGTTCAAGGTCACAATTGTTTGTTTTTGTTTGTGTAATCGGACAAGTTTTTCGTTTGACAGTTTTAAGGCTGCTCGCATGACAGCAGCGTGGGCAAGACCGCTGGCCTTTATTATCTGATTTACGTCTGCCTTGCCGTATAGGCTGCTGAGAGTCAAAAGTGTTTTTTGTTCGTTTTCGCGAAGTTTAACCACTGTTGTTGCCTCCAGTTTCTTCTAGGTTTCTACTGTAGTTTAGTGGTGTTTGAATAAAAAGTCTCCATGTGGTTTGGCTGTTTTTACGATGCTTTAGGCTGATTTTGGGTAGAATTTTGTTGAGGGTTATGTAAATTGGTAGGGCATCCCTTCGCACCATCAGAGCACTACGTGGTGGGTTTATTTATGTTTTATTCCATGATTGTGGTGCCAATTTCCTTGCCTTCGATGGCGTGTTGGATGTTTTTGGGGTCGTAGCCATTTACTATGATTGTTTTGATGCTGGTTTTCTGTAGGATTTTGACGGCTACTGGATCGAGGATTTGGTGTATTCCTGCTTTGTGGCGGCTTTGTTCAAAAAGTTGTGTTAGATCGTGATATGTTGTTTTGTCTAGCTTTTTTGCGTCTTTGTGTTTTCTCGGGTCTTTGTTGTAGATACCGTCTTGATCTGTAGCTTTCACAAGTAATTGTGCTTTTGTTTTTTGGGCGATGTGTGCAGCAACTGTGTCTGTTGTCATTCTTGGTTTCAGTCCGCCCATCACCACAATCTTATCTTCTTCTAAGGCTTCAACAGCTTCACTTATGGAAGTAGGTACGTCTTCTGTTCCGTTTTTGTCCAGTTTCAGTTTGAAAAGCAGAGCGTAGAGGCGTGAGATGTGGATGGCAAGCCAGTCTTGCGCTTCTTCGTTTAAGCCTAGTTGGCTGGCTGTTTCAATGAATTCTCGTGCTAGGGTGCCGCCGCCGACGACCGTTATGATTTTGTAGCCGTTTCTTCGGAGTCTTTTGAGGAGTTCTACGTACTGGTTTATGAGTTTTAGGTTTATGGGAGAAGCTATGACTGAGCCGCCGACGCGTATGACTATGAGCATGTTTTGTGTATGCTCCTTTGTTGGCTATTAAAGGAGTACATTTGCGTAATAAAGTTAATGAGAGTGGATGAACTAAAACGAGCTGATGTGGTAAGCTTTGAGCGGTTTTAGAATTGTATTTTTAGGCACAGGCGGCGGAAGGTTTGCCACTATCACGCAGAAGCGGCGGACTGCTGGAATTCGGTTGTTGAGTGACAATTTTAATGTGCATTTAGACCCTGGACCGGGGGCGCTTGTGCATTCTTGGAGTTTGAGTTTGGATCCGCGAGAAATTGATGGAGTTTTAGTCTCACACGCTCATCCTGATCATTATACTGACGCTGAGGTTTTAGTTGAGGCGATGACAGGGGGAACTACTAGGCGACGGGGTGTTTTAGCGGCTTCTAAGAGTGTGCTTAGGGGTGGTGAAATGGCTGAGGTGGCGATTTCTAAGTATCATCAAAGTTTACCTGAGCGTGTGGTGGAAGTTGTGGCTGGGACGGAGTTTGAGGTTGGGGGTGTGAAGATTGTGGGGGTTGAGGCGAGGCATTCGGATGTGGATACGGTTGGTTTTCGTTTTGAAACGTGTGTAGGCAGCATTGGGTATACAAGTGATACTGAGTTTTTTGAAGGGGTCGAACGTTATTATAAAGATTTGCGGGTGTTGATCTTGTGTGTTTTGCGGCCGAGTGGGGAACCGTGGCAGGGTCATATGACTACTGATGATGCGATAAAGATTGTGAGTGCTATTAGGCCGGGGTTTGTGGTGTTGACGCATTTTGGGATGAAGATGATTTTTCGTGGTTCTGCTGGAGAGGCGAAGCGGGTGGAGGAGGAGACAGGTGTAGAAGCGGTGGCGGCAAGGGATGGTTTGGAGTTGTTGGTGAATGAAGAGGTTGTAATAGGGAAGGCGGAAAATAGTGAGAAGATGAGGCGGATTGGATGCTGTTCTTAGAAGGCTGTGTGTACGTGATGCTTAGACTCTTCTGGATAATATTTGGTTCCCAATAAGTTTTTGACGTGAATGGCTAAGTTGTAAGCTTGATGTTTTTTCTTGTCTAGATTGTAAGGGTGATGTGGAATTTGTTTTTGGATGGTTGACTGCATTATTTTAAAATATGATGTCGTAATTAGTAAGACTTAAATCTTAATGTGGTATTATCTTTCTTGTGAACTTGATAAGGAGGGATAAAACCGAATGAAGAGACTTCTTAAAAGCAGAAAGGCATTGAGTCCAGTCGTCGCAGCAATCATACTAATCGCCGTAACAGTCGCAGTGTCAATCGCAGTCGCCGCATGGATGGGAGCACTAACATTCACATTCATGCAAACAGAAGAAATGTCATTCACGAACTACGAGTGGGGTGCAAGTAACGCTTACTGTGTGATCCAGGTTAAGAACACTGGTTCGTCAGACCTCTCGATAAGTGAGGTCCGAGTAAACGATGTGGAATGTACTGATGATGGTATCGAGACGCCCTATATATTGGTACCAGGTGGCACAGTGGGCCTCAACGTGACCCGCACAGAAGGATATACATCCGGCGTCAAGTATGAGTTCAAGGTAATCACTGCTAAAGGCAACACGTTTGGTCCTTACATACGAACAGCACCTTAACCACCCTTGTTTGTTTGGGAATGGGAGTAGGGTAAAAACCCCTCTTCTTCCACCATCTTCGGAGGTTTAAATATGGTAGTAGAACTAAAAGAATACGATTCAGCCTCAAATATAGCAGGAAAAATAGATGAAGAAATTAGCAGAACTAAAAGTGTGCTTGGCGAGTATCTACGCCGCCTCGACGAAATTCGAGCATTAGCTGAAAGGTCCAAGAAGATACGAGATGTAGTCTTCAAACTGGCAGGCAAAAAATCAAACCAAGAAAATCTAGGCGAGATTTCTGTAGGCGGCCTAAACGTTGTCTTAGACGCTAACCCATTTCACGAACTAACAGCCATAGAAGAGGTTGTTAGAAGCCAGCAAGAGAGGCTTCTGGTTTTGCAGAAATCGCGGGAAGCACTGAAATGGGTTGACCAAATAGGCGACACTGAAGGACTCAGATATCTTGTTTTAGAGAACGATGGAGTACCAGAGAGAATACTCTTCAAGATTTCATAAAATCTCATGGAGTGAAAAAACATGACTAATGAAGTATACGCATTTGCGTTAAAAAACGCTCTAACTGAGATTCGAAACGTTTGCTCCGATGTGCAGACTTGTTTCCTCTTTGACAAAGAAGCTGCTGTAGTTGCAGGAGACGCCGAGACCCCTGAAGCCACCATAGAGAAAGTAGTCAGATCTTTAGAAGGCATATTAGAGAAAGCGGACACAATTGGAGGCTTGAATTCTCTAGTAATTGAAGGAAACAAAGGCAATGTTCACATCTCTTGCGTTAACGACATGTACTTAACCATGATAACCTCGAAAAATGCGGATATGAAGTATCTAGAAACCGTCGCGCGTGTGTTGATTCCAACCGTTATAAAGCTGCTTGACAGTCTCGACCCTACTCCCCTCAGACAACTACCTCCTTCCCACACCTTATTGGAGCCCGAAGAAGAAAAAGAACTACAAGAAGAAATCGACGAAGAGGAAGAAGAAAGCAAAGAAGTTAAAGAAGAGCCTTTGCCTGAACTAGAATTGCCCTCTAACCAACTGATTGTTGAGAGTTTCGGCGGTCTATTGGTTCGCAGCGACACCGTCTACATTAGCGAAGATATAATGTCACAATGGGACAACCTCTTAGACGGCAAAGAGATTAACCTTGTTGAAGTTGAATCTTTCAACGGCAAAACTAAACAATGTAAAGTTAAGACGTTAAATGATTCGAAGCTCGAAAATAGGGCGGTCATTCGCGTTCCAGAAAAGGTTTGTCAGATGCTGGACATTAAAAAGGGTGAACTGGTGAGGGTTAAGCCAGTAATTGCATAGTGGAGATGAGTTTCATGGCGCCTAGAAAACGCAAAACAAGTAAAGCGGCTTTGAAGGAAGAAGAAAAATCTAGGATTGCAATTGACTTTACAGAAGAAGAATTGGAAGCGGAGATAAAAAAGGCAGAAGAGCCTAGGAAAGCAGAGAAGACTGAAAAACAGGAGCAGCGAAAAGATAAACCGAGTAGAGACGAAAAGATAAGGCAAAACATTGACAAAGTAAAAGTGAAAGAAGGGATAATAGGCTACATCCTTAGGAGTACCAAGTCTGCAAGTATAGATTTGAAAGATTCAACGAAGATTATTGATTATGCAGTTTTGTCTTCTTCAGCTTTGGAAGCAAGTGAGGAGCTTTCAAACACTTTCGAGCTTGGTGATGTAAAACACGTGATAGTAGAAGGAAACATTGTGAAGCTTCTTTCTTTCATTATTGAGGAAAACAAAGTCAGCGTGTTTATGGAGAAGAACGTCGACCACAAACGCGTCTATAAAGATTTGCTGAGCTAAGAAAGCCGCGTTTTATCTCTCCCTTTTTAGTTCCTGGGGAAAATGGGATTGGAACGGGAAAGGGATTCTTGGTTAATAGCCCCCTCCCCCCTTTTCTTCTGTTCCTTCTCATCCCTTAAAGGTTACTGACAAGAAACATTATGTTAGGTGTTATGTAAGTTTCTATCAGGGCTGCTGTTGCGATTAGGATTAGTGTGGTTATGTAGGCTTTTTTGAGGTTTTTACAGAGGGTTTTGAACGAAAGTTTGGTTGTTTCGAATGAAACTTGCACATCAGTTTTGACTAGAGTTACAAATTGTTTGGGTTGCGTTAAGACTTTAAGGTAATCCCGGAATGTTGGAGTATCAATTGTTTTTGGCGGGTTATCGTTTTGCGTGGCTTTGCGTATAGCATTCGTCCAATAGGCTATTGCCGTGAATTCAAGCCATCCGTGAGGAAGAACCGTGGCTATCGCTGTTGTTACAGGGATGTTTAGGGTTGTTATTATGTTGATGCTTATCATTATCCACACAGCTGTTACTGCAACAGGTATGAGCCACGATTTTTTGTGGAATACGGGGTAAGCGATAGCTACGGCTAAGAGCAGATAGGTCAGGCTGAACGTGTTGTGAGCTGTGATTATGGTGAACGTGAGGGGATGCGAAAAACCCACACTATTGATTATTGGCGCATATAAATGAAGTAAGCTATATTTGAAGAACAAGTTTAGTATATCCATTGGATTCATGGAACTTCGGTGTAATTTATCTTGATGGAATGATTTAGAAATTGTCTAGTAGAGTGTCGTAAGCATCAATACAAGTGTTTTTCTGAGAATCAGTTCCTTATATGTGATCCCTAGACTAGGCTCTAGTCTATATGCTCCAAATAGGTCCTAATAGACTCCAAATATGAGAAGGCTGTTGGACATCTGTCAGCGTCATAGTGGAGGCTAGGTTAATATTTTATTCTCGTATAGAACAGTATGTGTGTTTCACAGGCCGGGATGGCAGAGCGGATAATGCGCAGGCCTTGAGAGCCTGTGGCCCTATTGGGCCGCATGGGTTCGAATCCCATTCCCGGCGCCAAAATATGACTTTTTTCTTGGTTTACATGATCTATGGAGGTTTTCCTTTAGACAAAGCCCAAGAGAGTATACCTAATATTACTGGCTTCATGAATATAGCGGTTGCAATGAGTGCTGAGTATAACGCCAGTGAAATGAGTCCAGAATTAAGTAAAACATATGTTACAATTAGACTTGTGCTGAACCGTACACTAAGCCCTAAACCTAGCAGTAACGAGCATTTTGTTCCAAGCAGTTGGTGGAAAAGCAGATAAGATGCTAAGAGCTTTGAGCCTTTTGCGACAAACCATATGAGTGCAATCAACAGTGGATAAACAAGAATTGAGGTTACAGAGACATTTGCTCCCACGCTGAGGAAAAAAAGTGGCGAAAGAAAAATGTAACCCAAGAAATTAACAGCTCTTTCATCTGCACGCAGCTTTTCCTTAGGCAATAGCGACCTTGCAACTAAGCCGCCAAAAATTGCGCTAATAGCTGCTAAACTTTCAAAGACAAACCCGCCTAACACGACAAACGAAAAGAACACAAGCAAGATCAAAAGGGGTCGAAGAAATTCAAAATTCCAATTCTTTCTAAGAATATTCCTTATTTTCACTCCAAATTTTATTGAAACTAATGTAAGTATCGATATGCCAGCTAAGTCCAATAAAACTAACGTAGGGTCTGGAAAACCTTGGATTTGAGATATTGGTAGAAATACGGGCAAAAACGGAATTAGTAAAAGGGTCAATACTTCTAAGATGTCATCTATGGTCCCTATTCCAAGAGTTAGTTGACCAAAAGTTGTTTTGATTATTCCATACTTGGCTAGAATGGGTAGAAGAATTGCTTCTCCAACGGTTGCAAAGGAAAGAGCCGTGATGATAGCAACCAGTGGTGAGTTGCTTACCTCTGCTGGAAAGCCGAAATAAAGTAGTGACCCGACGGTGCAGGCTTCAAACCCTACTATGAGAATAGAGCCTTTGAAAATTTCCTTTTCGAACCTCTTCATTCTTTTAATGTCTAAATTGAAGCCTATCATGAAGAGGAGGAAGAGCATTCCCAATGTGGCGAATAATTGAAACGGCTCGTCTTTAAGGGTTAATTCGAAGAGGTTGAACGAAGAAAGAATCATACCGAAGAACAAAGCAGCAAACATCCAAGGCATTTTCAAATATTTCTCTAACAGAATACCAAAACCCAGCGAGACGGCATAAGTTACGGCAATCAAAAGTAGAGCATATTCCATAGCTATCAGTTCCCAAAAGTCGCGCTACTTTTCATATGGTGTTTGTTTACATACAGCAGTTTTGTTTTCGTTCTCTCGCCTTCTATCGAACTTTCCTTAGAGGAAATAAGACGCGTATAAAGTTTCTGCTACTAGCTTCAGAATCTGTTTCTAGTAGATTATTGCAAAGTCACCTTGATAGGAGGTTGATTATATCAATCTCTAAGAGGATCAAAAGGGCACTCACAATTAGAGCCATTAAAGTAAGGTAAATCAGATTTCTTTCAACTTTATGTATCATGCCTAGATCTTGCAGTCTGAGGATGCTGTCTAAAGCGTTATTATCAGAGTCGAGAAGAGAAAGCTCACGCGAAATGTTGTTGACTGCGTGACTTAGAGTTGCCACAATTCTTTCAGAAGTCTTAATCTCTAGTACTACACCTTCTCTTATGCTAAGAATTAACTCTCTTTGAGCCCATAAAATTCTTTCAAGAGCGGAAATCTCTCTCTTTATTCCAAAAACCGAACGACTAATTCCTTTGTCCCATGGTTTTGCAAGCGTCCTCTCTTCTATCTTGTCAATGTTCTCTCTTAGCGCTATCACCACATCCAGATTTTCATTACTTATTTCATGGAACAGTCTACTTAGAATAAAAGACGAATTAGTAACTCCCGCACAAACTTTCCCAACACAATCTTCAAAAGTTTTCAGCGAATTCTTAACGGACTTGGAAAAATGCCTACTCCTCAAAGTTAGAAACATTTTCTCTTTTACAAAAACGTAAATGGAAAAAGCCTCTAGTCTGCTCTCATACACAGCTAGAGGAACAGAAAACAGAAGATAATCATCAATTCTTTCAGGTCGCGGAAAAACCTTTCGCTCTTTAAAGTCACTTACTATTTTAGCTGCTTCGAGCAATCCAGCAACTACCTCAAGCTCTTTGTCGTCAGGTTCCATAAAATCTATCCAAAGCCAATCAACCTCTTTACTGAGGCTCTGTAGTTCTTGTAGAGAGCTAGCATCCCTGGCTTGTAATTCATTCGATTCTGTGACGGTATACACCCATATCATTTAGCGCTATTCACCGAATATTGTCAAGCCCAAAACAGCTTATAAAGCTGCTTTCACAAACTTAGACGATTACTAGATAACAAAAACCTCACTATTCCAAACCCAAAAGTAAAGCTTTAACGTTTTTCCCAAGAACGCTATGGTTGTAGCCGCCTTCCAAAACAGCAAACACTCTCCCACCGCACTTTTCGTCGGCATATTCCCTAGCAGTTTTTCCAATTGTTGCATAATCTTCAGTTCTCAGCAGACCACCCCAATCAAGCTCATGCCTGTCGAAACCAGCAGAAACAGCAACTATGCCACTGTCTTTCTGAGACGCAAAGAAACATTCCAAATCACTCAAAAAACTTTCCCTATCAACACTCCCAACATGATGATACACAACTTCAGGCACCGACGCAAAAAAGTTGGCTGTACCATCTCCATAGTGCAAGTCAATATCCACGATCAAAGCCTTCTTAACAACACCTTCTCTCCTAAGCTTTTCAACCGCAATTGCAACATTATTGAAATAGCAGAATCCCCAGCAGGAGTCTGGACTTGCATGATGCCCCGGAGGCCTAATTAAACCAAAAGCTGGCTCTCCTCGCATGGCAAGTTTAGAAGCTTTCAATGCTCCTCCAACGGCTAAGACAGCAATTTCATAGAGCAAGCCACGCTGTTTCACCCAGTCAATGTGGCTTTGCGAATGTACCAGCCGCAAATCCGATTCGCTAACGAGTGTTGGTTCAACAAATTGAAAGCTGTCTTCTAGCTCGCTTTTAATACATTCGATTCTGCCAGGTGAGGCTGCGGGGTCTGACGTGTAAACTTCTTCGTATCGTTCATGATAAACAACATACATAACAATCATCCCATTAATAAATGCGTAAATAATAAAAGAAACTTGCTAACGTTAACTGCAACTAGCCATGCAGAAAAGAAAAACCAGCGCCACCCAACTTGTGGCTATTGTGGCAGTCTTTGCAGCCCTAAATGTTATCACTGATTCTTTCATGAGTTTGCCTGTGTTTCCTTCTGGCGTTTGGTACAGCTGGAACTTTCTAATTATGCCTATCACTGGAATCGTACTTGGACCACTGTTAGGATTTGCAGCCACCTTTATCGGAGTTATGATTGGACACTCCATATACTTCATAGACGCTTACGAGTTTCTCTTCACAATAGGCGCCCCGATTGGAGTAGCCGTCTCTGCACTGCTGTATAAAGGAAAATGGAAACCAGTACTAGCTTACTATATCACATTATTTACAGCTTATTTCATCACGCCTGTTGCCTGGCAACTTCCCCTTTGGGGGATGTGGGACACCTACATCGCATTTGCCATTCTTATCGCGATAGCCTTCTTGATAAAGAAAGGCTTATGGAAACCCGAAACGCTCGTGCATGTATCTTTGCCAAAGAGGCAGATGATAGGACTCTCTGGAGCTTTCGGCACAATTATTACTATTTTAGCTATTTACACTGCCCTTCAACCAAAACTATTTAACATAACTATTGTACTAATTTTCGCGGAGCTTATTTCATGGATTTTTTTCATGGTTACACTTTTCATCGTCTACGGTGCTGTTCCAAGTAGCGCGCGTATACTACTAATCCTAGCTGTTGCCGCTTTTGTCGGGTTAGAAGCCGATGTACTATTTCGAATTTTCGTTTTTATTCCAGGTCAAACTTATAGATTTTTCTACGGTTGGGACGTTGAAACTTTACAAGTAATATGGACTAGCGGCGCCGTCATCACTCCCATAAAAGTAGCATTATCTACCATAGCCACTGTGGCAATTGGACACCCCTTAATCAAGGCACTGAGAAAGGCAGGGCTTTCGACCAGTCATTGAAGCTTTGGCTTTACCATTCCATAGACACGCTCAGTCAGCATTCTCGATTTTTTTAAAGCAGAGCTTCTCGTTTTTTCTTCGACTATAATAGAGCAGAGTGGTTCGCTTTCTTCTATGACGACTCTGGGAAGGGGTATATCTCTGACTTTTTCAAGGCTACTGAGATTGGGGGCTATTGAACGTTGACGAGCGTATAGGATTAGTCTAACACAACAGTTCGTCAGCTTTTCTTCGTTGTGAAACAAGAGTTTTTCTTCAATACATGCTTTCATGTGGGCATTGACTAGATTTATTCCGAGAACACGTTCAACACATTCAAAGGTTCCTTGAAAACGGGGGTTCACTTCAACAACATAGGGGACGCCATCTTTTGAAATCACGAAATCTATGCCATTCGACCCGGCAAGACTAAAGTGCGGCACAATTTTTTTCGCCACATCTATACATGCATCCGTAACTATACCACTCACTGAGGCAGGAACGATATTTCCGCAGTAGCCAAAAGGCTCTCTTTGACCAACTTCTTGAATTCCTAAGAGTTGCTCGTTTAAAGTTAAAACCTCAGTCTCTCCTTTAGACGAGAGAAACGATACACTCATGTTCATACCAGACACAAACTCTTGAATCAAAACTTCTTTAGAAGACGAAATAGTTTGCTGAAAAACCAAGTCTAACTCGCTTCTATCGTTTACCTTTCTAATCCCGACACCCCCAAGACTGGGCAAAGGCTTTATTATGACAGGGTAGCCGATGTCTTTGGCCGCCCGCTTCCCTTCTTCGAGGTTTTTTGCCACACTTGTTTCTGGATGGTGTATGGCGAGTTTTTTGAGTTCGTGAAAAAATTTTGCTTTGTCGCGCACTTTTTCGATTGTTCGGGGAGGATTTCCAATAATGGGAATTAGTTCGTTGAGCCGTATTAAAACCTGTGGAGAGTCTTCTAAGCCTGAAGCCAACAAAGCAGCATCCATTTGATACATTGTGCGGAGTTTCTTTGCTAGACTTAGTAGTTTGGTTGGAGAGAAATTTGTCGCGAGGCGTCCGCAAGATTTTCCAGTTTTTTGTGTCACAATTGACAAGTTGTCTTTGCATGTTTGTTTGAGGTCTTGGTCTCCAAAATAGTCTACGGCAAAAACGTTGTACCCTGCCCTCTTTGCTGAGGCGACTAGTGCGGCGGCGTCGATGCCTATCACTAAGATGTTTTGAGTGCTAGTTTCCTTCAAATGTCAGCCTCCCTTTTTCTTGGGCAGCCTTACACTTATTTCTTAGTTCGGTGCTTAATAGCAGTCTAAACGAGGTAATAAAATAAGTGACGCTTGTAAACGCTTTGGAGAAGCTTTCTAATGCTTGCGGGGTTACGGGTAGAGAAGACGAAGTTAAAGAATTGCTGAAGCCTATGCTTAAGCCTTACGTGGACGAGGTTAAGGAGGATAAAATGGGCAACGTGGTTGGTGTAAAGAAGGGAAGGAAGAAGAACGCGCCGAAGGTGATGCTTGCTGCTCATATGGATGAAATTGGATTGATAATCAAAAACATAACCAAAAATGGTTTTCTGCAGTTTGCAAAACTTGGCGGGATTGATGATCGTATTCTTGTAGCGCAGCGGGTCTTAGTTCACACCGAAAAAGGCAGAAAATCGGGTGTTATTGGTTCTAAGCCGCCACACATAATGAAGGCTGAGGAAAGGAAGAAGGCTATCGAAGCTGAGAGTCTTTTCATTGATGTGGGTGCTGGCAGTAAGAAAGATGCTCAGAAGATTGGTGTAAAAGTTGGTGACGTTGTAAGCTTCGACACAAAATTCGCACAGATAAACAGAGACCTTGTTATCGGGAAAGCCTTTGACGATCGTATAGGATGCTGTCTCATGGCTGAGGTTTTGAAGCAGCTCAAGAACGTTGATTGTACTGCTTTTGCTGTTGGTACGGTGCAGGAAGAGGTAGGTTTTCGAGGCGCAACTGTGTCTGCTTTTGGGATTTATCCTGATTTGGCTTTGGCTTTCGATGTTACGGTAGCAGGTGATGTTCCTGGCGTGAAGGAGGTTGAGTCTTCGATAAAGATGAAGAAAGGTCCTGTAATTGGTGTGATGGATGCTGGTTTGATTACGCACCCGAAGGTGTTGTCGCTGCTGGTCAGTGCTGCAGAGAAGATTAAGGTTCCATACCAGCTGGAAACGGGGTTGGCGGGATCTACGGATGCTGCGCGGATAGCTCTCACTCGGGAAGGGGTGCCTTGTGGAGTTTTGTCGATTCCCACTCGCTACATTCACAGTCCAACTTCTATGCTTTCACTAGGCGACGTAAAAAACGCAACAAAACTGGCGGTTGCTGCAATCAAAGAAGCCCACAAAAACTTCTAACTACTCCCCATCTTCTTTTTTAGCCGGTCACCCGCCACTTAATGAGATTTCCACAAGTAATAGATGGACATGGCACTCGTAATTGCCAGAACTAACATTAGCTCCAGAGAAGTTGGGAACAATCTGATTAGAAGATTACTTGAGATGTAAACAAGTAAAAGTCCAGATACCAGTAGACCAAGTCTACAAGCTGATCCACGATGAGTCAAGAGTGCTAACGCAGTCGCAAAAAGAATGTGTACCCGCTAAGTTAATCCATTCGAACATGATAAGAAGCCCGACACGCCTCCGTGGATATATATACCTGTGCCTGTACCCCGTTTCATGTATCCAAAGCGCGTAAATGGCTTGGATAAAAAAGCCTTGCAAAGCGCAGTTAATTGCAACCATTTCCTCTATCCTTTCCGCGTCTTTGCTGTCTCTAGGAAAACGTGCCACTAAAAGTAGCCCAGTTCCAAAGCTGCATAGATACACGATGTTACGAACTCCGTCGTAGACATTAAAAGAGCCATAAGCATCAAAAGGAAGTAGCGTTTGCTTGTAGAGGGACATGTAGAACGTTGGAAAGGTTAGAAAAAAGATAGTCTGAACGAAGAAAACTGCTGTAATACATCGAAAGACCGTCTTTGTCGTCAGAACACCCATTAAACGAGAATTTTCTTTCAATACTGATTCACGATTTTAGTGCTTGAGATAACAGTTATTAATATTTCTCGAATGTGTGTATAATTTGAAGCTAAACAAAATTATGCAATCTTTAATCAAGTTATTTTTCAATAGCACGTATATAGCAATGAGAAAACGCGCAAAAACAAATTAACCGCACAACCATTCATAACCTTAGAGGGAAAACTTGTTGTCAGAAAGGAAAAAATTCAGGTTTCTCGAACACCGAGCAGACGCATACATCGCGGCGTACGGCAAAACCTTAGAAGAAGCCTTTGAAAATGCCGCCCTAGCAACCTTCGAAACAATGACCCAAACAAACAAAATAACACCAAAACATGAAGAAACAGTAGAAGTTGAAGGCTACGACCAAAAAGCACTACTCTACAACTGGCTAGAAACACTCCTAGTAAAATTCGACACAGCACAAACCCTCTACTCCAAATTCACGATAGACAAAATCCAAAAAACAGGCAAAGGCTACAAACTAAAAGCTGCAATGCAAGGCGAAAAATACAATCCCAAAAAACACCCACAAAAAATCGGAGTCAAAGCTGTAACATACCATCGAATGGAAATCAAGAAAACGCCCAACAAGACCACGGTAAAGTTCATCCTCGACATCTAATCACCGAACCAAAAATGTTATCTCCTCAACCAAAGTTTCTGGCACAACATTACGCTTTCCCCTTCGCTTCAGCACTAGAAGCTCCAACCGCTGCAAAGCAACAAGATCCTCATACACGTTTTTGACATCACGCTTCACTTTATGCGCCAACTCGTTTATAGACTCTACACGCGTATTGGCAAGATGATTAAGCAATTCTATGCGTTTCGGGGTCAGCAATGCCAGTTGCCCAGAGTCAAATTCTCTTATCTCTTCCACGATGTAGTCAAGTTCACCCTCCTCCTCATAACCCCTATAAGCATCAACCAAGCCTGCCCACTCAAGATAAGCACTCAACAGATGCCTCGGTTTCTTTCGTTTAAGAAATCGGTCTTCAAACTCGTCAAAAACCAAGCTATACTGTTCCTCGAACCTGCAAATTCGCCTAAAGACCTCTTCAGGCGTTAAACTGCGCACTACTCTTACAAGCAACGCTGCTCAGAACAAAGCTGACATACGCAAATAAAACTTCTTTGGCTTAGACACCATAAGAAACCACATGCGCTTTGACCCCAGCAATTCAGTTTCAATTTTGGGCTAAAAAGAGTTAAGATGCCGGACACGTAGTTTTTGGAAACTTAAATATGCAAAGCAAGACAACATGAAAGTTTATGGCTTCAATTACCGAAACGGTGATTCTCGGCATAATCCAAGGCTTGACAGAATGGCTGCCCGTGTCCAGCTCAGGACACTTAGCCGTAGCAAAAGAATTTTTCGGTTGGAAGCCGCCTATAATTTTTTATGTTCTCCTTCACGTGGGCACTCTCTTTGTAATTGTAGCTTTTTTTCGAAAAGACATTATGGAAATCTTGAAGGCACTGGCTAGACGGGATTTCAAGTCGGAAGAGGGAAAACTCGGCGCTTTTGTCGTTGTCGGCAGTATACCTACAGCGGTCATTAGCTACGTTTTTCAAGACCTTTTCGAATCTTTTTTTGACAACTTATTTGTCGTGGGTGTAGCTCTTTTGACAACTGGATTTTTGCTTTTCGTTTCAGAAAGAAGAGGAGACGATAGAACCCTAAGTTATCTGGACTCGCTGCTTATGGGCATAGCGCAAGGCGTCGCCATAATTCCCGGCGTTTCAAGAAGCGGATCCACAATTTCTACTGGGCTACTACGTAGAGTGGAGAGAGAAACAGTTTTCAAATTCTCTTTTTTGTTGTCAATCCCAGCAGTCTTAGGCGCCACTATCGCGAAGTCGGGGGATTTGGATTTGCTAATTAGCGGCGTGGACGTAATTGCAGTGGCTGTAGGTATTATAGCATCAATGGTTGTAGGCTATTTGTCACTTAAAGTTTTGCTGAAAATAGTTATAAAACAGAAGTTTCACTGGTTTGCATTTTACTGCTGGACAGCAGGCGCTCTAGTCCTAGTTTCACAGATACTTTAGAACATTATATTTAAGAGCAGTTATATTTCCGTAAAAGCATGTAGTAGACGGGAGAACAGGTAAGATGTCAAAAGGTGAAATGATAGAATTCTTCAAAGACCAGATAAAATTGGAACACCGCATCGTTGAGGCAGTCACGAACAGCCTTAAAAACGTGAGAAACCCTATAGTGAAACAAGTTTTACGTGCAATAGCTTTCGATTCTCAAAAACACGCAGGAATCTACAACGCAGCCATATCCATCACCACAGTCACCCCGGCACTAACGGACAAAGAATATATGGAACTCGAAGAAATAACTGCTAGACACATTGCGGACGAAGAAAAAGCCATCGCCGCCTTAGACAAAATTATGTCAAAAATAAAAGACAAGAAAGTCAAGTTCCTATTAGAATCTGTAGCCTCCGACGAAAGAAAACATCACGAACTTCTCCACAAAATCATGGATCTAGTCATCAAAAAAGAAGCCATAACTGAAGAAGACTGGTGGGACATCCTTTGGAAAAACGTTCCATTCCACGGTGCCCCAGGTGGGTAAGCTGCAGAAACTAAAACTTTAATAAAACGCTGCGCAACTGATTTCAACTGGATGCCCTTTGAAGGTTTACATAGACTATAATAGATGTAAAGGTGACGGTTTATGCGTCGACCTTTGCCCCGTTGATGTTTTCGAAATCAAAATCATATCGCAACAACCTAGAAAAACCAAAACAATTGTAATTAACGATGAAATATGCATCCTCTGCAGAATCTGCGAAATCAACTGTCCTAACCAAGCAATAAAAATCACGCAGTAAGGGACTACAAAACCTTCAAAAGCTCACCGCAACTGTCCCTAACTTCAACCCGCAGCCAACTGCCACTCTCAACAGTTCTGGAGGCACATTTTATACAAGGATCATAAGCCCTAATAACCATCTCAATCTTGTTAAGAAGCCCTGGCTTTATCTCAGCCCTTTTGATAAACTTCTCTGCGGCGCTCTTTACACTCACGTTAATAGCTGCGTTATTGACTTGTGTGGGAATAATGAGGCGTATGTCCTTCAATCTTCCATCTTTGTCTAAGGAGTAACGATGCAAAAGTGTACCTCTTGGGGCTTCGACTAAACCAACTCCAGCTGCTTCTCTGGTTGAAAGCGTCACCCTCAACTTAGGCTTCGTAATAGTCTTGTCCTCAAGTAGCTCTTGCGCTTTTTCACAGGCGTGAAGTAGCTCAATTAGTCTAGCATAGTCGAACAGCAAGGTTTCATGCGCTGGCGTTCCGTATGTTTTCTTGAATTCAAGAAATTCTTGTCTTGCAAGAGGAGTGTTAACGTTGTCGATAATGTTCATTCTCGCGGTGGAGCTGACTTTTACTATGCCTTGCGGCCATCCTTGCTTCTTTAGATAGGCAAACTTTGCATACGTCCACTCTAATGCTTTTTCATCCACATAATCTATGTAATCCTTCGGCAGAAACTCAGCGACAGTTTTTCCCTCAGCATCCTTCACGCGGACTTTTCCTTCGTAAAAGTTAAGATTTCCGTTCTTGGTGAGACCCATGTAATTGGTTTTTGTGACTGCAACTCGTCTAAACTCGTCCCATTTCTCTTGAAACAAGTTTTTTCCCAAGGCTAAGGCTTCTTGCGCCAATGCCACGTTGTTTTTAGCTTCTTTGAGCAGTTGGATTCTTTGACTTTCAGTGAGGGGTCGGATGACACCTCCGGGGATAACTGAGACTATGTGAATGTGTCTGCCGCCTACAGTTGTGAGAAGGCGAGTGCCGAACATCTTGAGATCTAACGCTTTCTTGCCGATTTCCGGGTCTTCCCGCATGATTTGAAAAATGTTTCTCTTCTGTGGGTTTTCTTCCTCTTTGAACCAGAAGTCGGGGAGTGTTAGGAAAAAAAAGACGAGGGAATGGTTTGTTATCACTTGAGCCATTAACAGCAGTTCTCGAATTTTTTGGGCGGTTTCAGGAATTTCGGCTTGATAGGCGTCTTCTATGGCTTTGACAGATGCCATGATGTGGGCTGTGGAGCAAACCCCGCAAATTCGCGAGATTATAAAGGGTAAACGGTCGGATTCCATCCCTCGTAGAAATTGTTCAAAACCTCTAATCTCGGTGGCGTGAAAATGGGCGTCAGACACGTTGCCAAACTTGTCAAGCAAGATAGTGACCTTGCCATGGCCTTCAATACGCGTCGTAGGTGTAATCGTTATCTGCCGCGGTGTTTCGGTCATATAACTCTCTCCTTAGCCTTGAACCGTTCTAAGGTCTTTGAGAAGATGAATGCGTGAAAAACGAAGGGATTAGCATACAACTCCGTCCTAACATCCTCAGCCGGAATTCCCGTCCTCTTTGAAGTGACGTTTACTAAGAGTTCAAACAAATCTCTAGACCGGTAGAGCAGTGGGTCTGGAGGACCACGACAGCCAAAACAGGTAAACCCGGCTCTGGGACATGGGGCACCACAGCCTCGACGCGTTAAAGAGCCTAAACAGATGAAACCTTGACTTAGGAGACAAATGTTCAGGTCTGCCTCCTTTTCGTAAGTCCCGTAAAGCCTTCCCGGCTTTACTGGGAGTATCTTTCTGGGACATTCTAAGCAGACCACTTCTTTGACTCGTTCGGGTTTTTCACCTTTAACGACACTTCTCAAAGTTTTTATGATACGATCAGGCATCGGAGGACAGCCTGGCACATAGTAGTCGACATCAACAAAAGTGCAAATGGGATACATCATGTCTTTCAAAGCTGGAAGAAACTTGGATTGAGTTTTTGGAAATTTTTGCTCGAGAAACTTCTTTAAGGACATGCGGTTGCCGAGGCTTGTTACGCCGCCGTGGGTGGCACATATGCCCAAGGCAACGAGTGTGGTGGATTTCGCTCTTATCTCTCGCAACAGCTCCTCGTCTGCCTCTGTTTTAACTCCTCCTTCAACAATTGCCAAATCAACCCTTGGAATTTCCTTCGTGTCTACGAAGGTTGGTGAATATATAACTTCAATATCTTTTGTTAAAAAGTTGTAGAGATCTTCGCCGCCGCTTAGAAAAGACAAGAAACAGCCAGCGCAACATGTGAGAGAAAGCATGCAGACTTTCAAGCAGAACAGTCTCCCTTTTCCGTCGTTAGATCTATGTAGAAGTGTAGCTGCTTTGAACCCAAGCCAAAGTCGTGTTGCACATAGCCGCATGGCTCAAAACCGCAGGCAAGGTAAAACTTGATGGCGTAGTCCATGAAAGTTCCGGTGTCCGTACGGAGTACATGAAAACCTTGTGACTTTGCATACTCTTTTGCTTTCTCAATAAGCTTTTTGCCCACGCCTTTTCTTTGATAGTTTCGGTCGACAATAATAGAATCTACCATCAACGCAAAAATTCTTCTGCCTAGTGAAATGTAGCCGATGACTTGGTCTTTCAACATTGCAACGAAGACTTTGCCTAAGCCTAGTGAAGTGTTTTTCTTGATGTTCAGTAGCTCAGTTTCTAGGAAGGGTTCGCCGAAGTTTTCTGCTTTCAGTATCAGTTCTCTAACTCGGGAAAAGTCGTTAGACAAGTATTCTCTAATTACTACTCCCACTTTTCTCAAGTCAGCCATTTCGGTTTTCCCTTAAGATACTCGGTTAAGAATTTCGCGAACTTTTGATTGTGTGAATACAATGAAAGAATTTCTTCATTAACCAGAATCTTCAGGTCCTTTGCAACTGCTTGGGAAACGAGTTCTGCAATGCCAGCATTTCTTCCTCCATCCTTCAACTTATCCCCCAACAATTCAACTACATTCGTATATTCCCGCGTTATTTCCACTACCCATCGTTTTTCTTCTATTCGAGGTCCAGATAACGTTCGTAGTGAACCAGTGTGCTTTTGAAGAAACCGTTCACATTCATTCTTCTTCTCTAAAGGTGGCCCAAGATGCTTTTTCAAAGGTGGCAGACAACGATGCTCCACTTCCAAAAGAAATACATTCAGGCTTTTTTCATCACTCCACACAGCATCACGAATAACTCTAAAGTCATACCGTTTGACAAGTTTTCGAAGCGACCTTTGAGATTTGTAAAGCTGTCCCCAAAGAATGTCAGGAACCGTCTTCACCCGCCCCAACCGTATAAACACGAGACTTGAGCCACGGTTTCTCACCGCCTGCAACAGCTCTTCGGAGTTAAAGGGCTTTGTTTCTGAAGGATAAAAAAACTCTGTGCTTGGCTTGTCTAGAAGGGCTCTTGACGCAGCAACAAATTCGTCTAGTCGTTCTTGCCTTACCGCTGAAGCGACGTTTCTTCCTTTGTCAACGGGGTCAACTATAACTAAAGGCTCCTCAAAGATTAGTTTCAATTCGCGTTCTCGCTCTTCATAATAACCTTCGAGATCAATGAGTGGTCGAGGCTTCCAGTTGCTTGCAGCCTTCAAGACTTGAAGAAAGGAGTCGTAAAAGAGTACGAGGAGTTCGCAGAGGTATCCGCTGAAGCCGCCTACCTTAATTTCAGCCCCATAAACACCAATGCCCGTCATGAACCGTTTCAACAAGCGAATTTCGCCGCAAAGTTTCTCATTCAATAAGGGTTTCATGTAGTCTGTGTGAAAGGGAGTGCGGTCGGCGGCACTTTTCCATTTACCTTTTTCTACTCGATAACATGGAACGATGTTGATTCGAGTCTCGTCTAATATCGCTTCTAGATAGGGATGTTCTGCGAAGCGCTCAATTTGCTCAGCACCTGCTGTCGCTTCTTTTGCAATGTCTAAATACAGGGTGCCAAAAGCTTTCCGTGGCACGGTTGGTGGAACCCGCATGAAAATGTCAATGTCTGGCGATTCCCTTAACCAAGTGTTTTTTGCAATTGAGCCTTCAACATGCACTTCCACGTCTACCCTAGCTTTCTGGGCAGCCGCTTCGACTTTCTGCTTAAGCTCCTTTGCCAATGCAAGAATGTGTTTTTTCTCTTCAAGACTAGGTGTAGTCTTCTTCAAAACCTTTGACAGCAGTCTTTCAAGTTTTGAGACCATTAGAGACGCCTTTTACTTCTCTCGGCAAACCTCTTTCAAGGTAGAGTATATAGGACCTTTAGGCGTTAAGACGCTTTTCTTAAGTTTCAAACAGTTAACTTTCAAAATTCCAAACTCATAGCTTGTTAACTCGTTTACACAACGAATAAGCTCCGCCTTGTTACGGCCCGTTCTTATTCTTGCAATTGTAATGTGAAGACTGAAACCCTTCTTATCAGGCCTAAACCCCAACTCTTGAAGACGGGGCTCCAACTGGTTAAAGATGTCTTCAAGCTTCTCGGCGCCTTTTTGGATGCCTGCCCAAACAACACGGGTATATTTAAGATTTGGAAAAGCACCTATTCCTCGAATCTCCACGTCGAAGGGCGTAAAAGCCACTTTTTCCATTTCGCTGTGGATTCTGTCAACCATGTTTGGCTGTATATTTCCTAGAAATCGCATCGTAATGTGGATGTTTTCCGGTTTGACCAATTTGAAGTCTGCGCCAGTTTTTACAAGCTTTTCTTGGGCTTCAGATAAGCGCTTCAAAATTTCTTCGCTGGTAATGTCAAAAGCAATAAAGCTTCGAATGGGTTCTGGCATCTTAAGTCCTTCCTCTCATAGTTTCAGTATAAACCATTTATAAGAACTTTTAACCTAAAAGATGAAGCTAGGACAGTGGGCGTATAAATTATGAAGAACAAAGTTGTTGTTGGAGTTGCAGGAATGCCGGGCTCTGGAAAAGCAACAGTAGTTGAAGTTGCTAAGAAGATGGGCTGCGGTATTGTTGTCATGGGTGATGAGGTGAGGAAAGAAACTAAACGTCGAAATTTAGAGCCGACGCCCGAAAATGTGGGTAAAGTGATGCTGAAACTGCGTCAAGAAGGCGGACCTGCAGTAGTGGCGAAACGCTGCGTCCCTAAGATTGAAAAAATGAAGAACAAAGTTGTCATTATTGATGGCATTCGCAGCATATACGAAGCAGACGAATTCAAAAAGCGTTTTTCAAGGTTCAAACTCCTAGCCATTCACTCCTCGCCTGAAACAAGGTTCAAAAGGCTCTTTAGACGTAAACGGAGCGATGATCCCGCCTGTTGGGAAACTTTTTTGGAGCGGGATTGGCGAGAGCTTCATATTGGGCTTGGCAGCGTTATTGCTTCTGCGGATGTGATGATAGTGAATGAAGGAAAAAGAGCGGAGCTTAAAAGAGAAGTGGTAAAGTTTTTGGAGAACGTGACTAAAAGTGGACGAAGTAAGCGTGCAAGTAAAAGTGGAAGTTAATCCTACTGAAGATGTGGCAAAAGTTCGACAGGCTGTAGAAAACATTTTTGGCGGTTTACCACTTGAAGAGAAGCCTCAGCGTAGAGGCTGCTTGCTCTTAGCCCGAGCTAAAGATGTGGAAGGTTTGTCCAAGTTTGGCTATCTTCTACGCAGAGAACGCATTCGAGATGCCGCACGAGGCGTCTTGTTTCAGGGCTTAAAGGAGAACACTATTTCGTTCTGTTTGAACAAACAAGTTGCCTACGCGGGGCATGTGTCCTTCTGTGACCCAGTTGCAGAAAGCCCTCTTGGACCGATAAAAGTTAAGATCAAATGCAATAACCCAGTGAAACTTATTGATTGGCTTGCACCCAGAACCGTATAAAACGGAAAGGTGTGACACTTATCTAGTAGTGAGACACCCATTATGGCTAAAGCTGACATCGGCTTGTCTATGCTGCATTGTTTAGGCGAACCGTTTTCCAGCCTTTGCCAGAGACTGCAAGAGGTTACAGTAAACTATGTGGAATTGATTGACGATGGCTGGCACAGACTCGACCAAGAGCGGGTGAAGAAGCTTAAAGAAATCGGTGAATCACAAGGCTTAGCATATACGTTGCATGCACCCTTCGCAAACATCAACATTGCCGCACCAGCAGAAGACATGCGTAATTTCTTTCTTAAACGACTCGAAAAGTCTATGACTTTTACACGACAACTTGAATGTTGCCTCATGGTGTTCCATCCAGGTTTGCGGACAGGTATAAGTGGTTTTTATCCCGGCGTGGACTGGAAAACAAACATTGAATCGGTGCAGAAACTACTTAAACTGTCTAGAAAACATGGGGTGAAGATTGCAATTGAAAACGTTCCTGAGCAGTTTGGGTTCTTGGTGGCAAATGTTGAGCAGTTTTCCCTTTTTTTTAACAAGCTTGGCGAAGACATAGGCTTAGTATTAGATGTGGGGCACTCGAACATAAACGGTCAAACCCACGCTTTTATAGAAGCTTTCGGCGAGAAGATTGTTCATGTCCACGCACACGACAACGATGGAAAACGAGACTTGCACCTAGGAGTTGACAGTGGCGCTGTGAATTGGCAACAATTCGCAGCAGACATCAAAAAGATGAGGTTTGAAGGAATTGTAATGGTGGAATCCTACTACAACATAAAAGAAAGCATAGCAACGCTGCAAAAACTTTTCACTTGACATCAAGTAGTGGCAAATCAATCTTCATAAAGTCTTCAGCCACATCAACATTTGAAAAGCCTTTCCTAGCTTGGTTTAACAACAGATCGGGCTTTTTATAACGTGCGCTGATATGCGTTAAAATTAGCCGTTTTGCCTTTGCTTTTTTTGCTGTTTTCGCTGCTTGGCTCGGTGTAGAATGCCCATCTTCCTCGGCTCTTTCTGCAAGTTCATCATCAAATGTGCAGTCGTGGATAAGCAGATCGGCATTTTTAGCCAACTCCACAAGAGACTTTGAAGACCTACTGTCTCCAGTATAGACGATTTTCCTTCCCGGTCTTTTTGGATCAACCACTTTCTCAGGTTCGACAACTTTTCCGTTTGGCAACTTTACGGCTGACCCATGCTGAAGCTTCGACCACAGTACTCCTTCAGGAATGCCTAATGCTTTGGCTTTTTCTGGATAGAACTTGCCTAGACGCGGCTTTTCAACAAGGTTGTAAGCAAATGCGGGAGTCACATGGCTTGCACATGCTGCATATACCTCATACTCTTTCTCTTCAGAGATAAGCCCTTCACCTTCAATCTCAGCTATCTCAAGAGGAAACGTAAGAGCAAACTGCACAGTCTTTTCAATAACTTTAACGAAGTCTTCCAAGCCCACTGGTCCGTAAATTTCCAACTTCCTTGTACGGCCTAGCAACGACATTGTCTGGATCATGCCAGGTAAGCCAAGCATGTGGTCGCCGTGCATGTGAGTTATTAACACCTTCATTTTCCTGTTAAAGCCCAAACCCGCCTTTACCATTTGCCGTTGAACCCCCTCGCCACAGTCGAAGAGAATTAACTCGCCCTTTCTCCGGATTGCGACAGCTGGCAACGATCGCTTAGATGTGGGTATGCTGCCAGCCGTTCCGAGAAAAATCACTTGCAGACTCATCTACGCTTTCTCCAACACTACAATTTCTCTAGTGAGACTTCGGTGTACATAAACGAAGTGGGACTGAACATGTTTAAAACCTAAGGTTTCAGCTATCTCACTTATGTGAACCGTTTTTGGAGCTGCTGTGCAAATACGTTGTCCTTTCGCCACCCTATCACCGGACATTACTAGGAAATCCTGAATAATCTGCCTAGTCGTATATCCCAATGTAGACGCTGAACGACCATACGGCGGATCTGTAACTATACAGTCAAATTTCATTAACGGCAAATGCTTAGCGTCAGCAACCCCTAAACCCTCAAATTCTACATTAAAGAACCTCAGATTCCGCGAGCTCCCCCTAACCATACGCCTCTTAGCATCAAAACCCAACACCCGACAACCCAACAAACCAGCTTCTATAAGAAAACTGCCCGTGCCGCAGAAAGGGTCTAGAACTAAATCACCCCTTTTAGGCATGGCTAAATTGACCATGCACCTCGCCAACTTCGCTGGCATTGCTGAAGGGTGGAAAAAGGGACGTTTCCTGGGGCGCCTCTGCATGAAAGGAGTGGGTGCAATTTCTGCAAGTTTCAACCCGAAAAGAAAGCTGCTATCGGTTAATGTTCCGAAGAAAGTTTTCTTTGGCTGTTTAATGTTAACCTTTGCCCCCTTGACCTTGTTTAAGACGAGCTCGCCGAGTTTCCGTTCTAAATCCATACTGATCAAATTTCGCGCCGCCTCGCCCACCCGTCGAACACGCACAACAAAGCTTTCACTTTGCTGAAGAAAATTATCTAGCGAGACAGACTGCATAGCTCTCACGATTTCTGCAAAAGAAGCTTGACAATAGAATAGTTCTTGACAACAAATTCGCGTCAATGCAGCTCTTCCTCTAACAGGTTCAACTGCATCAACAGTTGTGTTCAGCCGCAGAACCTGTGATAACGTTTGCAACTCTTTATAAGGTATATCTTCAGTTTCCAGAATTGCTTTAAGTTCTGCGAATGGCAGGGTTTTATGCTCGCCTGAGAGAAGAAAGAAAAGCTTGGGCACCAATGTTTAGGCTCCTTACTAGATCAGAGCCTCAGCAATTATGGGCGCCACGGAAACGCCGCTTACAGGGCTTGGAACGCTGTCGGTGCCCACAACTTCGTCAGCTCCGCTTTGTATTATTTTTTCCTTAGCGTTGGCTATTAAGATAGGATGCACACAAGCAGCATACACTTTTGTTGCTCCTTGATTCTTTGCGTGGGCAACTGCTTTCATCATTGTTCCGCCGCTGCTTATTATGTCATCGAAGAAAATCGCAACTTTGCCTTTCACTTCAAGAGGTTTCTCTTCGATGCTGACTTTTCCCGTGTGGCGGTCTCTTCGAGTTAGAACGTAATCATATCCGCCCTTGAGCACGTCGGCAGCTTCTTTCGCTGTGGCTAAGCCTTTCTTGCCCATTGATAGCGAGACCGCACCCTTAAAGCCTTGGTCTCTGAAATATTCCGCCAACAGGGGAATGGCTGAAAGGTCTTTCACGGGAACGGTGAAGCCTTCTAAAGCCGCGGAGTTATGAGCGTTAACAGTGATTATTTGAGTGACTCCGCATGTTTTGAGTACGCCAACGACAGTCTTAGCGCTGAAAGCTTCGCCAGGGAGGAACACTTTGTCTTGGCGACTGTACGCAAAGTAGGGCACCACCGCCCTGATTCTTTTGGCGTCTTGATTTTTGGCTGCGGATGCCAACAAAAAGAGCTGCATCATTCGTGCATCTTGAGGTGGACTCGTGGTTTGAACGATTACAACGTCTTCTTCTTGTACGTCGCCGTCAATGCGTATGTAGCTTTCACCATCTGGAAATTTCTTGAAAAAAACAGGAACTAGTCTAGCTTTCAACTCCGTGGCAAGACTGTTCGCTAAGTCTTTGCTTGCCGGACCAGGCAGGATTATCATAGGTTGGTCTTCCGGTACTGTTCAAGGATTTCTTTGGCTCTGTCCATGCGTATTTTGCGTTCCTTTACCATTTGTTCGCTTACGATGTCAACGAGTTTATCGGTGGCGCCTGCTGCGATTGCTATGTTTCGGGCGTGCAGTCGCATGTGGCCTCGTTGGATGCCTTCATGTGTCAGAGCGCGGAGGGCGCCTAGGTTTTGAGCCAAGCCCACTGCGGTTATGACTTCAGCGAGTTCGTTAGCTGATTTTACGCCTAGAATTTTGAGTGCGATTTTGGCGATTGGGTGGGTGCGCACGGCGCCTCCGATTGTGCCAATTGCCATAGGCATTTCAAGCGAACCCACTAAGTCTCCATCTTTGCCTTTTTCCCATGACGATAGCGCTGTGTAATGGCCTGTACGGGCGGCATAAGCGTGGGCACCTGCTTCTATGGCGCGGTGGTCGTTGCATGTGGCGATGACAACAGCAATTGCGCCGTTGAGAATGCCTTTGTTGTGCGTCGCTGCGCGGTAGGGGTCTGCGGCTGCGAATTGGTAAGCCTGAACTATGCCGTCTACAATCTCTTCTCCGCCCACCGCTTCTTTGGGAAAAGTTGCGTGCGCTCGAGCCAAGCGTTTAGTGGCGAGGTTGCTGATGATGCGTAGGTAGACACGGCCGCCGGTTACCCTTTCTATCATTGGAGCAACCGCTTCTGCCATGGTGTTAACCGCGTTGGCGCCCATAGCGTCTCGGCAGTCAACGTGAAGCTCAGTTATGAGCATAGGACCAGTTGGAGTGTGGATTATTTTTGCGTCTAAATCTTTAGCCCCGCCGCCTACAGAGACGAGAACCGGGTCTTGTTCGTTGGCTTTTTCGAGAATCTCTTCTTTGTAAGTGTAGACTGCCATGCGAGCGCGGTGTGGGTCTTTAATGCCTACCGCTTGGATTTGACCTATCATAATAGGTGATGTGCTGCTAGTGTGGAATCCTCCGCTTTCGCGTGCCATTTTTGCGGCGTAGCTTGCCGCCGCTACGACGGAGGGTTCCTCTATTGCCATGGGGATAAGGTAGTCTCGTTTGTTGATGAGAAAGTTGACAGCTATGCCTAGGGGAACAGGGAAGGCGCCGACGACGTTTTCTATCATGCGGTCGGCAAACTCTAGAGGCAGTGCACCAGTGTTCTTGAGCAAATTTATTTCGTCGTCTGTTAAGTTGGCAAATTCTTTAACTACTCGAAGGCGTTCTTCTATCGGTAGCTTGTAGAAGCCTGTGAACGTGGAAGTTTTACTCATTGTTTGACACTTCAAAAGCTACCTAACGGTTGAAAAGGCATAAGAACTTAACTCAAACAAAGAAAACTCAAATTGAAGGGGAAAAAGTGTCTTTGTGGTTCGGACAGAAATTAAAGGGATAATGGAAGAAAATAAGGAGAAACAAAGCCCCAAGTACTAGATGCATTAACTAAAGATGCAGCTCAACATATCTTAATAATTGTTTCTTTGACTACCCTAGCTGACGCATCTGTTTTGAGTCCGTGGGTTTTAAAATGAGTTAAAACTACTTTGTGCCCTGCCTTCTCTAGCTCTGCAACTACTCTTTTTATTGATGGGACAGGTAAACCAAGTTTGTCACAAATCTTGTCCACCATATAATATGTGATAGGCGCATTTGTCTCTTCTCTCGTTAGAGCCAAAAGTCTACGAATCTTCTTTTTCTGCCTAAAATCTTTAATCTTTGCTTCTCTTTCCATATAAGCAACAAAATCTTCGTTGACGATTTTGCCTATCCAGAGGGGGCCTGCGATGCTCATCTTGTTGCCACATTCTAGGCACATCTCTTTCTTGCAATGGAACATTCCAGCTGATGCTTCTCTGTGAAAGCAGGCAAAGCAATGAGTGATATAACCCATGTTCTTGAGGCTGTCATCTGCTTTTTTGGCTCCATAGTCAGCCGCAGCGTAAAGCCTAATGTAATGCTCCGAGCTGTGACTAAACATAACTTTAACGCCAACATCATATTTAGCCGCAGTCTTTGCCAAAGCCCCAGCCAACAGACGCACAGCCAACTCGTGACAATACTCAGTTCGCAACGGTCTTCCACCATACTTTCGCACGCAGGCTTTAGGATGTACGCCGCACAAAGGAGCTAAGTCGGTAGCGGTTAACGCTAACAACCCACCTCTTCGCATGGCTCTCAACGCGGAGTCTACAAAGGGCATCGGCGAGCCAAAAGGATCAATGTCAACGTAGTCAAATCGTTTTCTAGGTGCTGCAAAACGACTAAGCAAAAAATTGGCGTCCTCATTCTCCACATCAACCTTGCCCACCAACCTGTTCTTCTCAACGTTAAACTTCGCCAATCGACTGGCTTCACCATTAATGTCGTTAACAACTACCTTTCCCACGCTATCAACTTCACTTGCCAACCTTATCCCCCGAATCCCGCAGCCAGCCAATGGCTCACAAACAGTCAACTCGCGTCCAATAAGTCGTTGAAAAGCCTGCAATGCTAAAACCGCCAAATCACGATTCAGCTCCATTACAGGATTGTAAAACACAGGCGCTTTCGAAGGCGCATAATCTGAGGGCTTCTCCACAAATGCCGCAAGCCTTGGCACAACAACCTCAACCATGCCCTCAACAACAGCCTCTGTAGGAAAAGAAAAACTCAACCTCGTCACTCGACCAGAAAACACGTTAGTCTCCAACACTTAAAAACAATTCACAAACATATGATGAAAACAAGATGAAACGACTCACATTCATAACTGGTCCTCCAAGAACAGGAAAAACAACTGTATTGCTTAGAGCCGTAGAGAAACTAAGAGCAAAAGGCTACAAACTAGGCGGCATGACCAGTCAAGAAATTCTAGAAAGAGGCATTCGAGTAGGCTTCGAAATCCGCGACTACGCATCGGGCAGAAAAGGATGGCTCGCACACACTCGTCAACCCGTAGGTCCTCGAATCGGCAAATATCGAGTCAACCTTGACAGCCTTAACTCGATAGGTGCCACATCCATACTGAACGCCCTAAAAGACGCAGACATAGTGCTGATTGACGAAATTGGCCCCATGGAGTTATTCTCCCAAGCTTTCAAGGAGGCAGGGCAAAAAGCAATTAACAGCTCTAAACCAGTGCTTGGTACAATTCATTACCACGCCCAACATCATCTTGTTAAACAAATCAAGTCAAGAAATGACGCGGACATAATTGAAGTTACTCAAGAAAATAGAGACCAGCTTCCAACTTTGATTGTTGATAAAATTATTAAGTTTAGTAGATAAAGACTGTGTGAAGACGGTCTATATGCAAATATTAGGCGTAGATGAAGCAGGCCGCGGCTGTGTTATCGGTCCCCTAGTTATTGCAGGAGTTTTAATAGATGAAAGAAGCGAGCCTAAACTTTTTGAGCTTGGAGTGAAAGACAGCAAACTTTTGTCACGTCACCGACGGGAACAACTAGCCAAAGAAATTGAACAGGTTGCCATAGACACATACGTCATCAAGCTTTCTCCATCTGAAATCGACAGAGCAGTCAACAGTCGAAGAAAGCTACACAAGCTTAACCGTCTAGAAGCCAAAACCATGGCAAAAGTAATCGAGGCGCTTAGACCTGACATTGCAATCGTCGACGCTTCTGACGTCTTACCCGACCGCTACAAACAGCACATCACAGAGTGCCTCTCTTTTCAAGTGCAAGTGGTATCAGAACATAAAGCAGACAAAAACTACCCAGTGGTCTCTGCTGCTTCCATAATCGCCAAAGTTGAAAGAGACCGCAGCATAGACGAACTAAAAGCTCAACATGGTGACTTTGGAAGCGGCTACATGGCAAACCCTAAAACCATGGCTTTCCTTGAAACTTTAGTGAAAAAATATGGTGCATACCCAGATTTTGTACGTCGCTCTTGGAAGCCCGCAAAAACTGCTAAAACAGACGCAAAAATGAAACAAACCCAGCTACATAAAACATGATTAAAGCTTAGCCATCAAATCTTCAGGGGTCTTAATTTTTTCAAAATCTTCACGGTGAATGAGAGGAACATTGTCAGCGGAAACTTTTTTACTGCCCGTAATAAATATAGGCTGTGCCTCTACCATTTTGCTAATACTCGCAATCTCTTCAGTTCTAACCTCGAAATTCTGCTCTTTCTCGTAGACAATTGACCCTAAAAGACTAATGTCGTTTTCCGGAGTTTTTGCAACAAAATCAAAAGGAGCCCGCCCTATTTGAAAAACTGTAAAGTTAAACCGAAGCAGCTTCCTAATGACAAACTGAAGAAAGCGGCTTTCACTAATTATGCGTTTTGCAGCGGCAAAAAAGCCTTCAGTTTTTTCTGGATATTGAAAAATGTCAATGGACTTCACAACAGGCATGCCCAAGACCCACTCAAGCTTATAAGCCGTTGAAACAGAAGCTTTTGTCATTTCTCGTTCATAACCATAAAGCGTTCTCCGTGAAACGCCCATAATCTCCGCCATTTTACCTATAGACAGCCCCTTCTTCAGCCTCTTCTTTCTAATTGCTGTCCCATCCAGTCTTGCATAGTATCCTCCCGGACCCGCTTCAATCAGCGGTCCTACTCCTTTGAGAAGAGCATCTTCGAGAGTTTTAATAGTAACTGCACCCACATTATATCTTGAATATACTGTATCGTTTTCTAACGGTTTGCTTCGAGTTTTTTTGCAAACGAAAAGTGACGCTCCAGAGAAAAACCTAGCCATAGTCATGAGTCCATCTGCGTCTTTTGCATACACATTCCCAATATTAGGGTGGACTTTGACGAAGGCAAGTTGTTTTTCTTTTCGCGCTACAAAGTCAAAACAGCTCGGTCGTACACAACATCTTTGCGAGAGGTAGAAGCCTGCTCTTTCGAAAAGGGATTCAGCGTTGTCCAGAATTTCCACCCTGTCCATCTCCTCCCCCGACGTCACAAATCAATACGTAAAGGTTGAATATAAACATACTTGTAAATTCAAATGTTAGAATCAGATACGGATGGGGTTTGCAGTTTAGATTTTTGATACAATCATCGCATGTGCTTTTTCGTATGGTTCAAGTTGTACAAATTCCTTTATAGCGAAACCACGGCTTTTCAGTATATTTACTTCTTGCCTGTACACTTCGACTGGTTTTTTGGTGACGTCGATGCTTTGTGACTTAACCGCCAGCATGGTCCATCCGTTCTCCTTTAAGAAAAGCTCTGCGTTGTCAGCCAAAACTTTTGCTTGTTCGGGCTGCGCTATGTCGCAATAAATGTCGTCCACTTTCTCTACAAACATCGCATATTTCTCCGGCATTCTTGCGTCTTCCAGTATCGGTGTCATGTTGGAGCGAAAAGCGCATACGTTGTTTATTAATTCGCGCATGGCACGTGCCGCAAATTCCACACAGTAGACATGCCCTTTTTCTCCCACCATGTCTGAAACGTGGCTGGCTGTCGTTCCTGAGGCTGCTCCTAGATACAAAACCTTATTATCTTGTTGTATGGGCACTGTTGTTAATCCTTTCAAGATAGCTGCTGCAAGTTTACTACGGAAAGGATCCCAGAGCCTATATTCGATGCCTTTGAAGGAGATTAAACGTTCGCCATAGACGTTCCTTCTTGGAATCAAATTTTCAGTAGCCAATCTCCGTGTGCCGTCTTCTAATGTGATCCAGTAGATTCCAGAGAATTTTGAGTGTGGTTTAACGTCTGCGGCCACGTTTCTTTCTCCTTTTATGGAGGGGTTGAAACTTATTTTTCTTTTTACGTTCTTTGGGTGATGGTGGTTTTTGGTATTTCTCTTTGATCTCAACAACTCGTTTTTCCAAGGCTGCTTTCAGGGAGTCGCCGATGTATCTGTTGCTGAAGGCGTCGGTTCTGGCTGCTATGGCTAGTTTTCCCGCTAATGCTCTTGACATTTTTCCTCTTTGCCATTTTTTTGCGTCATGGATTAGGGCGTCTTGAAATATGATCCCGTGTTTTGGCGGTCGCGTTCCCGTTTTCAAGGCTCTGAAGAGGGCTTTTTCTGCACCTAGAACTTGGATTGTGCTTGCAGGCATTTTTGCAAGGTTAGTTATTCCTCCAGCTAATGCTATAAGACGAGCCGCTAGCAGAGAGCCTACTAGGGCTTGGACATTGGGCGCCACCTCTTCCACTGTTGAATCTGCATAGCTTTGCAGAGCTTGTCGCAAGCTGTAGAGTTCTAATGTTTGTTTGCAGAGACTTTGTATCCGTTCAATATCTATGTCGGCTAGTTCTGCTCCCATGGAGTTTTCTACAGCTTCTGCAATTTGCACAGCCTTGTTTGCAGGTAAGCCTTCTCTATTCAGATTTTCTACAATGAAGTTCAGTCGTTTTCCAAGGCTTAAGACGAGTCTTGCATAGGTTTCATGTTTTTCTATCATGCGGTCGAGTTCAGGGAAATGCAGGCCATACCATTCCCGTATTCGACCCATGAACAAATTAGTAGTTTTATCCAAGTCGTCAATGCTTAGTATGGCTTGAGCAACCATCAAGTCTCTTTTTTCTCCTGCCTTTTTCACTCTTAATCGAGTAAGTTCTACAGAAACTTCACGAGTCAGCTTTCGCAGTTTTTGTGGTTGCTTAACAAATCCAACTTCTATGGCGAATTTCTCCATGTTTTTGCGTAAAATTTCACCTTGTAAAGAGGGGTGAGCAACACTAACTTCCACTTTCAGTTTTTCCTCTACAGTTCTTGCAATTATAGCATTCTCAAAAACAAAAGCAGTAAAGCCTTTTTTCTTAAGTCGCTGAACTAAGGAAGTTACTTCGTCAATTGCTTTTCCAGCATCAATCAAGTTTAGTTTTTCGGCTATGAGCTTGGAGTCTTTCCTAAACAAGATTTTATCAACCAGTTGAACGTCTTCGCCGAAACCTAAAACGCCTATTAAAGATACTATAATAGTTGCCTTCATGCTTTTATCCTCACCATAGATGCCATCAATCAAAGCCTTTCCTAAACTTTATCTCTGCTAGTGAATAACCTTTACTGAAAATGGAGTATTCCACATGACTAATCGTTTACTGGTAGAAATTGCGCGTTTGAAGCTAGCTAACCCAACGATGCTTGCAGCTGGAATATTAGGCATGTCAAGGTTGACGCTGAAACGGGTAGCAGAGGCAGGCGCCGGCGCAGTCGTCACAAAATCTCTAGGCTTGAAGCCTCGCAGCGGCTACACAAACCCTACAGTAGCTCAAGTTGAAGGAGGACTAGTTAATGCCATGGGTCTCCCCAACCCCGGCATTGAGCATTTTGCTCAAGAGATGCAACATATAAAAGGAATTAAAGTTCCGATGATTGTGAGCATCTACGCCTATTCGCCACAGGAATTCACAATGACAGCGAAAAAAGCCTTGAAAACGGGCGCAGAGGGGCTGGAGCTAAATGTCTCATGTCCTCACGCTGAGAGGACTGGAGCTGAAATTGGACAAGACCCGAAACTAGTTGAAGAAGTTGTGAGAGAGGTTAAGAGAAGCGTTGAAAAACCAGTTTTCGTCAAATTGACACCAAACGTTGCTAACATTGCAGAATTAGCTAAAGCCGCAGAAAAAGCGGGAGCCGACGCCATAACCGCCATAAACACAGTAAAAGCCATGGTCATAGACATAGAGACAGCTAAACCAATCCTCGGAAACAAGATGGGCGGCTTGTCTGGCTCTGCAATAAAGCCTATAGCAGTAAGATGTGTATATGAAATTTACGATGTCGTGAAAATTCCGATTATCGGGTGTGGGGGGATAGATACGTGGAAAGACGCCGTAGAATTCATGCAAGCAGGTGCCTCTGCAGTTCAAATAGGAACTGCAATAGCCACAAAGGGATTAAGCGTGTTTAAGCAAGTAACTTATGGAATTGAAGCCTTCTTGAAAAAGAAAAAGTTTGGAAGCGTGAAAGAAATTGTCGGCCTGTCTCACCGAAACTAATTTTCTAAGAACAGTTAGAATCAAGAAAATAGTTAAAGAAAGCCCAATGGTTAAAACGTTCTTCTTCAATGACAAACTCTGCTCTCAAGGCAAGCCAGGCCAGTTTATTATGGTTTGGCTTCCAAGCTTTGACGAAATCCCCATGAGTATTTCTTCAACCCATCCCAACGGTTTGGCATCGATGACAGTGGCCGACATTGGTGAAGCTACAATGCTTTTACACCGAAAAGAGAAAGGGGATATTGTTGGCGTTCGAGGTCCTTTCGGTAACAGTTTCAAACTTGTTAAGGGTAATGTTCTCCTTGTGGGTGGCGGGACTGGAATTGCACCGTTGATTTTTCTTGCAGAGAAATTAGTTAAATCGAAGACTGGAATGACTTTTCTATTAGGAGCAAAAACAAAAGAAGAGTTGATTTTCTTGTCTAAGATAGACAGCATGCTTTCAAAAACAGAAGCCAGAATAATTGCCTCAACCGAGGATGGAAGTCACGGCTATAAAGGTGTTGTAACCGAGTTGGCTGAAAAGACCTTGGCTGAGAAGAAGTTTGATATGATTTATGCCTGTGGAAAGGAGCTGATGCTTTTCAAGATTTTCATGTTAGCCGAGAAACATGAAACACCGTTACAGGAAAGTATGGAGAGGCTTATGCGTTGTGCTATAGGCTTGTGCGGCAGCTGCACCATTGGCAAATATCGAGTATGCGTTGACGGCCCCGTCTTTACGAACAAACAACTTCAGGAAGTTAAAGACGAGTTTGGGCGCTTCAAAAGAGATTTTAACGGCAGGAAAATACCAGTTTAAGGCTTATAGCAAAGGTTTGGCTTATGAGAGCAACAGCAATCGCCCACCCCATTCAAGGACTGGTTAAATATCATGGCTTAAAGAATCCTAAGCAACGAATTCCCTTTCACGACAGCATTTCAGTGTGCATCGACGCTTTATACACCATAACAACAGTAGAAGTCAACAGCTCTCTTAAGGGAAACATCATTGTGATTAATGAAAAATGGGTGACTGGCCAAGATAAGAAAAGAGTTGGAATCGTTTTAGACAAGTTGAAAAAGTTGGCAGAATATCTAGGGTTTTTTAAGATAGTTTCCCGAAACAGTATCAAGACTGGGAAAGGTTTAGGCTTTTCAGCGTCTGGGTTTGCAGCTCTTGGAGCAGCAGCAAGTAAAGCATTAAGTCTGGACCTCGATTACGTCTCACTTTCAGAAATTGTAAGATTGGGTGCCGGTTCAGCCACAAGAAGTCTTGCAGGAGGCTTCGCGTTATGGTACGCAGACAAGAATGGGCACTCTTACGCTGAACAACTATCCTCGCCAGACAACCCAAGCTTCTCGATGATCATCGTACCCATTCATTCCAAGATGAAGACAGACGAAGCCCACGCTGAGGTAGTTAGCTCCCCACTCTTCCAGGCAAGGCTCGTAAACATAGACCGTTTGATAGAGACGATGAAATCAGCCATAATGAAGGGTGACACTGCCACAATTGGTCGGATTGCCGAGGAAGACACGCTTAATCTTCATGCGATTACTATGACTGGTAAATCACACTTGGTTTTATGGGAGCCAGATACAATTCGATTAATACGTGAAGTGAACAAGCTGCGAAACAGTGGCGTAGAATGCTGGTATTCCATCGATACTGGGCCATCAGTCTTTGTTAACACGTTTCAAAGGCACATCTCTGCTGTTGCTGACAGGCTTGTTGAACTGGGGTTTTCAGATGTGATTATCAGCGGGGTCGGAGGCAAGCCGAAGCTGACTGATAGGCATCTTTTCTGAAAGAGTGATTCAAAAAAGTTATATGCTGGTATGGTGTTTTCTGTGTTTGGCGGGATGTGTTAATGAAAGGTGACCGTCAAATTCGAAGCTGATTCTAAACGCTGGCTCACCATGGGCTATCGCCCGCTTGAACTTGAACAAAAAATCCGCGAATTCTGGGAAAAAAGCCATACAGCAGAGAAACTAGAACAGCTGAGACTGAAAAAGAATAAAGGCTTTTTGGGTTATGTGGAAGGCCCTCCGACACTAAACGGATACCCTCATGTAGGTCACGTTCGCGGGCGAGTGATGAAGGATTTACGTTATCGCTGGAAGTCAATGCAAGGTTTTTACGTTCCTTTCTGGACGGGTTGGGACTGCCAAGGGTTGCCAGTTGAGTTGGAAGTAGAACGCCAATTAGGTGTAAAGAACAAAAAAGATTTGCTGGAGCGGGTGGGAGAAGAACGATTCGTAGCCGAGTGTAAGAAGGCTATAATGAAGTATTATGATGCTTGGCACGGCGCTGATGTTAAAGCAGGTGTGTTCATAAACGACACAAAAGCCTACTGGACGTACTTAGACGAGTATATAGAGCGCGAATGGAATTACCTCAAACGTGCTTGGGAGCAAGGATTACTTGGCGAAGGCTACTACGTTGTGGCTTACTGTCCCCATTGTCAAACCTCGCTAAGCAACGCTGAAGTAGGCATGGGCTACGAAGAGGTTGAAGACCCCTCGCTTTACTTTAAGTTCAGAGTCGCAAAGACAAAAAACGAGTATTTCCTCGTCTGGACCACAATGCCCTTTACGTTAGTTACAGATTTGATGTTAGCAGTACATCCAGATGCAGAATACGTCAAAGTCAAGGTGAAAGACGAAACTTGGATAATGGTGAGTCAGCGTGTAGAACCTACGATGCAAGAACTTGAAATCCAAGATTATACAGTTATAGACGCTGTTTTGGGTAAAGAGTTGGAGGGAATGAAGTACGAGTATCCATTTTTGGACGTTGTTCCGAAACAGCGAGAACTTGATAAACACCCCTTTGTGCACATGGTTGTTTGTGAAGACTTTGTGGATGTAACGGCTGCTACAGGCGTCGTTCATCTGGCGCCCGGAAACGGTGAGGAGGACTTCGTTGTTGCGCAGAAACGCAAAGTTCCCGTCTTCGCTCCCTTTGACGACGAAGTTAACTTTACTAAGGATGCAGGTGTGTTCGCTGGTTTGTTTGCAAGAGACGCAGATGATGTGGTTGTAGAGAAGCTGCAAAAAAAGAACTTACTGGTGTCGGTAAAGCGAATACGCCATGAATATCCAACTTGCTGGCGTTCGCATCACAAACTCGTGTGGTTTGCCAGAAGAGAGTACTACCTTTGGACAAACAAAATAAATGACAGAATAGTTAGAGCTGCAGAGAAAGCCAGATATTATTATGGACCCCCGAAAAACCGCTTCTTGGCGTTTCTCCGAGAAAGTAAACCATGGTGCTTCTCAAGGGAAAGAGTTTGGGGAACTCCCCTACCAGTTTGGAAGTGTACACAATGCGAGCACAAAGTCCTAGTGTCGAGCAAAAAAGAGCTGTTCGAGAAAGCTCTAGGGCGTCCTAAAGGTCATTTTGAGCTTCACAAGCCATGGATAGACCGTATCGTGTTTAAATGCGAAAAGTGCGGAGGCAAAATGCACCGTGAACCTTTCGTGCTGGACACTTGGCATAATAGTGGCGCTGCGCCCTATGCAAGGTTTACTGACGAAGAGTTTGAACGTTACGTGCCGACTGACTTTCTTGTGGAAGCCATAGATCAGACACGTGGATGGGCAAACACGTTGTTGCTTGAGCATGTTATATTGGCTGAAAAGGCAGAATCGCCCTATAAGGCATTTCTGTTTTATGGTCACGCTTTAGACGAGAAAGGACGCAAAATGAGTAAGAGTCTCGGCAACGTCATCGACGCCAACGATGTGCTTGGCAAATACTCAGCTGACCTCTTCCGTTTCTACATGCTTTGGAAATGTTCACCAATCGACTCGATGAATTTCGACGTGAAAGAACTTAGCAAGCGGCCTTATCAAGTTCTCAGCACCCTCTACCACCTATATCGTTTCTTCATGCAAAACGCGGAATACGACAGTTTCGACCCGCTAAAGCATACATTAGAATGGGCAAAGGTAAACAATACCTTAAAACTACCAGACAGTTGGTTGCTTTCAAAACTGCAAAGCACCGTAAAGCGTGTAACTGAGAAGTTTGAAAGTTGTGAATTCAACTTTGCTCTCTCGGATTTGGAAGAGTTTGTTGTTAATTTTCTAAGCCGCCAATATGTTCCTATGGTAAGACATGAACTTTGGAGCGACGATCAAGAAACCAGAAACCGCAGGCTCACAGTATACGCTACTCTCTGGCAGACACTTAAAACCTTGAATTTACTCTTTAACCCAATCACGCCGTTCCTATGCGAAGCCATGTACCAGCAGGTTCACAAAAAGCTAGACAAAACATTGCTGGAATCGGTAAACTTCGAGGAATGGCCAACGCTAAATGAAAAACTGGCAGACTTGGAGCTGGAACGTAACTTTGACGTACTTCTCAAATACGTCTCCCTAACATACTCTGCACGGCAGAAAGTTAAACTGAAGCGCCGATGGCCGCTGAAGAAAGTGGTGTTGGCAGGATCGAAGAACGCACAAAATGCTGTGAAAGAGCTTGAAGACTTGTTTCTTGAACTTGCAAACGTAAAAGCTGTCGATTATGTCGACACGCTGGCAGAAATGAGCCTTGAAATGCGTAAGAACGGAAGTTTAGCCTCAGAAAACAACATGCATACATTAGTCGATACACGCCGAGACGAAGCGTTACTGGGAGAAGGTTTGATGCGTGACCTGGCTCGACGTGTTCAAGCACTGCGTAGAGAATTAGGGTTTATGCCCACAGAAGTCTTAGAAGCGGTTTACCTAGCAGAACTAGATGCTGAAAGCACAAAACTGTTAAGACCCCACTTGAAAACCATGGCAGAGCTGGTTCGCACGAAAAGGGTGCATCTACAGAGAGCCAGAAGTAAACTTGAAGCAGAATGGAATGAATACAGGCTAGACAACAAGAAAGTGTTTGTAGCCATACCCTAAGAATCACTTTTATTCTAGAAAATGAACAGGCAGAGCGCAAATATCGCAATCAACGAGACAGCAACCAGTTTTCTTGAAGTCGAAAGCTTTGAAACATCATCCAAAGGTCCTGGATGCTTATACATGGAAAGGAAGAGAACAAAAGCCAACATCAGCAACTGCCCTGTGAATAGAAGTATTAAAATTGAAACTAAGGTAAAAATGGTGCGGGCAAAGTCGTTGTTAATGATGCTTCTTAAGGTGTGACCTCCATCAAGCATCCCAGTAGGCAGCAAATTGAGCAAAGTGATGAACATTCCTATCCAACCTGCAAAAGCCACAGGGTGCAAATAAACAACATAGTTGCCTGGACCCGGAGATTTTACTATAACATTCATAAGAAGCAAAAAGAGCGGTGATATAGGAAGCCCTCCTGGCAGAGGCTCAGTCAGAAGCTCTATAGGGGACATTGCAAGGCCAATAGCAGAAACAAAAACTGTCACGATAAATCCAGCGATTGGTCCGCTAGCACCTATGTCAAACAAAGCATCTTTATTTGGCGCCGTCTCTTTCTGTACAATAACCGCACCGAACGTCCCGATCCCTAATAAAAACCCAGGTATTGGAGGCGGCCCTGGAATGAAGTATGGCATTGTTGCCTCCATGTCATGGTGGTTTGCGGCGAATTTGTGACTCATCTCATGAACTCCCAATATTCCCAACAATGCTAACGTGAAACTAGCAGCTCCCATCCACGGATCTAATCCATATTCGACAAGATCAAGAGAGAGAACATAACCAGTTGTGAAAACTGTAACAATGGTTAGTAAAAGGAGTACCACATTGATTATTGGGCGGCTTGGCTTTGTCTTCGGTTTTGGCGCGACCTTCAACACGTTTCTTCCATTTTTCTCTCTTAGCACAAGTGTAAAGCCTATATTAGTCAAACTTCTAACGAGCCTAGTAAAAGCTTGTTTCGAGTCTGGTTTTAGTCTCAAGTAAAATGTTGGGACACCATGATCTATCAAAGCCTCTTCTACATCAAACTCCGCAGAAACTAAGGGTTGAACTTGGTCAAACTGATAAACAAGGGTGGAATCTGTTGGCGGTTCCGGAGAGGGAGAGGGTGGTTTGCTCATGGATGTCGACCACTCTGTTGTTTTAGAGTATTAGACGATTACGGAATTTAAGCATTGGTTTTCCTTTGGCGGTATTCATGTTCAGAATTGGAACTACTAAAAAATGTCTAACAACGCTCTCTCAATATAACTTCTTATTCTGTGTCTTCGAGGCCTTTCTCTAGAGGTCAGTGACTTCAACTTTCTCGATCCTTTTGCATCATGGAATTGTTTGGCATTCTTCAGATAACTCTTCCAAGATGTCTCTCTTGATTTTCTCTGGTTTTTCACTAATAGATTCATGAACAAGCAAAGCTTTAATAACTATCTTTTTAGCCATTCTATCTTACCTCACTTGTAAAGACTGAGTTTTTCATATTAATCATTTATCGATGACTCGGAATCCGAATCTGGTTACCTTCTCCCTTTTTCACAGAGGTAAATTCTTAAAAGCTAAACTACGTTTTGGTTGTTGGAAGGTTTCAGATGAATTTGAAGATGTTGACTGTGGGTTCGTTGTTTACGAATTGCTATGTGGCTTGGTGCAGCAAGACTAGAGAGGCGATAGTGATTGATCCGGGTTTTAATCGTCAAAGCGAAGCTGGAAAGGTTTTAGATGTTTTAAAAGAAAATGTATTGGAGGTTAAGTTCATTGTTGATACACATGGGCATCCTGATCATACCTGTGGTAATGGTATTGTCAAGAGTGTGACTGGTGCGCCTATTTTGATTCATAAACTGGATGCGGATATGTTGGGTAAGGGGGGAAAAGAATTAACTGCATTATTTGGATTTCACGTTTCGTCGCCTGCTGCTGATGGCTTTTTAGATGATGGTGATGTGGTTAGGTTTGGGGAGGTTGTTTTGCGGGTTTTGCATACGCCGGGGCATAGTTTCGGAAGCATTTCGCTTGTTGGTGAGGATTGTGTTTTTACTGGTGATACATTGTTTGCGGGTTCGATTGGCCGTGTGGATTTGCCTGGCGGTTCTGGTAAGGAGATTATGCGGTCTTTGCGGGAGAAGTTGGCTGTTTTGCCAGATAGGCTTGTTGTTTATCCAGGTCATGGTTTTGAGTCTACGATTGGTGAGGAAAAGAGGAGTAACCCGTTTTTGCAGAAGGGTTTTGATGTTTCGCTTTTGGGGTGAGTGTGTATTGCTCTCTAGACTAGGCTCTGTATTATATATTTCTAATAGGTGGCTGTTAGAATTCTGAATGTGAGAGAAGTGGGGTAGGTGGGAAGGGGAAGTTATTTTTTGCGAACAATTTTTGGTTGACTGAACTACAAGTTCATGAGGCCTGTGAGGCATTAAATGGAAAATACGAGCGGAAATGGCGAGTATGGACGTAAAGCTTGGGGCAAATAAGTTTACAGTATCCCTTCGTGGTAAGGTTTATTAGCGACAACTATGACTTTATGGCTTTAGCTCCAAAAACCACCACAAAAAATATAAGGAGACCCGCCTTTTCGGGTTGGATGATACCCAGCCCCGTTGGAGGAAATTCCCAGTTTGGAAAAAAAGCTCCCTAAAAGACCTCCCCTTCAATCTAAGTTAAACGACAGTTTTTTGGAGGCAAACTAAAAATGTCAGAAATCACCCAAGACGAATTCTTACTTCTCCAAAAATCCTTCTTCAAAGAAAAAGGACTAGTCAGACAGCACTTAGACTCCTACAACGAATTCATCGACCATGGACTACAACAAATGATAGACGAAGCCGGCGAAATAAAAATTGAACTCCCAGAAACTCCCTACAAAATAAAACTGGGCCAAGCATGGATAATTGACCCACAAACCCGCATAAGCGGCCCCTACGTAACCGAAGTTGACGGCACAAAACACGAAATCTTCCCCATGGAGGCAAGATTCCGCAACCTCTCCTACGTTGCGCCTATAGCTATCGAAATGACCCCAATAATTGACGGAAGAGAACAGGACACAGAACTCGTCTTAATAGGCAACATCCCCGTAATGCTCAAATCAAAACTATGCGTCCTCTCACAACTACAGCCAGATGAACTAATACTTTACGGCGAAGACCCAAACGACCCAGGTGGATACTTCCTTATAAACGGTTCAGAACGTGTAACCGTTGCCCTTGAAGACTTGGCGCCAAATCGAATACTCGTAGACATCGACACTAGAGGCGCACACCCAGTTTACCAAGCGAAAATCTTTTCCACAACCGTAGGCTTCAGAGCAAGAATAGAATTACGCCTAAAATCAGATGGCGCTATTTATGTCACGATCCCCGGCGTCCCATCAGAAATTCCCTTCATAGTAGTGATGAGAGCCCTCGGATTAGAATCCGACAAAGAAATAGCTGAAGCAGTCTCACCCGAGCATTCCATGCAAAACATGCTTGAACTTTCCTTCGAAAAAGCCATAGGAATAGAAACCATTAAAGAAGCCCTTGAATACATAGGCAACCGCGTAGCATACGGACAAGTATTGGAATACCGCATTCAAAGAGCCCAGAACATTTTAGACAGAAACTTTCTCCCCCATCTAGAACGCACCCCCGAAAAACGCAAAGACAAAGCCATCTTTCTCGGCGAAATGGCTTGCCGCGTAATAGAACTAAAACTTCGAAAACGCACAACCGACGACAAAGACCACTTTAAAAACAAAAGACTAAAACTCGCCGGGCCACTCCTTGCAGATCTTTTCCGCATCGCCTTCAGAAACTTATGTAGAGACATAAAATACCAACTGGAAAGAATGGGATTCAAACGACAAATGATTACCGTTTCCGCTGCTGTACGCCCTGGCATAGTTTCAGACAGGCTTCGGCATGCATTGGCAACGGGCAATTGGGGTAGAGGAAGAGTAGGCATAACACAACTCCTCGACAGAACAAATGTCATTTCAACTCTTAGCCATCTACGTAGACTACAGTCACCCCTGAGCCGTAGCCAACCAAACTTTGAAGCCCGCGACTTGCACCCAACACACTGGGGACGCCTATGCCCAAACGAAACACCCGAGGGCTCAAATTGCGGCCTAGTGAAAAACCTCGCCCTTTCCGGATGCATATCCGTAGCTGTAAGCCCTGAAAAAGTAAGGCGCGTTATTTACAATATGGGCGTCATTCCAGCCCAAGACGCAAACAGAGAACTCCGCCTTTCAGGCGCGAAAATCTTCATAAACGGATCTATAATAGGATACCACCCCTACCCCGCAGAACTCGTCTACGAGTTAAGAAACAAACGCAGAAGAGGAGAAACTCCTTCGGAAATAAACGTCGCCCACTTCAAAACTGTAGACAGAAGAGAAGAAGTTTACATTAATTGTGGCGAAGGCCGAGTTCGACGACCACTTATAATAGTCGAAAACGGCGTCTCCAAACTTCAGCCAGAACAAATTGATAAAATCCGCTCCGGCGAATGGTCATGGGAAGACCTTGTCAAAAACGCAATCATAGAGTATATCGACGCAGAAGAAGAAGAAAACATCTATGTAGCTCTAAGCTTCGACGAAATATCGCCTAAACACACCCACGTAGAGCTGTCATCCTATACGATCCTCGGCATATGCGCCTCCCTAATACCTTATCCGGAACACAATCAGTCACCTCGAAACTCGTACGAAGCAGCCATGGCAAAACAAGCCCTTGGCGTCTACGCAACTAACTTTGGTCATCGTGCAGACTCTCGCTCCCACATCTTGCATTACCCTCAAGTTCCCCTCGTCAAGACGAAACCTATGGAAATTTTAGGCTACAACCAAAGACCTTCAGGACAAAACTGCTTAGTTGCAGTAATATCTTATGAAGGATACAACATGGAAGACGCCCTCATCTTCAACAAAGCGTCAATAGAACGCGGCTTGTGCCGTTCTACCTTTTATCGAATTTACGAAGCTGAATGCCGCCAATACTTAGGAGGATTAAAAGACCGATTTATTACTCCTGAAGCAGGTATAAGAGGCTTCAGAGGCGAACAATACTATCGCTTACTTGAGCCTGACGGCATTGTAAGCCTTGAAGCAGACGCGGTTGGCGGCGATGTCCTCATAGGAAGAACAAGCCCACCTAGATTCCTCGAGGAATACAAGGAATTTGAAGTGAAAGGCCCCTCAATGCGCGACACCTCTGTGGACGTAAGACAATCAGAAACCGGCGCCGTTGACGCCGTTTTTATCACAGAATCTAAGGAAGGAAGTAAACTCGTCAAAGTCAAAGTACGTGACCAACGTATTCCAGAGTTAGGCGACAAATTTGCCTCACGCCATGGACAAAAAGGCGTCGTCGGAATGATCATACCTCAAGAAGACCTTCCCTTCACCGAATCGGGCATCGTTCCCGACATAGTCATAAACCCCCATGCTATTCCTTCGCGAATGACCATCGGCCAATTTCTGGAATCTATGGCTGGAAAAATGGCTGCAGCCCGTGGAAAACTTGCTGATGGAACACCATTCATTAACGAAAAATCCAGTGACATAAAACAGACATTAATCAAATGCGGCTTCAGCCACACTGGAAGAGAGGTTCTCTATAGCGGTGTAACGGGTGAAAAATTTGTCGCAGATATTTTCGTAGGGGTAGTTTACTATCAGAAACTTCACCACATGGTCTCTGACAAGATTCATGCTAGAGCACGTGGACAAGTGCAGATGTTAACGCGGCAGCCTACTGAAGGTAGGGCAAGAGGCGGCGGATTAAGGTTTGGCGAGATGGAGCGAGACTGTTTGATCGGTCATGGTGCGGCGATGCTTTTGCAAGACCGACTTCTCGAAGAATCAGACAAATACCTTCTATATGTTTGCGAAAACTGTGGCTACATAGCTTATTATGACATAAAACAACGCTCATATGTTTGCCGCATATGCGAAGAAAACGCACAGATTTCTCCAGTAGTTATCTCTTACGCTTTCAAGCTTTTGTTGCAGGAACTGATGAGCCTTTGTGTTGCGCCTCCTCTAAAACTGAAGGAGCGGGCTTAGAATGGCACTTGAAGAAATTTCTCACAAAGTAATTGATAAGCTTCAATTTGGATTATTCTCGCCTCAGGAGTTGAGAAGACTTTCTGTCGCCGAGATACAAACAGCAGACACCTACGACGAAGACGGTGCTCCAATAACTTCAGGTTTGATGGATGGCAGATTAGGCACACTTGAGCCTAGGCAAAGATGTAAAACATGTGGTAACACAGCCATCCGTTGTCCTGGTCATTTTGGTCATATTGAACTGGCAGTTCCCATAGTCCATATTATATTCTCAAAAATCATCCATAACCTCTTAAGCGCTACATGCAGAAAATGTGGACGCGTAACATTATCAGATGAACAAGTCGACAAAACCAAAAAGCGAATTCAACATACCTTTGAGCTTCTTGGAGAAGTGCCAGATAATATCTATAAAAAAATCTTAAAGGATGCAAAATCAAAGGAATGCCAGCACTGTGGTACACCCCAATATAAGATAGTTTTTGAGAAACCAACTCGCTTCCGCGAAGAGGTGTCTGGTGAAGGTTCGTATCAACTAACTGCAAGTATGATTCGCGAGAGACTTGAACGAATCCCTGACGAAGATTTGGAACTTTTTGGTTTCAATCCTAAAACCGCAAGACCCGAGTGGATGGTTCTGCAGGGTCTTCCAGTTCCACCAGTTTACGTTAGACCATCAATTACCTTGGAGTCTGGAATCCGCTCCGAAGACGATCTGACCCACAAGCTTGTAGACATTATACGGATTAACCAGCGTCTAAAGGAAAACATGGAAGCAGGAGCACCGACACTTATTATCCAAGACTTATCAGAACTGCTGCAATATCACGTAACAACATACTTTAACAATGAAGCCTCGGGGATTCCCCCGGCTAGGCATCGTTCTGGAAGGGCATTGAAAACGTTGTCTCAGCGTCTTAAAGGAAAAGAAGGACGCTTTAGAAGCAATCTTTCTGGGAAACGAGTAGACTTTTCTGCTAGATCCGTCATTTCTCCCGATCCTAACATAGATATTAGCGAAGTAGGAGTCCCTCTAAGTATTGCTATGAAGCTTTCTGTTCCTGAAAGAGTCACCGAGTGGAATCTTGCAGAAACACAAGCCTTTGTTAAGAATGGCCCGAGCAATTATCCAGGCGCCTTGTACGTGGTTAGACCTGATGGTAAACGAATTCGTTTAGAATTCGTGGTTGACCGAGAAAAGGTTGCTGAGGCGATAGAACCTGGTATCATCGTGGAGCGTCATCTTAAAGACGGTGACATTGCGATTTTCAACCGTCAACCATCTCTCCACCGCATGTCAATTATGGCACATTACGTTAAGGTCCTGCCATACAAAACATTCCGTTTGCATCTCTGTGTTTGCCCACCTTACAACGCTGACTTTGACGGAGATGAAATGAACCTCCACGTGCCCCAAAGCGAAGAAGCACAAACAGAAGCATTACTGCTGATGCAAGTCCAAGATCAAATACTTTCCCCTAGATTCGGAGGACCCATAATAGGTGCGATTCGAGACTTCATAACCTCCGCCTACCTTCTCACCAAAAAATCCACTTTCCTTACCAAAGAAGAAGTTTGTAGATTACTGTCTGAAGCTGGCTATGAAGACTCCTTACCAAAACCTGAGGTGAAAAGACCAAAACCCATGTGGACAGGAAAACAAATATTCAGCCTCTTCTTACCAAAAGATTTTAACTACTCGTTGAAAGCTACCATCTGTCAAAGTTGCACGAAATGCCTCAAAGAGAATTGTCCCTACGACGCTTTTGTTGTCATTAAGAACGGTGTCTTGAAATCAGGCGTCATCGACAGACGCTCCATAGGTGCAGAACAGTCAGAAAGTATCCTTCACCGCATAATCAAAGACTACGGCAGTAAAAGAGGCCGAGAATTTTTGAACAAAATCTGTCAATTGCTAAAGCTCTTCATGTCTATTCGTGGTTTTACATACTCTTTTGATGAACTAGAACTATCCCCAAAAGCACAAAACAAGATTGCCAAGGCTTTGGGAAAATATGAGAAAAACGTTCAAAAGCTAATTGCAGCTTACAGGGAAGGAACGCTTCAAAGACTCCCAGGGCAGTCCCTTCAAGATTCATTCGAAATCTACGTCATGAATGAGCTTGCGAACGCAAGGGACGACGCTGGAAAAATCGCTGATAAGGATTTCACTCTTGAAAACGCAGGCATAATTATGACAAGAACTGGAGCACGAGGCTCTAACCTAAACATAGGTCAAATGACAGCCAGCGTCGGCCAGCAAGCTGTCCGAGGAAAACGCATCATGCGAGGTTATGTACAACGAGCGCTGCCCCACTTTGAACCAGGTGATCCCTCCCCAAAAGCAAGAGGCTTCGTTCAATCCTCCTATCAATCAGGTCTTGACCCCGTAGAATACTTTTTCCATGCCATGGGAGGCCGCGAAGGCTTGGTGGATACAGCAGTGCGAACGCAACAAAGCGGTTATATGCAAAGGAGGTTGGTCAATGCACTTGAACATTTACGTGTGGAATATGACGGAACAGTTCGTAATTCTGTAGGTGATATCGTACAGTTTCGCTATGGAGAGGATGGAGTGGACCCTGCAAAAAGCGATCATGGAAAAGCAGTGAACGTCAGCAGACTTGTTAATCAGATTAGTATTGTGAAGGGGGGTGGCAAACCTGCATCTGCAGAATACATTGAAAAGGAAATAAAAGATGTGGAATATGAGCTTACACCAATATTGATAGACAAATTGAAGCTAGAATTGAAGAAGGCAAAACTGAACAAGAAAGGTGTTGATCAAACTATTGAATTGACACTAAAACATTACAAAAACGCTCTAGTCGAGCCAGGAGAAGCTGTGGGGATCGTGGCAGCACAATCAATTGGCGAACCAGGCACACAGATGACTTTGCGTACTTTTCACTATGCAGGTGTAAGAGAGCAGAACGTTACTCTGGGTTTGCCACGTCTCATTGAAATTGTAGATGCTAGACGAATCCCGTCTACGCCGATTATGTCCATTTATCTTAATAGAAAGAATCAAAAGAAAAAGGAAAAAGCCACCGAAGTCGCCCGCAACATCATTTACACAACTGTCGAAGACATTGCAAAGTCGGTTTATGACAATCCTAAACATGAAGAGATCGTTATTGACTTCGACAGCACTTTGATGAAGAATAGAGACGTATCGGTGAAGGGATTGACGGATGCATTGCAACTTCCAAGATGGGCTATAAAAGCACGAGGCAACAAGATTTATGTAAAGCCAAAGAAGCCCGAGGATCGTAAGAAATTGTTGAACAAAGTTATCTCTCAGCGTGTCAAAGGGGCTTCAGGCGTTAAACGTGTTTTAGTTACTGAAGAGAAGGGAGAATGGGTTATTAGAACTGATGGGTCGAACTTGCCAACGGTTCTTGAAACTATTAACATCGACCCAACTAGAACTACAACAAACCACGTCCACGAAATTGCGAAAACCTTAGGTATCGAAGCAGCCCGCAACTCACTTGTTAAAGAAGCACTCGGCGTATTGGAAGAGCAAGGCTTAGATGTAGACATCCGACATATAATGCTGGTTGCAGACATCATGACAGCCACAGGTGAAGTGAGACAAATTGGTCGCCATGGTATCAGTGGAGCCAAATCTAGCGTCTTGGCTCGTTCAGCCTTTGAAATCACAGTTCCTAACATTGTTGACGCAGCAATTAAAGGTAAAGTTGATCCATTGAAAGGCGTAACCGAAAACGTTATAGTAGGGCAATCCATACCCATTGGCACTGGACTCGTGAACCTATACATGTCTACGTTGACCGACAAGCAGAGGAAAAGTTAATGATTGATGTGGACAAGGCTATTGCAGCTGCTGTCAGGACGGGCAAAGTAGTTTTTGGAGCAAACGAAGCCGTAAGAAGTGCAAAAACTGGTAAGGCTAGAATTATCGTTGTGGCTTCCAACAATCCACCCCAGATTCACGAAGACCTTGAGTATTACGGAAAACTATCTCAAATCCCAGTTGTAACTTATAAGGGCAACAGAATTGATTTAGGCATGGTTTGTGGGAAACGATTTGCTGTTGCAACCCTAACTGTGAAGGAACCTGGTGATTCTGACATCTTGAAGTGGGCTGAGAAGCCTGAAACAGAGCAAGATATTACTGGAGAGAATGTTGAGGAGTCCTAGAATGGCCAGCGGAATAAAGTTGACCAGTAAAGAAATGCGTTTCATCGCTCTTTTCGAAAGCATCACCGGTGCTGCAGTTAAAGACTGCATTATTGATGAGGATGCAAGTCGTGCAATCTTCATCGTGAAAGAAGGACATATAGGCATGGCCATAGGTAAAGGCGGCAAAAACATTCATCTTCTAGAACGCATGACAGGCAAAAAACACGAAATTATCGAATATTCAGATGTACCCTCTCAATTTATTAAAAACGCGTTAAGGCCGGCTCATGTGACGGAGATTAGGATAACAGAGAAACCTGATGGAAAATCTATCGCGGTTGTGGCAGTTGACCCGAGGGATAAAGGTGTTGCTATTGGAAAAAATGGAAGGAACGCCGAGCGAATACGTTTCTTGGCAAAACGATATTTTCAAATTCAAAATGTGTCAATAACCTAATTTTTGAAGGAGAAAGAAACAGGAAAAATCTTGTTGTCCTTGAGCGTTTTTGAAAAATAAAGAGAGGGGATATTACGGTATTTTTGCTGCGTCTCTTAAGAGCAGCAACATTTTTGTGTCTTCACCGATTCTGAGAGCGCCTTTGATCCTAGCTACGTAGAGAAGTGCACCCCAATACATTAGGCTTCTTTCATGAATATCTGAAACAGAAGAAGGATTTACAGAAAGATCATTGTTGTTTTGCTTTTTGCTGTTTCTTAGCTAGCATTCTATCCAAGATTGGCTTCAGCTTCGCATTTTCTGCCTTAATCTTTTCTGGTCCCAACTCTTTCATCTGTGCAGCCATTTCCTTCATTAGCTCTGCAAACTTGAGTCCTTCAGCAGCCGAAACATACTCCACCCGGAAACGTTGAGGGCTTAAGCCAAGCTTTTGCAACATAGGGGCCAAAGCATCCATACGGGCTTTCATTCTCTCATTACCGCTAATATAATGACAGTCATAGGGCAAGTGACACGCACCGATTAAAACCATACCAGCCCCCTGTCTAAAGGCTTCTAACACGAAATCTCTGTCCACGCGACCCGAACACATCACGCGAATAGGCCTAAGAAGAGGTGGATATTCGAAGCGGCTTGTACCCGCCAAGTCTGCGCCTGCGTAACAGCACCAGTTACACAAGAAACCAAGAATCTTGCCTTCCGGCTCCTCCTCCAACGCCGATCTTATTTGAGCAAAAATCTGATCATCTGTGAAATGTCTCTGCGTAATAGCGTCTGCAGGACACTCAGCCACGCAAGTGCCGCAGCCGTGACACATAGCTGTTATTACTTTTGCAGGTTGGTTTTCGGGAGCTTCTATGGCTCCGTAAGGACATCGTTCGGCGCAAATACCACATTTTATCTTTGTATTTCTGCATTTTTCAGGGTCTACCACTGCAACGATGGGTTCTATCTTCCATTTTTCCTTCGAAAGGATGGTTGCGGCTCGCGCTGCAGCTCCGCTCCCTTGCGAGACACTATATGGGACGTCTTTGGGACCTTGACAAGCACCCGCTAAGAAAGTGCCATCCACTGGCGTGTCTAAAGGCTTCAATTTAGGATGGCTTTCCATGAAGAAGCCGTCAGCTCCTCGAGAAATGTTGAAGATTCTCGCTGTGTCTTCTGAACCTTTACTCGGAATCGCCGCTGTCGCCAACACCACCATGTCGGTCTTTATCTCTGCTGGACTATTGTCTTCTGTTTCTGCATACACGGTTAAGCTTTCTGTTTCGGAGTTTTCAACGACCTTTCTATTGGTAAGCTTTGCTCGTATGAAGTTGATTCCCATATCTTGGGCTCTTCTGAAAAGCTCTTCGTAGCCTTTCTTATTAGCACGCATATCCGTGTGGAGCACGTTAATCTGAAAGCCGTTGCCATATTTTTCTTTGAGCAACACAGCACTTTTCAATGTTAGCATGCAGCAGAAGCCTGAACAATACTCATACTTGCCAACGTCCCGCGAACCAACACACTGAACGAAAGTTAGGCTGTTGGGTCTTTTGCCGTCTGAGGGTTTTACAAGCTCGCCGGTAATTTGAGTACCAGTATGCAACATTCGTTCGAGCTGAAGCCCAGTTACCACATTCCTAAATTTCCCATATCCATACTCTTCTAAGTCGTAAGGCTCGTAAACGTCGAATCCTGTCGCAACTATGATGGTGCCTACTTCAAACGTGATCTCTTCTGGCTCTTGATTAAAATCTACCGCGTCTACTTCGCACACGTTTTTGCATTCGGTGCAGCTACCGTCTTTGAAGTAGAGACAGTTTTCTTTATCAATCGTGTGAACCAGAGGTACAGCTTGATCGAATGGCATGTAAATCGCCTTTCGCATGCGCATCCCTGCGTCAAATTCACTAGGCACTTCAACAGGGCACTTTTCTACGCAAATGTTACAGTATCCCACACACTTTGACTCGTCAACAAATCGGGGTTTCTTAACAACCCTGACCTTGTAGCTTCCGATGACGCCTTCAACCTCTTTAACCTCAGAATAGGTCAGTAACTGGATGCTTGGGTGATTGGCAACGTCTCCTATTCTCGTGGCAACACAAGAGAACCTTGGACAACGATTCTGTTGTGGACAATTTGAACACTCAAACAGAGGAAACGTTTTACCCAGCTGCGCCATGTGACCACCAATGCTTTCAGCTCTGTCAACCAAGTACACTTTGTATCCCATGTTTGCAAGTGACAACGCTGCACTTGCACCTGCAACCCCACCTCCCACCACCAACGCCTTATTAGTGACTGGAACTTCGATGACGTCAAGCGGTTTTAGCAGTCTAACTTTAGCAACAGCCATCTTTACAATTTCTTTAGCTTTTTCCGTGGCTTCTTTTGGTGTGCTGGGATGACACCATGAAGAGAATTCGCGGATGTTCGCCATCTCAAAAAGAAAAGAGTTCAAGTCAGCTTCTGAAACGGTTCGGCGAAACGTGGGCTCATGCATCCGTGGAGAACAGGCAGCTACAACCACTCGGTTGAGGTTGTATTCTTTTATTCCTTTTCTAATCTCTTCTTGTCCAGGGTCAGCACAAGTGTAGCGGTTGGTTTTCACGTAAACCACATTCGGCAGAGAGCGTGCATAATCTGCAACGTCCTCTACGTCTACTACGGCACCGATGTTGAGTCCGCAATAGCAGATGAATACGCCGATTCGCGGCTCTTCAGTGGTTTGAAGAGACCCTTTTGTCAATTCACTTCACCTTTTCTAAAACCGCTCTAACTTGCGCGATAACTTGTGCTTCCGTGTAAAGGGGCATAGTTATTGCTCCCGCAGGACATGTTGCGCCACAAATGCCACATCCCCTGCATAAACCTTCTGTAACTTTTGCTAACTCTTTTCCATCGGTTTTCTCAATTCTTACAGCATCGTAACCGCAAACAGATTCGCAGACTCCGCATCCGCTACAGAGATCTTCATTCACCCTTGCCACCACAGGCTCAATGATCCACGTAGGCTTGCTAAGAACTGCTGCCGCCTGTGCTGCCGCGCCACTTCCTTGTGAGACACTATATGGTATGTCTTTCAATCCTTGGCAGGCTCCTGCCAAAAATATTCCCGGCGTATCTGTCTCGGTAGGCCTAATTTTTGGCTGGCATTCTACGAAAAAGCCGTTTGCTCCGATTGGAATGTTTAGAATTTCTGCCAGTTCTGCTGCGTCATGGACTGAAACAGCCGCGTTTGCTAGAACTACCATTTCTGCTTCTATTTCCACTGGTTGCCCTCCTTCTGTTTCGGCGTGCACAAGGAGATTTTTGGTTTTAGGGTCTTCGGTTATCGATCTGTTTTCCAATGTTGTTCTTATGAAGTGAACTCCAGCTTTTTTAGCTCTATTGTAGAATTCCTCATATCCTTTGAAATCGCTACGCAGGTCGGTGTAGATGACGTAAATTTGAATATCGTCTTTGTACTTCTCCTTAAGCATAACTGTGTGCTTTAACGTGTACATGCAGCAGAAGCCTGAACAATACTCATACTTGCCAACGTCCCGCGAACCAACACACTGAACGAAAACTACAGAATGAGGTTTCTCGCCGTCTGAAGCTCGAATAACCCTTCCTCCAGTCGGACCTGCCGCCAAAATTAGTCTCTCAAATTCCATTGCGGTGATAACGTTATCATATTTTCCGTAGCCGTACAGCCGATCGGCGTATGGTAGATAGCTTTCAAAGCCTACCGCAACAATGATCGCGCCGACGGTTAATTCTATTTCTTCTGGTTTTTGGTCAAAGTTTATGGCTTGTCTTGCATCGCAAGCGTCTACACATTTGTAGCATTCGATACAGTGGTCCATGTTAATAGTGTACAAGAGGGGGACAGATTGTTCGAAGGGGACAGATATGGCTTTTCTTACACCCATGTTAATGTCCCACTCATTAGGATACTCAATGGGGCAGACCTCTTTACATTCGCCACAGCCAGTGCAGTTTTCGGAAATGACATATCGCGGATTTTTCCTAATCTTGACTTTGAAGTTGCCCACAAAACCCGAAACGCTGACCAAGTCGGCGTAGGATATTATCCCAATGTTAGGATGGCGCCCCACATCTACCATTTTTGGTCCTTCGATGCATATGCTGCAGTCTAACGTGGGGAAAGTTTTGTCCAGCTGTGCCATGTGGCCGCCGATGCTTTCGGTTTTTTCAAGCAGATAAACCTTGAAGCCCATATCAGCCAAATCTAGAGCCGAGTTGATTCCAGCTATCCCGCCCCCTATGACTAGGGCTTTGTTAGTGACAGGCACTTCAATTTCTTTAAGGGGTTGAAGCAGTCTCGCCTTTGCAACAGCTATCTTTACGATTTCTTTAGCTTTCTCTGTGGCTTCCTTTGGCGTATTAGTGTGGCACCAAGATGAAAACTCACGGATGTTCGCCATCTCAAAAAAATAGGGATTCAATCCAGCCTCAGCGCAGGTTTTGCGGAACGTTGACTCATACAAACGTGGCGAACACGCAGCGACTACTACTCGGTTGAGGTTATGCTCTTTTATACTTTTTCCGATTTTGTCTTGACCTAGAGTGGCGCATGCGTATCGAACTTCTTTTGCGTAAACCACGTCGGGCAGCGTTTTTACGTATTCTGTTAACTCCTTTACGTCGACAACTTCAGCTATGTTGACGCCGCAGTGGCATACGAATACACCGATTCGAGGTTTTTCTCCTACCTTCTTAGACGACGTTGCCAGTGTCTCGGTTTTTGGTTTTCGTTCCGGCATGGGTTCAGTCATTTCACTTTTTCCTCGGTTCAAGGAGTTTCTGCACGGCATCCATAGTTCTCTTTCTTCCCTTTCCACGCAACTCCTTCGTCATTTCGGCAGTAGAAGTTAACTTCTCAAGAGCTTTGTTCCATGCCCCTGAACGAACTGGAGTATGACGCACTGTTGAACGTGAAAGCTCTAACGCCCCCTCCTCAGGACAGACAATCTTGCACACGCCGCAGTAAGTGCAAAAAAGTTCGTTAGCATGCACCTTACCGTCTTCTTCAGAAAAATACAGGGCACCAGTTATTGGACAAACATCTAAGCAATCCCGACAGCCTGAAGGGCACTTTTCTTGATTGATCTCAAGTTTTCCGGTGAAAATTCTTCTGACATTAATAGCACCTTCTGGACATTTGATTTCGCAAACACCACAGCAAGGACATTGCTCTTCTTTAATGTCTACTGCGACTTCTTTAGTGGTAGGGTTTAACGTGACTTTGATAAGATCTAAGGGGCACGCTTCTTCGCATTCGGTGCAGTCTGTTGGGCATTTTGTTGTATCTGCTGTAATCTCGCGGATAAGTTGCGGAAAACTTTCCTTCTCAACTACCGAGGCAATGTTCTCGCCGTCTATAGTAACTTGGACTGCCCCGTGGGGACATATGGTAGCGCATATACCACAGTATTGACATTTCTCTTCATCAACATCGATCACAGGACGCTGTATCTTTTGTCCCTCTTTTTTCTGTTGTTTATTAACTGTGATAGATTCTCTAGGGCAGATGAGACTGCAAAGTTCACATCCCGCACACAATGCGCGGTCAACAGTCAATCTGTAACTTTTTGCATGGTGAATCCTTTCCACTACAAGTTGATTGTCGGATTCGGTTTTTTGAATTTTCATGGGCATGTTAAACATTCCACGTTGAATGTTGACTACTTAGGAGGACTTTGTTTGATGCTGCTTGTTTGAGAGTATTTGACATAGTAGACGTATATTTTATAGTTTCTGTGTTTCAAGCAATGATTGGTTTCTTTGCGATTTCAAGGAGATTTTTGCCAATAAGTCGGAGAGAAAACATAACAGGTTCTTAAGAAAAGATAATAGCCTCCAAACTATATTATATTTGGGAGAAATGGTTAACAAAATATTTTCAGCAATAATGCTGAGTTTACTTCAAATTAGCATGTTTACATTGGCAGTTAGTATTAAACCAGTTACAGCGAGTAGAACTATCTACATCCAAGCTGATGGGAGCATCGACCCGCCAACAGCGCCCATTTCAACCGTGGATAATATCACCTACACCTTTGTAGGCGACATAATTAACGAAACGATTGTTGTGAAGCGACACAGCGTAGTAGTTAATGGAGAAGACCACATTCTAAGAGGGGCAGGGACAGGTTACGGATTTCACTTATTTAGTAACAATGTTACCGTTAGAAACACAAGAATCGTAGGATTCGACTGCGGGATACTCTGCGACGTGGATTTCGGTGGTGAAAGTCGAATCATTGGCAATACAATTTCAGGCAATGGTATAGCCATTTGGATGAATAGTATGGACTCAACTGTTGACATAATTAACAACACTATAAGAAAAAATGACCATGTAGGGATTTACTTAGAAAGTTGGTGTGGCTGTTGGGGAGGAAGAATAGTCGGCAACTTAGTGGCAGACAATAGGGAAGGCATTTGGCTTCAGGAAGTCACATGTGTTCTCAGAAATAACATTTTGAGAAACAATGGACTGGATGTCGCTGGAAGCTACATCGACCACTTTCTTCAGGATATAGACGCTTCAAACACCATTGATGGAAAACCCATCTGCTACTGGAGAAATAAAGAAAACAAGACGGTTCCTCTGAATGCGGCATATGTTGCCCTAGTAAATTGCAAGAAAATCATAGTGGAAAATCTGACACTGACGGGGAATGGTCAAGGCATAGTTCTGGCAGGCACAACTGACTCAACTGTCAGAAACCTAAACATAGCCCACAACAGCCAAGGCATTGTTTTGATTGAATCATCGCACAACAGGATCTATGCAAACAACATAACAAATTGTTCAAGACCACTCGTAGATTTTTTCGGTGCAAACAACATGATCTACCACAACAACTTCATACATAACTACTATTCTCCTTGGATTAGCTTCTCACAGGACTTATTGGATGGAGGATATCCATTTGGCGGCAATTATTGGAGCGACTATAATGGCACGGACTTGTACTGTGGTGCACATCAAAACCTCAACGGTAGTGACGGAATAGGCGAAACACCTTACATCATTGAAGAATTAGGCGGCGAGACCTACTACATGGATCGATATCCGTTAATGGAAACTTGGACACCATCATGGGAACCTATACCCCCATTATTAACAGGAGACATTAACTATGATGGAAAAGTAGACATTTACGACATTGTCTACATGGCTTCAATCTACGGATGCAAAGAAGGAGACCTAGATTGGAACCCTTTTGCAGATTTAGCACCTCAGTGGGGAGTCATCAACATCTATGACCTAGTAACATGCACTTATCACTACGGAGAAACCTATCCATAATCCAAAACCCACATTTTGTGCCAAAAAAACAGTTTATATTTAAAACATATAACCAGACAATCTAGTCTAAGCGTTGAACATTCTCACAACAGCGGTTAAATATCTGTTCTTGCATAAAAGAAAATGAAGAACCTTAAAAAAAAGAGGCTGGACGTAACGCATCATGGAAATCGACGAAGACCAGCTCAAAAGAACATTCCCAAACCTAGCAAAAGAAATGAAAATGAGTAAACAAAAGATCACAGTTAACTCCATACGTTCCGATACGAAAGCCGCCCAAAAAGCAGCAAAAACCCAAAAAAATCTTTCTAATTACAATCCTGACGTAATTGATTTTCTCCGCCGATGCGACAAAGAACAACAAGCAGAAGAAATAATCACCTACATGGAAAACCGCGGCGAAATAACTCGCAGCTACGCTCAAAAACTACGGCAACAACTCAAAAAGAAGGGCGTGCGAAGCTTCGGATCCAAAAAGGAAGAAGGATACTACTTTAATCTTTCTGGTCAGAAGTAGTGCCACTCAGAAGCCTCCCACAGCTATCCAGATCGCTAGAAGAAAAATTAGCGCTATAGCCACAGAGCTTAAGGCTTCCGTGTCGATTTGGTGTTCTATCTTCTTAGACTTTATTGCTTGTTCTGGAAGACTTGGAGTGCGGAGTACATTTTCTAGCTTCTTAGGAACAGCTTTCGGTTTAAACTCCCTTGTGCTTATCTTCTTGGTTTCGCTCCCTTTATCGTAAATGAACTCTCCAAGCTTGAGATTTTCAAGTTCCTTAGCTCTCTCGCTTCCGATGTACGCCGCAGCTTTGCGAAGATCATTTTCCCCATCCATCCTAGCGAAGTATTTCTGAAAGCATAATTCAAAAACGCTAGTGTCGGTTAGTGCGGTTCTCTGAGTGATCGCTATTGCTGAAAACTGATAATTCCTTCCACTTGTCAACAATCTAAGAATTTGTTGAGCTTCGTTGCTTCTAAGCCTTCCTTGAGGTATAAGTATCTGCACTTCCTCGAAAATGTAGACAATCCATTTACGTTTATACTCTGGAATATTGATTTGCCGATTCCAATCGTAAGCTAGTGTTTGGCTAACAAATCGCTTTACATCATTAGGAACGAGTGAACTCAGATCGTAAACTACACTTTGATATAGATCAACATTCAGCTTATGACAGTTTCTAACTTCGACATAAAACGGCACTGAACTTTTTAGCCAAACCTTAGAAATATCGAAGACTTTGACAACGTAGCCAAGCTTCCTTAATTTGTCAGCAATGATCTTAGCCATGTTGCTTTTGGTCGTGCCTTTTCCACCAACAATGAAACATCCAGATCGTAGTAGTTCCTCTATGTCTACGAGAAAATGATCATCTAAAGTCAATTCTTCCTTTTCCGACTTTGCATTTTTCTCAATAACTACAACATTTGGATTTGAAGACATTAACATTGTTCTAGCTGAATGAACATAGCCGTTTTCTAACAATTCCGAATACTCTGGATTTATTTGAGCTAACTCTGAGCAACCGTTTCTATGCTGATCTTGATACCACAATTCTCTCGCTTTCTCGTAAATTTGCTGTTTGTTAGGTGTTCCCATTTCAGAGACCAAGCTTAATTTAAGCTTGTTTTGATTTATAAACGTATCTATTCAGCTTCTTTTCAAAAAATCGCTTCAAAAAACGCTTATTCTTATCCCAAAGCGATTTTTCGAAGTTTGTCAATTTTCTTTTTTCGAGTACGCAAAGTACTCTTGGTAACTTTTGATTTGGCTCTCTTACGACCTCTTAAAGCTTCACGATAAATTTTACTTGCCTTCAAAATCTCATACTCAGGTTGATGATACCAGCGATTTACAATTGCACTCCAAAGAATTTCCCTTTTCCCATTTCTCTCTCTATGTAAACCATCATTCAAACGGTACAAGTTAATTTCCTTCAAAATAACTTCGATTCTTTCAAGCTTTCTCAGATACTTTGATAATGTCCCCTTAGCAAATCGGCTCTTCTTCTGCAAAACAGAAAAAGTAGCTGGAAGATTGGACACGATATACCAAACAGCTCTCAATTTTTGTTTTTCTCTTTTTGGAAATCTATATTTAAGCGGAACTTCTTTCGGTTGCAAGAAAAGTTCTCTAATCAAATCATCTACAGTACAACCCGATTTTATTGCGAACTCTTCTAAATATGAAATACCATCATGGCTTTCTTCAGACAGACTCTTGAAGTATTTAGAAGAAATTTGAACCACCTAGTTCAAATATGCTTTATCTAATATTTTAACGTTTGTATGACTGGAGAAAAACAAGATGGGAAAAAGACACATTGGAACAATGATAAACGAAGAGAAATGGCGGAAATTTACGTTGGCGTGCGTCCACCAAAACACGACAAAGACTAAAGTCATCCGAAATGCCATCAACGAATTCATTGAAGAAAATCTAAAGGTGAACATTCATGATTAGGAGTCACATAAAACTATTGCAAGAAGACAAAAGATTCATGCCGAAGAAAGGTTACATCTGCTCAATAGCTTGCGAATTTGCGTTCGCTTGTATAAATCATAAGGAAGGTGAAATTTGCCAAGGATTTCAGATGTTGAACGGAGAATCAGCTCGCATCATTAGACACAATCTCGGCGAAGACAACTTAAAATATATGAAAAATTCATACAATTTTATCCAACGTTCAATGGATAACGGAGACATTGAAGCCGCTCAGACTATTCACAAAGATATAGCTAGATTTAGAGATCAGTCTCTTGAAAAACCAACACCAATGAAACATGACACAAGTCAGTTCCAAACTTTCCTCAAAATTTCAGATCAATCATCCACGCAGAGTCCATCGAATAATTCAAGAAAGGTTACACAAGACTTTGGCTCTGGTTTCAGAGCGATGCTGAACGCAGCAACTTCAAAAAAACATGAATCAGACACACTGGAGAAGCGCCATATTTCTATTTCCCCATTAAAGCCCTCTAGACCAAAACCTTTGCATGTGAAAACGGGATTTCGACAGATGTTAGAAGAGGCAACTCGTGGCTCCGATGTAGTTGAAAATGAAAGATCGATCCGAAAGGCAACGGTTTATCGAAGTTTTAGGAGTTGGGGCTTCAGGGACATGCTCGATTTTGTATCACCTTCAGACTCACACGCTACTCTTGTCGTTCGGGGTTCAGCAGAGAAGAATGTAGAACGATTGGAAAAACTCCTTGAAAACGTAGGAAAACCCAAACCAAACATTGAGCGCAGCATGAGTCGTCATGAAGGATTTCGAAGAATGTTAGATGCTATTTCCCCCGATTCTTAGGAGACCTCAGTAATGGCTTATACCGTAGAAAAAGATTATGGCAACCACATTACCATAGCCAGCAAATTGCAAGATCTCTTAAACAACGCAACCGTAAGCACACTTCACACTGCTCAAATCATCAAAATCGGAAGCGACTTTTTCCTTGCTTACATCGTCTACGAGTGAGTGGTTCATGGTAACACACACCAAGAGGGATACTAGGAGCGCACCCCACCACACTCTCTAGTTATCCCTTCCTCCAACCAAAAAGGTGAAAAAATTGAAAAAACTTCCCAAACACACCCACATCACAAAAGAAACACCACTTCGCACAACTCAAGTAAGAGCAGAAACAACATCTCAATTCATCGACTTAGATCAACTTCTCGACGGATTATTTCAAGGAACTACTGGATTAACAAAATTCGTAAACAACTTCTTTCAAGGAAGCGAAGGACTCGCTAAGTTCGTAGACAACTTCTTAACGGGCGCAAAAATCGCACTCCTAGCAATCACAACGGGACACATCCAAGAT